>Ga0181597_10000111_pt1 | contig 80752 bp, 72 predicted proteins | sample 041ome_5_FD_148647 | JGI IMG/M metagenome (GOLD analysis project Ga0181597, IMG submission 148647) | Coastal salt marsh microbial communities from the Groves Creek Marsh, Skidaway Island, Georgia - 041403US metaG (spades assembly) | ecosystem: Environmental > Aquatic > Marine > Intertidal zone... | reverse complement strand
ATAATGACCCCTCAGTCTGTTCGACCTTTCTTATTGAGTGGCAGACGCGCGCAGCTGCACGCGCCTTAGGCTAATCGTTAGTCTAGATAGAGCGGTCCGCCGTCAGCCATGTCATTTACGGTAGAAAGCATGTCACAAAGCCCCTGTGGGCCAGCGTTTTAGGGCCAAATCCTGACCTTTAGAACACTGAATAAATGGATTTGCCGTTTACGCTGGGAGGCTTTGCCGCCACGCATCGAGACTGGCCTCACTGACGCCAATTGACCTCAAATAAGCAGCCATGTCGTTAGTGGGCTCAGATCGCGCTGCACTGCTAGGCGTTTGTGAGAAGCGTGGAGCGGGAGCGGGGAACACTTGGTCTCCGAGAGGTTGATTGGCACCCCGCTCTGCGAAGTGGGCCTGCTCGGCACTCTCTGCGTAAGTGAGCACTGGCGAGACGCAAGCGTCCAGATCACTGAAGACTTCGGTCCAATGCGCTCGGCTCTCTGCGGCAAATCTGTCGGCCACCGCGGCCTTTTGTTGCGGCCACTTTTCTTGATCCCATTGCTGAAAATCCGCGAACAGCGGATCCGACGCCAGTCCCAAACCGGAGATGAAAGATCGATAAAACTTGGCTTCGATCGCAGCCACCACCATGTAGCCGTCGTCCTTGGTAGCGTAGGTCGCATTCCAAGGCGCCGCGCCATCCAGCCACCGCGCGCCTCGCTGGTCCGACATTTGCCCTGCCTGATAAAAACTCTTCGCATAGGTTGTCAGGTAATTGGCGGATTCCGCGATTGACGCATCAATGACCTGTCCCTGGCCGGTTTTTGAAACCGTCACCAAAGCAGCAGCTATGCCAGCTACTAATAATGCGGCGGCAGAAGCATCGCCCAGCAACGTGGGGGGCGACACTGGCGGGCTGCCGGGATCGCCGGTGTGATAAAGCGCTCCGGTGGCGGCAACGTAGTTGGGATCGTGGCCCGCCTTGAGTGCCATCGGCCCGGTTTGGCCCCAACCTGTTAATCGCGCGTAAACCAAGGCGGGGTGTTGCTTCATACACTCCTCAGGCGCTAATCCTAATCGCTCCATCACACCAGGCCGGTAAGACTCCAACAGCACGTCCGATGCGCCGATAACCTCTTTTAACAGGGATAAATGCGCGGGCTCTTTGACATTCAATGCTAAGCGACGCTTGTTGCAATTGAGGGGGTCGACGTCTTTTACGTGGATGCGGGCTTCGGCGGAAGGGGGTCCCGGCTTGTCGACGAGTATGACCTCAGCGCCCCAATCAGCGAGCATCATGCCGGTAATCGGTCCGGCGCCCAGACCGGCCATTTCGACAACACGCACCCCTTTCAGTGGACCCACAGCAGTTCTCTCGTTCGTTGTCACTAATCCAGCGATTATCCTACCGAGTCGGTTAAAGTTCATGGGTTGTTATACAGGAGATGCCCTCGTGCACACTGGTTTGCCGAATAAGACACTGCTCAGCCTTGAGCAATAGCTACCCTGACCCACTGTTGCGCGATAAACGATAACAACCATGTCCAAGCATAAAGTCGCGTTGAGCGACCGCTACACCCAGAACGAGGGCCTGATTCATCTCAGAGGAAGTCAGGCCATGGTGCGCCTGTTGTTGCTGCAACGGCAACGGGATCTCGCCGCTGGTCGCAATACCGGCGGCTTTGTGTCGGGTTATCGCGGCTCACCCATGACCGCCATTGACGAAGAGCTGTGGCGAGCAGGCGAATTGCTGCCCGAACATCACATTACGTTTTGGCCCGGTACCAACGAGCATCTGGCGATGACCTCTATTTGGGGCACGCAACAAACCAACTATCACAACGACAGTCTTTACGACGGCGTTTTCGGTATGTGGTATGGCAAGGGTCCGGGGCTTGATCAGTCGATTGATGCGCTGCGGCAGGGCAATTGGCACGGCGCCGACAAACATGGCGGCGTGCTGGTCTGCGTCGGCGACGATCACAACATGACCTCGACAATCAACAACTACAGCTCCGAGTTGTTGTTTCAGGATCAGTTCATGCCAGTGCTTTACCCGGCAGACATTCAGGAGGTGATTGATCTCGGCTTAATGGGCTACGCGCTCTCCCGATTTTGTGGCGCATGGATTGGATTCAAGCTCATACCGGAGACGATCGAAACCTCCGCCACCATCGACGCGGACATCAATCGTGTTCAAATCACGTTGCCCGACTTCGAATTCCCTGCTGAGGGCGTCAACGCCTTCCTGACAGATTCCGTTTATGAGCAGGAGGCGCGGATCAAGCGTTACCGGCTACCAGCGGCATTGGCCTTTGCCCGGGCCAACCAGCTCAACTATGTCAGTCACGATTGTGCGAATGCCAAAATCGGTATTGTCTCCATGGGCAAGAGTTGGCGCGATACGCTGCAGGCATTGCAAGACATGGGCATCAGCAACGCTGATCTGGCCAGGCTGGGCGTGAAGATCCTCAAGGTGGGTATGCCCTACCCTGCCGATATCGATACCTATCGCGCTTTCGCCCGAGGCCTGGACAAGGTCTTGGTCGTGGAAGAAAAGCGGGACCTGCTCGCAACCGGTATGCGCGAGGCCTGCTACGACCTACCCACAGACCAACGCCCCATGTTACTCGGCAGGCACGATGAGCAAGGCCAACCGCTTCTGCCCAACGATCAGCCCATCACCACCGACCATATCGCCGTGGCATTGGCCCGCCTAATCGACCTTCAACAGCACCCCAGCGCGCTCTCGAGGCTGACCTCACTCAAGGTGGCGGCAGTACGCAGCGGCGCGCTGGATCCACTGACCATGCAACGCATCCCCTATTTTTGCTCAGGATGCCCGCACAATACGTCCACCAAAATCCCCGAGGGCAGTCGTGGACAGGGCGGCGTAGGCTGCCACTACATGGTCACCTGGATGAACCGAGAGACCTATACCTTCTGCCAAATGGGTGGTGAGGGAGTGACCTGGATCGGTCAGCAACCCTTTGTCAAAACCGGGCATATTTTTCAGAACCTCGGGGACGGCACGTACTTCCATTCGGGATCTCTGGCAATCCGGGCGGCCGTGAGCGCCGGCATCAACATCACCTACAAGCTGCTGTTCAATGACGCCGTCGCCATGACCGGCGGGCAACCGGTCGACGGGCAACTGCACGTTGACCAGATTACCCACCAGGCCTATCACGAAGGAGTCAAACGCATCGCCGTCGTGTCCGACGAACCCGAGAAGTACCGCACAGGCTATCAGTTTGCCCCGGGCACAACGGTTCACCACCGCAAGGCGCTGGACACCGTGCAACGGGAATTGAGAGGCATCGAGGGTGTCACGCTCCTGATTTACGACCAGACCTGTGCGTCGGAAAAGCGCCGTCGCCGCAAAAGAGGCCTTTACCCCGATCCCGCCAAGCGCTTTGTCATCAACGATCGGGTGTGTGAGGGCTGTGGTGACTGCGGCGTCGCCTCCAACTGCACTTCGATCCAGCCATTGGAAACGGCATTTGGTCGCAAGCGCATTATCGATCAGTCCAGCTGCAATAAAGACTATTCGTGCGTTGAGGGCTTTTGCCCCAGTTTCGTGGCGGTTGAAGGTGGAGCGATGAAGACTGCGAAAGCGCGCGCAGCCGAATCGACCCACTCGCTCCCGGCCGAGATTCCGCTACCGACTATCGCGCCCCTGCCTGAGGGGCGTAGCTTCAATGTGCTGGTGACAGGCGTGGGAGGAACGGGCATCGTGACCGTTGGTGCTTTGTTGGGGATGGCCGCCCACATCGATGGCACCGCAGTAAGTGTGGTAGACCAGCTGGGGTTTGCCCAAAAAGGCGGATCTGTCGTCACCCATATCAGGCTTGCGACACACCGATCCGATATCCACGCGCCGCGCATCAACAGTGCTGCCACCGATACGCTTCTCGCTTGCGATATGCTGGTGTCGGGCCACGATAAAATCAATCCCGTGCTGGATACCGATCGAACCGTTGGCGTAGTGAACACGACCAGCCAAATCACGGGAGACTTCACCCAAAATGGTGATCTGGGATTCCCGGTGGATACCCTCGAGTCTCGCTTGCTGAGCTCGACTCGGCGAGATTCACTGTTTCTGTTACCGGCCTCACAACTGGCGCTTGCCACCCTCGGCGACACGCTGGCCGCCAATCTGATGATCACCGGTTATGCCTGGCAAAAGGGCATGCTCCCCCTCTCTAGGGACGCAATTCTCGGTGCTATCGAACTCAACGGTATTGCCGTCGACTGGAATAAGCAGGCGTTTGAATGGGGACGCGCGCTGGCTCACGAGCCCGAGCTGCAGCGTGCCCTGCTAAAACCCAAGGCGGACGTGATAACACTGGTAGACGATGCTTCACCACAACCGCTGGAAGCGCATTTCGCCGGTGAGCTCGAGGGTTATCACAATCGTGCCTACGCCACCGCTTACGAAAGTTGGCTTAGCGATGTCGCTGCAAAGATTGAAGCGCGGGTGGGCAGCCAACCTGAGCTAAGCGACGCCCTGGCCCGCGCACTCTACAAGCTCATGGCTTACAAGGACGAGTACGAAGTTGCGCGACTCCACAGCGCTCCCGAATTTCTACAATCCCTCTCCGGCCAGTTTGAGGGAGACTACAAACTGGCGTTTTATTTGGCGCCACCACTGATCTCGAAGGTGGATCAAGCCACCGGGCGACCACAGAAAATACGTTTTGGCAGTTGGATGCTGCCCGCCTTCAAACTACTCGCCAAATTCAAGTTTCTTCGCCATACCCCGTTCGATCCCTTCGGTTATACCGAGGAACGCCGACTGGAGCGTCGCCTCATTGAGGAATATAAAACGACGATTGAGGATTTAGTCGCTCAACTGACACCAGATAAAGTGGACGAGCTGGTAACCCTGGCCGGGCTACCCATGACCATCAGGGGCTACGGCCACGTCAAGTTAGCATCGGTAGAACGCTATCAAGCGGAGTTACGCGAGCGGCTAACGCATTGGCAAGACCTTGCAACGCAGGCCGCTGCGTGACCTCAGTATTGCCTGGCACCCCCCTCTTCCCACGAAATTCCAGTACTCGATTCCGCCAGCCGTGAGCACTGAAAAACTGACCCCTACCTGTTCCCACTGGGGGAACTACCGGATCGCCACAGAGAACGGGCAAGTGACGCGTGTCTTGACCTACGACGTCGATGAGGAACCCTCCGAGATCGGCCAGTCTTTGCTCGATAACAGTGATCCCGATGTCAGAATCGCGCAACCAATGGTTCGCAAGGGATACCTTGAGAATCCAACGGGCCAGCCCGACGGCCAAAGAGGTCGAGACCCCTTTATTCCTGTGAGCTGGAACGAGGCCCTCGACTTGGCAGCGGAGAGACTCGATCACTTCTGGACGACGCGCGGCCCCAACAGCCTATACGGAGGCTCTTATGGCTGGGCGAGTGCCGGCCGCTTCCATCATGCCCAGAGCCAGATCCATCGCTTCCTGCGTCTGGGTGGCGGCTACGTTTCGTCTGTTAATTCCTACTCCGCCGCGGCCGCCGAAGTCATCATCAAACACGTTCTGGGTTTTCCGCTCCTTGCGCTCCTCAGGGAATCTCCCGGGCCCGCCGAGATCGCGGCGCACAGCAAAACGGTCATTCTTTTTGGCGGTGCGGCCATCAAAAATTCGCAGGTGAATGCAGGTGGTCTGGGTAATCACTCGGCGCGGGCACAGCTACGCACTTTACGGGACGCAGGTATACGGGTGATCAACATCAGCCCCCTGAAAGATGATTCGATTGAAGCGTTAGATGCCCAATGGGTGCCCTGTCGACCCGGCTCCGACACCGCCGTGATGCTGGGAATGGCACACACGCTCTATGTTGAGAACCGCCATGATCAGGCATTTTTAGACCGCTACACCGTTGGTTTTGAGGCTTTTCTGCCCTACCTAACGGGCGAGGTGGACGGACAACCCAAATCCGCCGCATGGGCCAGCGCACTATCCGGCGTCCCTGAAGCAACCATTATTGACATGGCGAGAGCGGCCAGCAGCGCGCCTAGCCTGATCAGCGTCAGTTGGTCACTGCAACGCCAAATTTATGGGGAACAAACCTGGTGGATGATCACCGTGCTGGGTGCCATGTTGGGCTTTATTGGACAGCCAGGCGCCGGGATCGGGTATGGCTATGGGTGTATCCACAACATGGGCTTTGGCGGACGCAAGATACCGAACTTCCGTATTGGTACTTTTGGCGAAGAGGTGGGCGAGCGGGTCGCCGCTGAACACCAGTTCATTCCCGTGGCTCGCATTGCCGATATGCTGGAGCACCCCGGCGAGGCGTTTGACTACAACGGACAGCAGCTAACTTACCCCGATATCGGACTCGTCTATTGGGCTGGGGGCAATCCCTTTCACCATCATCAGGATCTCAACCGCCTCCGAGAAGCCTGGCAGATTCCTCAAACAGTCATCGTCAACGAAGCCTTCTGGACTGCTACGGCCCGGCATGCGGATATCGTTTTTCCGGTCAGCACCTTCCTCGAGAGGAACGACATTGGCGGCAGCGCTTATGACGAATACCTCACACCCATGCGTGCCGCCGTGCCCCCATTTGCTGAAGCTCGCACGGACTTCGCCGTATTTTCGGGTTTGGCGGAGCGGCTAGGATTTGGTGAGGCATTCACTCAGGGTCGCAGCGAAAAGGCCTGGGTGGAACATCTATACACAGAGACCGTGAACAACGCAGCCGAACGTGGGATCTCGCTGCCTGATTTCGCATCTTTTTGGAAAGGTGAGCAAATACATTTTGGCGACCAACTCCCCGCTGCCGAATTTATGCTGGAAAAATTCCGCCGCGCCCCCGATCAGCACCCCCTCGCCACGCCCAGCGGCAAGATCGAAATCTTCTCGCAGACCGTGGCGAGCTTTAATTATGACGATTGTGGGGGCCACCCTCGTTGGTATGACCGCGACGAGTGGTTAGGTGGCATGCCATCTCCCTACCCGCTGCATCTGGTTTCCAATCAACCTAAACACAAGCTGCACAGCCAGTTTGATCATGGCCGGACGAGCCGGGCCGGGAAAATTGCCGGTCGCGAGACCGCGCGTATGAACCCTACCGATGCGAGAGCCCGGAGTCTCGAGTCAGGTCAAGTCATCAAGATTTTTAACGCCCGCGGCAGCTGTCTGGCGGGACTCACTCTCTCAGAAGATGTGATGCCTGGCGTGATTGAACTGCCAACGGGCGCCTGGTTCGATCCGCAGCAGGTGGACGGAGAAGCGCTCGAGGTGCACGGCAATCCAAACGTACTGACTCCCGATATCGGCACCTCGAAACTCGCCCAAGGCTGCTCTGCGCATACCTGTATGGTGGAAGTCACCGCCTTCGTCGGTCAGTTACCGCGGATCGCGGCGTTCTCTCAACCCCATCAGATGGATGCCCAACCTGCCGAGATTGGCAACTGATAAGTATGTCAGCGGTTCGGCCCCCATACGCCGATCATTAATCGCTGCTCTGTGAAGCAGGTTGTCTAATCGATCAACTGCTTCGCGGTGCCCATCAGAATATAAACCGTTGCGCCTACGACGCTGACCACCCCTGCCAGCAACAAAACCGAATCATATGATCCCGTGGTATCAACCAGCCAGCCTGCGGTGGCAACGCCGATGATGCCCGGCAAAGTTCCCAAAGTGTTCATTACACCGAACAACACACCGCCAAAACGCGGCGCGATATCCAACACGTTGGGAGCAGAACCAGAATAGGCAAACGCCAACAGGCCAAGCGCCCCTGAGAGCGATAGCAATGCCATATCGGGGGTGGTAACAGTGCGCGTGATAAATAGAAAGAACGCTGATCCTAGCAGACCAATACTTTGCATCAGCTTGCGAACAGTCGTGATGTCCCAGTTTCGCGCGATGAGGCTATCGGCGATCCAGCCCGCCACGTTCATCATGATAAACATCACTGCCCAAGGCGCCATGGTGTAGACACCGGCGCTGCTGATATCCAAGCCATGTTCCGAAGCAAAGTAACTTGGCATCCAACTCAAAAACACATATAGGCTCCAGCTGGTGCAGAAGAATGTAATGAGTAGCGCCCACACCTGGGGCAAGGTGCACAGCTGTCGCCAGGGAATTGTCGTGCGCCCCTCGGTCGGGGTGCTACTCGCCAGCAGCGCCTTCTCCTCTGCAGAAATGCGGGGGTGCGACTCGGGGCCCTCGTAGATATTTCGTTGGAGCCACATGGCGTACATAAGGCCCACCGCCCCAAATACGTAGAAGATCGCCTGCCAGCCAAATTTGGCTACCGCAAAACCGGTAATAACCAGAGCTCCAATGGTGCCCGCAATAGCCGCACTGGAATAGATTGCCACCGCCCGCGAGCGCTCATTCTCCGGGATCCAGCGTCCGTAAAGGCTCAGTACCGCGGGACTCAGGGGAGCTTCGCCCAGACCTAATCCGATCCTTACCAAAATCAGCATCGCAAAGGAGGCAGAGGCAGCGATGGGTGTCAGCACCGTAAAGACCGACCATGCCACCAACGACCAAAGCATGACGCGTTTGCCGCCGTACTTGTCGGCCAGTACCCCCCCCACGATCTGCATCGCCATATACCCGATGAAAAAAGAGGACAACACGAGGCCTTTTTCGGTCTCTGACCAGCCCAATGATTCCTGCATGGCGATGGCGGCCACCGAAATATTCACCCGGTCGAGGTAGGCAATAAACATGGCTACAAAGCTTGCCAGTACGAGACTGTGTCGCTTCTGCCAGCCAGATGTCTTGATCGCGTCCGTCATTATTATCTCTCTTTAGATTCAGCAACCGCGCAGACCTAGTGTACATAGGAACCTCGTCGCCAAAGCGCCTGCACCACTGATTAAAGATATCAATTTCTGCAAATAACCCGTCATCCATCACACCGCAATTGCGAATGCGGCGTTCGGTGTTCATCCTTATTGGATCGACGCTTTGGATTGTCTTGTGATGAACGCGCCAGATCTATTCTCAAAAACCTATGCAGAGGCCAGAAGTCGCTTTATCGAGGCGGCGTCCGCCCACGGCTTTGAAGTGACCTCCGAGGTTCTTCCCATAGAGGGCCCGGCTGGTGAGGAGCTTGCAATGGATTTTGCGGTGGGTGGTCCGGCAGATGCCGCATCGGCGCTGGTTGTGATCAGTGGCACCCACGGTCCCGAGGGATACACGGGCTCAGCCTGCCAACTCGGTTTTCTGGAGTCTTCCGACTTGCGCAATCTGTTCTCGACTCATCGCGTGGTGCTGGCGCATGCCCACAATCCCTTTGGCTTTGCCTGGATGCGACGCACTACCGAGGGCAACGTTGACCTCAACCGCAACTACGTGGATTTCAATAGCAGCTTGCGCGGCAACCCCGAATATGACCGTCTTCATCGCGCCTTTGTCCCCGAAGAATTGAATGATCCGGACGCAGCGCGAACGCTTGCCGAGTATCAGGAGCAGCATGGTGCCGTTGCTTACATGGCCGCCATGTTGGGCGGACAGCGCACCCATGCCGACGGCCTGTTTTATGGAGACACCAAACCCAGCTGGTCCAGAGAGACCATGGTCGCCGGCCTGCAAAAGCATCTCTCCGAGCAGCAGCGGGTCGTGATCATCGATATCCATACGGGCCTCGGCCCCTACGGCGTCCCGTATCTGGTGCACGGGTACCCGGCGGAGGACTCGCGCTTCGGTGTGATGGCGGAGATCTTCGGTGAGGTGATGCGATCCACCGCGGTGAAAGAAGAATTTGACGAAGACCTGCCGGTCGATCCGGAAGGGCCCATTGTGTTGGCTATGGATTGGGTTCTCCCCGGTAAAGAAACCTTCGCCTACGTGATTGAATATGGGACCTATCCACCCAAGGATGTTCTCGGCGCCCATATCGCTGATAACTGGCTTCATGCCTACGGCGATTTGAAATCAGATCAGGGCAAGGCGATCAAAGCCGAGCTGCGCCGTGTGATGTACCCCGAATTCGACGACTGGAAAACGATGATTTGGGATGAAGCCGTCGATGCGCTGAAAAAATCCGCTCAAGTGCTGGATTATTGAGCAGTCACTCCCAAGCCACTTAAAATCTGAGCCTTCGCGCTCTCGGCGAGGGCCCTACCGTCGAGCGCGCCAGAGAAACGGTACCACTCGAGCAACATGCCATCTGTGAGCGCAACCAGTACCGCGGCACGCTCCCGCACGGCGACCCGGTTATCGAACAACCCACGCGCTTGCCCATCGCGGGTAATCCGCGCCATCTCATCGTGATACCGGTCATACATTCGCTTCAGGTGCGCAGCGACCTCGGCATCTTTGCCCATCGCCTGCAGGGAGACGAGTATCGGCAGAACCAGCAGTTCTTGGTTCTCTGCGCCCGTTTCGGCACACCAATCGACAAACATTTCGAGTTGCTTAATCGGGTTCTCACCACTTGATTTCAGTTGCGAAAAAATCTCTGCGTAAAGCTGCTCGGCATCATCGAGGAGCGCATGTAGCAACGCGGCCTTGCCTTTGAAATAAAAATAGACCGCTCCCTTCGTCAGGCCCGCCTCGGCGGCGATGGTGTCGATCGTTGCGTTTTCGTAACCCTTGGATACGAATAGCTGCAGTGCTGCCGACAGTACCTGTTGAATACTGTGCTCTCTGCGCTCTTCATTGCTCCTTCTGGCGGGTTGCATTGATCAGCGCTCCCCCTTCCGTCGCTCGCTGGGACAAGCGCCAAACCACTTACGATAGCTCCTGGCAAAGTTGCTACAGTCGCTGAACCCCAGCTGGTAGGAGATTTCATTAATCGAAATATCGGAATAAGAGACAAGCTCTGCTGCGAGTTCCTGCCGCGTCTTGAGTAGAATCTGGTGGTGACTCAATCCCTCTTCCCGCAACGCTGTAGCCAGTCGTCTCTCTTCTAATCCCAACCAGTGAGCGACGTCGGCGCGGGCATAGTTACCCGCCGGAAGGAGATCAAAAAAAGCCATGCGAATCTGCGTCTCCAAGTCTACCGAACCCATCTGATTGAGATGATCAAACACTTGCCGTTCACTGCGCCGTGCCAACTCGGCATTACCACCGGCCAAGGGCGTGTCGAGGGTCTCTGCGTCAAAGCACAAGGCATCAAGATCGCTACCGAACTCTAGGGGGCAACGAAAATAATGTCGATAATCCTCCACGAAACCAAGCGGTGCCGGAGACGAAAACTTCACCGCCTTGGGAACAAAGCTGGGTGAGGAAACCATCCTCAGCATCCGAACCCAAGTGGCGGCCCAGCCCGAAATACGCACCAAATGTGCATTGGGGCTGTCGTCAGTCTCTCTGTGGCAGTGATAGATCAGCCTGGCTGAGTCACCCTGAACGTCAAACGTCACCGACTTGTTGGTTGCGACCCAAGGATAATAGCGCGCAAGGCGGAGACAGAACTGTCTCAAGGTGGGCGAAGAGATCAACATCAAGCCATAAGAATGGTATGTCGTCGCGTGGATGTTTTCCCCAAATTTCAACCCAAACAACGGCCCAAGTTCGGAGCTGACGGCGCGGGAAATCAGCTGTGACAGCGTATTGATTGGCACGCGCTCGTAGCTGTGGCTCAGCGAGTCAGGTGCGACACCCGCATCGAGAAGGATATTTTTTGTCTCTAAACCGAGCTTGTCCAGTGTCAAAGCAATGCCCTGAATACTACTCATAGAAACCGAATCTGTACCGCCTGCCGATCCCAATGCTGATAAGCCTTTCATCTCATCCCCTTTTATTCTTCTTATGGTGAAATTAATTCAACCATACAGGTGGTGGTTTGTCCGCGCTCACTCTCGCACCACAGTTCCAGTGTGGACATGAGCCCCTGATCACTGGTTTCTACCGCAGCCACCTTGCCTTTGAAGATCAGCGTATCGCCCACGACATTAAAGTTAAGCATCTTCATGGGACCCATTTTCTTTAATCGAGCCCGTGGCCCTGCCCAATCGCGCACCTGGCGCTCAAACATGCCCATCAGAAAAAAAGTGTTGGCAAAGGCGTCGGATGCCCCCGCCGTTCTGGCGATGGACCCATCGTGATGCATGAGCGAAAAATCCCGGTTAGCACCGGCTTCCATCACGAGGCGCTGCAAGGTGATCGGAATACTGATCTCGGGCAGATGCTCGCCAACAACGGGAACCAGTGGGCCGCTATTCGTCATGGCCCGCCTCGTCATCACCGACGTAAAAGCGAAAAATATCAAGCGTCGCGACGGCAACTACCTCGCCCGTCTGCTTGGTGTAGGTATCCTCCTGCCGTAAAAACGCACCCGGTCCGACCTTCAGTGTCTTGCGTTGGATATCAATCAAGCGGCTGGTACAGGTCACCATGTCACCCGGGTAAAGAGACTCCTCAAAGGTAATTTCCATACTGGTTGCGAAGCTTTTGTTACAGGGCGCAGGGACATTAAAAATGACGGGGATCTGAATCTGTGTCGGCTCATCGTTGATCGACTGGTTGGGGTCACCGGGTGACCAATACGCCGCAACACCATAGGTGAACACCATAGATGCCGGGGCGACCACGTCATGGAGGCCCACCGCCTTTGCTGCGTCTGCGTCCGTGTGAATGGCGCAGTCAAATTCCTTAGGCTCCAACCATCGACGAATGCTGCCGCGCTCTACCGGATCGGGCCCCTGCCATTGCCCCACCACCTGACCGAGGCACGCTTCAGTCTCCGCCCAGGTCCCCCAAAGCCCCCAACCGACGTCACTCACGAATCGAAAACCGGCCTGAAAAATGGCAGTGTGATCTCATCGGTCACGGGCCGGTAAACGACCTCGACCTCCATACCGATCTCCACGTCCTCCGGCTCACACTCCACCAGATTGGTGTGCATACGAATTCCCTCAGGCAGATCGATCCAGGCGAGAATGATCGGCAAGTCTTCGACGAACTTCTCCTCAACCCCTTCGTAGGTCACCGAGTAGGTATAAACGGTGGCGCGACCCGAGGCCTCGATCCAACCCAAATCCTGACTCCAGCACTCGGGGCAGTCGCGTCGCGGATAAAAAATATTGGTATCGCAGGCGTTGCAATGCTGAACCAGCAACTTGTTCTCCCGTGTCCCATCCCAGAAGGGCTGGCTGTAGGGCTGAATCTCGGGAAGCGGCTTTTTGTACTCGCTCATCGTAGCGCCCTCCCGAAGACGGTAGTGCAGGTGTTCATCACAGACCCCCCCGATGTCGTCAGAATCGCATGCTCGCAGTTGCTGACCTGCCGCTCTCCTGCCTCCCCACGCAACTGGCGGATGGTATCGAGATAAAACGCCATGCTGACCCCACTGCCCGTGTGGCCGCGGCCGGTAGCATCGCCCATTGTGGTGCAGGGCAGATCCCCGCCGGGACCGCAGCGGCCCTCGGCCCAGAGCTTGGCTCCCTGTCCGTCCTCGCAGACCCCGTAACCCTCCAGTGCACTGCACTGGGTATAAGGGTAGGCCCCATAAATCTGTCGGAGGTCCATGTCGTGTATCGATAGACCCGCCTGCGCCAACGCATCCTGACTCGATTCCCGATAAGACTGGCGATGGAAAACATCCTCGCGCAGCATCGGCGTGGCGCTCATAAACCGCGTGCCATGACCCAATTTGTAAACCGCTTTGTCGCCGAACTCCCTGGCTTTTTCCCACGATGTCACCACCATCGCGCCACCGCCGTCTGCCAGCAGATTGCACTCTTTGGCCTTTAACGGCGTGCTGATCATCCGTGAGTTCATCACATCTTCGAGCGACACAGTCTTGCCATAAAAAATGGAGAGTGGATCGAGCGCCCCCCACGCACGGAGCGCAACGGTAACCGACGCAAGTTCCTCTTCTGTCGCGCCCGTCTCATACATGTAGCGCTGGGTAATCAGCCCCATGGAGCCGTTGAAGCTCACGCCGTAGGGGTACTCGAACTGCTTGTCGAGGGGTGCGGTGGCAAAAAAGTTAATCAAGTCCTGCGGGGGCATGTCTGACTGCACGGTTGTATGCGGTATCAAGACAAAATCCACTTGTCCGCTGGCGATGTGCTGCTCGGCGAGGCGCAGACAATTGGTGGTCGAGGCACCACCCGCATTGCAGATGGCGATATCTCGGCACCCCTTGAGCCCCATCACCTCGGGAATCTTGCCCAACGACATGTCGTTCTGCATCGAGGGCTGGGCCATTGGATTGTTGGAGATCACGGCGCCAATCAGGTTTTTATCAATGCCCGCGTCGTTGATGGCCCCCATGCACACGTCGAGCAAGATATCCCATCGCGTGCGCTCCGGATCGCGGCGCGTTGGCACCTCGGCGATGCCCACCACCGCCAAACCTGATTTTGTCATCGCATTCCTCCCTTTTTTATTATGCGACCCGAGTCTGTGGCGTCACGCTATGCGTAATCTGCGTGCGAGTACTCCGCCCTATCAACCAAATCGAGGTTATCGTCCACGCTCACCGCGAGCGGCCTGCGCAAGGCGACGGTATCGGGGTCCGTGGGAATCATGAACTCCCATAGCGTTGCCGGCACAGTCGCCCCCGGAGATTTGCGCTTCACGGCATCCCAGCCCTCGGGCAGCGAAGTGGGTAAGTGCTCGAGCACGGCGTCTTCGCTGAGATCCGTGGCTTGGGTGATGACCGACACCGCATCGTCAAGGAACCCCGCTCTGGCATCGGCAACGCTACTGGCGCGTATCCCCGCCGCAAGCAATGTGTCTTCGCCATCGTCTTCACCAAACCAGCGCGCAATCTCCGCACCGCGCTCGGCAAGCGACGCCTTCATATCGGCGCGCTCCTCATCACTGGCCGCCAGCATCCAACCCTCCAAACCCAGGCGATGAAAATACAGCTCCTTACCGAAATGCTTCACCATGCCGGATAGCGCCTGGTCCGATCCTCCTAGAAAAGTGGAGAACAAACGCCAAACCGCACACTCGGTGAGGAAAGCCGTCATCAAAAAATCACCCCAATTCTGAGGGGGACGCGATAACGCTTCCAAATCATGGAGCGCGTCTGGCTGGCGTCCAAACTCCAACTGATGTTCGGGCAGATCGAGTCGGTCCTCGAGCAGGCGAAAAATCGCTCGAGTGTGTCCCAAGCTATCCTGGCCCATGCCCGCAAAGGCCGTGCAATCGGGCAAGCTCCTGCCATTGAGCATTACCTTGATATACCAGTGCCCCAATACCCAGTCGGTATCGGCGATACACAATAACTCCTGCATCAACGCTTTATCTGTAGCTGCCACGTTTTTCTCCTGGCTTTGGTCCCCGTCTCATTGACCGGGGAGTTTGTCTTGCCACTTCATCCAACCGAAGGTGGCTTCACACTGATTGCACTGCATGCTCATTTCAGACACGGTGCCGCCGAAAGGGTTCGATACCCGGGTATCCTCGGATTCGCACCAGGGGCACGGCACAGAGGCATCGTATTTTTCGCCGAACAGTTCCCTCAGACTGTTGGAACGTGCCGTGCCATTTTTACCCGCGTCACGCATCGCTCAGGCAATCCCGATCATGTCGTTCACCGAGATCACGGGCGTCACCTCGGCCCGCGGGCAGATGCACATCTCAACCCAGGGCTTCTCGGAGTAAACCATCCGAGCCTGACCTACCGCCGCGGGCTTGTTGGGCGCGCTGACCGATCCAAGATGAAAGAGCGGGCCGTCGGGCTCCTCGCGGGCAAATACCTCGAAGTACTCCCAATCCATCGTGTTGCGCGCAGTTTTTTGCTTTACCAAACCCATGCCCTACTCCTAAATGCAGTAGCCGTGTTCACGGGCAATCAGGCGAGCTTCGGGGACAATGTCTTCCCGACTCCACTCGTGCTGCCATTCGATGCGCACCTTGGTGGAGCGAACGCCCTCGAGCCCGCCGACTGAACGCTTGATATCGTTTTGAATGAGATCCCAGGCCGGGCAACCCACGCAGGGGAATACCAGCCCTACATCGACATCGCCCTCTGTCGACACCGTAATGCGCCGCACCATGCCCATGTCAGGGAGACTGACATTCATGTGCGGGTCCATCACGCCGTTGAGCACCTCGGCAACGGCCGCTTCGGTTACCACAGCTGATCTCCCCACTCTTCCCGCTGCAGCCGCTCGTAGCACGACGGACGCATGGGTCCACCCGACTTGAAGTTGCCGATCGCGCGATCCCAGGTTGTCTCTTCCCACTCCCAATCATGATTAGCCGCGTCAAAGGTCATGGGATAGGGCATATCGGTGATGCGATACTCACCCGTCTCTTTGTCTTTCTCGGCCGGTACCTTCAATCCGACCCTGTCGGCGAAATCCGTTGCCGAACGCAGCCACTTGCTGCGCATGGTGTCGTTGCTCCATGCCCGGACCTTGTAGTTCAACTGGTCCGGGTAGCCCTTGAGGTCATCCGGGCGTCCGTACCAGTGATAGCCCCAGGGGAAAATCCAGCGCACGGCATCTTCTACCAGCTTTTTGGTCTCGTCGTTCTGGTTGTAGTAGAACTCAGTCCACATCGCGCCATGGCGGAAGTGGTACGCCTCCTCGAAGTTGACCTTTTTCAGGGTGCGGCGATACGGCGCGAAGCTACAGTTGAGTTCGATATCCCACGTGGTAAAACGTCCCGCACGATCCAGAAAAGCCTGCGATACAACGAACTCAGCATAATTGCGCACCGGAAACTCCATGATCGGGAGCGACCAGTACTTGCGGGGATCCGCCTCAAACGCCACTTTTTGCATGTCGAACCCGAAGCGCTCGAACAACATACCCTGTTGATGGGCATGCCCCACCTCATCCTGAATCGTGCCGCAAATCGCGACCTTGGCGCCGATATCGGGGGCCACTCTGAAGGCGGTATAGGCCCATGTCAGTACTGTCACCTCTGACTGCGCCGCGATCTCGAGCGTACGCTCTAAAATGGCGCGATACCGAGGGGTAAGTTCCTCCATATCCTCAATCAATTCACCCGCATGAATCCGCTCAAGAAGCGCCTGCTCCTGCGCATCGTCCAGCGTTTGCTCTGCTAAGGCTTGCTGAGTCATAACCGTTTCCTTTTGGGCATTCGTTATCACATACCTACTATACGGTATGTTTTTGCAGAGAGATTTGTCAATTTGGGCATTCAAGCCCAGAAAAACCGTTAATTCAGGCTGGTAGGGTGGATTTCAGGGCCTTTTTATCCACTTTGCCGAGATTGGTCAGTGGCAAATGGTCGCGAAATTCGAGGGTTTTGGGCGTGAGTAGCGGACCAGATCGCGCCCTGATCGAGGCAATCAGGGCATCGGCATCGGTTTTCGCGCTGTCGGTGAGCACCACAATCGCGTGCACCCGCTCCCCCCAGCGCGAATCAGGCAACCCGACAACGGCAACTTCCTGGACCTCAGCCTCTTGCTGAATCGCCTGCTCTACATCGCGGGAATAGATATTAAACCCGCCACTGATGATCATGTCTTTCAGCCGATCGACAATGTAGACAAAGCCCTCATTGTCCATCCGCCCGACGTCACCCGTGTGCAGCCAACCATTGCGTAGCGTGTCTGCGGTCGCCTCGGGTCGCCCCCAGTATTGACTCATCACGCAGGGTCCTTTTATGCAGATCTCACCCACCTCACCCGGTTCGACTGGTTCGCCTGTCGGGTCGAGCACAGCCATTGTCATACCGGGTGTGGCACGCCCCGCGCTCTCCAAGCGCCGCTCGACCGTGGGGTCATGATCAACCCGGGTCATACTCGAAATATGAATACATTCGGTCTGCCCATAGCACTGATAGAGAATGGGCCCGAACACATGCAGCGCCTCTCTCAATCTCTCGGGAGCAATTGGCGCTGAGGCATAAATAATGTGTTCCAGATTGCTGAGATCTCTCCGTTCGATGTCGGGGTGATCGAGTAAAGCGTAGATCATGCTTGGCACCAGAAAAAGCGTGTTGACCCCCTGGCGCTCAATACAGTCGAACACCGCGCTGGGTGAGAAAGACGGCATCAAGGACACCATGCCACCCAAGCGAAGCACCGGCAGCACCAAAAATCCGGCCGCATGACTGATCGGAGAGCACGCCAGAAAATGCGGGTCTTGGGGAAATTCCCACGCCTTAGTCGAGATCTCCGCCGTCGCCGCCATACCGGCCTGAGTGTGTACAACACCCTTGGGATCTCCCGTGGTGCCCCCGGTGTAGGTGACCCAGGCAATGTCAGCGCCTTTGGGTTCGTATTGAGGTGCCGAACGGCCTTCGAGCAGATCCCCCAAATGCCGGCCGTATTCGGCGCTGGAGAGCGTCAGCACTTCGAGGTGCTCACATGCCTTAGCCAGCTTTGCGCCATGCTCATAGAAAGCATGGGAGTCGATGACCAGTGCTTTCGCTTGCGCGTCGCGCACAATATGGGATTGTTGCTCGAGCGAACCCAGTGGATGCAACGGGGTATACCGAATACCGGCGCGCAAACACGCCGCCATCACTGCAAACGCGTCCAGACGATTGCTCGCCAACTGCGCAAGCCCATCGCCGGGAAGAAGACCGAGGTCAGCCAGGAGGCCGGCAATACGGTTGATGCGCCCGAGCAGTTCGTTTCCCGATACGGAGCGACCATCCACATCTGAGACCGCGATGGCGTCTCCTACAGACGACAACGCCTCAGACAGCAGTTGGGTATAGGTATCGACGGCCACGTGGATTCCAATCTGATCAGAAGTCACACAGCATAAAAATCAATGGCGAAAGCCGTCATGTCAAAACCGGCAAGATTGGTGTGCCTAGCGGCTAGCCTGCTCATCCCGTAAAGTCGCGACCTCTCTAAAACCAACGGGAGAATGGCCGGTCCATTTCTTGAAAGCGCGGGAGAAGTTGGCGGTATCTGAGAACCCGGTCAGATAGGCAATTTCGTTGACCGGCAGCCCCTTGAGCAGATAATCCTCTGCGAGCAGCCTCCGTGTGTCGTCCAATACCTCGCGGAAAGTAGTGCCCGCCTCCTCTAGGCGGTTGTATAGCGTTCGCGTACTCACGCAGAGCACCTTCGCGACGGCATCCTTGCCCGAAACACCCGTGGGTAAGAGCCTGATCAGCTCATTTCGAACTCTGGCTGGAAAATCAGCTTTCTCCAACGTCGCAATGTACTGTTCTGTGAGCTGCTCGTATGACCGCGCCATATCCGGGTCGGCACTGACTAATGGAATATCAAGCAACTGTGCGTCAAAAAGCAGTGACGTTGCGGGGGCCTCGAATTGAACCTCGCAGCCAAAAAAAGAAGCGTAATGGTCTTCATTATCGCCGGGGAAAGGCCGAGCGAGAGAAACTCGGCGGGGCGAGAAGGCATTTTGGGTGGCAACACGAAGAATCGTGACAAAAATAGCGGCGATGCCGTCTTCGCGCACCGAAGGGAATGGCTCGGGGTTACTAGCGATCCAGTTAAGACAACACACCTTAGGATCCCCGGAATCGCGCTCAAGAGACATCACATCGTTGGTAGTCACCACCGAGTAATAGCGAATCATCTTTTCGATGTAGTCACCTAGCGTAGCACTGCAGTAGGCGGCGACACCCAACGAGTAAAAGGTGGTGGGATGGATGAACTTAGCAAGATGGAGACCAAACGCGCGATCGACAGGTTGTTCCTCAATGGAGGTCAACAGACGCCTGAACGCGCCGTCGGTAATACGCGTGTTGGGGTCCATCAACGGGCCCACCTCGATGCCTGCATCAGCAAACAGCGGCCCGGGAGCGACACCCAGATCTTCCAGCGCCTGCCATATCACGACACCGATTGGCCCGATTGTGGAAAATGTCTGCGCAATCATAGTTGGCGGCATCAATTCCAGCGGGAAACAAGGCTCCCATCATCCGCTTTTTCCCTTTTGAAGCAAACCCTGGGCCGCGCCCACACTCAAAACGCGCGAAATCACCGATTAAACCGACGACCGAAATGCATAGAAAGACAGGTGATGACGCCCACAGCGCCTGTTACGCTCTCCAATCACCGCTGCTAGTTGTCAGCCCTACTTGAGCACCGGCACCACTCGTGAAAACCACACTACACACTCAGGCCGAATTTCAGGAGCGCACAGGAAAGGTCTTGTTCAAATCCTCGCCACTTATCGTGACTAGGGACCAAATTCAGGACTACTGCCGCAGCTTGAATCAGCTCGACTGGTTTCACTTTGATGAAGCACGCGGTAAATCCGAGGGCTTTGGTGGCATCATCGCTCCAGGGTCACTCACATTCGCACTGGTCCACTCCACTTTTTTCCAATGTGTCGAGCTGGTGGATTTAAAAGCCCTGTTCATCGGTAGCGATCGATTTCGGGTGCACCGGCCGATCAACGCGGGGGAGTCAATTACGCTCACCATGGGCATTACAACCGTGGAGGATCGACCCGAAGGATTCCGCGTTCAATATGACTTTCGATGGCATGGCGAAACTAATGGGGACATCATCTCCGAAGGCACTTTTTTGGTCAGATACTGGTCGCTGTCAGAGTGAGCGCGCAGGGGCAAGACGATATTAAAGTTCAGTGCATCACGAGACCGCTAGGACTTTGCGAGGTGCGACGACGAGATGGCTAATATAGACCGCTGCTTTAACATCTCAGAGCTCAGGAAGGCCGCTAAAAAACGACTGCCATCACCCATCTTTCACTACGTCGACGGCGGCGCCGATGACGAATGGACGCTTCGCCGCAACACTGACGCCTTTGAGCAATGGGAAGTTGTGCCCTCAATGCTGACGGGCGTAACTGACGTCGATTTGAGCACGAAACTGTTTGGTCAAGATCTAGCGTTGCCCTTCATCATCTCGCCCACCGGGATGTCCAGACTCTTCCATCATCACAAGGAACTTGGCGTCGCGCGCGCGGCGAGCAAAGCTAACACCTACTACGGCCTTTCCAGCATGGGCTCCAGCACGATTGAGGAAGTGGCAGCCGCGGCGTCCGGGCCAAAGTTTTTTCAGGTATACGTTTTCCGGGATCGCGGTCTGACCCAGAGTTTTGTAGACCGCTGCAAGGAAGCTCAATACGATGCGCTCTGCGTCACAGTAGATACCGCTATTGCCGGCAACAGAGAGCGAGATATCGTTACCGGCATGACCATCCCTCCTTCGTTCACGGCGCGGTCTATGCTGAACTTCGCGGGCAAATGGTCTTGGCTTGCGGGGCTCAGTCAAAACCGAGATTTTACGCTGGCGAACCTCAGCGAAAATATCGACCCTCGCAAGACTGGCGCTCTTAGCATCTTCGACTATGTGAACCAGCAGTTTGATCCCTCCATCAGTTGGACTGACATCAGCTGGCTACGAGAGCATTGGGATGGGCCGCTAATTATCAAAGGCATTCTTTCTCCAGAAGATGCGAAGCAAGCAAAAGCATTGGGAGCTACCGCAATTATGGTTAGCAATCACGGAGGCAGACAACTTGACTCCGCGCCCGCCCCTATAGACTGTATTCCGGCGATACGAGATGCGATCGGAAGTGACCTCGAGCTGGTCGTAGATGGTGGAATTCGTCGCGGCAGCCATATCGTGAAAGCGCTGGCATTGGGTGCGTCCGCTTGCTCTATTGGGCGGCCCTATCTCTACGGCCTGGCTGCCGGCGGCGAGGCAGGGGTGACGAAGGCGATTGCAATACTACAAGTGGAAACACGACGATTCATGCTACTAGCCGGTTTCGACTCGGTCGAGTCACTTAGGAGAAACGCTGCCATTCGACGGGTTGGTTTTATTAACAAGCTGTCCAACGCATAGGGCGATCACGGTTGCCTCCCGACCAGCATGCCACTAAAGTTGAGGGCGTCCACGCGTGTCTTGGTGCGGCCATTCGGCCTTGACATGGTAGAGGTCGGCGGTTCGAATCCGCCTGGTCCTACCAAATTTTCAAGTCTCTGTTTTTACAAAATTTTATTTTTTCAGAATCGTGCGTTTTGGCGTGTTTCTGCGCGGAGACACTACCGCGGAAAGGTAGTGACCAAAATCCGAGGGGCAAAACTCATACTAACTTCGCCAGGCTTATTGCCGTCTCGGATTTGACCTCTTCGATTACTACGTAAGTATGGGTCTGATCAATCAAAAGGATCATCGCCAGCTTCTCGCCTAAAAAACAGTTGATAGTCCTGCATGTCTGAACAGCGGATCCTCAATAAAAAAAATCAAATCCGCCAGCCACCATATGGCAGCTTTCGTCATCCGTGAGGGACATCATTTCGCGAGAAAATTCTCGAAGATTTGCTGTGCTGGTATTGGTGAGAAGAACTTGAATGAATGCCATGGTTGAGGCGTTGAGCTTGCGAGCATCGGCAAACTCGCAGGGGTGGTTTAGAGCCCCATCTCCTTCGCGATGATACTACACTGAATTTCGCGGGTTCCTCCGCCAACCATGCCGTGCTTGGCTTCGCGGAAATAACGCTCCATATCGTATTCAGGCAGTTGCGCGTAGCCGCCAAGTGCTTGCATGCCGTTGAAAGCAATCTTAAACAGCACATCCGCCGCGAACACCTTCGCCATGGAAACTTCTTTCAGCGCCTTTTCACCGCGTGCGATTTTGTCAGCAGCGTAGTACACCAGCAATCTCGCAGCGGTGAGTTCCGTCTCGTTTTCCGCCATGCGGTGTTTGAGCACCTGAAAGTCTGATAGCTTCTTGCCAAACGCGGTTCGATCGCCGGTGTAGCTGATGGTGTCATCCAGCGCCGTCCTGGCATTGCCGACTTGGGATGCGGCAATGCTCAATCGCTCGAGCTCGAGATGCTCACTGATGTACTGCCAACCCTTGCCCACCTCGCCTATGAGGTTTTCTTTAGGGATGCGCAGGTTGTCGAGGAAGAACTCGGTCGTGCCAAGGCTCTTCCGGACGATGGTATCCATCTTCTTGATTATCAGCCCCGGCGTATCATTGGGGATCAGAAACAGGCTGAGCCCTGCATAACGCTCCTCACCGGTCCGAGCGAGTAGCACAATGGCGGTGTCGGGAAGGTGGGCGCCGGAGCACCACACCTTGTTGCCGTTTATAACCCACTCGTCACCGTCGAGTTCGGCCTTCGTTCTCGCCGCCGCCGCATCGGAGCCCGACTGGGGCTCGCTGATGGAGATGGAGAACTTCTGCTTTCCCTCCATGTACGGCGCGATGTAGCGCTCTTTCTGAGCTGCAGTGCCGTGATTTACGATGTTCAGCACCGTGAACATCGATGTCATGACGCAAGCGGCCGTGTCGAGGCTATATTTCCCGATTGCCTCGCAGAAAATCGCGAACATCACGGGATCGCAGTTCATGCCGCCGAGTTCCTCGGGAATCAGCAGGCTCAAAAAGCCCTCCCGCGCCATTTTCTCGTAAACACTCTGGGGGAATTCCCGCGACGCGTCGTGCTCGCGCGTGTATTCCCGCCCGACCTCCTTCTCCATGAATCTGTGCATTGACTCCTGCCAGAGTCGCTGTTCTTCAGTAAATTGAAATTTCATAAATACGCCAATTGCTGATTTGTTAGCTAAAGCCGTTTAAATCTATCCTTCCCTACGGCGGAGAAAAGAGCTGCGGGGCCGAGAACGCAATTATGGTTGACATACCTCAGGACAGACTATACTTTAGAACAAATGTTTGTTTTTGTCAACTCTATTAATGAATAGCGACGGACTCCCAAAAACGGATCAAAACCGCACGCTTCCCCCAGCGGAGCAGCGACGTGCGGCACTTGAATATCGTTTTCAGGGCTGGGTTCCCGGCTCACTATCCTCGCACCTCGATGATATGGCCGAGCGTTACTCCGATCAGCCTTTGCTGATTATGGACGACCGCCAGTTTACCTACCGCAACATGGCCGACTGGTCACAAGCGCTGGCGCGTGGCCTCGTTTCCCTCGGCATAAAGCGTGGTGACAACGTCGCTCTGCTCATGGCCAACTACCCCGAGTTCGTCGCGCTCAAATTCGCGATCGCCAGAATCGGCGCCGTCGCTGTTCCCATTAACTTCCTTTTGCGTGCTAACGAACTTGACTACATCTTCCGGCAGTCGGATGCCAGAGCGCTGATTACCATGGCGGCGTTCGGAGACCGCGATTACCTAACAGACCTCGAGGCGCTGATGCCCGGCTGGGCGGGCAACGGCGGCGGAAATGATTTCCCGCTGCTCAAGCATGTGATCGTGTTTCCCGGGGAAGGCGACGTCCCGGACGGGGCGAAAAGCGTAGACGACCTGAGCAGGCTCGGCGGATCCGCGGATGAGTCGCGCATGCGTGAGTACGAGGCGCTGACAACAGGCCGCGATAACGCTGACATCATCTACACCTCGGGAACCACGGGCTCACCCAAGGGCGTGATGCTAGAGCACCATATGGTGCTCCGCGCCGCATATGCGTCAGCCTATACCTGCGCGTTCGAAGAGGGACGGAGGCTGCTATTTTCGCTGCCCATGTATCACGTGTTTGGATACGTTGAGTGTTTGATCGGAAGCATGTTCGTAGGCGGAGCGATTATCCCCCGCCTGACCTTTGACCCCGATGACATGATCTCAGCGGCAGAGCGCCACGCGGCCAACGAGATAATATGCGTTCCTCTCATGACCCAGAAACTGATCGAGGTCGTAAAGGAGCGAGGCTTCAATAACTCCGCGTTTACGACGATGTTCAATTCCGGAGGCGCGACACCGCCATCTATGTGGCCGGACATTCGCAATGTGCTCGGCGCCCAGGAGATTCTTACTGCCTACGGCATGTCCGAAACCACGGCTTCAACCACCTGCACGCACCCAGAGGCTGATGACAAGTATCTGCTGACAACCAACGGCAAGCTGAAGTATGCCGGCGTGGCCGGCGACCCTGCGCTTAAGGGGTTGCTAGCCGTATACCGCACCATGGACCCGGAAACGGGTGATGTCCTGCCCTGGAACGAAGCCGGCGAACTGATCGTGAAGGGACCGATTGTCACCCGAGGCTACTACAACAAGCCCGACGAAACCCGCGAGACATTCACGGCCGACGGATGGCTGAGGACCGGCGATATCGGGACCGTATCGGAAGATGGCTACGTAAAACTGACGGGCAGGATCAAGGAAACCTATCGCTGCGGCGGTGAAATGGTTATGCCGAGCGAGGTGGAAAACGTACTCAACACGCATCCACATGTCAGTCAATCACACGTGCTGGGTATAGCGGATTCAAAGATGGGCGAGGTGGGCTGCGCCTGCGTAATTCGATCGGCTGATACTGAGGTCTCGGAAGAGGAGCTCATCAATTATTGCCGGATGAACCTGGCGCGGTTCAAGGTCCCCAAGCTGGTGCTGTTTGTCGAGGAAGGGGATATACCGATGACAGCCACGGGTAGGGTACAGAAGTTCAAGCTCGCCGATTGGGCAATCGAGCAGTTGGGGCATACGCAGGATTGAGGGAAAGGAGCAACCGATGATTACCGAGCATGTGACTTTGCAGATAATGCCAGAGAGGACCGCCGATTTCGAGGCGGCGATGCAAGAAGGCGGAAGGATTCTGGCGGCAGCTGAAGGCGCGTCGAATGTCCGGCTAATGAAGGGACATGAGAATCCGGAAAAGTACCTGCTCCTGATCGACTGGGAATCGGTAGACCACCACGTGGCGTTCACGAAGGAGCCGGGCATAGACGACTTCCGCTCTTTAATTGGTGAATTCATGGCGGGCAAACCGGCTATGGAGCATTTCCAGACCGTCTGACCCGCAAGGCAAGCACCTACCAATGACCCACGTTGTAACCGACAACTGCAAAGCCTGTCGATTCACGGAATGTGTAGTTACCAGTCTTGTAGACTGTTTTCACGTTGGCGATAACATGCTTTACATCGACCCCGTTGCGGGACCAACAAGGCCTGCTCGGACGAGACCGCGGGGCACGTAGTTGAATATCTCCGGACATCCACGAAATCCGAGACAAAAAGGGGCTTCGCGGCCCTTCGGCACCGCGCTGGGCGTACGGTCGTCAGCTTTGAGGATTGGCGCCGCCTAAACACGATGGACCTCTAGGTCGGCGCAAAGTCCGGCAAACCCCGAGAGAAGATACTCGATTACGCCGCGGCCATTGCCTACCTATAGGAAACGTTCCCCGCCCACGCTAAAGAAGACGCATTATCGCGTCGATCTGATCGCGATCGAGACCGGCCTCTTCGAGCACATCAGCCGTGTGGCTCCCCAGCGCCGGCGGTCCTTGCATTGGTGATGAAAGCTTTACGTCCAGAGGGTTACGCACAAGGCGCAATCGTTGGTCAGATCCGGGGAGACGGAACTGCGGGAAAAGGCCTCTTTCTTCCACCACAGGCAGGTCGAGTGCTTCGCTCACCGAATTGACGCGCCCTACCGAAAGCCCTGCCTGCCCCAGAATGGCGAGCCAACTATCAACGGTACGCTCGCGGAAAACAGGCTCCAGCAGCGCGTCCAGTTCCTGGCGATGCCGAATGCGGCCCTCCATGGTCGCGAAACGATCGTCGCTGAGGCAGTTGTCGCAGTCTAGGACATTGCAGAGGCGTTCAAATTGACTATTGCTGGCGGTCGCTAGCATGAATTCGCCATCTGTCGCTGCGTATACCCGGTACGGTACGGCGCTTGGCGCACCAGATCCGAGCTTCTCTGGGGCTTCACCGGTAGCGAAAAAACCCACCACCTGGTGACACATGAGCATGAATGCGCTGTCAATGAGCGCGGTCTGCACGAAGTCCCCTGCCCCACTTACGTCGCGGCGCTTCAGCGCTGCCATTATGCCTATAGTGGCCCACATGCCGGTCGATATATCGAGCACAGAGGGTGCGATGCGCACCGAATCCCCCCCCGCTACACCGGTAAAACTCATCAGCCCGGACACCGCCTGCACCAGCGCGTCGTAGCCCGGCATGTCTTTGCCCGTGGGGCCAGCGCCGAATGCCGAGACCGAGCAATGAACGATCGAGGGATTGATGCGAGAAATGGACGCACGAGTCAGATCAAGCTTGTCCGCTATGCCAGGTGGGAAACTGTCAATCAGCACATCGGCACCCTTGATCAGCACCTCTAGCGCCTGGCGACAGGTCGCATCTCGATAATCCAGCCTGACGCTGCGCTTGTTTCGATTGACCGATGCGAACACCGTTGCCGTGCCGTCTGCCTTTGGCGGCAGCAGGCGCGTGTCGTCGCCATAGGGGGAACGTTCGACCTTGATAACGTCGGCACCCATGTCACCGAATATCATTGCGGCCAGCGGACCGGCAATGTTGGTCGCCAGGTCGAGTACCCGCAGTCCCTTGTAGGTATTACCGAACATGAATCATCGAATAGCCTAGCGCTTCGCGTGCGAGACGGCGTACAGGGCCTTTTTGGGGACTGTGGCACCAAACTGACTCCGATTCGGCGGCCCATTCCGTCGGCGCGGAGCCTTATCAATGGCAAAATACCCGTCAAACATTAGCTGGCCCGTGCGGCGCTTGGTTGTACTGCGGATCGCGCTTTTCCAGAGCCGCCTCGATGCCTTCATGCAGATCTCGTGTGCGAGTCATGGCGGCGACGCCCCAGAAGCTCGCGCTCATGGCAGCATTGAGATCCATGTTCCAGCCGTATCGTAGTTGCTGCTTGGTAGCCTCGAGCGCGAGGCGAGGCCATTTGGCGATTCGCGCGGCGAGGGCAACAGACTCGTCAATCAATGACTCGGCTGGTACGACCCGGTTGACAAGTCCGATCTCCAGCGCGGTCTTCGCATCGATAATGTCGCCGGTAAGCGCCAGCTCCGCCGCGATCCCAGATCCCACAAGGCGTGGAAGGAACCAGGTGCCGCCGTTTCCCGGATTGAGACCCAGCCTGATGTAGGTCTCTCCGAGTTTCGCCTCCTCCGACGCAATGCGTATGTCGCAGGCGAGTGCGATATCCAGACCGCCGGCGGTCGCACCGCCGTTGATAGCGGCTATCGCCGGAAGCCGGCAGTGCACGAGACGTTGCGTCACGGGAAATAAAACCCGGGCGTTGTAGGGTTCCTCTTCAATAGCGAGGCGCTCATCCAGGTATGCCTTGAATGCTTCCAGGTCCGCACCGGCACAGAACTGTTTGCCGGCTCCGGTCAGGATAAGCACACGAACCGATTTATCGGTCTCCAGCTGATCGAGGGCAGCCATGAAATCCCGAGCCAGCTCAGGCACTACGCCGTTGCCCGACTCGGGCCGGTTCAGAACAAGGGCTATAACGCCGTCCGCCACGGGCTCCGTGTATAGGGTTTCATAGTCAATCCGTTCAGCCATTAGCACTCCTTGAACAGTCAGCGCAGATTGATTTTCTCACAGATCGTCGTGACGGCCAGCGCGTAGCTGTTACCGAGCCAGCCGCCGCCATTGACAGCCATCGCCAGGCGCGGGTTGTCGAGCTGGCGTTTTCCCGCTCTACCCGAGAGTTGGAAGAAGAGTTCTGCAACCTGTGCGGCACCAGTCGCGCCAAGGGCGTGACCGCGACTTAGTAATCCACCACTCGTGTTCACCGGTGTAGCGCCATCTAGGTCGGTCTTGCCACTGCGAATCAATTCCAACGCTCCACCGGGCTCACAAAGTCCGATCTCCTCGTACTGCAGCAACTCGGCGGGCGCCGCGGCGTCATGCAATTCGATGCAATCGGCATCGGTCACATCGCAGCCAGCACGCTCGCAGGCCTCGTACGTGCTGGTCTCAACGGGACTCACATCATCGCCAGCGTTGCACGCCAGCGCACAGGCATTGATGCGCACTGCAGATGTGCTGCCCCGGCTCCTGAGGTACTCATCGGAGCATATGAGCAGCGCAACGCAGCCGTCCGTCAGCGGCGCGCACATCGGCAGGGTCAGCGGCGCCGCAATAACGCGGGCGCCAATTACCTCTTCGATGGTCTGGCTCCTTTTGAACTGTGCAATCGGATTAAGCTTGGCGTTGCTGCGGTTCTTCACTGCCACCCTAGCGAAGTCTTCAACCTCGGCGCCCGCTCGTTCCAGGTAGTGCCGGGCGACTCCGGCGTAGCGATCCATGAGCACCGAACAGCCGGCCATATCATTGGGGAACTGGCCGATCTCAAAGGTATCGCAGGAGCCCCAAAGCGCCTGAAATGCCCGCTGTTTCTCTGCGACAGCCATTTTCTCGACGCCGATAACCAGCGCGACTTCTATAGCGCCGCTGATAATGGCCTCGTGGGCCAGAAACAGAGCGCTACCGCCCGAAGCGCAGGCGTTTTCGACGTTAATCAGCGGGATCCCGGCGAGTTGGGTGCCTCGCAACATAACTTGGCCGCGAATCATTTCTTGCCCGGTTAGCGTCCCCGCTCCCGCATTACCAAAGTAGATGCGGTCGGTGTCGCTGCAGGGAATCGCGGTGTCGGCGTACACCTCGGCTGTAGCAAGTGACGTCAGGGAGCGGATATCGTGTCTGTCGAGCGAGCCGAACGGCGTTATCCCGACACCTGCAATGTAGGAATGACTCATTCAGCGCCTACGGAATCAGCTCGCTTCATGCTCGCCTTCCCGCCTCCGATTTGGCCTTTACCCTCTTCCCAGTACCAGCTTCTGATCTCCCGCCGCAGCACTTTGCCGTACCCACTGACGGGAAATTCCGCTACGAAGTCGACGCCTTTCGGCTTTTTATAGCCCGCCATGTGCCCGGCACAGAAATCGATAATGGATCGTGCGCTGAGGTCTTTCCCAGGCTGAAGGATGACCACGGCGTGCACGGCTTCGCCCCAATAAGGGTCCGGGATGCCGATGACAACAGCGTTCGCAATGTCGGGGTGTTGCACCAGGACTTCCTCCACCTCACGCGGATAGACGTTGTTGCCCCCCGAAATGATTACATCCTTCGAGCGGTCTAGCAGAAACAGGTAGCCGTCTTCGTCAAACAGCCCGATGTCACCGGTAAATAACCACCCGTCGCGAATGGCTTCGGCTGTGGCCTCGGGGTTATTCCAATAACCGGCCATGACGACCTCGCCGCGAACCGCGACTTCACCGATTTCGCCCGGAGGCAGCGGCTCGCCGCCCTCGCTCATACAGCAGGCCTCCACGTCGGTCCGAATCGTTCCGGCCGAGCCCAGGCGCGGATCATCGGCTGCGGCAAATTGCCGGTGTTGCTCAACGCTCATACCCGTAATGGTTATCGGCGCCTCGCCCTGGCCGAAAAGCTGCACAAACACAGGTCCGAAGGTATCCATCGCTTTCTTAAGATGTTCTGTATAGATCGGCGCGCCGCCGTAGCAGACACCCCTGAGGCTCGACAGGTCGTGGCCGGGAACGAAGTCCTCGAGGCACTTGACGATCTGTGTCGGCGCCATGAACGCCACGTGGGAAATGCGGTGCCTCTCGATCAACGGAAAAAGCGATGCCGGATCGAAACTCGGTTGTTCGTAGATAACGTTGCAGGCGGAGCGCGCAATGGCAGGAAGGGCAATAATACCGCTGCCATGGGACAGCGGCGCGCAGTGCAGCACCATTTCACCTGGCTGAATGCTGTATAGGTCAGCAAGGTAATTCATGATCACCGCATGGATGGTGCGGTAGGTCCATAGCGCACCCTTAGGCTTGCCCGTTGTTCCCGACGTGTAGAAGAGCCATGCCGGAGCATCTGGGCCGACATCCAGGTAGCGCCCCTGACGATGCTCAACGGCCATGACCTGCGGTGGAAAGTCCGAGCCCGGATCCCCTGACAGCGCAATGAGGTGCTCAAGCGCCGGCGTGAATCCAGCCAGGCTCTCCATCTCGGCAGCCAATTCGTCATCGGCAAAAAGCACGCGGGCCCCCGAGTTATCGACGATATAGGCGACCTCTTTCGGATGCAGTCGCGCATTGACGGGCACCACGATAAGCCCCGCAGCGAAGCACGCGTAAATAATCTCGAAAATCCGGGGTCCATTCGGCAGGCAGAAGCCAACGCGGTCGCCCGGCGCGAGGCCGAGCGCTCGCAAATTGCCGGCAAGGGTCAGAACGCGATCGTAATATTCCCGGTAAGAAATACACTGGTCAGCATAGACAATCGCCGGCGAACTGCCACGATAAAGCGCCCCCTTGTGCAGGAACGCACAGGTGTTCACCCGCGTAAATCCTCTGCTAGAGCAAACCACGCGCACGGACGTTCCGAGTTTTGCCCTGGCGGCTCGGCAACGAAGCTCACCGACACGTCACAGTGATAGCCATCCCAACCGCCATCGGCATCCGGACTCAGCCGGACAAGCAGTTGCGCGCCTTCATCCAACTTCACAACGCCCAGAGCGTAAGGAATATCCTGTTCGAATCCATCCGGCGCCCCAAGACGCAGCACCGTATAGCTGTGCAGTGTTCCTCTCCCACTCGCAGTCTGCCATCCGAGCTTATCGGACTGGCATTGCGGGCAGCGGTACCGCGGGTACATGTTAAGCGTACCGCAGTCTTCGCACCTCTGGACCACCAGACTTCCTTGGAGAAGCGCTTCCCGGTATTCACGGACAATCTTCGGCAGATTCTCAGCCATCGTAGTTGATCCTCTCCAGCATCAAGATCTGGGCGTCCATGTAGCTGCCGCCCGAGCCACCAATCAGGCAGCGTTTGCATTCCTCAATCTGTCGTTCAGGCTCCGCGCGCCACAGAAGTTGGCGGACGCCCTCTATAAGCAGGGCAAGGCCACCACCTACCCCGGTGTGACCAGCAGAAAGCAATCCGCCATTGGTGTTGATGGGGAAGGTGCCACCGGGGTCCCCGTTACCAGCAGCCACCCAACGCGCGCCTTCCCCTTCCGGGGCGATGCGCATGCCTTCCAGCGCAATGGCCGTGACTGCCGCGTAGGAATCGTAGATCTGAGCAAAGTCCGCATCAGACGGCTGCCAACCGGACTGCCCGTAAGCTCGCTCCGCCGCGGTCTTCCAGCCGAGCTTCGAAAGATTGGTTTCCTGGCCGATGCTGTAGTGACTCACGCAGCCGCCCGAGCCGGCAATGCGCACTGCCGTATCGAGACCTCGGTTGCGGGCGTTCTCTGCGCTGGTCATCACGAACGCGGCAGCACCGTCCGCCAGCATCGGACACTCCATGGCGTGAAGAGGATCCGCTACCATGCGCGACCCGAGTACCTTCTCAATTGTCAAAGGCTTTTCGTAATACATGGCATTGGGATTTAGATTGGCCCATTTCCGCAGGGTCACACACACCGACGCCATTTCCTCCGGCGAGCTGTTGGTGTCGTGCATGTAGCGCTGTGTAATCAGCGCACCGATCGCATTGAACTGCAGGCCACTTGGCAATTCCCACTCCCCGGGAATCCCGTTTTTGCTGAGCATGGTTATCATTTCCTGCACGTCCGCGGACCCCCAGCGCTCACACTGCAGCACCAGGATCGTTTGCGCGTGCCCGGAGGAGATAAGTCCCGAGGCGACACGCACTGCGTTGTCGCTGGTCGAGCCCCCAGAGTGCAGCATCATGCTGGACTTGGCCTTACCCGAGAGACCTAGCTCCTCAACCATGCGGGAGAAGATCAGGTCGGCCTGATCATCGGACGAGTGCAGGTTTGGAATCAGGAGGATTGTGTCCACGTCGTTTGGACTCATAGAGGCGTCGTGGAGCGCCCGTATGGCAACCTCGGTAAGATCACCAATGAAACTCCGATCTGGATACTTGCCGGAAGGGATCTCGCCGACGCCCACGAAGACGGGATCGGTCTTCGCGTCAGGCGAGCTTGTCAGGACCCAGTTGTCGCTCACTGATCACTCTCCTTTTCATTGTTTCGTCGAGCCAGCATGACCTGGCGAAATTGCATGACCTCAGTGTCTTCCTGGTTGGACACTGAATAATCGACGGCGAGGGTGCCGTATTTCGGGTTATCGCCCACCTGCTTGCTCGCAACGACGGCGCGCACGTAAAGCGTGTCTCCCGGCTTCACCGGCTTCAGTGCGCGCAGGCCCTGCACTTCGATGAGCGCAACGATAGCATCGCCATAGAAGTTGCTCAGGCCAACCAGGCCAACGGCGATAGCAAAGGTAAAGGGACCGTGCGCGAGACGCGTGCCGAAACGAGTTCCCTCGGCATACTGCTGGTCTGTGTGCAGTGGGTAGTGGTCCCCCGTCAATCCCGCAAATGTCGTCAGATCACTCACGTCGATAGTTCTGCCCCGCGTCACCAAGACCTCACCAGCCTCGAAGTCATCGAAGGTCTTGGGAGTGGGGTCAAGGGTCAGCTTTTTAGTCATGATCCCAAAAAATAAACAAACATTTGTTTATATGATAGCCGATTCTGAGTTTTAGTCAATGGTCCGGCACCCAGCGGAGGCGGCGGAGGCGGTCAGACTGGGAGGCCTTAGGGCCGGAAAAACTATTCAATAATCGTGATGGCCTGTTCGGGGCAGCTTGCAGCGCCGATCTGCGCGTCGTCTTCGGCCCCAGCAGGGACGTCATACTCCTCGCCGCGGCGCTTGTTATAGCCGTTGTCGTCCAGGTCGTAGACGTCCGGCGCGTAATGCCAGCATCGGCCATTACCGGTACACAGGTCCCTGTCGATTTTCACTATCATAATTCCTCCAGATCGTTCTGACATATGCTGGACACATTATTCGGCATTCTTCAGGAGTCCTTCCGACGGCAGTTCCGAAATCGCGGCCAGAGCCTCGATGGCCAATCCCAGCCCGAGGCTCTCATCCATCAAACGCTTGATGTTATGTGTTACTGCAACCCGGGAATAGCGCCTTGTAAGCTCAGGCTTGGCGGCAATATCCCTAGCAATTTCCATTGCCCGGGGCATTAGCTCGTCCGGTGGCAGTACCTCGCTGACCGCGCCGAAATCCATCGCCGTTTGGGCGTCGAGCTCCTGCCCACTCAGCAGGAAATAGCGCCCGCGATTAGGCCCGATGACGTGTGGCCAAACGACGTGCGCCCCGTCGCCGGGAACTATGCCAGACATAAAATGCGGTGCGTCTTGAAAAAGCGCGGTAGTAGACGCGAGCACGATATCGGACAGCACTGGAATTTCCGGATGAATACGCGCCGGCCCATTGACCGCCGCAATGACGGGAACCTCAATGTTTAGCAGATTTTTGAGTAGTCTTCTGCCCTCGTAGAACACAACGTCCCAGTCTTTGGCGTTACTGAGCGTGAAGCTCCCGGCGTCGATCTGGGCACAAAAGTTTTCTCCGGTCCCGGTTAGAACCACAACCTTATTTTCTCGGTCAGCCGATATATCCGCGAAACAGTAGGCCAGGTCCTCGTGAGCCTGTGCACTCCAGACCAACTCGTCTCCGTCCGAGTTAAAGGTGACAATGAGAATCCCATCTTCTCGCCTAAGCCCGACGTTTTCATACGCGGTTGCGTAATCAGCAAGGACAGTCGGTCCCCGACTCACAAGTCCCACTCTAAGTGTAGTTCGCGCATCGACCGCAGGAAGCCCGTCTCGTAGCGAGGCGCCGTCCCGGGCTTAACCCTAAAGTCCGGTATTCGCTTCAGCCATTCCTGCAGAAACGCGCGTAGCTCAACACGCGCGAGATTGGATCCTATGCAGCGATGCGGTCCGACACCGAATGCAGAATGCAGTACGTTCTTACGATGGATATCGAGCCTGGACGCATCCTCCACGACACGCGGGTCACGCGACGACGCCCCGTAGACGAGCATGACGAAGTCGCCCTCCTGCATGTTCGTACCGGCCACTTCCACGTCTTTCGTGCAGGTTCGGCCCAAGGCCACAACAGGCGGAAAAATCCTCGAGAACTCCTCGATGGCCTGGTCAACCACCACGGGATCCTCGATCAGCGAACGGCGGTCTTCAGGTGTATTTGCAAGGTGATGAATCGCGGAAGCCATGACGTAGGTGGTGGTAGCTATACCGCCGAAAGTAATGTCGACCAGCACACTCACCTGATGTTCAAAAGGCGCTTTGCTACCATCTGGATATTCCACGTTTTTCAGGATCGTACTGACGATATCGTTGCGCTCCGGCTCCCTTGCACGCTGCTCTAGATAGTCCGCCATATATTGGAAGATATAGCTGAAATGGCCAGCACGTTCTGCCGGCGGAGCAAATGTGCCGAGCTCGACCGATTCAACAAGCTTGTCGAGATCGTCGATGGGCACACCTAAGATGTTCTTGAAAAAGGCCCACCCCGGCAACAGCGCGCCGAATTCACTGATGAACTCACAGCCACCTCGATCAACGAAACGGTCGATCAGGACATTGACGTCAGCTCTGATGGGCTCGTCATATTCCGCTACGGTCTTCGGAGCGAGGTGGGGGTTCAACGCGCTTCGCCAGGCCGTGTGGATCGGCGGGTCAGATTCCTCGGGCATCAGGTAAGGTAGGTCAGCCGGGCGATTGGGCTGATACCCTTTGGCACTTGAAAACGTCCGCCAGTCCTGACCGATCCTCCGTACATCGGCGTTCCTAGATACCACCCAAAAACCAGAGCCCTTCTGGCTTCGCGCAACAGGACAGTGCGCTAGAAGGTCATCGAGGATCTCATCGACATGCTCATTGAAGCCCGGGTCGTCAAAATCGAAATCATTGAAAAAGTCACGGCCGTATTTTTCGATAAGCTCCTCCCTGCTCGGGCGCGGGCAATCGGCCTCGGTGGCTGAGTCTACGGCGATCTCGTCTATATCGTGCTGGGCCATCGTTCATTCTCCCGATATTTCTAGACAGCAAGGCGCTACTATAAAACAATCATTTGTTTTATAGTAGCGGGGCACGCCGTGCTCGTCAACCGAGCAATTGTTGTATCGCACCCAACTAGGCCCCTTTCCGCTCAACAAAGGCGCCGGCAGCGCAATAGCAGGGGCCTGTAGTGACGGGGGCAGCGGAGACACTAACGCTTGTTTTCCCGCCGGCCCACATTACAGTAGGGGACCCCCATCAGGAAGCAATATAGTGGCGAAGATAAAGAAATCCGAACAGCTTGGTAATGCCCGCGAAACGATCCTCGATGCATCGGTAAGACTTTTCAGTGAGCACGGCTACAACGGAACGACCATGCGCGACATCGCCGAGGCAGTGGGCGTTCTGCCGGGAAGCCTCTACGCCCATATCAAGGGCAAGGAAGATATACTGGCAGACATCGTCACATCGGGTATTGCAGAGTTTCTGGAAATTCAGGAGACCGTCGAGGCCTCAAGGGCGAAGCCTGAAGAGAAACTGCGCCACGCCATTCGACTACACATTCAGGTCGTAGCAAAGAGCCCCGAGCGAATGCTCGTCGTGTTCCACCAATGGCGTTTTCTCAGCGAGCCCCACCGCACTGAGGCAGTCAAAATGCGCCAGCGTTACGCAAAAATGTTCGCAGACATCCTAGCCCAACAGAGGTGTTTTGAGGGCAGATTGAAGGACCCCCAGATAAAGATCCAGTGTTTTACGGTGCTGGGCTCTTTGAACTGGACACCGGAATGGTATTCACCCGATGGACCCTACTCCCCGGACGAACTGGGGGAGATAATAGCTGATAGCGTCACTCAGGGCCTGGATTTTTAGCTCCTGACCCGATGTGATGCACGGCAATCTCGACTGGCGCTCCCACTACTCCTGCGCCGTTCAGGCTTGGATCATGCCGCCGTCGATGACATGCTCTGCGCCGGTGATAAACGAAGACTCGTCGGAAGCGAGAAACACCACAAGATCTGATACTTCCTTGGGGTCGGCAAGGCGCTTGAGCGGAATTACGTCGACGGCACCGCCGCCCTCTTCATCGGTTGCCGCAGCCATCATCGGCGTTCTTATGTAGCCAGGATGAACGGAGTTGGCCCGGATATTTTGATCTCCGTACTCGATGGCCACTTGCTTGGTCATTCCACGCACCGCGAACTTCGTACCGACGTAGGCAAGATTGGGGGATCCCACGATTGCCACCATTCCGGCGATCGACGAAATATTCACAATGGAACCGACGCCTGCCTTGAGCATCGACGGCAACACTGCGCGCATTCCAAGGAAGACCCCCAGTTCATTGACCTCGAAAACCTTACGGTAGTCAGCCTCACTGAACGTTGTGGTGCTGGCCAGCTCACCGAGGATACCGGCGTTATTAACGAGCACGTTCACGGTGCCAAAACGCTCCTCGCCGGCCGCTACCACAGACTCCCAATCCGCCAGCTTCGCGACATTATGGCGCACGAAAATCGCCGAGTCACCGATGGAGTCTGCAGCGAGCTGACCATCTTTTTCGTTCAGGTCCGTGAGGATAACTTTTGCCCCCTGCCCCGCCATAACTTTCGCGTGACTGGTGCCCATACCCTGCGATGCACCGGTGATTATCGCCACCTTGCCGTCCAACCGTCCCATCCGTATTCCCTCTTTGAAGCAATGAAGTTCTGTAGGAGCGTAAGCGGTACTCAATACCGCTGCAACTAGTAAAACAATTATTTGTTTTAATTTATATGCTGGCCTTCCCCGTGTCCACCGTCATGCGGATCCGAAGCATGGGAACGCCATCAAGTGCTACAACGCGAATCGCCGAAGGTAGGTCTTTCGAAAGGCCTTGGCGAAGAACTTTCTGCTACATTCTAACAAAGCAAATATTTGTTTTTAACGGCCTGTGTGAGGACGCCTGCCATGAATCCATCCTTTCGACTCCGTTTTAAGAGAGTTAGACATCGTGTGGACCGTCCTCGTCACCCTTACGCTGGGATCCTGGGTCTTGGCAGTCGATGACGGGCTTTCATCCCTCTCAGCCGTTGCGATGTTCGCGATTGCAGCCTTCAAGAGCGAGCTGGTGCTCATCCATTTTATGGAGGCGCGCCGAGCCGAGAGGCATTGGCTGCAGCTCTACCGAGCCTGGATTATCGTTGTTGCGTTATTCTGGGTGCAGGCTTTGCCACCTGAAGCTTCGATACGAGGGAAAAACCGCGTTGCCCCGTAATTCCGCAGGATAGGGAGAGCAAGGCTGACATTATCGCCAGTGCTCCATTGGCATCCCCGCCACCGGGGACTGCAGAACACATACAGCATCATTCCCCAGTCCGCCCAGATAGATGGTCTTCAGGTCCCGCCCCCCGAATGCAATGCTCGACAGGTTCGACACTCGAGTCCCACGACTCTGCGCGATGTGGTCCCAGGTTAAGCGGCCCTCCGCGTAGGTCGATGCGATTGCGTCCAGCTCACCGCGATCGACATCTTCGAAAAGTACGGACCAGCTCATATCCGGCGCCACCCTGATCAGGCGGTTGGAAATCACGCAGACAACCCACAGCGCGCCCTCAGCATCAAAGGCCATACCGTCGGGATAGGTGTCCTGTGGAAAGGACAGTCGGACCGGATTACTCAGCGCGCCGTCCACTGACACATCATAGCGCGTGATGCGGCAGGCAAATGTTTCATTGACGAAAAGGTGGTTGCCGTCCGGTGATATCCGCAGCTCGTTGGTCCAATTCAACCCCTCTGCTGCCACCGTTACCTCACCATCCTTTACCAGCAGGACCTGTCCGGTATTTTCTTCCGCGGTAAAGTGCTCATGCCGGCGACTAGTTGAGCTGATGGTGATCCATACGCGTTCGCCATCGATCAGCACAAAGTTCGCGGGAGGGATCGGATTACCTGCGCGCTCTGTTGCGAACGGATAAACCGCGCCCCGGCGGCCGACCCGCCAGACGCCTCCCGCGCGGCCAAGATTGGCAAATAGGAAATCGCCTTCGGCTGTCAGCGCGATGCCGTTTGGCCGGAAACCCTGCGTAATCAGATCTATCTCGACTGCGGAGCGAGTGGTCCCGTCAATGGCAATTTCCGCAATGCCCAGGGTCCAGTCGCAGGTGTACAGCGATCCGTCGGGCGACACCAGTACGCATTCAGGGCGGCTAAGGCCAGAGCCAGTCTGCGTCAAATCCGCCGGCAGGAACGGTTCGATCCGGGTCAGTGTCACAGCACTAAACGTGACGGCTGGACAGTGCACGGCAGGCGATGGTCATAACGCCAGGTACCCGCCATCGACGGGAATCGTGACCCCCGTTACATAGGAGGACATATCAGAAGCAAGGAACAATGCGGGGCCTGCGATCTCATGGGTCTCGCCAACACGACCAAGCGGTAATCGTTGCAGGAATTTTTCCCCCGCCGCGCCTGTAACCGTCATTAAGTCACTCTTGATACGTCCCGGCGCCAGCCCGTTTGCACGACCGCCCGTCGGCCCGAGCGTGCGAGCGAAATACTGAACCAGCGAACGAACGGCCGCCTTGGAAGCCCCATAGGCGGCACTTGATCTTGGCGCAGTGAATCCAGCAATCGACGAGAGAAAGATCACACTCGCCCCCGCGTGCTCAAGAGCCGGCAGCAGGGCAGTAGTAATGTCCCACTGTCCAGTAAGGTTCACCTGAATAACCTGGTCCCACTTTTCCATCTGATCCGGATCATTAGGCCTGATACGCGGCGCAATACCCGCGTTATTTACCAGAACGTCGATCTTGCCATATTGCTCTACTGCGCGATCTCCGAATGCCATAACGCCAGCACGGTCGCTGATGTCCAGCGTCTCCGCTGAGGCCGAACCGCCGGAATCCTCGATGACTGCCACGACCTGATCCGCAGCATCGCGATTCCTGTCGACCACCAGGGTATGCGCCCCTTCAGCGGCCATGGCAGTAGCGATGGCAAATCCGAGACCTCGTCCGCCGCCAGTCACAATCGCCGTCTTACCCGAAAGTAGCGTCATAAAATTCGTGCCTCCCTGAGAAAATCACCGCGCCTGCAGTGTATTGTGTCGACCAACGTTGCCAGGCAGCGTATCGACGCTACTAGCGGGCTAGGACATGATGAAGCCCTTGTAATTCTGTTCGCGAACCTCGTCGCAATACTCGCGAAACCTCGGATTGCCGCCCACGAACAAGAGCGCCTCACGCTTGTCGCGTCCTTGGATGTTTTTGTTGATCCCGGTAAACCAGGAGTCGGTTTGGCCCAGCAGTAGCTTTCCCATTAGCTTGGAGCAGTACTCGCTGTAACTATCGGCCGCGGCGGCCTCAGGTTCTATTCGTTGAACGCCGGCCCGCTTGGCCTCGACCATCATGTCGCTCAGCCAGTCGACTGCAAGTGCGGAGCAACGAGGAATATTGCAAAAGGTGGCGCCGCTCTGCGGCCCGACTAGCAGGAAGAAGTTCGGGAAGCCGGGACACTGCATGCCCATGTAGGTTCTGACCCCTTTCGCCCATTCGTCTTTCAGGGAATTACCGCCCTCGCCGCGAATGTCCATGCGGTTCCAGGACCCCTTAACCGCGTCGAAGCCCGTGGCGTAAATGATGACGTCAAAGCCGTGCATGGCATCCGTGGTCTGGATACCGTCGGGGCTAATTCGCGTAATCGGCGTGGCATTCAGGTCGACAACCGAAACGTTATTCTGGTTGTACACCTCGTAATATTTGGTCTCCAGCGGAACCCGCTTCATGCCAAAGCCATGATCCTTCGGGATCAACAATTCAGCGGTAGCGGGATCCTGGACCCTTTCGCGTATTTTCTTCGCGACGAAATCAGACACATACTTGTTCGCCTCCGGGTCGGCCAGGGCATCCGAGAACACGCCCAGCCATAGTGAAAAGCCTGGCCCCTTGTAAAGCTCCTCAAGCTTGGCGTCGCGCTCTTCTTTTGGAACATCGAACAGCTTCCGCGGATCGAATTCGTGCGGGAACCCTGCAAGCGAGGCATCACACTTTTCTGTGAATTCACTGTAATGCGACTTGATGTAGTCCATCCGTTCCAGGGTCATGGGCCCATTACCTAGGGGCGTGCACCAGTTAGGCGCCCGCAGGAACACTGTAAGCTGCCCCGCCACCTTGCCCATCTCTTGGATCACTTGTACTCCGGTCGACCCTACGCCTAGCACCGCAACTCGCTTGCCGGAAAAGTCCAGTTTTGCCGGCCCAAAACCATTCGGGTCCCTCGGCCAGTTGGCCGTATGGTAACTCTCACCCTTGAAGGTATTGATGCCGGGAATGTTAGGCATCTGAGGTGCAGACAGGGGACCGAGCGCGGAGAAGACAAAGCGTGCCGTAACCGGTGCGCGGTCGGCTTGCTGGAAATAAATTGTCCAGAAATTAGACTCGTCGTCGAAAACGGCCTTCTGGACCCTGGCGTTGAACAGGTAATCCTTCCGGATATCCATGATTTCTGCCGCCCGGTGTATATAACTGAGGACCTCGGGCTGAGCGGCGAAGCGCTCGGACCAGCTCCACTCCTGCATGAGTTGTTCGTTCCAGAAGTATCCGTAGACCTCGCTTTCGGAATCGATTCGACATCCCGGATACCGATTGTGGTGCCAGACACCGCCAATATCGTCTGACCCCTCGACACCGAGTACACGGTAACCCATTTCGCGAAGTCGATAGGCCTGATACAGGCCAGTCAGGCCCGCACCGATCACTAATGCGTCGAAGTCTACCTCTATTGTCATTTCTACTAGCCTTTAATTCCTGCCACTCTCATGGATTTTGGCCATTTCGAACCGCAGTCGGGATACATCATGACGGGGTCTATGACACTATATGTGCGATATCTGTACTTACGTCTGCTTGTGCTGGTCAAGAGCGCGGTCGAAATAGCAAATGTCTCAAGCACACAATAGGACCGCGCGTTTCCTGCAACAACCATTTCTGCGGGGAAATCACACCCGACGGCTCAAAGCCCCAGGTGATTGTCCACCATTCACACCAATAAAACAATCGTTTGTTTATTGGGGGTGTGCACGGAACAACCGCCGTCGGATGACTGGCCCGAACCCTCACACCCCTGATCAAACCCATCGTCGAGGTAATCGCATGCGACGACACCACGCTCGGCCCAGTAGACTTTGCAAATAAAAGCTCTGTGAGAGAGTGCGGAGGTGAGACGTCACCGGCACTTAACTCAACGATTGGCGAGAAGCCTGCAGGGACGAGCAGGCTGAAGCCTGTTTTGGGTAATCCACCTAGCCCTACCAGATCATTAAGGCTTTGTTTTTAAGGGATTTATTTTTTAACATCGTGCGTTTTGACGTGTTTTTGTGCCCAGAAACTACCGCAGAAAGCCAGTGATCAGCGATTCGCTCCTCTTACCGAGGGGGTTGGATGGCTTATTTGGCTACTGCAGGTGGTTACGCAGGTGGTTAGTGCTACACTGATGAGGTATCTCTATCTGACTCTCCATGTGCGGATGGTCACCACCACCACAGGAGTCAACGCCATCACTTTATCCCTTCAAGTTTCTGCCGCCTTGTTAGAGCCTCAGAAATGAGGAAAACCAATTACTCCTTTGAGAAAAGGCAGCGCGAGATTGCCAAGCAGAAAAAGAAAGAAGCTAAACGCGATAGGAAAACTGAGAAGGCTGTCCAAAGTGATAAAGAAGAAAACCCTGAAAATTTCGTCTGAAGCGAAACGTGCCGAGATAGCGGAGGAAACTGAATCGTTTCTGAGGGCTGGCCACGAAATCAACCGCATACCGTATGGTGTATCGGGTCTAGATCCATTGGGCCGTGGTAAGCCCACAACACATGGACAATCAAAAAAATAGGGCTGTGGAGTTCCGCCTCTGGCAGAGATGTGTCGAAAATAGCTACGCGGGGTTCTGCTCTAAGAGATTAGGTGGGCTATCGTAGCACCAACTTAAATATGACTGCGCTTAGACGCAGTGGGGGACATTATGAAATCTGACGAACTCTGCGAGAAATTGCTCGCGGCAGAAGCTCAATATATGCGCAACCAAATTGTCGATCGACTTTGCCTCTGGCAACGTTGTCGCGATGACAGAGATCTGCTGTTTGCCCTAGGTACAGTAGAGGAGCTGGTTCACATTGAAGACCATTGCGCCACCGCCTAGGGAAAATCAAGTGCACGATCAATTACTGGGCAAAATCATCACGTCTTTGATTCAATTCACACTGACCAAAGACTCTAAACATTACTTCGATACTGTCGACCTTCTGGATGAGCTGGTGCTGGAAACCACGGGGCCACAAGACGATATTTTAAGTGGTTGGGAGCCGGCTTTTTTGGGAGTGGTGTTTGACGAAAACGGAGACTCAATACCCTGCTATAGCTCCGCCAGAGTTGTTGAGCAGTACCTAGAAGAAGGCTTTTCTAAAGAAGCAGCAGCATCAGCGCTTTTTTCTGCTAGCAAGGACCTCAATATGATGTGGATACACCCCGCCACATCGGCAGACGCAGAACCACCGTCAGAAGGTATAACCCTCAGACTGGTTTAAGCGAGGATGTCTGATGTCTACTCTTAATAGCCCCTAGTATTTCCTGTCCTTCATAGGATTGGCATCTGACTTTTTGCTTTATTTTGGTTGAAGACGTGCGCGGATTGTAGAGGACCCGATTAATCTGCTTTCCCTCTGACTGCAAATACGACTCTACTTCGGTATTGTGAGAGTTGACTCCCCAATCTTCACCAACAACAAAAATATCGGCACGCAGGGCCTTGCAACCTGAAATGTATTCGAGAGCATAGTAAGGGCGAACAATGTCGACACAACGCAACGCCTTAAGCATCTCCATGCGTTCTTCCAGTGGGATTACCGGGACATTGGGCTTATAAGAATTAACAACTTGGTCTGATGCAACCCCTACAGCCAATGTGTCTCCTAACGATTTGCAATACTCCAATAACGCGAGGTGTCCAACGTGCAGCAAATCAAAAGTACCTAAGGTGTAGACAATCATGTATCGGTTTTCCTATAAAAAAGCTGTTGTTAAACCCATTGGGAACTGACTACGCTTGCAGCTATGCGAGTTTCCAAATGTAAGTAATCGTAATCGCACTGGTATAAAGTCCGAGTAGATACACATTACGTGGCGTACCAGAAAACTTCGGTGTTTTAACTTGCGATATATTCAAGATGGCAAGTATTAGTGTGGCAATAGCCAGAATTATTTCGAAGGTGCCATGAGGAAACGGAGTTTCGAAGGCAAATACAAAGACCAAGACGATGCTGTTGTTATCTAGTGCCAGGCCCGTGTACTTAGCATCGTGAGACAAGCCGAACGTGCTGAAGTAACTTAACCTTACGGCAGCTGCGGCTATTACAACAAACGCCGCCGGAAGGAAAATTGGATCTAACTCACCATAGCTGAGCAACAGTATCGCCGGCGTAACACCGTAGCTAACAATGTCTATTAGCAGGTCTAGCTGACCGCCAAAAATCCGGTCACTGCCTCTGCGCCCCGCTATCTTTCTCGCAATAAGCCCATCGGCCCAGTCGAAGGCAACAGCCCAGATCATGCCAATCATTGCCGCCGAGTAGATACCAAGAACACAAAAGTAAATGGCCATTAATGTGCACGCCAAACCTATAAGAGAACAGATATTTGGCAGGTCTTTAACGAAGGAAATTATGGTAGGTTGCGGAAGGTTTGGTTCATCAGTACCCGTATGCATAGCGATCCTATAAATACTAACTACTATTCGAATGGACACCATGCTCGTTAAAGAGGCGCGCACGCCACCTTTTCGCTCAAATGAGCAAAACGACGACAATAAGCTGGAGGCCCCAAAGAAGGCTTGAGCAGCGCGGAGTCGGTGCTATGAATCGACGCTAATGCTTGTGAGGTCAATGCGTCGCAATACGGAGGATAGAGGCGAGTGGCCAGTAGGCTCAGAACTGCGCCGGTACTGTACGCTCTATTGAGCTCTACGCATAGCAGTATTACTTCAAATCCGGGTCAGGACGCCATTCCTTGACTGCCGATGGTGTTGGCCTGTTATAAGCTGCGCAGCATGAGTTGCAGCGCCTTCACATTCTTAGCGTCTTGAGCCGATTGAATGGCGTCTTCAAGCACCTCTCTGATGTCCTCAGTGCCTACCAGCTCCATATCCCAAGCGGGGAAGATGCGCTCACGAATCTCTTCTTCAGAGCTGAGTATCGTCATCTCCTGGTGGCGATGATCAGCTTGAATACGCTTGACCAAGCCCAACACCTCGGCCTTGGGCCCCTCAATCCACTGAAAAAATACGCCGCTCCCAAACACCAGAACCCCCGTAATGCCAAGTGCCGGATTGAAATGGCGCGCTGTAGCAACAATGGCATCGACATCTGACTGCACGAGGTTTTCGCTAACCTGACTGCAATAGACAAGATTGAAAAGCTTGGACTCTGCCAACGCACTGAAGGGCTCATCATCTCCTGAGTGGGTATATTCTGTCATCCACTCACCCTACTCCCCTCAGCCCAATAGATACATAAAAAGCGTCATGAGTTTCTCGAAGCGCAGCGGCGCAGCAAGCTGACTACCGGTGCTTTATCTACCAGAGTGCGCCTCGATGTTGTCGCGATGTGAGACGGAAGCTTGACATACCACTGGGTTGTTGTCGGATGTAGACCATCAATCTCTATCCGCGCCTTATGCCGCAATGCAAAGAGCCGCCGCTGCCAACCTTAACCCTGAAAGCCGCCATAGTGAGCAGTGCTGATAACAGTCCCCACAGTGAGTCACCGGGGCGACCGCCGAGCACTTCCAGCATTAATTTCGGCGGGAGTCGATGGGCAGAATCTGCGAAGGATTTTAGCAACGTCGTCGTATCATGCTCAAGATTCTGAAACTTCGATAATGTTGTCATCGCCCTTGCGATCAACAAATTTGCTGTTATGCAGGCGCGGGCGGCACATTGGGGCCGGCGCTGACTTTTGGTTACATCGCCGGTCAGTCGGCAGCTCGCTCGGAAGCTCACTAATGACCCGCGTTTTGGTATTGGGGGCAACCGGTGATCAGGGGCACCCGCTAATTGCCCGATTACTCGAGGCAGGGCTGACCCCTGTTGCGGCCCTCCGAAACCCCAATGCGTTTTTGGGCACGGAGTTTGCCCACGTGGAGGTCGTGGAAGCCGATCTGTTCGATGAGCAATCTCTCATTGCATCGGCAGAGGGTGTCGAGGCCATTGCAGCGCATCTGCCCTTCGTCTTTGATCGGGAGGCGGCCGCGAAGTTGGGGCGGCACATTGCGGCGCACGAATCCCATCACCATTAGCATATTGGGCTGCACCCCATTGGCACCAACAATCAATCTCAACGAATTTTGGTAGATAAAGCCTATTGCGTCAGGTTTTTCTCAAGGAGGGCGAATCCTGCTGGCCCTCTCAACAGGGTTACCGCACCACAAGCACGTTTGAATCAAGTCATGCGCGGGGTGGACAAAGACTGAATTAACCCCAGAGAGTGTGTGCTGGCGGCTGGATACAACCTGCCTCAATCACCAGCGCCGACTCGACATCGGTTTGTTGCCACAAGGGCCCGTCCAGATCGACGAAGTCAGCGCCTTGTGCCACCACCAGCGCAGGGGCCATAGCGAGTGAGGACCCCAGCATGTTGCCCACCATAATCAACTTCTTATTTTGCTGGCACCACTCGCGTATCGCCAATGCGTTGGTCAGGCCGCCGCACTTATCCAACTTGATATTGATCGCATCGTACCGATCCGCCATTGCCTCAAGATCGGCACTGCTTTGGCAGGATTCATCGGCGCAGAGGGGAATCGGGTAACGCAGGCTCTCGAGCGAGTCGTCTTGGCCCGGCGGCAAGGGCTGTTCAAGCAGGGCCACATTGAACCGGGCAAGTGCGTCTCCCGCCGCCATCACCAGCTCTGGTGTCCAACTGCCGTTGGCATCAATGACCAATTGCGCATCGGGGCGTGCCTCGCGAATGGCTTGCAAACAATCGAGTGGCGCCTGCGCATTCAACTTGAGTTTGAGTCGCTTGAGATCGGGCACTTTATGAGCTCGTCGCGCCATGGCGTCGGGATCATCCAGTGACAATGTAAACAGCGTGTTCAGCGGAGTCAGTGTGATGCCCGTGAGCGCGCTGATCCCGCCTGCGGTCTGTTTAGCCTGTAAATCCCACAGCGCGCAGTCGAGGCCGTTGCGGCTGCCGCCGGGCGGTAGCAAGGTGTGCACTGCCTCTCGGTCTAACTGCTCGATCGCTAGGGGGTCTAGCGCTGACAGCTCGGCCTGCAGGCTCGCAACAGTCTCACCAAAGTAGTCCACGCCCATGGTTTCGGCTCGGCCGGAAATGCCGCCCTGCGACACCGTCACATGCAACACCTGGATAGAAGTGACCACCTCGGCGGCTGTGATAAACGGGGCCGTTAAACGCCATTCCTTAGATTCCAGTTTCAGGTCCACCAGAGAAACCTACGAGATAAGATCCAAAACCAGCGCGTCAATCGCATTTTTAAGCGGATCGAAGCAGGGTAAACCCGTCGATTCGGCAACTTCTGCGCAGATCCTGTCAGATTGAGCCTTATTTATCCCGGCTGTATTGAGGCTGATACCAGCGACCCTGGCAACAGGGTTCGTGAGCCTAGCTGCCTCTTCGTAACATCGAATACTGTCGCTAATTGCTGGGATCGGGAACGACTCAAAGCCGTCAATCGCAGTCCGATTGGGATCATGGCACAGCAGCATCAGGTCAGGCTGGCTACCATGCATAAGGCCAAGCGTGACCGCTGCATACGCTGGGTGAAAAAGGGAGCCCTGCCCCTCAATAATATCCCAGTGGTTTTCGCCAGCGTTGGGTGTCAGGTACTCACATACGCCAGGCAAAAAGTCTGATACGACCGCGTCCACTGGAATGCCTGAGCCGGAGATCATAATGCCCGTCTGACCGGTTGCCCGAAACGTGACGTCTACGCCCTGTTTGGCAAGCGCTTTCCATACCGCCAACGCCGTGTATTTTTTACCCACACAACAGTCGGTTCCGACGGTCAACAATCTTTTTCCGGTTCGCTTTTTACCCGAGGCAATTCGATGCACATTTGGTGGCATTCTAACGTCGACCAGAGCCACTTTTTCTGCGTCGGCAATCGATTTCAATCCGTTTACCGCGGTCAGCTTCTGATGCAACCCACTCACGACAGACAAGCCACTGGCGAGTGACAATCGAATCGATTCCATCCACTCCGGCGCAATCTCACCACCAAGCGGCGCTACTCCAATCAGGAGACTTTTCGCACCCGCCTCAAAAGCCTCAGCCGGGCTTAGATCAGGCAGTCCAAGGTCTATCTCACAGCCGGGGAGCCGAAACTGCCCTATGCAATGCTCAGGGCGCCACTCTAAAACGCCCATCGCTGTTTTAGCGTCCAAAGGATTCTTGATATCCCCCAGAAATAAAAGGTGCGGTGGATGAACATCTAGAACCATTTTTGGTCGCCTTGTTTGAAAGGACCCGAATGGCCCAAAATTAAAGGAGCGTGCAGCCAAGCCGCGGCCTGCCAGCGAATTGATACTCATGCGGACTGCTCCGCGAGCCTTAGAGAGATCCAATCTTCAACCAATTCTTCAAGAATATTTAACGGCAGCGCACCGTTTCTCAAAACCACATCGTGGAATGCTCTAATGTCAAACTGCCTGCCCAATCTGGTCTTGGCTAATTGCCGCAACTCAAGGATTTTGAGCATGCCCAATGTGTACGCGGTGGCCTGGGACGGTAATACCAGATAGCGCTCAATAGCCTCAGTGGCCTTTTCTCTGTCCGTTGGTGAATTGTCCATTAGATAGGTAATGGCTTCCTCACGACTCCAACGCCTTTCGTGAATCGCGGTATCCAGTACCAGACGACAGGCACGCCACAGCTCAAGCGACAGGCGGCCAAAATCGGTATAGAGGTCGGCGTACAACCCTAACTCTTTGGGCAGAAACTCTGCATAAAGTCCCCATCCTTCGGCATAGGCCACGTAGCTGCCCGCGCGGCGAAACCGGGGGATATTGCTCAACTCCTGTGCGATCGAAACCTGCATGTGATGCCCGGGAATCCCCTCGTGGTAGGCGTACGTAGGCAACGAATATTTGGGCATTGCTGACATATCGTAGGTGTTGACATAGAACACACCCGGACGAGATAGATCGGGAGCACCCGGTTGATAAAAGGCACTACCGACACTGGCTTTCTCTCGAAAAGCCTCGACGGCCTTTACCACGAGCTCCGCCTCAGGAACGGTGCTGAAGATCTCGGGCAATCGGACTCGCATTTCGCTGAGTAAGCGGTCAGCCTCGTCAATGTAGGCTTTTTTCCCCTCAGCCGTTTGCGGATAGAAGAACGTGGGCTCGGATTGCATGTAGGCAAAGAAATCCGATAGATCACCGTCGTACCCAGCTTGCTCTAGGATGGCTCTCATCTCCCCATGGATGCGCTCCACCTCTCGGAGACCCAGGAGATGAATCGCTTCTGCGTCCATATTAGTCGTTGTAGTCTGACGAAGCGCATGACGATAAAACGCCTGACCTTGCGGTAACTTCCATACCCCTCCCTCCACCTCGGCCCGACCTTTGAGAGCTGTCAATACGTCGATCAACTTACTGTAGGCCGGTCCCAATGAGTCGAGCAGCGCCTGCTGTGCTGTCACCTGCAGGCTTAGCTTCCTCTCTGAAGTAATATCGAGCGCCTCCACCTTGCGTTTAAAGTCCGCAAACAGCGGGCTATCAGCCAGGACACTCCCTTCAAAAGGCTGCCCAGTAATAATTGTCCGTACGTTTTCGATAGCGCGCTCATAAACAAATCTGGGTGCAACAATACCCATCCCCGCCCGCGTCTTCAGGCCATCTATCACTTGGTCGAATAGTTGCTCTACGCCGGTTAACCGCTTGATGTAGTCGTTTGCATCTTTAACCGTCTCAATCCGATGGAGGCCAATCAACACTGAGGCGACACCTGTGTGAATACCCGTCATATGGTTGATTGGATAACGATGAAACCGCCACTGGAACTCATCAATGGCGCCTTGCAATTCCTGCCGATACAAACGCAAATTCAGTTGATTGGCGTCACTCAACCGCTCCGGTGTGAGCGCTTCCAGCTTGCGAAGATGTGCCCTGTCCAACCGGTGGCTCTCAAGCAGGTAGGCGTCGCTATAGTCATCCCACTTGTCCTGTTGGTCACGAATCCCCTCAAACGCCTGATCAATCGGGCTGCGGGCCAGACGCGCTTGGTAAATATTTTCAAAGAGCGCTTCAGCCTCGGCGTCTTGTTGCGGCTGGTGTCTCAGGACCCTCCCGGGTAATGCGGCGGTTAAGTCCCCGTCCTGCAAAACCCATTCCCCGTTAATGAGCAGGTGTTTCACCCCAGTACTCTGCTGATGGGGGTCTAAAAAGGTCGCATGGTCGGTGATTTCTTCATTGTCGAAAATCACCAAATCGGCGAAGTTACCGACCCCAATCACGCCCCGCTCTCGCAACCCTAATCGAGCCGCCGGTTGCCCTGTCATTTTATGGACAGCTTGCTCGAGGCTCAGTAAACCTCGGGCACGAACATAGCTTGAAAACACTCTCGGAAAAGACCCATAGGTCCTCGGGTGATAGAGCTTTTCTGGAGTCACCGCCAAGTCGCCATCCGAGCTAACCATGGTGTGGGGAGAAGCTAAAAAAGCTTCAATATCGACATCGTCCATACTGTGATAAATCGCCACGAAACGACCGCGAAACTGGAGGTCGATCAGAGCTTCAACCGCAGCATCCAGTGTTTCGGGCAAGCTGTGATCGCGAAGGTAGTCTCCCAGTGTGCGGCCGACGTAACCCTGAAGGTACGGTAGCTGTGCGAACTGGATACTGTCGAAATCTTTGCCTGCTTGCTGGGGGAAGATCGTTTTCATCTCTGCGGCAATCTTCTCTCGCTGCACAGAGTCGACAATGCGAGCACGGAATCCCTCTTGCCCCCCAGCCAGACTCCAGGCCGGGAAAAGCAGATCCGAATAGGTCATAAAGGCCGCGTAGGGATAGATATCCGTGGTCATATCCACACCGGACCCACGAATACTGGTGATCAAGTCGAGAGCATCGACGCTCTTGCCATGATTACTGATCCCAGTGGTTTTAATGTGGTTAATGTGAACAGGTAGGGAAGCCATCTCGCCAATCTCGGCGGCGTCGCGAATGGAATCCAATAATTTAGATCCCTCGTCACGCATATGCGTGACATAAATGCCGCCCCATTCCGCTGCCACTCTGGCCAGCGCCGCCACTTCGTCCACAGATGCGTAAGTGGCCGGCACATACTCCATCCCCGATGCCAGACCAAACGCTCCCTGCTCCATGGCCTGTCTGACGAGCAATTCCATTTGCTGCAGCTCGTCGCCAGTGGGCTCCCGGTTGTCCAAACCCATCACCGCCTTTCGCGTCCAGTTGAAGCCCGCAAAATAAGCGATATTTGGCGCCATCCTCAGGCTGGCGGTGTATTCCTCGAGAGGCCAGGGCAAGTCATGGCTATGGAGGCTATTAGCAATGGTGGTCACGCCTTGGCGTAGGAAGTTGTCAGCCTGCGGGTAGTCGTGAATATTGGAAACATGGGCGTGCATGTCAATAAAGCCCGGGGCGACTATCAAGCCCGCTGCGTCTATGAGCACATCACCCTGCTGCGGGGCTAGTCCATCACCTACTTGTGTGATGCGCTCGCCTTCGATCCTAATACTGCCTCGATAAGCATCAATCCCTGTGCCATCAACAATGGTCGCATTTTGAATCAGCAAACCCGCATGTGCCGATTCAGCGCCTGAGAAAACCGTCATCACTGCACAACCCAGAGCGACAACAGTAAAACGGGCGATCACTAACCATCGAGAAGTCTCTACACCCGGTATTTTGTAGGCTTGGCCAGTCATTACCGTTAGTGCCTTTTGAGCTCTTCATCGATAAACCAATCGATATGCTGCTCGAGCACCGGCAGTGTTAACGTCCCGCTTGAGAGGACAGCAGAGTGAAACGCTCGCTGATCAAATTTCTCGCCCAGCGCGGCTTGCGCCATCCGCCTGAGCGCCAATATTTTGTCGTATCCGAGTTTGTAGCTGAGTGCCTGAGCGGGAATGTCGGCGGAGTAGCGGAGGACTTCCGCTGCAACCTCGTCTTCATCGGCGATGGTGTTGTCCAGCATATAGCGGGAGGCCTTTTCCAGGCTCCAACCCATGTGGTTCAGTCCGGTGTCGAGTACCAGCCGAACTGAGATGTAAGCATTGGAAAGTAGCCAGCCGTAGTGATCATAGGGATCATCCAGCATCCCCATTTCCTTGGCCAAGAAAGCCGCGTAGTTGGCCCATCCCTCGGCAAAGGCGTTCATGCTGATCCCGCGCCGGTATGCCGAGAGTTGCTGGTTTTCCTTCACCAAGGACAGATGAAAATGGTGCCCGGGAATCAGTTCGTGATAGATCAGAAACCCTGCAGATATCAGTGAACGGGTCTCCAAATTCGAACCGTTGAAATAGTAATACCCTGTTTCTCCCGCAGCGCCGCCACGATAATAACCGTGTGTCATACCCTTCTCGACCCCTGCGCTGGCGCGCTTAACGCCGTAGGGAGTTTTCGGTTGCTGCGAAAAATACTCCGGCAACCGCGGTTCAATGCGCTCAACATACGCAAGGTAACGCTGCTCAACCTCCTCCGGACTGCCAGCGAACAAGTGCTTTTCGGTTCGGAGCTCGCGGTGAAACTCAGCCGCGGTACCGGCGAACCCTAGGTGTTGGCGAACGGTCTTCATCTCCTGCTGAATTCCGGCCACTGCCCGCAAACCAATCTCATGGATCTGGTCTGGCGTCAGATTCAATGAGGTCTCGCGTCGTATCAGGTATCTGTAATACGCCTCACCACCAGGGTATTGATAAAGGCCCGCAGCCTCCGGCGCCTCGGCAAGATATTCGTCGCTCAGCAACCCCAACAAACGATCGACGGCAGGGTAAAGCGCTTCCTGCAAGACACGGGAAGTGTCTCGACGAAGCCTCTGTGCTTGATCGGGGAGCACGTCCTTCAACCTGGAAGGCGCAAAGCGAGTCAGGTCGGGAAGAGTGGCACGCAAACTCGAATAAGTCGCACGAATGCGAGGAATTGAGGCCTTGGGCAGCAATATACCCCGCTGTCGCTGTGCTTCGAGCTTATTCGACATTTCGTTGAGAAAACGACCAACATCGGTGAACAGTGACAGGTAATGCTCCACACCACCGGAGACCGTTAAATCAATGGCTTCAAGGGCCCGTATCAGCTCAACACTGACCACATACCCGCCGTTATAAGGGGTGATGTCAAAAAAGAGCCAGTGGTGCTGGGGCGCCTCGCTTAGCAGTTCGAGATCTCGCTCTAGCAGCGCGGCAGTCAGCGCATCGTCATGGGATAGTAGCTGGCGATCTAGGTCGCGCAGTTCCTCAAGCAGTAATCCAGCTCGCTCCCCCGCTAATTTGACACCGGCGTAGCTGCGGTCTGGCAAGACCCGCTCAACCGCGCCTGCGGCATTCGTCAAGAAATCGTCATTGGCGCCTGAGAGCGTCAAGTATTGCTCACTGAGATACAGCAGACGCTGGGAAGGAACGAGCTCTGGGGGCAACCCAGAGCGGTATTCTGAACCCGCGTCCTGATGATCTCCGCAAGCTGACAGTAGCGTAGCAGTGATCACGACACTCCACGCCCATCTACAGCAAAACGACTGTCGCCAGCCGGCGGTCCCTAGCATTAGTCGTCACTTGTCCGGTTAGCTACTCGCTCAGAAACTATAGCCTACTCTGACCGACAGCATTCTTGGGCGAGAATAAGTATCCAGTGCGAATGCGCCCCCGGGGAATACTGCATCTTTTTCATCCAGCAGGTTGTCGGCACTCAGCACAACTTGCCACTTGTCGGTCATTGCACCAATGCGGAAGTTTAAATAGGTCAGCGCATCGGTGGTCAGAACCGGCTGCGGCGGGAAGGTCCTCAGGAAAACAGAAAAACCGTCAGCGTGAGACAGGTCGAGTCTGGCCATCCCACCCACATTACCGCTCCAGTTAAAGTCATAAGCGAGCGACGCAGACGCCGTATAGTCCGGGGTGTATTGGGACTTGTCGCCCTCGACCACATTGGATGGGGCCGCAAGGTCTACCTTGTCATACTCTCGGCCCACATAGCCCGCCGTCAGATTAAGCTTTAGACTGTCAGTGATTTTGACGCCGACCGCCAAATCAACGCCTGGACCTGACGCGGAGTCAACATTGGTGGTTCTGGCGCGACCAGCTTCCACGATGGCGACCTGCACATCGTCGTAATCCATGTAGTAAACCGCGCCATCAACGAAGACACGTCCGTCCAAAAACTCTCCGCGGCCGCCCACCTCAAAAAGAAGGGCTTCCTCCGGATCGAAGGCTGGGATGGAAGAGCCAAAACCATTGACGCCACCACTTCTGAATCCCTTCGCAACCGTAGCGTAGAGGGAGGCACTATCCGATAGCCTCCAGAGAAGATTAAATCGCGGCGTTAGCGCGTCGAATGACTGATCCGGAGGGCTGATATCCATCGGTGTTGGTCCGCCCAACAGGAACCTTTCCGGTTCCTGATCCTCATCAAAATACCGTAGGCCAACCGACGCCGTGAGGCGCTCTGAAAAATCATAGCTGAGCTCCCCAAACACCGCGAAGGAGTCTGAGTCTACGGGCGCTGTTCCTTGGGTAACCTGGGGTGGGAACGGAAACACAGCCGGGTAGCTCAAGGTTTGCGTCTCCGACGTATCAGTGCTTCGGTAGAAGGCACCGATCGTGTAATTCCAGGATCGATCCCAATTGGAATTCATACGAATTTCTTGAGTGAATACCTCAGCTTTACGATCCGCAATATCAAAAGAGCCATACAACCCTGGCGGGAAAAACGCATTCACGGTTTCGGTCAGAAAATTAACGTCTCGATCAAGAAAACTGGTGGAGCTGATGATGTTGGCATTTTCTGTTTCAAAATTGAGCACCAGGTTGACGAGATCCCACTCGTCGGTCACGGGTGTCGCGAATGGAGTACTCGAGGCACGTTCATCGGTCGCCCCCCTGTTATCTACATTCAACAGGTCAAAGCCACTCTCGCTCAGTTCATGGTTGTTGTTGTCCTGCTCAAAGTCGTAGCGCATCCACATAAGCGAGGCGTTAAATCGATCGTTCGGCTGGTACAAGAGTTTTGCGCGCACAAAAGTTCTGTCCGCTTCGTTAATATCGGATTCACCTGTTGCGGTGTTGTCGATCCACCCCGCAATATCCTCAGTAGACGCCACGACGCGCAAGGCCAGCTTATCCTCGACAATGGGCAGATTGACGACGCCGTTAAGCTCGTAGCCGTTCCCACCGCCGTCGATATTGTTAAAACCAATACCCAACTCGCCACTGGTCTCCGAGAGATCTGGGGAGTTGGTGATGAATCTTACTGTTCCGCCTATAGACCCTGCGCCGTATAGCGTTCCCTGTGGGCCCCGAAGCACCTCAACGCGTTCAATGTCCAGCAGCGGAATGTCCAGCGCCCGCTGCGTTGCGTCACTGTTTACACTGACTTCGTCGAGATATCGCCCCACCGTCGGAGAGCCAAGACCTACATCCGACGAAGCACCGCGTATCTGTACACGATCCTGCCCCGGCTGGTTATTGGTGATGGACAAGCCGGGGATGGAATATTGCAAATCCTTTATGTCCAAGGCACCCCGCGCTTTGATCTCATCCTCACTAATCACTGATACCGCAAAGGGAATTTCTAAAATATTTTGCTCACGCTTTTGGGCCGTCACAAGGATCTCTTCCAAGGCGGCGGAGTCCTGAGCGGATGCCAGACCAGTTACCATCAGTGACAACGCACTGAGCGCCATGACCGGCAGTTTTCGATTGAATGCTTGCACTTCCATGGGTTACCCCTTGTATAAGTTATGTAAAATTGCGTCGGACCGCAGCGCGTGATTGGATAATATATTATACGTTTTGCTACCAAAGCAAACACAAGAACATACCGCGGGAGGAGCACCACCATGGATGTGAACCAGAATGTTGGCGAAAGGCTGAAAGCTCTGCGCAGCCGCTATGGCCTGTCACAAAGAAAACTCGCCGACAAGGCCGGCCTGACTCATGGCACCGTCTCGCACATAGAGCGGAACAAGATCAGCCCGTCAATCGGCACGCTGCGGCAGATATTGGACGCCATCCCCATGACCCTGTCTGATTTTTTTGCCGATCAGGGCGAGAGGGACACCGACTTTTTCTATACTAGGGATGATCTGCTAGAGGTGGGCTCGGGGGGCGTTTCTCTGCTCCAAATTGGGAAAAATCTGAACGGCCTACCCCTGCAAATCCTTCTCGAACGCTACCCTCCTGGGGCAGAAACGGCTAGCACCCCGTATCGTTGCCGCTCGGGTGAAGAAGGGGGATTCGTCATCGAGGGCGAGATAGAACTCACGATTGACGGACGCACGCAGGTGTTGAAGGCCAACGAGGGCTACCTGTTCCCGTCCCATTTGGCACACAAGATGCGGAACACGGGTCAGGTGGACTGCGTCATCGTCAGCGCGTGCACGCCTCCGGCGTAATCCGCCAGCAGGAAACACCTGAGCGAATTGCTTGCCAGACAGCTAAAGGATAATATCCTATCCATTCTCGCCTCCCGGGTGTTCGCCGTGCTGTTCAGATATTTGTGCCTCCTCATAATCGCGTTGCCCTCCTTCGCCCCAAATGCCGAACCGCTAACGGCAACCTCAGCACCTCTGGATTTACAGACTGCGGGAGATCAACAAAAACTGAGCTACCTACTTGGTCTGGAGATGTATGAGGAACGGACGCGACAAGGGTTTGTGCTAGACCCCAATATGGTGGCTCAGGCGATTCGTGATGAGCAGGCTGGTGTGAGACCCAATCTGTCACGCGACGAATACCTGCGCGTGTTAACGCTAAAACGCGAGAAAATTGCCGAGTTCGAGGCCGAATGGGAGGCACTGTCGGAGAAAAACCGACTGGCAGGTGACGCCTTTATGAAATCAACGGCCCTTGAACCTGACGTTGTGGCGACAACGAGTGGGCTGCTTTACAAGATTCTGCGCCCCGGCACCGGGGAGCGCCCTAGCCGTGACGACATCGCCCGCATTCATTACCGAGGAACGATGCTGAATGGTGAGGAATTTGACAGCTCTCTCAAGCGGGGACAGCCCGCCGAATTCCCCGTCGGCAAAGTCAAGCCAGCGCTGAGAGAAATCTTGCTGCTGATGCGCGAAGGCGCGAAGTGGGTGTTCTACTCCCCACCAAGTCTCGCCTATGGAGAAGAGGGTGCCGGGCCTATCGGACCAAATGAAACGCTTATCACTGAAGTCGAGCTACTTGAGATTCTGCAGTGAAATTTAAGACGCCTTTGATTGGCCTCATACTGCCGCTCACTCTCATGTGCTCAACGGCGGTCGCGGCATCAGCGCAGTTAGCGGCGATTTCTTCGGCCATAGAGGATGTTTATCGAGACCTTGATCGCCGTGACGGGCCTGGTTGTGCGGTCGGATATGCCCGCCACGGAGAACTCATCTACACACGCGAGTTTGGAATGGCCAACCTCGAGCACAATATTCCCATCAACCCCACCACTGTGTTTCGTATCGGATCAACGAGTAAACAATTTGTGGCCGCCAGCGTCGCCTTGCTATCGCTGCAGGGCAAGCTTGAACTGGATGCGGACATCCACACAGTGCTGCCGGATTTGCCCGACTACGGCATGCCAGTAACGATTCGCCAAATGGTCAACCACAGCAGTGGCATCCAGGACTATATGCAGGTTGTGGAGGCGGTATACGGGGATCAAGACGGCAATTTTTACCCCAGCGACAAGAACCGTGAATTTCTGTATCGCATGCATCAACTCGACTTCGTGCCTGGTAGCCAGTACGCCTACAGCAATTCTGCCTACGTGCTATTGGCACAAGCCGTCGAAGCGGTCAGTGGCCAAACCATGCGTGAATTTGCGGAAGAGCAGATCTTCGCGCCGCTGGGAATGCGCAACACGCATTTTCATGACAACCATAGGGAACTCGTGGAAAACCGTGCCGACGGGTACGCAGAAATTGATGGCCGATGGCAGAAAAACAACACCAACCTAGAGGTGGTTGGTGACGGTGGTGTGTTCTCCACTGTGGAGGACTTGATCATCTGGTATCACAATTTCGCCGACAATCGTCTTTCAGGCGGCGACGAACTCATAAATCTTCTCACAACGCCGGCCACCTACTCTGAGGTGCCCGCCAAGTATCGAGACTGGCCTATCGACTACGCCTTCGGAAACATGTACCTCCAGTTTGGTGGCCAAACACTCTTTGGTCATTCTGGCGGATTTGTAGGCTTCGTCGCAGCGCCCTACCGAATTCTGGCCACCAACGAAATTATGGTGTCCCTCTGCAACTACCGCTTCAAAGGCAATGTAAACCGGGTATTCGATTCGATCGAGAAAATATACGGTGACAACGAGTGAGCGTTAAAGGCAGGGGTTTGGGCCCCCTGCTAGGGCTATGCCTGACGTTTTTGTTGAGCACAGTAACGTCGTCGACATACGCCAAAACGATTGGTTTTGAGACCGACGAAGGTAGCTGGATATCACTGGATGTTGCCCCGAGCGGGGATTCTCTGGTGTTTGAGCTTCTAGGCGATCTGTACGAGCTTCCCATTGAGGGCGGCAATGCGAGACTCCTTGTCGGCGGCAGTGGATTTGCCTCTCAACCTCGCTTCTCTCCCGATGGAAAAAAACTGGTTTTCGTGAGCGATCGCACTGGGGAAGACAATCTGTGGTTAGTCAGCACAGATGGCACTGATCTGCGACAAATCACTCAGCGAACCGACGGCGAACTTATTTCCCCCTCCTGGTCCCCTGACGGCCGGACAATTTATGTCTCCCAGCTGCAGAGCCGCCGAAGCATGAATTCCAATGTAGAGCTTTGGGCTTACCCGGTTGATGGCAGCGGCGCAGCGAAAGTGAGCACCCCCGATATGGGCCGGGGCTCTATGCTGGTATCGACCTTCGCCCCCGGCGCCTATGGGCCTGCACCCGCTCCAACTGGAGCAGAGGTCTATTTTACCGCCGCAGCCCCTAGGCAACATGGCGACAGCAGCGGACCGAGCGCACGAATCATGAAGGTGAATCTGGCAACCGGCAGCGTCACACCGGTTTTCGAGCCGAACCGCGTTACCTTCAGACCACAACTCTCTGCTGACGGCCGCTGGCTGGCCTATGGGGAACTCAGGGAAGGTGTTACCGGCTTACGAGCGCTCAATCTCCAAAGCGGTGAGGAGCACTGGCTAATCAGAGACATTGGCTTTAGTTCTCTAGAGGCTTGGGCATCACGAGATATGTTGCCCGGTTTCGCGTTCTCACCTAGCAACGACTCTCTGGTTTTCGCCTACGACGGGAAAATTCGCCAGATCAGACTCAAAGATCATCATGTAGACCTGATCCCGTTTAATGCTGACCTCAGCCTGACTTTGGAACCTCGGGCTATCAGCCAGACGACCATCAGTGACGGCCCAGTTCTCGCCAGACTGGCGAAAGGTGCAGTCATATCCCCCGATGGCACCGGGTATGCCTTTTCGACAATGGGTCGTATTTATCGTGTCACCGATAGTGAGCACAAACCAGCTCAGGTCACCGGGACTAGAGAATTTGGCGAGTTTCATCCAACGTGGTCACCCGATGGTGAATGGCTTGCTTACGTCACCTGGAATGCGCAGATGGGTGGTGCAGTATGGAAGGTTAAAGCCAGTGGAGGGTTTGCAGAAAAGATTACCGGGGACGACGCGTTTTACCGTAACCCCGCATGGTCCCCTGATGGGAAAACCATCATTGCAATTAGGGCACCAAAAGCGTTGCGGCAGGAGAACGATCTCAGAGCGCTCGGAACAGCCGAAGAATTTGTCCAGCTCTCCGAAAGCGGGGCAGAAGCGAAACCCATCGCACCGGCCGCCGGCGCTGTACGCCCCCATTTCACCTTGGACGAAAATCGATTTTATGCCTACTCCCCACGCAGTGGGCTCTCGTCATGGAATCTCGATGGGACAGACCAACAGTCAGTCTTGAAAGTTTTTGGGTCCGCGGGGGCGGCTAGCTACCCGGCGTTGGCCAGCGACGTTCTGATAGCCCCCGATCACCGGCACGCACTGGCAACCGTTGCCAATCAGCTCTACTTAATCGACATGCGGTCAGTATCGAAGGATCAACCTTCGGTCAACGTATACACAGAGGGTGTTGCGCATCAAAAATTAACTTCTCTAGGTGCTGATCACTTCTCCTGGGGCAATGCACGAACGGTTGCCTGGTCTGCAGGGAGCACGCTCTTTAAAAAGACAATTGGCACTGAGGAAGTCACAGAAATTCAGACAGAAATCAGTTTTCCACGGCGCACCTCGACCGGCTTTGTGGCGCTAACGGGCGCCCGAGTTATCACTATGGATAGGGGCAACGTTTTTGAGGAAGGCGAGATTCTCATCGAAGGAAATCGCATCCGGGCTGTGGGGCCGTCAGGCTCGATAGTGATACCTCGGGAGGCGACCAGATTCGATCTACGAGGCAGTACGATCATGCCAGGAATCGTTGATATCCATGCACACTGGAACCCCAAACGGTCAGTCCTCGATCTCGAGGATTACAATGCCTATGCAAACCTCTCTTACGGCGTCACCGCGCTGCGTGACCCGCAATCAGTCACCGATGACATCTTCGTATATAGCGATGCTGTGGCGACGGGAGAAATGGTGGGACCAAGAATATTTTCTACGGGACGCGGCGTATTTTTCTTCAACAACTTCCAATCTTATGAGCAAGTCTATGCGGTGCTTGCACGCTATAAATACAAGTACCGCACGCATCTATTGAAGGCCTATCTCCCGGGGAACCGGCAAGTCAGGCAATGGATAGTTCGCGCCTGCAAAGCACTGGACCTCATTGTCACCGCTGAGGGTGGCGCTGACGCCAAAATGAATATCACCTTTGCCCTCGATGGTTTTAGCGGGACAGAGCATGCAGTACCCATTGTGCCCATCCAGAAGGATATCGTTGAACTCTTCAGCCAGTCGGGCATCAGCTATACCCCAACACTGCTTGTGAGCTTTGGCGGACCGTTCGCGGCGGATTATTTTATTGGTGAACGTATCGGTTTAGACGACGAAAAGCTTCGCCATTTTTTGCCCGATAAATTGATCGAGAACCGAATCGAGTTATCTCGTGAGGTAGACCCTGAGGCCCATATTTTTCCTTCTGTCGCCTTGGGCGCGAGAGAGATTCTCGAGGCTGGTGGCAGTGTGGGTCTGGGTGGACACGGAGAGATGCAGGGCCTGCAAGTGCACTGGGAAATGTGGGCCATGGCCGCGGGGGGCATGAAGAACTCCGATGTGTTGCGTGTGGCTACCTTAGAGGGAGCCAAAGCAATTGGATTAGGTGCGGACATCGGCAGCATCGAGGTCGGCAAATTGGCTGATCTGATTGTGCTGGACAATAACCCCCTTGAGGCCATTTCCCACTCCAATAGTGTCCGGTTAGTCATGGTGAATGGCGTGCTTTATAACGCAAACAGCCTTGCCGAAGTATGGCCCCTACAACGAGAACTGCCTTCAACCTGGTGGCATGGGATGTCAGAAGCCAGTACCACCTCTGGTAACGTTTCTAGTCGGTAGGAACACCATCATGTCGAGCATAAAAAATCAGACATTCGCCACGCACATTACGCGGCGTGACTTTGTCAACGGCGCGGCCTTGGGCATTGGCTCTGCGTTTGCGCCCGGCATACGACCTGTTCACGGCAAATCTAATGAAGGTGCGGCACCACACTTACTGGGTAAGGATTGGTACGGTTATGGCGGCGTAGGACAGTATCGTGAAAGTCACGGCAATACCCCCCAACTGGTGAACACTGCTCACACACTTCGCAATGGCCAGTCCATTCCAGCTTTCGAGCTCGAAGCGGCAGAAGCATATGATCTGGTTATCGTGGGCGGAGGGTTGGCAGGCTTAGGCGCGGCACTGGAGTTTAATGATCAACATGGACCTGAGCGCACGTGTCTGCTGCTTGATAATCATCCGGTTATCGGAGGCGAAGCCAAAGAAAACGAATTCGCAGTTGAGGGTGAGCGGTTAATCGCGCCTCAAGGAGCAAACGGTTTTTTTATACCGCCCGCGAACGGCGACACGGGTGATGCCTACTATTACGCAAAACTTGGCCTCCCCAGAGATTTTACTTTTCGGGATTGGCCAACCGAACAATCGCCATTGCGCTTTTGTCGCGACAACTATGGCTATCTCGTAGCGGGTCTGCAAAAACACACCAGTACAGGTCATTTCTTTCGTACCCCCGGGCATCAGGAAGGCACTTGGGTCACAAATCTCTTTGCTGCGGGAACTGCGCATGCGCCGCTGTCAGAAATCACTCTGAAGCGATTACATCAGTGGTTTGCCGCCGGACAGCTCAAAGACTTTGCATCCGCCGAGGAAGCCCGACGTGAACTGGATACGATGTCCTACGAGGACTTTCTGAATCAACACCTCAATGCCAATGACGTAGGTGCTCGATACGCCGATCTTTTTTTGGCCTCGGCTTGCGGCTTGGGTAGCGACGCGGTGTCTGCGTATGCAGCGTTTCAGCTGCCCATGCCGGGATTGTTCGACTCGTCACTGCTGGACGCCAGGCGAGTCTCGTTCCCCGGCGGTAATTCGGGGTTCGTGCGGTATTTCCTGAAGCATCTGATACCTGATTCGATTCAAGGGGGGGACTCTTTCGAAGAAGTGATTACCAATCCACTTAACCCAAGCGCCCTTGATCAACCCGGGCAACCGGTGAGGATGCGCACCCATTCGACCGTATTGTCAGTTTCTCACGATGGTCACCCTGCAGATTCAAAGGGGGTGAATCTGGTTTACATGCGCGGCGGAAAACACTACGGATTGCGGGCGAAATCCGTGGTGATGGCCACCGGTAGTTGGATGACCAAAAAGGTCGTTGTGGACCTCCCTGAGACGCACGCCAATGCGTGTGACGAATTCCTGCATGCGCCCTTTCTGGTAGCAAATGTAGCTTTGACCAATTGGCGTTTTCTACACAAGCTTGGCATTACTGCAGCTATATGGGACAGGGATGATCAAGGTTTTGGCTTCACCTGCAATATTAGAAACCCCATGCAAGTCGGCGACTACCAACCGCCCCTGGATCCCGACAAGCCCACTGTACTGTCCTTCTATACGCCTTTTCACCGGCCGGGTGTCAGTCCGAAAGCTCAGGTTTCTATGGGACGAGCAACGCTGTTCAATACTTCGTATGCAGAATATGAGTCACAAATACTGCAGCAGATGTTGCAACTATTTGGGCCGGCGGGCTTTAACCCGAAGAGAGATGTTGCAGGGCTGATTTTAAATCGATGGGGCCATGCCTATTCAGTGCCCTACCCAGGTTTTTATGGCGGAGCCAACGGGTCTGGACCAGGAGACACCCTGCGGCAAAACGTGGGGAGAATTTCCTTTGCACACTCTGAACTTGCGGGGCTTCAACACTACGGGCCAGCGGCCGATGAAGGACGCCGAGCCGCTCAGCAAGCGTCGCAGTGGCTATAAAAAAATTCTAAAGCAGCCTGTCCTTTACTTGCGGCCTTTATGACTCGCGCGCTGAGATTGTAAGGTAGGCAGTGGCGGCCTTTCTTTAGGGACCCGCCTGCACCTAGATCGGAAGCTCAGTGGAATACTTTACCTCCCTCAGGGCTACGGCTGACGTAATGTCCTGCACCCCCGGTATTTTTGACAAATGATCTTGAAAAAAACGATCGTAGTCGTCCATATCCTTTGCGACTATCCGCAGTAAATAATCACTGCGCCCAAGCATTGCGTAGCACTCGGCGACTTCAGGAAATGAGCTGATCTCATCCTCAAACTTGTCCACCCCCTGTCGGCCGTTAGACGTCAGCTTCACCTCGGTGTAAACCACGATATTCAGGCCGAGCTGCTTACGATTGAGCATCGTGACCCGACCGTCGATGTAACCCTTTGCCTCCAGTTTTTTTATGCGTCTCCAACAGGGTGGCTGGGAGAGATTCACTTCCTCAGCAATCTGCGCAACCGACAGGTTTGCTTTTGTTTGCATGAGGCTAAGGATCCTCAGGTCGATATTGTCTAAAGCCATAGATGCCGCTCAAATTGAAATATAATTACGTATAAATATTATAATAAGTAATATTTATACACTTTAAAGTGAAATAGCGCAAAATAAAGAAAAGCAATTACCGGCGCATCACGATACCTTTTTCCCGCTATTCGATGATTCTGGCCGAGAGTTGAGAGCACTCAGCGATCTCCGGGCGAATCAGAGCACCATCTCGATTGGAGAAAAAATATCGTGACTAGCAGCCACATCCTGCACCTATCTGAATACGATCGGCACGAACATGTCGTTGAACACCGCGATGAGCGTAGTGGTTTGCACGCGATTATTGCTTTACACAACACCAGCCGGGGTCCCGCTCTGGGCGGATGTCGAATGTGGCCCTACACCGATCGACTCGAGGCAATACGGGATGCGCTGAGACTCTCCCGTGGCATGACATACAAATCGGCACTTGCAGGCCTCGAGCTCGGGGGCGGCAAAGCAGTGATCATCGGCTGTCCTAGCAGAGACAAAACGCCAGACCTGCTTAGGGCGATGGGGCGCTTCGTTGATACGCTTAAGGGGCAGTACATTACTGCACCCGATTCCGGGTCCAATGTTGCAGACATGCGTATTATCGCAGAGGAAACGCCCTGGGTCGGTGGCATAGGCGCCGGTGCCGAGCACGGGGGTGACCCTTCACCTTCAACGGCATACGGTACTTTGGTTGGTCTCAAGGCGGCGGTGCACCATCGCTTTGGAAGCGAGCAGCTTGCGGGCCTGAAAGTCGCGATCCAGGGCGTCGGCAATGTGGGCTTTCATCTAGCACAGCTGCTGGCTGAAAGAGGCGTTGAGCTCGTGGTGGCCGACGTCTCTGACAGGAATATCGACAGACTACTGGCAAGCACAGACGCTACAGTTGTTGATGCGGATCGCATTTACGATCAGGTCGTCGATGTTTTCAGCCCCTGCGCAATGGGGTCTGCGATCAATCCAGCAACAATCGATCGCATCAGCGCGCCGATCATCGCGGGTGCAGCCAATAATCAGTTGGCGACTCCAGAAGAAGGTCATCGATTGCACAAGCGGGATACGCTTTATGTGCCTGACTACGCAATAAACGCAGGCGGCATCGTGGATATAGCTTACCGGCAGCGTGGCGGCAGCGATACTGAAATTCTCGCCCACATCCAATCCATCGCTAAAACGTTGATCGATATTTTTAAACGATCAGATATACAGGACCGCCCAACCTTTCTCGTCGCTGATGATCTTGCCGAGGAGCGCTTCCACTGGGACTCGACGCCCGCTGCGCTGGAGCTCATTTCCAAAGCTCACAATCAGCGAGCCCACCCCGCAGCCTCGATCAGCATCGCAGATCAGTAAAAAGTGAAATGAACCAGCAAGAAGTCATTGACGGCCTGCCATCTCATCTACGTTCGTTCGTCAAAACACAGCGCTGCGACGACTACACGCCTCAGGATCAAGCTGCTTGGCGCTTCATCATGAAACACCTTGTCAGCCAACTGACCCAAACTGCGCATCCCGCATATCTGCAAGGGCTCGCTAAAACAGGCATCACGCTGGATCGCATACCAGCGATCGAAGAAATGAACGAGTGTTTGAGCAAGTTGGGTTGGCGGGCTGTCGTCGTGGATGGCTTCATTCCACCTGCTATTTTTATGGAATTTCAGGCTCTCAAGGTGCTTGCTATCGCGCTTGAGATGCGTAGCGCTGAGCACCTTTTTTACACGCCTGCTCCCGATATCGTCCATGAATCAGCGGGCCATGCCCCATTTATCGTCGATACCGATTACGCCGAGTTTCTTCAGCGATTTGGTGAGGTGGGCATGAAAGCCATCGCAACAAAAGCAGATCTTGAACAGTACGAGGCGGTGAGACAGTTATCTATCCTGAAAGAAAGCCCCGATGCTACGGAGATACAAATTGCAGAGGCAGAAAGCGCGTTGATGGACCTATATCGGCGGGATGACACGCCGTCTGAAGCTGCACTCCTGACGCGCCTGCATTGGTGGACAGTGGAGTACGGGCTAGTGGGCTCTCCAGAAGACTACAAGATATTTGGCGCAGGAATCCTCTCTTCTCTGGGTGAGAGCCGTCGCTGTCTTGATGACGAGGCTGTGCGAAAAATCCCACTCACAGTGAACACCATCAATACGCCCTATGACATTACAACGGAACAACCACAGCTGTTTGTTACACAGAGCTGCAAACACCTTACCCAAGTCCTTGAAGAATTCGCAGCCTCAATGTGCTTCATAAAAGGTGGTGCAGAGTCCATAAAAAAAGCTATCCGGGCAGAGAGCCTATGTACCGCCCTATACGACTCTGGTTTGCAAGTCAGCGGCAAATTCAAAGAGGTGCTGTGTGATGCTGTTGGCAATGCCATCTACCTCAGAACCGAAGGCGCCACGCAGATCGCCTACCAAGATACGGAACTTTCGGGGCATGGAGTAGAAACACACGCTACAGGGTTTGGGTCACCTGTCGGACGCTTGAAGGGCCTCAATAAGTGTCTATCTCGTTACTCGATTGACGAACTGAAAACGCTTGGTATACAAGTGGGTAGCAACGTGACACTGGAATACCTCTCCGGTATTACGGTCAACGGAGTACTTCGAGAAATTGTCCGCTGTGATCAACGCAACCTCCTATTGTCGTTCGAGGACTGCTCGGTAAACGATCTTAACGGCACCGCCCTCTTTTCACCCGCATGGGGCAGATATGATCTTGCCGTTGGGTCCACTATCGCGTCAGTTTATGGTGGTGTCGCTGATCGAGAAAAATTGCAGCTTTACAAGCCAGTCACCCGCAGTCATACGAAAAAAGCGACCCAAGACAAGTGTTTGATGAACGCCTACCGCGTTGTCGATCGGCTGCGCTCGTCCCAGAAAAAAATCGCCGCTGGAGAGCTGCCTGACGTCGTGGAAAAAGCGCTTCGAAATCACGCAGATGAATGGCTCATCCGGACAGAGTTACTCGATGTAGTGAACCCAGAACTACACCATGTATTTGAAATGCAATTGAACGAAATCGCAGACAGGCGCCCTGAGGCCGCAACAGGCATAAATATGGCCCTCAAGGCAGCGAGTCATTCACCATCATTTGAATAAAGGGGGAAACGTCATGGGAGATTTATTTGAGAACCCTATGGGACTAGACGGGTTTGAATTCGTCGAGTACTCGGCAACTGAGCGAGGGCTACTCGAAGGCGTCTTCAAAACAATGGGGTTCTCGCTTGTGGCTAATCATCGATCGAAAGATGTCGCACTCTGGCGTCAGGGTGACATCAACTTCATTATCAATTACGAGCCAGCGTCGCCCGCTTACTTCTATGCCAAGGAGCATGGCCCATCGGCCTGCGGCATGGCGTTTCGAGTGCGGAATGCGAAGTCAGCCTATGCACGTGCTTTAGAGCTGGGGGCGCAACCCATTGATGTCCAAACAGGCCCCATGGAGCTAAAACTTCCGGCCATCAAAGGCATTGGCGGCGCATTGTTGTATCTCGTCGATCGCTACGAAGCTGGCGCTTCAATTTATGACATTGACTTCGAATACGTACCGGGTGTCGACCCCTACCCCGAGGGTTGTGGCTTTAAAGTCATCGACCACCTCACGCACAACGTTTACCGGGGCCGAATGGATTATTGGGCTAATTTCTATGAGCGCCTGTTTAACTTTCGGGAAATCCGCTACTTCGATATCAAGGGTGAATACACGGGACTAAGGTCGAAGGCGCTTACCGCTCCTGATGGCAAAATTCGCATCCCCCTAAATGAGGAAGGCGGCACTGGTGGGCAAATTGAGGAGTACCTCATCAACTACAACGGCGAGGGCATCCAGCATATTGCCTTCTCGTGCGACGACCTCTTTGACTGCTGGGACAAGCTGAAAGCACGAGGGGTTCCGTTTATGACGGCACCCCCCAAAACCTATTATGAAATGCTCGAGGAACGCCTACCCGGACATGGCGAATCAGTATACGCGCTGCAGTCTCGCGGCATCCTGCTAGATGGCACGACCAACGACGAGAAACCGCGCCTCCTCCTACAGATTTTCTCAGAAACCCTGATTGGTCCCATCTTTTTTGAGTTTATCCAACGCAAAGAAGACGAAGGGTTTGGTGAGGGGAATTTCCAGGCACTGTTCGAGTCCATGGAGCGTGATCAAATGCGCCGGGGCACCTTGAGTGCTGGGCAATGACGAAATAGAAGGGTCGCACTATGGACATTAAGCGAATCCATCATGTGGCGTATCGCTGTAACGACGCCAAAGAGACGGTTGAGTTTTATCAACGCGTACTTGGCATGGATTTCCAATTAGCCATTGCTGAGAACGAGGTGCCTTCTACAAAGGCGCCTGACTCATACATGCATGTATTTTTGGATGCGGGCATGGGTAATGTTTTGGCGTTTTTCGAGTTGCCCAATTCACCTCAAATGGGGGTTGATCCCAATACTCCAGACTGGGTCCAGCACATTGCCTTCGAGATCGAGACTTTTGAGCATTTGATGAGAGCAAAAGCCAAAATCGAGGCCGAGGGCGTCGAGGTCTTGGGGCCAACCAATCACGGCATTTTTCAATCGATCTACTTCCGGGACCCCAATGGTCACCGCCTGGAACTCGCGGTCAACACACGTACTGCAGCGGAGATGGCTGAGCTTCATCGAGTCGCGCCCGATATGCTCGAAGAGTGGAGTCAAACCCGTCAGGCACCGCGTCATGCCGCATGGCTTCATGAGAAAGAATTCAATCCGGAGACTGTATGAAACTCGCCAGCCTGAAGTCTGGCCGCGATGGGCGCCTGGTTGTGGTTTCCCGCGATCTGACCCGCGCCGTTGAGGCTTCTTCCATTGCACCCACAATGCAATCGGCACTCGATTGCTGGAGTAAGGTGTCTGCTGAACTCACGCGACTTTATGAGCAACTCAATACGGGGGAAATGGTAGCGAGTTTTGCATTTGACCCGGCATATTGTGACGCCCCGCTACCCAGGGCTTACCACTGGGCTGATGGCAGTGCATATGTGACACACGTGGAATTGGTGAGAAAGGCGCGCGGCGCTGAGCTACCCGAATCATTCTGGTCCGACCCACTGGTCTACATGGGCGCTTCAGACGCGTTTTTGGGTCCAACCGATGATGTCCCGGTCGAGTGTGAAGCCTGGGGAATCGATTTCGAAGCGGAAGTGATCGTCATCACTGACGATGTACCCGCTGGCATTTCACCTGAGCAGGCATCTAAACACATCCAACTAATTGGGCTGGTCAATGATGTCTCTCTGCGTAATTTGATCCCTGGAGAGCTTGCCAAACAGTTCGGTTTTTATCAGTCGAAACCCTGGACCAGTTTCAGCCCGGTCGTTGTCACTCCCGATGAGTTGGGCGAGGCTTGGGATGGGGCAAAATTACATTTGCCCTTACGCGCCACCCTCAACGGCACATTGGTGGGCGCGCCAAATGCCGGCGTCGACATGACCTTCGACTTTTGCACGTTGATTGCTCACTGCGCGAAATCACGCGACCTCATGACAGGCACCGTTGTCGGTTCAGGTACGGTATCCAACGCGGGCAGCGAACACGGCTCCTGTTGCCTCGCTGAAGTCCGCTGCCTCGAGACCATCGCAGATGGAGCACCGCACACACCCTTTATGTCATTTGGTGATCGCATCGAAATCGAGATGTTGGACGATGAAGGGCAGTCGATTTTCGGAAGAATCGACCAGCGCGTAGTGCAATACACGCCGGCGATTGACTGATACATGAAGCTTTACTCCTACTTCAGATCGTCGGCGGCCTATCGCCTCAGAATTGCCCTCGGTCTTAAAGGTCTCGACTACGACTACATGGCAGTCAATCTCGTGAAATCGGAACAAATAGAAGATCACTACCGGTCGCTAAATCCTATTGGACTCGTTCCCACACTGCAGCTCGACTCCGAAGAGGTACTTACGCAATCGGTCGCCATTCTGGAGTGGCTTGAAGAGCAATACCCCAGCCCAGCTTTATTGCCGACTGATAAGATCGCTCGCGCCAAAGTGCGCGCGATTGTTAACGTGATTGCATGCGACATTCACCCAATCTGCAATCTGTCTGTCACCAATCATCTCAAAAGCGAATTTGGTGCAGATCAAGATACCATTGCGCACTGGTACCGCCGATGGATGTCTCGCGGCTTTGAGGCGATCGAGGCACTCGTCGCCTCAAAGTCAGGCGCATTTTGCATGGGTGACTCCGTATCACTGGCCGATGTCTGTCTGATCCCACAGCTCTACAATGCCAACCGGTTTGGCATCGAACTCGGGCCCTACCCCAAGTTAGCCGCCATCAACACGCATTGCCTGACACTCGAGGCTTTTCAGAGGGCGGCGCCGAGGCGCCAGCCAGACAGCACCTAAGGTGGCGATATTCATACTGGGCGCGATCTCTAATGTAAGGCCGGATGGGGTTGCTGTTAGAGGGCCAGATCGATCGATAGTAGGGATGGTTGGCGATCATTTCGCGGACTTGATGCCGGTCTGTGATCGGCCCTTCCGTCGCTGCCTTCGCACCTACGAGATGGTAAACACCGGGTTGTACTTCGTTAAACAGGTGCGCCCGTAAACTGCGGGCGAATTGTTGACGCGATTCGTCGTCGTGATCACGTTGTACCAATAGCGGATGTTGATGTTGATCGTCCATGGCGTGATTCGAAGCGGTTTTGTGCCATTGTGCACCCGTCACTAAGCTGCGACCCATGGGCCACGCCAGCGGCTATAACCCGCAGGCTAAGCGCCAGCGCTAGATGGATCCGCTTGGCCCTAGCGAGATTGAAAAATCTCTAAAAAAGGCCTCTTGTTGGCTCACGCTACCGATCTGTTTGATTTAATTCAGAGGACCAAGGGCGGTACCAGATTGGCGAGGTATAGGCGCGCTACTGGATAGATACCGGCAGGTGATCAGGCGTTTGTCCGCTAAATATACGCACGTCATGGGTGAGCCGCCCATTGCGACGCACGAATCCCATCATCGTTAGCCTATTGGGCCACACCCCATTGGCACCAGCAATCAGTCTCAACGAGGTATGGTAGATAAAGCCTATTGCGTCAGGTTTTTCTCAAGGAGGGCGAATAAGTCGTCCACCGAAGAACTGCCCTGCTCTTCTCCTGACGCGTCAAATTGCCAGAGCATGCCGTCGAGGGCTGGGTTGGCAAAGTACACAATGCCATGGCGGATCGGGTCGGTGGATTGTTGGCTCAGCACTCGGTGTACCACCGCCCCCACCGTGCGATCTGCATGGGCAGTGATAAAGGCCAGTGCTTCGCCAAAGTTGATCACCAGATGACCGGGGAGCACGGGGACATCCACGAAGTGATCATCGACCCCGACCTGAAGACCGGGAGCACTGGCATCGAGGATAGTGACAAACCCGTAATCCGTGTGTGGGCGCAGCCCCCAGTCTGGCTGGCGAGTGTCGTAGTGGACAAAATTGAGAAACGCGTCGCCCCCGCCCGAGGCGTAACCTCCCGATGCCCGGTCCCACAGAGCCTCTGGAATGCCCGATTGGTGCAAAACCTCACGCATGATGGCAACGCCGATAGTGTCGAGCTGACGACCAAAAGCGGCAATGTTTTCGGGGTAGTGCTGAACCCACCGCTCGCGGCGGAGTGCCAGCTTGGTTTGCTGGTTGTTCTCAAGGGCAATGAACCCCTCGAGCTCGGCATACTGGGGGATTTGGCGGTAGGGGCTATCTGCCGTGATGAGCTCACGGCCAAATCGCCTGGCCGCTTCAAGGTCTAGGTTTTCGGGGGTCTTGAGGTAAAAGATGCCGAGGTCCCAGGCACGGCCGAGCTCATCCAGATTCGCGAAGATGAGGCGTTCATTGGACGTTTTATCCCTTGCTATGAACGCGACCGGGAGGCCACGTTCCTGCCACACCGGTTGAGGACTCGATGACATCCCAATGACTCCCAGATACCAAGGCCTGCAATAAATATAGACGGTAGAACAAAGAACGCATGCGGTCCACCTGCAACACAATAGTGCTGATTCGGATAGGCTGTCATATCGTGCGACGGGTTTTAGCGGCTCCAGCGTATCAATGTTGAAGCGCAATTTTGATGCGCCGTTTTCAGGGAGAGAAACGATGAACAAGACTGCAGCGATCACCTCTATGCTCAGTATGCTTTTTTTAGCTGCGCAACCTGCCATCAGTCACCATGACGGGCCCCATAACAATGGGGATAAAAAACCGTCGCCGAAACAGATGATGCGTGCACTGGACACCGACGGCGACGGTCTCATTAGCTTTGAGGAGTTCCGGTTACCCGACAAACGCCGCGGTGCCGACAGGCTGGAGGAAGCAGATACGGATGGTGACGGCAATATCAGTCGCGCAGAGATGGAAGCCCAGTTAAATGCGCACCTGGAGGCGGTCAAAGCCAAGGCAGAGGCGCGCTTTGAACAAGCCGACATCAATGACGATGGATTTGTGACCCCTGAGGAACGCAAACAAGTCGCCTTTGAGATGCTGGATATCAACGGCGATGGGTATCTCTCGCCCGAGGAGCTTGCCGCAGCACAGAAGGATCGCAGACGCCCACGGAATTAAGCACCCCAATCATAAAGATGGATGATGGCGCACTGATGGAGCAGGTCTCGCGAGGTGATCGCGAGGCCTTTGCTGTGCTGGTGGAGCAATACGCACCTGCACTGCAGGCGTTTGCGTTGAGGCTCCTCGTTCAGCAACCCCAGGCTGAAGAAGTCGTGCAAGAGACGCTGACACGCGTCTGGCTAAAAGCCGGCGATTACAACGCTGAACGAGCCCGGCTGTCCACGTGGCTGCATCGCATTGCCCATAATCTCTGTGTCGACAGGCTCAGGCGTCAGGAGCGCGAGGTGCCGCTTACCCCGGCATTAGAATCTGCGCTAACTGCCAGAGATACCGCTGAACACCTTATAGAAACGCTGGATTCCCGGGATAGGGTAACCAGAGCAATCGCCAGTTTGAGCGAGCGCCATCGCACGGCATTAGTACTCACCTACTACCAGCGCTTATCCAACCGCGAAGTTGCTGAAATCATGGGTGTTTCGATAAGAGCACTTGAATCACTGCTGGTGCGCGCGCGCCAGCAAATCAAAACCACTCTGGAGGCGTCGTCATGAAACGATCCCCAATACAATCGCCACTTTCCCCAAGCCGGGCAAAAGAGATTTTAAATGCCTACGGCGCAGAGCCTGAAAAATGGCCCGAAGACGAGCGAGGTGACCTGCTGCAACTGCTGGCCCAGTCACCGGAGTTACGGGCGTTACGTGAGACAGCCAGCCGTCTGGATGGTCTGCTTGATGAGTGGCAGCTAGAAGTCATCAGCCGCACTGACATCCTGGTCGGGTCGCTACCGGCCCAAACTCCCAAAAAACAAAACTGGACTGATCAGGTGGCTGCGATTTTTCTACCGGGCTTACTGGGCTGGCGCCAAGCCGTGCTCGCGGCAGCACCCCTGGCACTCGGATTTATTTGGGGCCTGTCGGGCGAGCCGCCCTCAGACGATTGGTCTGAAGCTGAGTTTCTGATTTTCAATTCACCTATGGAGGTGCTCACCGATGAATAACGGCGTGAACACGAACAAATGGCTGATCGCTTCGGTGGCAATCAACCTCATCTTCATCGGGGCATTACTGGGGGATTGGTTTGGTCATGCCCGTCGCAATCTACCCCCCATGCACTGGGCAACGGGAGAGCTTGATGCGCAGAGTCGCTCAGCGGTTAAAAAAATTCTCGATCAACAAAAGCCCGTGGTGCGCGCGCTTCGCCAAGAAATGAGGGCGATTGATAAAACCCTGATGGAGATCGTTCGTTCTCCGACTCTCGACACAGCCGAACTCGAGCAAATCCTCTCAGCACGACAGGCGAAACAAATGGAATATCAATCGGTGCTACAGAATTCTCTGGAGTCCATTTTACCCACACTCACCCCGCCACAGCGGATGGCAGTGCTGCGACGTATGCTGATGGAGAGTAAGCCAGCGCGTCGCCCTCACAATAATCATGGAGGAAGACGTCACGATGAATTCGGGGCGGGTGATCGGCTCAGCCCGCCACCATAGGACGAAGGTATAGCCACGCAATGGGAAAATGTGCGCCCTTGAGGCGTTTCTTTTTCCTCCGGTCAGAATCTTCAGCGGAAGAAAGTGCGTATCACCCGCGGGGCTGGAATCTGTAGGCAACGTAAAATGGCAGCAGGATTAGTAGCGCCAGAATAGCGACCAGCAAGGTTTCTCTCAGCTCTTTTCGCATCATATTGATTGCCAACTGCTTGATATGACCATAATCCGCCGGCATCGGTAATACATGATTGTCGATAACGTACTGCTCGTAGGCCGCCAACATGCGTTGCAGCCGTTCAGGCCTCTCGCTGGAGAGATCACGAGTTTCGCCCGGGTCCGCCTTAATGTTGAACAGGTGCCAACGGTCGTCCCCAAGGGGGCCGCGATTAAAGACGATCTTGTAGTCTCCCTGAAATAGCGCGGCATTGCCCGCAAGCTCGTAACCTACCGCATCATCCTCGCTGTAGACTCGCTCAGCTCCACCCTGCAACACCGGCATCAAGTTACGCCCGACCATGGGCTCGATGGGTTTGCCACCATACCTGCCCTGCGGCGGCTCGATACCCGCGAAAGACAGAATAGTGGGGGTAATGTCCGTCACAAAAGAAAAGGCATCGCTCAGCACGCCCCTTCTAGGTAAAGCATTGCCGGCCACGATCAGTGGCACCCGCATGCCGCCCTCTCCCGCGTAGAACTTGTAGTAAGCGAGTGGGCTCACCGCGGCGCTGGCAAAGCTGGGGCTGATAGTGTTGTAGCTGCCCTTGAGGCCCAGGGTGTTGTAGTCACTGCGGTAGTTCAACGTGCTCAGCTGTCTCTGAATCGCAAAGTTATCGGGGTCAGCGGGCCCTGCTCCCTCGGCGCCGTTATCCGAAGTAAAAATGAATATCGTATTTTCGAACTGACGCTGACTTTTGAGATACAAGATCAAACGGCCGATATGATGATCCATCGCTTCGACCATGCCGGCATAAACCGCCATGCGTTTGGCTTCGTATCGCTGCCGCTCAGCATCCAGTGCCTGCCAATCATCTGTGGTGGACATCGCCATCATGCCGACATCGGGTGGGACGATTCCCAGCGCTGACGCCCGCGTAGACCGTTGTTCACGGATAACTCTCCAGCCCACATCGTAGGTACCCATGTAGGGCTCGATAAATTCCTCAGGTGCCTGTACCGGTATGTGTACGGCCTGTAATGGCAGGTAGGCAAAAAAAGGCGCGTCGTCGTGAACATGGGTGTCGATAAACTCGATGGTTTTGTCGACCAAAAAACGAGATGAGTAAAAATCTTCTGGCAAGGTGTAAGGCTCGCCATCGGCAAACCAATTGGCGTTGTCATAGAGCGGCATGTAAGGGCGCTGCTCCCAGTTATCGGCCCCGGAATCGGCCAATGCAACAGTCCGCTCAAAGCCACGTTGACTCGGCAACTTGCCCGCGGCACTACCCAGATGCCATTTGCCCGCCATGTAAGTGTGATAACCCGCCCCCTCGAGGAGCGTCGCCACCGTCACCACGTTGCTGCCAAGTACGCCCTGATAGTAAGGGTCATGGCGCTGCTCCGGCGCCAGCATCTCAGGAATATTGGGCACACCCGCCCGATGCGCATCGACCCCCGTCAGGAGCATGGCGCGGGCTGGCGCGCAGTTGGCGGCAGTGTGGTAATTCGTGAAAGTCACACCAGCCTCGGCGAGTGCAGACAAGGTAGGGGTATTGATCTCACTGCCGAAGGGCGCGATGTCGGAAAAGCCCAGATCATCCGCCAGGATCAATACGATGTTGGGCCGATCGCCCCCCTCACGTTGATGCAAAGGCCCCAAGTGCGCATCTGTTGTTGCTGAACCAAACGCCAGATTGCACAGAACCGTAAAGCCGGAGCCGAAGAAAAAAGTCGTCAGCAACTTGCGCATCGTGCGCTCAAGACCGTTCAGGCAAATAGCGAGAAGCAAAAAACAGGATTAGCGCCACCACCACTTCAGGCACGATCAGGGCCGTGGCCAGCGCCGCATCATGCATAAGCCACGCCAGTATACGGCCGGTCGCCGTCAGCGAAAGTAGGATGATCGGCGGGTAGTACCAGATGCTGCGCTGTGTGGTCAGGCCCATCAGAATGCACACCCCAAGCGTCAGAAAAAAAGCCGACATATCGCCAATCTGAGAGCTGAGACCAATGCCACTGCCCAACATCAGGCCGAACTCTGGAGCCACAGCAGCTGGCGCTAGCAGCCACCGCAAACCGGTGACTAGGAACAACACGCCGGGCAGTAGCACCAAGATTCTCGCCAAAAGAGTCATGGCGACTAACCTCGCTCTGCAATCACTTGCATCATGCGATGGGCCGTCTCAAGCCCTGAGTTTTGATTCTGCCCGGTCACAAAGCGCTGCTCGTCATCCACCACCACGTGCGTAGCAAAAATATCCCGAAAGGCAGTGTGGCTCTCGTACAACGCCCCCACTCTTCGGAGTTCTGCCTCGGGGTGCAGCGGCGTCATCTCGATACCGAGCTCCTTAATCTGTTTATCGGATACGCCGGTCATGCGACGACCTGCGATCAAGGTGTTGCCCTCGATATCTTTGGCATTCACCAGCCCTAACACGCCATGGCAAACACCACCAATCACCGCCGCGCGCTGGTCATAATAGGCTTGGGTCACTTTGTCGGCCATCGCCGGCGTCTGGGCAAGGTCATAGGCCGCACCCCATCCACCCGAGATGAAAATAATGTCGTACTGGCTGACATCAACATCGGCAATCGCCAGCGAGTTTTGCACTTTTGCCTGTGCAATCGCGTCATCGAGGTAGCGCCTATCTTCCGGCGTGCTCACTGGGTACGACAGCGTTTGGGGATCAATGGGTATAACACCCCCCTTGATACTCGCCAAATCAACCGACATGCCGCCATCAAGGAATGTGTAGTAAGGGTGGGTAAACTCCGAGGCCATTACGCCCGTTTCAGGCCCTTCGGTTTCTCCCGGTTTAGCAAGCACGTTATGGCTGGTGGTGATAATCAATGCCCGCTTTCCCGGCAGGGCAACCGCTGGACCTTCGTAAATCGGATGTAAGCCCGCTGCGTGCAAGATTGTTGGCAAGGCGGTCAGTAGCACAACGACGAGGCCCACGATAACGCCCAAGCTGACATAGAGTTTTTTCATACAGCCTCTCCTATTGGTTTGGCCCGGTACCTAGCGTACCTTTCACTATATTGGCATTTATTATGCCATAACATTCCGCGCGCAGTACGCCCCCGCAAACAGGCTATCCCGGGGCATTTCTAGCCGCCCACCGACTGAAATAAACGACTTTCAAACTGCACTGCTGTTCGCCGGCCTTATCGCTTTTTATGCCAGCTCTTGCGACGGGTTTGCGGAAACCAATCGTATAAGGCCCAATGGCTGCTTAGCGTTGGAACAAGAGAAACTCATGGCACGACTTTGGCCTCGGCACCCCAAATCAGGTGCACTCCGATCTTTAGGATTATTGTGGTTGGTGCTCAGTTGCCTGACGGTTGCAGCGCAAGACCTCAAGGTGGTGCTGGAGGAACCGGTCGATGGCGAGGTCGCCTCGGGCATATCCAACATCAGGGGTTGGGCCATCGCCTCAGAGGGTATCTCCACCATTGAGATCTTCATCGATGGCCAGTTCGCTTTTGAGGTGCCCTACGGAGGGGAGCGCAAAGACGTCGAAAATGCGAACCCCGATGTTGCCAATTCCCTCAACTCGGGTTTTGGGCAAACCTGGAACTATGGCCTGATGGCCAAAGGCACCCATACGCTGACCGCTCGAGCGATTTCGAGCACTGGGAACATAACGGAAGACTCTCACCAGTTCACGGTAGTGGGTTTACCCGAGTCCTATTACCCTGAAGAAAGCTCACCCAGCTTGCAGGGCGCGTCGGCGCGAGTAGAGGAGCAAGAGGAGCAGCTTGTCATTGAAAACCTCAAGCTCCCTGACGATGAATTGTTGACGATCGTGTTAGCTTGGAATGTGGCTTCTCAAGGATTTCAGATTCGATCGGTCAGTGACAACGATACCGTGACACCCATCGCAGGCAGAACAGATCCAGTAGCGTGCGATTACGCGGACATCACAGACAACAATCAATCATCGCTCGACATTGCCAGCAACGCCAGCTGGAGCTGTGATGAATCTGATCGAGACCTCGTGGCCAATGGCATACCCGATCATGCGGTGGGACAATTTCCTAACCCCAACAACCCTAATGCGATCTCAGAACAGGATGTGCGGGAGACGTTTGCCCTTGCACCGAGTCTCGCTGGCGCACCCACCTACCTGGGTGGCCCGACAGGGCCGTCTGGCTATGTGCTCAATGGTGTCAAGATTGATCCAGGCACAGCGGGGTCCTGTTTCAGTGCCAATAACTGTAGCCTGAGCAACCCCAGAGGAGACTGGCATATCGAGGCGCTTGGCCAGTCACATTTTGACTTTGGTGACGACGACAACAACGCCCATGTGCAGCCCGGAGGGGCCTATCATTATCACGGCATGCCCGAGGGCTTTCTCGACAAGCTTGGCGCGACAGGTAACGACATGGTCCTGATTGGCTGGGCTTCGGATGGCTTCCCTCTTTATGCGCGTTGGGGGTATGACGATCCGGACAGCGCCGACTCTGATATCCGAGTCATCACTTCGAGCTACCAATTGCGCGATAACCCGCCCGCTGATCGACCCTCTACTGATCTCTATGAACTGGGGACTTTCACAGAGGATTGGGAATATCAGGCCGGCTCGGGCGATCTTGATGAATGCAATGGTCGCTTTGGCGTCACGCCCGATTTCCCAGCAGGCATTTATCATTACTACGCCACCGACACCTATCCCTATTTTCAAAGATGCGTATCCGGTTCACTCTAAGCGCCTGTGCATTAGTGTGCGTATTCGCAACGCACGCCGCATTAGCTCATCTCATACCCCAGCAAATGGGGTCCGTACGCTTGGTGGACGGCAAAGCTTATGTCGTAATGGGAATACCGAGCACCGTGTTGTTCTCGGCGCCTTACCTGACGGGTAACGCAGTGGAACTCGATACCTATGAGGCCCAACAACAAAAAACTTCAGACACAGTTCGGGTGGGGATAACAATGCAGTGCGCGGATAACCCAATGGCGCTTCTGGATTTAAGGCTCCAACCAGAAATTCACTACGACGATGCGGGCCCAGCCGTACCTCAGGTCACGGCAATGTTGATCTTTAGTATGCCGGAGCCGCGCTGTCGGATGCGGTTCAGCACTTCACTTTTCCACGCCGACGATCGTGAATTGAGCTATCAGCTGAGAGTCACACTGGAGGATGCCATCAGTAGCGAGCATCTACTGACCCAGCAGCAGCCTTTTTTTGAACTGGGCAGTTGAATTGAGCGCACGGCTAGAGCTCCGGCGATTGCCTTTCAGCGTCGTATGTACCGCGCTGGATACAGCGGCAGGAAACTCATCTCCTGCGCACCACTGCGGAAAAACCTTGGGTGTGCCTGAGCGTGTGGGTCAGCTCCTGAGTTATGACCTTTAGGCCCAGTAGGACGAACAGATTCGGGGTGGCTCGCCTGGCGACCATGAATGCGGTAGTTCCAACGAGCTTTTAAAGGGTGACATCTGAAACCTTCACGCTGATACCAAGATCAACGAGCTCAAGATTCTGATACCTCAATAATATTGTCGTCGCCCTTGCGGTCAACAAATTTGCTGTAAGGATCAATACCTATGAAAAGTGGCTTCTCTGCCGTAACAATGACTATCGACTGTTGCCCCGACTTCATCGGTCTCATCTCAAACAACAGCACATCCTCTGGCTCTAATACGCCGTAGTCTGGTCGTTTGGTAAATGCACCTACATCAACGAGATTTTTGAACTCGGCATCCTGCTCAGCGCCCTCCCCATCCGCATACAGTTTTTTCACCGAAGCGATGAAGGTAGTTTCAAAACCACCCTCGGGTAACGGCCGCACGGTCGCATCGGCCACGCTGAAGTCATAGAGGGTAATTTCCTCCAGCAAATCTGTTACCAACCGGCGCTCAGCATCATCGCGAGCAAGTTGCTTAAAACCGTCAACCAGCTCGATCGTTGTCGCATAGGGCTGGCTTTTGAATCGGTACCGTTCCAACAGATCCGCCAGCATTCGGTTTACTCGACCTTCTCCGAGCCGGTCTTGAAGCAAGTACATCACGACCGCGCCTTTTCGGTAATGAATGTAGCCTTGATTCTCTACTCGATAGAGCGGCAATTCTTCAATGACCTCACCACCTCGAGCAGACAGATAGGCATCTAGCTCATATTTGAGAAAGCGGCGTATTTGCTCTTCGCCGTACATCTGTTTCATGACCATCAGGGCGGAGTACTGCGCCATGGTCTCTACCAGCATGGTGCCACCCTGCATGTAAGCACTGATCAACTGGTGAGCCCAATACTGATGGCCATACTCATGTGCCGTCACATAGGTCACATAGTCTATGTCGTTATCGTCGGCAGCATTTGCAATAAAACCGATCCGCTCAGAATACGGCACGGTGCCGGCAAATGCCTGAGCAAAAGCGGCGTAACCAGGAAACTCTATGATGCGCGCATAATCGAACTGATAGGGACCAAAGTTTTCCCGAAAATAATCGAGTGATATGGCCATCGCATCCAACATCCGCTCCGCGTTAAACGCATGTGTCGGGTGATGATATATCTCCAGTTCAATCCCGTCGTGCTGCCTTTTAGTCGCACTGTAATCAGCAGACTGAATGGAGAAAAAGCCGAGAATGGGGTTAGTGGATTGGAATCGCACCACCCGGCGGTCGCCCTCAATCCGATCACTTACCACTTTACCGGGCGCAACAGGTGTCTGGTCTGCGCTGGTCGTTACGGTAATATCAGACATGACCCAATCGACATTACCAACGTAATTCCGCTCTCTAGCCGCCTCGTCTTCAAGCTTCGGCATGCGCAGTTCAGCCGGCAAGTCATACTTTCTTCGTGTCGCGCGATCTTGTAGTAAGACAGAGCGATCAAACCCAAATTGAGGGGCGAACTCCGAGTTATTGAGAAAAATTCCATTTTTCACCAATCGCGAGTCCTCACCA
>Ga0181597_10000110_pt1 | contig 81555 bp, 77 predicted proteins | sample 041ome_5_FD_148647 | JGI IMG/M metagenome (GOLD analysis project Ga0181597, IMG submission 148647) | Coastal salt marsh microbial communities from the Groves Creek Marsh, Skidaway Island, Georgia - 041403US metaG (spades assembly) | ecosystem: Environmental > Aquatic > Marine > Intertidal zone... | reverse complement strand
AAAAGTTGTGCGGTATCGCTTCCTCTCTCTTGAGGTATAACCACTAAATCGTGCAAAAAACCTACATTTATCGCTCTAAGTGGATTAGGTAATGCCCTGAAATGTGCGAGACCAATCAATTTGCCTTCAAAATCGGCAACAATTCCAGTCAGAGGGTTTTCGTTATCCATCAACCAATTCCAAGTTGTAGACACCCCCTCTTCAGTTAGTTCTGATTGGTAGTGTTCTGCATAAACTCTATAAACCTCTAACCAATCATCATAATCTGACACACTTAACGCACGAATTGAAACCACTGAGCACCCCCGAAAATTATCTATATCTCAAATATAACAAATAGATTATTTCAAGATATGAATTTCTTGAACTTCTTGAAACTCTTGAGATTCTTGACACTCTTGGAACTCTTAAAACTATGACTAAACTATGACTCGCTCACTATATAATTCTGTTTTATTTACCGCTCACTGCAACCTAGAGCCTGTTAGCAACGAGCGTAAAATCAACTTAAATAAGTTATACTTAGCTAAGGTCAAAAGGTTAGCCCTTATCTGAAAAACAAGGGGTCGGCAGTTCGATTCTGCCTCTGGCCACTAGGGTTTTGGCTAGAATAATATATAACTATATGGAAATTCAAGAAACAAAAATTAAATTGCTAGCACTCGTTTTATTATTTTCAATAATAGGAATTCTAATATTCAATATTTTTTCATACCACCCTATTCTTGGTTACGATGCTGAAGCTCACGATGGTTACATAGATCATTTATCGAGGTACTTGCCAGACAGCATTAATTTACCCTTAAAGGAAAATACAAGAGAATTTTTTAATCCTCCTGCAGCATATTTATTTCCATCCATTGTTCAGGTTATATGTAGAAATATAATAGAAGCTCAGGATCAGCTTCTGGCGTGCAAACCGTATTACAACAAAGCAACACAAATCTTTCAATCGTTTCTTTATTTACTCACAATATTGATAAATATGAAAACAATGCAATTATTCACAAAATCAAAGTACTTTTTAAATATTAGCTATTTACTTCCTGTTTCGATACTTGCAGTTAATTACAGAACAATTTCTATGATAAGAGGAGAGGTTTATATTCTATTCTTTTTGAGTTTACTCTTAAATAGATTCTTAAAGCTAGTTCAGAGTAAGTTTAAATACTCTCTATTAGATATTGCAGTTTTCGGCTTTCTCATAGGGTTACTTGCCTTGAGCAGACAGTGGGCTTTTTTACTTTTTCCAGGTTTTTTAATTCTTGTACTTACTATAGAAAAAACTTTTAGAAAAAAATACTTGATATTCATAATTCCTGTTTTTATTATCGGTTTCTTTGTTTCTTCGTGGTTTTATTTCAATCTTTATTTTGAGTATGGATCTTTCACATCATTCAATAAAGACTCATCTGGATTTAATCTAACTAATCAGCCTTTGTCATTTTACTTGCCCTTTGGCGAAGAAATATCATATATGTTTACAAAACCTATTCGACCTTATTATGGAAATACACTTTTACCCATACTTTATTCAGATTTTTGGGGGGATTACTGGGGGTACTTTGTATTCACCTCTAGATTCTTGGATGTAGGTAGAAATCAATTACTAATTGGCGATTACCTAGCAAGAGTAAATATAGTTTCATTAGTACCAACATTTCTTATATTGTTTGGATTTTATAAAATCTCTAAAAAATACAAAAAAGATACATTCATAAGGTACATATCTATCTCTGCAGCAGTTTCTTTTTATGGCTATTTATGGTTTTTAATTTCATATCCTGCGCTCCCAACAGGAGACACAATTAAGGCTACATATATGGTTCAGCTATTTAATTTGATTATATTTCTTTTTGCTTTATGGCTAGATCAATTTAAAAAAGTAAACTATAGAAATTATCTCATAATATTAGGAGTATTTATTTTTGTATTTTTTCATAATTTTTTAAGTTATCTTTCGCATTTTCCAATAAATTTTATTAATAATTTGTAGTTGTAAATTGAATAACCTTACAGTCATTGTGCCTTTTTTTAACGAGGAAGTATATTTAGAGAAATCAGTCAATAGACTTTTAAAGATAAAAGTATGTGATTCTATTATTCTCATTGACAATAACTCTTCAGACCAGTCACTTGAAATCGCTAAAAAATTAGCTCAGAAAAATAAGAATATAGATTTGTATCAAACAGATGAAGCTCAGGGTAAGGGAGTAGCACTTAATTTTTCCCAAAATTTAATTACAACAACACATGTGGTAATTCATGACGCTGATTTAGAGTATTTTCCTGAGGACATTGCTGAAATGTTCTCCCTAAGTGAAGAATTTCCTAATTCAATGATTCTCGGCTCAAGATTTATCGGTTATAAGGATAGAAAAAATGTCTATAAAAGAACCTACTTTGCCAATAAATTCATGTCTCTTTTCTTCTCAATTGTTAATTTTTATTATGTATCAGATGTAGCAACCTGTTACAAGATGATGCCGACAAACTTTTTTCGAAATATTTATATTAAAGAACAAGGATTTTCAATCGAGATTGAGCTATTATCTAAATTTTTAAAGTACAACAAATCAATAAAAGAATTACCTATTAAATATTCAGGAAGGTCATATACAGAAGGCAAAAAAATTAAATTAGTTGATGGATTTAAATATCTATATAACACCTTGAAATATAGGTTCATCAATTAGTAAAAAATAACTATAAAAGATTAATTATTTATTTAATAATTTTTATCACAATCTGTTTGTCGTTACTGAATGCTTTAGAACTATATTCACTTTCTTCAAATGTTTCAATCAATCTTTTTTATTCTCCCACTTCCCAACCTTTAAAATTTTAAAGTTTATCAAAAAGTATTTCCCACATAATAAAATAATAGCCCTTAAATTAGTTGACTAAGTTGCACAAGTTAAAAACTGTACGCAATAATCCCTCATCAGCCTGAATCATTCCTCTTTATTCTGCCCTAAGTCAGTCATCTGAGTCTCTCTTAGAATCGTGTATCTAGAAGTAGAATAAGTTATAATCAACTAAGGTCAAAAGGTTAGCCCATATCTGAAAAACAAGGGGTCGGCAGTTCGATTCTGCCTCTGGCCACAAAATGCATAAATACTTTAATCCACTTAATTATTTGAAATATGTAATAAAAAAAATAAATTCTTATCAAAAAAATAAAAATGAAATAAAAATAAATAAAATTAGCTTTTTAGAAAAAAGATTAAAAAATATAAATAATATAGATGAGTTATTAGATTTTCATTTTAACACTTACTCAGATTCAAATCATATTAATAAAGACATGTTTGAAATATTATTAGAAAATTCCAAAGGTTCAAGCATAAATATTTTAGAGACGGGAAGCGCTGCACACGGTACTAAAAGCTCAGTGCTTTTTGCTTGCTATGTTAAAATTTTTGGTGGACGATTTGATACCGTTGACACAAATCCAGAAATTAAATTATATTATAGTTTTTTAGAATCAAGTAATGTTAAATTTCATTCAGAAGATTCGTTAAAGTTTATAAATAATTTAGAAGAAAAATATGTGAATTCATTAGATATTATTTATTTAGACAGTTTTGATTTAGATATAAATAATCCAAGTTCATCTCAGAATCATGGATTAAATGAGTTTTTGTCATTGGATAAAAAATTGAAAAAAGGAGCAATAGTAGCAATAGATGATACTCCAGTCAGCTATGAACTATTTGGCAATACTCAAAAAAATGAGTTTGATTATATTCCGGGCAAAGGGCGATTAGTTTTAGATTTTCTTGATAAAAACCCAAATCTGTATGAAATTTTGTATCATAACTATTCTGTTGTTCTAAAAAAACTTTGAAACTAATTAAATGATTAGGTCAAATGGTTTGCCCTTACCTGAAAAACAAGGGGTCGGCAGTTCGATTCTGCCTCTGGCCACAGGGTTTTTCCCAACAGAATCAGAACTGTGCCATAAACTGTGCCAAGCACTATCTAAAACATCAATATTTATGGGGGTGTGTTTTTTATTTTTTGTGGGTTATTTGTTAATTTTAAAAATCTTACTTATTTTATTTGAATTGTAATAATATTCACTTTTGTCAAAAATATCTTGGCTTATATTAAGATCTCTTCCCATAATCAAGAAGCTTTCCGTACATAAAAAATTCTGATCGTTTATCTCGTAATAAAGATTCTCCTCTTTATTGGTAGAACAAATAACTAAATCTATATTATTTTGCAGGGACTGTTCAATGTAATTAGCTTTTATAATATTTCCATTGATAAAATTATCAATCATAAAATATTCATTGTGATTTGTAGGATGAACTATGTATATATCATTATTTTGCTCAAGATAAAAAAGAATAAGTAAATTATCTAATGCAAGAATAGAAAGATCCTTATTGTTTACTTCTTCCAATAGTTGTTCTGAAAGATTTCGTAAAGGATATTCTTCGTAAATTTGATTGTACTCTGACAGGTTTGAATATGAATTTGTTGCATAATTTGGAAAGTAAGTAAATAAAACTACTAAAAAACTAGTCAATAGAACTACTTTTAAATTACTTGAGAAAACCAAGGCCAAAGAAATTGAGACAAAGAACATAAGATAGATTAAATGATGATAATATCCTTTGTTTCCTGAATAAAAAAATAGTACTGAACAAAATACAAATAATATTATAGAAAGATTGTTACTGTCTTTAAAACTATTAAAAGCTAATTTAAAAAATATATTTAAGAGGTTGAAAAGTGGTATGAGAAATAAAAGGCATAAAAAAATATTTGTTTTAAAAATCGATTCTATAAAAACTCTGATATTATAAAAAAAATAACTATCAGTTGTTGTATAAGAAATTGGTATTTTGAAAATTGTAGTTAAATATACTTCAAATAATCCATTTAATGAATATATTATTGCCACTAGTAAGTGTGGAACACCAAAGCCCAAAAAAAATTTAAAAAATGCTTCTATGTAATTTTTTTTAAAATTTAAATATAGCGTAAATATAAATCCAACAAGAAATACTCCACTCCCAATATTGATTAAAGTTGAAAGAGAAAAGAAAAATCCTACGAGATAGAAAATGTACTTACTTCTCTTACTAAAACTTAAATAGAACCCAGTAGATAGAAAAGACAAACTCATAATTTCACTGTATTCTGCATTAGCCCAAGGTTGACTTGAGATAAGTAAATATAATAAAGATGAGACAATCGAAACAAGATAGCTTTTTCTTAATTTCCTATTAGCAAAAAAATAAATAACTAAAGCATTTAGAAACGTAAAAATATCAAATACTACTTTAAATAGTAAAAAGTTTTTGTTTGTAATTAGTAAGATAATGTAATTTAAGAAATAAAATAATGGTTGTTTGTTGTCCCATTGTCTCTCATATGGAAGAAAACCATCAAAAAACTCCTGGGAAATTAACAAAAAAGTGCTTATATCATGATCAAGAATTTCATATTGTAAAAAGTTATTTTGGGATAAAAGAGTAAATAAAAATATAATTGCAACAGGTACTAATTCAAAAATTCCATTTAATTCAAATTCTGAAATTTTCGAGCTTGAAGGTAACATCTCTTTATCGAAGATGTAGAGAGATAAAAAAAGAATTTGAAAAAAGAATAAAGAAAAATCGTACTGGTTATAAATCCCCATATAGATAAAGAAAACAATATTTATTGAGAAAAAAAGGTAGTGTCCATATTTTATAAACGTACAAAATAGATAAAAACCAAGCAACAATAAGTAAGAGCTTTTTAGTTTTGTTTCATTGAAACCAAAATTATTTAATAAAAAAAAGAATCCAACTAAAAAGATTAAATTAAAATATTTGTGAGAATTTTTACTCGAAAAAAAAATATCTAAAGTCTGCATATATGTTCTTACCCAATGATAAACAATTTAGTATTTGCATATATGAAAGTTAATATATTATTTTTGATTTCATTTAGTATTGTGATTAATAAATTTATAACTTTTTATTCTTCTTAAATAAGTATTTTACTGCTTCAATTATTATCGAGTAGTTCATTTTTGATATTCCGAGCTCTCTATCAACAAAAGTAATTGGCACTTCAACAACTTCTATATCAGAATTTAAGCATTTCACAACCATTTCAATCTGGAAAGCATATCCATCAGAGTTTGATTCTAAATAATTAGATTTTTTTAGAGCATTCATTGAATAAACTCTAAATCCACTCGTCATATCTTTCACATTTGACTGCTTTAAAATTCTTGAAAATAAATTTGCGTATTTTGAAAGCGTTTTTCTATATAAACTCCAACCAATTACTTTACCACCAGGAATGTATCTACTGCCTATTACTAATCTGTTAGGCCTTCGCTGATCTAATAGATTTTGTAAATCTGAAAATTGGTGTGAGAAATCCGCATCCATTTCTACAATATATTTATAGTTATTATTTTCAGCCCATTTAAATCCCTCTCTATATGCAGAACCTAGACCAAGCTTTTTATCCCTAATAATTAAATTAATTGAATTAAAATTAGTTGAAAATTTCTTTACAACACTAGCTGTACCATCTGGCGAGTTGTCGTCAATGATTAAAAGATCTAGATTGATTTTTTGTATACTCTCAATAAACTTTTCTATGTTTTTTACTTCGTTATAAGTTGGAGTTATGACCAATATACTCATACAATATATATCATAATCCCTCGATGATAGATTAAACTCAGTTCTTTTAGAGTTTGTTTCATGACCTAACAACCTCATACACCCTTGTTGAGTATGTTGAATTTCTTGAGTATCTTGAACATCTTAAAACTGTGACCAATCTGTGACTCACTCACTATTTAATTGTGATTTATTTACCGCTCACTGCGACCTAGAGCCTGTTAGCAACGAGCGTATAATCAACTTAAATTAGTTATAATGAAGAAAGGTCAAATGGTTAGCCTCTGTCTGAAAAACAAGGGGTCGGCAGTTCGATTCTGCCTCTGGCCACAAGTGTCAAATATAATCAAAAAATTAAATGAATACATCAATTTTACAGATGGCTTCTTTGTTGAGGCTGGAAGCTATGATGGAATCTTTTCATCCAACACTCTAACTTTAGAGAAAAATTTAAATTGGAAGGGTTTATTAATTGAACCAAATTTTGAAAAATATTTAGAATGTCTTAAAAATAGAAAAGATTCAATAACTGTTTCAGCAGCTTTATGTAGTTTCAAAGAATATAAAAAGAATAAACTTTTGTACTCAAAATATGATGGACCTTCCGCTTCCATAAATAACTTAAGACACAAAAAAAGAAAATTTATTATCAAAAAGAAAAATAAAATTAATTTAATTCCTCAATATGCGATACCCTTCTCTCTTTTAATGGATAATTTGGGTTTAGACAATCAAGATGTTGATTTTTTCTCATTAGATGTTGAGGGTTATGAATATAGAGTCTTAAATGGGATAGATTTTGTTAAACACAAGCCAAAATACTTATTAGTTGAAGTTTATTCATATGATGAAGATAGAATTTTTAAACTACTTAAAAAGAAAAATTACAAAGAACCAATAAATCTTACAAACTACAACATGATAGATAATCCGACTTGGGATGGTTTACACCAAGATTATCTATTTATAAGTAAATAGTTTTAATTAAATTCACAAACTATAGAAAAATAAAAACTGTCACATAATCGTATCTTTAATCCATATTTCATAGCGCTCATTGTGTTTTAGAGCTTGTTAGAAATGAGCGATAAATTATGATGAGTAATGTAAAATGATGAAAGGTCAAGTGGTTTGCCTCTGTCTGAAAAACAAGGGGTCGGCAGTTCGATTCTGCCTCTGGCGACCAATGAATTAAAAAAGAAAGCCAAATTATGGTTAACAATTTAAAACATGGAAGATATCTTCTCTTGGAAAACTTAATGATAAATAAAAAATGACTCTTCTCCTATTTTCTGTATTTAACTTAGTGCTCACCCTTTTTTTAAGAGGATTGATTGTTTTTTACAAAATAATACTAAAAAAGAAGTTTGTTGTTGATCAACAACAAGTATTTGGTTTACCAGTTTTTATTTTTTTTCCAATCCTAGGTTTATTTTTAATAGGAAATATTTCAGTTATTGCAAATATTTTGATGTCCATCAATCAGTTTCGTATGATCATGATATTTATCGTCGGCGTATTCTTAATATTTAACTTTTATGAAAAATTTCAATTTGATAATAAATTACTACTGATTACTACTTTAATTGCAACACCTTGTATTTTGGCAATTAGCTCCTACGGTTTGAAGGTACATTTTGATGCTATAGATTATCATCTTAATTTTCAATACTGGATAAGAGAATCTAAAATTATATTTGGACTATCAAATCTATATATAGCCTACGGCTGGTCAACGATTTATGATTACATACTTTCTCATTTCTGGTTCGGAGATAATTTTATATTTTTACACTATGTTAATTTGTTATTTTTTACACTTTTTTATAATTTTATATTTTATAACTTAATTTACTCAAAAAACTTATTTTTAAAAGTAGCCTCACTGAATCTACTTATTTTTGGATTATTAGATAATTTTGGTATAGGCGGGGGTGCTAATGGATTTATCAACATCCAAATGATAGGAAAGCCAGATGTCTCTGTAGGTGTTTTGTTTGTAATCTGTTTTATGCTGTTTCTAAGAGATTTTATTGAAGATTATTACAGTTTGAATCACTTTATTTTCCTGACAACGCTGTCACTTTTTGCATTTCAGATTAAAATCGTTAGCTCCAGTCTGGTATTTCTCTTAATATATTATGTTTATAAACTTATCCATAAACATTCCTTTCTATCAATATTAAAAAAAACTAGTATCTTAAATCTATTCTTCTTTTTTTACTTATTAAAAAATATTTTCATTAGTGGTTGTTTAGTTTTCCCAGTTTCTTCAACTTGCTTACAAAGCCTATCTTGGTCGGACAAATCTAGAGTTTCACAGTTTTCCTATGATGTGTCTACAGGAAATAACTTTTCAATTTTGGGTTATGAATCTATAAATAGTTGGTTTAACGAATGGATTAATCATAGTTATAACTATCAAGTATTCACTAACTTTCTAATGTCGTTGATTATCATCGGAATATTTAATATCATTTTATTTAATAAGCGAGATAGATCCAAAAAAAATAAAACTTTTTTAATATATATGTATTGTAGTTTCCTAGTAGTAAGTTTTCTATATACAGGACCAACTTTTCGATATGGTTTTGGGCTTTACCTGGTTTTAGTCTCAGTAATTGCAATTAACAACAATATTGATAACTATAGTATTACTTCTCTCAGATTTAGATTTATTTATATTGGTTTATTTCTTATTACGCTTAGTTTAACTCCAAGAGCATATTCTTATCAACAATTTCTAAGTTCGCCTCTAAGTTTTTATGAGACTATAGATTCTACAAATGAATATTTAAATCACCCTGCCTTAATTGATGAAAAAGAAATAGAGTATGAATATTCTAAATGTTATATTTTAAAAACTTGTGTTAAGAATGATGACTATAAAAATATTGTAGAAGAAGTTAAAAGAGGATATTTATTTTATTCCAATAATAATTAGTTTTTTATAAATTCTTTTGCAGCATGAAAACAAAAATTTAATATTTTTTTATATTTTTTTAATAAAGATTTATTACCCCATGTGACACCTTGATTATTACCAACTAGGTTTTCTTTATATTTATATCTACTTACTTTAATATTTTGTCTCAAGGTTTCTTTTGTTGAAAATATATTAGGAATTGTTGTTTCACTTGGTATTTCAGACCATATTTTATTAAAATTTTCAAAAGTATATAGCCTTAGGGGGCAATTTACATCTCTCCAAATTTTAAATAGTGTTATAAAAAAAAGCACTTCTAGAAGTATTGTTATTCCTCCTCGGAAAAAACCGTCATTAAATCTATTTCTTTTGCCAATAACAAGACCTTCATTTTTGAGAGACAATAGAGATAGCAATTCTGCACTTTCGAGTTTTATATCAGAATCCATTGTTAATACAAAATCAATATTATTCATATTCAGGCATTCTTTACTCAGCCTGATTAGAGATTTTCCATGACCTAAATTTTCATTACTGTTACTAATCAGGATAATATTTATTTCTGAATTTTTTTTAAAGCCTTCTATGATCTCAATAGAATTATCTGTTGAATTATCATCATGCAATATTGTGTATATTTTAAAATCTTCTTTTTTTTCTATGTCACTTATAAGCTGTAATGTGTGTTTTAAATTACTTTGTTCATTGTAAAAAGGTATCAATACCGCCAGAGTTTGTTTCTCTAACGTCATTTTGTCATATTTAAAATTTGTTTAGCACAGGAAAATCCCTCTAGAATAGCTTGATCTTGATTGATATAAGTGTAGTTTGCTAACCGACCCGCAAACCACACATTAGTCTCGAGCTCGTCACTAATTTTTTGTTTTAAGTTCTTATTTTCATTTTCATAAAGATTATCTACTGTTACCACTGGATAGTGTCTATCTGCAGTACCTGTATATTCTTTTGCAACAACAGTTCCTTTGATTTGCTGTCCTGTTGCGTGTTTTGTTTCAACAGTTCTCACATAAGGGACTTTTAGACTGGGATAATTTATTACATAATTTTCAGTCATGTGAGAATTTTCTTCTGTTAAATCAAAATATTCGGGTTCTAGCCTTATTCCCCTCCACTTAAGAGTATCAACTCCTAAAAACTCATCAAGAGGGCATGTTAAGACTATATGGTCGTATGAAAAATAATCTGATATATTTTCAAAATCTAAAGTTTTTGAGAAAGTGACATCTGTATTTTTTAATATTGACTCAATTATTGGCGTTACACCCTGAGGATGAAAGTACTCATATTTATCTCTGAATAATCTTTTATAACCATCACTCCTCAGCTCAACTCTTTTTGGTGCAAAACTAGATGATAAACTACTTAATTCGTCACCCCATTGTTTTATTGAGTAACCTTCTATAAACATTTCGTATAAAGTTTTCCCCATCATTGAGACTATATAATCAATAAAGGTTTCTCCTTCTGGACTATTTGGTAGATTTTGTAAATCTTTTTCTATATTTTTCCAGTTGGGAAGTCTCATAAGTTCATCTATCTGAGGTGGCCACGAGAGCAACATTTTTTCATCAAACATATCAATTTCAGTAATAACTTTATGCTCATACTTTCTTGTAAGTCCGTGTTTGTTTACAAACTTAGCAACTTCCTCATTTGATGTGTGAAATATATGTGCTCCATATGGCTCCCATACAACCTTGTTAATTTCAGAGCTACTAGAGTGACCGCCGACAATAATGTCTTTTTCAACGACTAGAACATCTACATTATTTTTCTGAAGAATATTTGCAATGGTTGCACCCGTCCACCCAGCTCCAACAATTAATACTTTTTTATTCATGTATTTGGATTTTAACACTAAATTTTTAATAGAATAGTTTCGCAAAGTTAGTATTTATCAATTGATAATTATTTAATTTGTCCAATTATTTAATTTGTCCAATTATATAATTTGCAATTTCAAGACTCCCAATGCGTGTTAAATGAACACTGTCATAGTACATTAATTCTGTACCTTTAGTCGCATAGCAATTAACGTAGGAATTTGACATACAAAGAAATTCTTCGGGATAAACTCTTATAATTTTTTCACTTTTCACTGAATCTAGTACGTTAATTAAATTCTGGTTATTACCAAACCATTCATCTGCGTTATACAAAAGATCATTTTTTGTATCATAATCATCATAAATTATTACATTAGGAACGTTAAAACCAGGACTTGGTATCGGATAAATCAAAATAGTGTTTAGATTATTATTAACAATGTATTCAAGTTTTGTTACAAAGTAATCTAACTCAATTTCATCCGCGAGGAAACCCCCGTATATTACAAAGTCAAATTCATTTTTTTCTATGAAATTTGTAAATTCATAAAGATTATTTGGTGCTACAGTTTTAGTTGGATTTGCAAAATAATCATGACCGACTAAAAAAGTTATCTTGTAAGGTATATCTTCTCTATTTTGATATACATGAAAAGCAAACGGGTCCATTAAAGAATTTCCAATAAGCAATATAGATTTGTTTTGATCCTGATTAAATTCACATAAGTTATCGATACTTCTTTGGAAACAATTTTCACCATCAATTTGAATGAATCTAGATTCATTAAATTGCTCACTTAATTGTGACGAAGACAGGTCAGTAAAATTTGGATTATTTATAACGTAAAAATAAGTGCTTAAATTTACAATAAACAAAATAAAAACAAGTGTTACAGCTTTTTTATTTGTATAATTTAAAAACCTTTTTTCCACATTTTTATAAGAAAAACAAGAAATAAAATATAAAGAAATTAGAGATATGAAAATTATGTAGTTGTTCAATTCATAGTTAATTGTTAATAAATATTTTCTTATAAAGGCAAATAGAGGTTGGTGAATCAAGTAAATAGAATATGAGATCGTTCCAAGATTAAAAAGAAAGTTTTGAGAATTACTTAATTTAGAATTTGTACTGTCTTCATAAAAGAAAGTTGATATTGCAATAAAGACCACAATTTTTATAAATATATTATTTATAAATGAGTCATCCAGTAAGAATAATATTCCAGATAAAAAGAAAAATAGATGACGAAATTTATGAAGGTTTACGTTTAAAGATTTATTTGCTAATTTAACCATCAGCAATAGGCCAAAAATAAATTCCCACACTCTGAATCTGGTTGAATAAAATTGAACTATAGGAGATATTGGTACCAGGTGCTGGATAATCATTATCAAAAAAATAGCATTTATAGTAAAGTCAAAATTTTTAATGAAGTATTTAAATAACACATATATAAAAAAAGGAAACAATATATAGAACTGTTCCTCTATTGAAAGACTCCATGTGTGAAGCAATGGGTAAAGTTCAGTATTTTCAGAGGTATAAGAATCTAAATTTTGTAAAAAAAAGTTCGAAACAAATAAAAGGCTAGATATTTGGATACTTATAAATTCGTAAAGCTCCTTGGGTGTGAACATCATAAGAGCTAATGGAGTTGATATTATTAGAAGTAAATATAAAGCTGGAAGGATTCTTTTAATTCTTCTTGTGTAAAATTCACGAAAATTAAAAGTATCCTTATTCAACTTTGAAATAATAATATTCGATATTAAAAAACCTGAAATTACAAAAAATATGTCTACGCCAATCCAACCAATAGAAAAAAGTCTAAAATCTAAGTGATAAAAAACAACCAGGAGAACCGAACCAGCTCTCAACAAGTTAATATTATTGTTAAAGCCTATTCTTTTAATATTACGAATGGAGTCATTTTTGCTCAGTAAAAAAGGGATGACTAAAAGAACAGACACATGGTCTAGAAAGTTATCAATACTGTAGTCGTATCTTATAAAGTAAATTAATAAATACAGAACCGTTATCGAAAGTTTTTCTAATTGCATATTTTCTCTATTTTTTAGAAAAATAAAAGATATCGAAATCCAAACTAATAAAAAATATTTTAAGACTAAAAAAAATCTTGTACTGTAGAAAATATACTTATAAATTAAACCATCCTGCTCAGAGTTCTGTTCAAGTATTATTTCATAATTGTAAATTTTCCCTAGACAGCGAATATTTTCAAAATTTGCCATGACAGAAATCTCTTTAGGAATATTCTTCTTCTCGTAGTTTGCATATATAGACGGTATTTCAATTGAATTGCAATTATTTGAACTATTAAGGTCTATTATATTAAGGGCAAAAATACTTCCAAAAATAAATATCGCTAATAAAAATATATTAAATCTATTTAAATTATCAGCTTTTTTTGACAAAGCTATGTAATTCATAAATTAATTACGCTTTCACCTTCTAAGATTCAAATAAGCAGGTTTTTCATAATTAATAAAGTTATTTAAATCAAGATCTTCTTCATTTTCCGGCCTGTAGATTTTAATATTAGTAAAGGAGTCACTAATTATTCCATCATCATTAGCAAAATGAGTAAAGCCCAATGCTCCATAATCCTCATCTCTCCCAACCCCTACAATTTTTACAGGTAGCTCATCTTCATTCAAAAAATTTCTTATGAATTCAAAGGGTCTAAATAAAATAAATGGAGTGATTGAATAGACTATGGGTTTAAATCCATCCATAGCCATACCGCTGGCCATGCCCATCATGAGTTGTTCGGAAGCTCCAGGATTGATAACTCTCTTAGGAAAATCTTTTTTTAACTTGTCAAAAAAACCAAATCCCACATCACCTAGAATAAAATAAATCTTATCATCATGAGACATTTCATGATATAAATTTTCAGAAAAAGTTTTTCTCATAATAACTCAATCGCTTTAAGGTATTCCTCTTCACTAATTTGGTCGTAATGTGCCGAAATACCTTTTAACCCAAAATATTCTACAGTCGTTCTTTTAAAATTTACTTTTGGATGGAATACTTTTATTTTTCTTTCTAACCAATCTAAATCTACTTCTCTATATGCAGCAAACCCGTTTGCATTTACAAATATTTTTAAATTATCTAAATTTTGTTCGTGTGCAAATTGTAAAGATTCCCAGACAGATCCCTCAGAACACTCACCATCAGAAATTAAACAATAAACATCTCTATTTCTATTGATATAAGCTCTACCTACTGCTGCGGTTATTCCCATACCTAAGCTACCAGTTGAACAAAAAACTTTTCTTTCTTCGTCTCTTTTTGGGTGTTGTCCTAAATCCATTAATAATTTTTCAGCATCAAATCCAAAGTATTTTTCTATTACTACGTACAAACTCATTGCGGCATGACCATTTGATAAGATAAATATATCATCTTCATCCATTTTTGAAAAAATTTCATCTACTATATCCAAACATGAAAAATAACTTCCTATGTGATGAAGTTGATGTTTGTAAGATATCTCCAGCAATCTTTTGAATAGTTTTTTGTCAGACATATCAACTAATTATACGGTATATTCTTTTTTCATTCTATAATTACAACAAGAAAGTATTTAAAAATAAGGTAAAATTTTGTTCAATTTTCAAACAAACGTCCAAAACTATTTCGAGCACTTAAATTCTATTAATAATTTAAAATCACTTTTTAATATTTCAATTGAAACAGACAGTTTCATCATTGTTCCTTTTTCCACTGGAATTAATAAATCAGAAATATATCAAAATTTAACTTTAAGTAATAGTAAAGATTCTCAAATATTTATTATCTACGATAATAACTTCAACCTAACTGCACACTTAAAGGTTCAAATTAAAGATGCTAAAAATGAAGTTTTCGAGATAAACGAAATATCTATATTAACTAAAAATATGGATTTAATAAGGGAGTCAATACATAGTTTAGCTAATTCGCTAAGTGAGCATTTGCTTTGTAAAGAAGTTCATGTTCAAGATAAAATAGTTAATTTAGTAAATGAAAAAATTGTAAATAAACCTAAAGATATAATTTTGACTGCAGGACCATTAGTTTCCAATTATGAAAAAATATATGTACAAGATGCAGTAGAGAATGGGTGGAATAATGACTGGGGAAAATATTTACATGAATTTGAGACAGAGTTTAAAAAATTTACTGATACGGAGTATGCAATTGCTACATCTTCATGCACAGGAAGCCTCTACTTATCACTACTAGCTTTAGGTATAGGACCTGGTGATGAAGTAATAGTTCCAGAACTTACATGGGTAGCAAGTGCTAGTGCAATTAAATACACTGGTGCAGAACCGGTATTTGTAGATGTAAACAAAAGTGACTGGACGATGTCTTCAGAAAATATTGCTGAAGCCATCACTTCAAAAACCAAAGCAATTATGCCAGTTCACTTATATGGGAATCCCTGCAAGATGGATGAGATCATAAAAATCGCAAAATCCAACAACTTGAATATTGTAGAGGATGCAGCCCCTGCAATTGGCGCGACTTTTAAAAATAAAAAAGTTGGTAGTTTTGGTGACATTGGTTGCTTTAGTTTTCAAGGAGCAAAACTTCTAGTTACAGGAGAAGGCGGGATGATCGTAACTAATGACGAAAATTTATACAACAAGATGATTAAGTTAAACGATCACGGAAGAGTACCAGGTACTTTCTGGATTGATCAATTAGGGTACAAATTTAAAATGTCAAATATGCAAGCAGCATTTGGACTAGGACAGTTAAGAAATATTAATCTATTAATTAACTCAAAGAGAAAAATTTACGAAAGATATAGTCAAAACTTGTCAGATATTTCAAATATTGAGATTAATAAACCTTTAGAAAACTCAGAAAGCATTTTCTGGATGACCAGTATTACAGTTAATCCAGAGACCGGCAGCAATAATCAAAAATTTATCGACTATCTAAGAACAGAAAATATAGATACAAGGCCAGTTTTTCCACCAATTAGTCAATATCCAATTTGGAATAGAAAATATGCACCTCAACCAAACGCAAAATTTATTTCAGATAACTCCGTTAACTTACCCAGTGGTGTGAAATTGAAAGAAGTAGAAATTGATTATATTTCAGAAAAAATAATTAATTATTTAGAGAAGTTTGGAGATTGATTTGAGTAAAAGTAAAATTATTATCTGTGGAATACCTGAAATTGTTGAGCTAATAACTCCTACTATAAGAAATCACAGTGATAAACAGCAGATAATTATCATTACTCCTGAGGAAGTAAAAAATCAAACTGAATGTGAACGTTTAATTTTTGAAAATTTAGAGAATGAAGATAGTTTCCTTATTTCTGCATATTGGCCTTGGAAGTTTTCAAACCAAGTTCTTAAAGAGTTTAAAAGTAATTCTTTAAATTTTCACCCATCCCCACTCCCTAAAGATAGAGGTTGGTACCCGCATGTTCATCAGATACGTAAAAATACGATGGCTGGTGTCACTTTGCATGTTCTTGAAAGTGAGTTAGATGTTGGGCCCATATGGATACAAAAAGATATTAAATTATCATTTCCTATCACAGCAGGGGAAGCACATACAATATTAAAAAAAGAAATTGTATCTCTATTTAATAAAAATTGGTCGTTGATTATAGAAAAAAAATTAACACCAAAAAAACAGTTAAGTGACGGTAATTTTCACTCAAAATTTGAATTAGGCAACCCTGAAATAATAGAAATTGAAGAAGGCTCTAAAGAAGAGACTTTTTTAAGGATATTATCGAGCAGAAATATAGGAAAAAAATCATTCATAAAAATTAAATATAGTGATGAAAGTGATCGATTTATTCATATAAGTTATTCTGATGACGGAGAATTAATCTAATTTAAAAGTTAATTTCTTCAGTTATAGAGTGTTTTATTTCTGGCCTTACATGTCTATAGATTGAAAAGATATACTCGCCGAGTATTCCCAAAACTAAAAATTGTATTCCTGAAAAGAAAAACAAGAACACTATCAATGTAGGTATGCCGGGTTCTGCCGTTGAGGGATTAACTAATGCTAAAATTAATGAAACCGTTCCATATATTAAGCTAATTAAAGAAATTGTTAACCCTAGGATTGTTAAAAATCTAGTTGGTCTTTTAGAAACTGATGTAAACGCATTAATTGCAATGTCAAAATTTTTAAAAAAGTTTACTTTTGACTTACCCCGAACTCTCTTCTGCCAGTTAAACTCTACAAATTCAGCTTTAAATCCCGTTTGTTTGATCATCGTTCTCAAAAAAGGGTCTTTATCATTACTATTAAGAATTATTTCGGAAATTTCAGTAGTTATTAAACAAAATTCTCCCGTCCCATTTGGAAGACCCAAGCCACTAAACTTATTTATTAAAGAGTAGAAAGTATTTCTAAAAAAGGATGTTAAAAAGTTTTCATTACGATTTTTTCGTACACCAAAAACTATTTTTGAATCCTTCTCTTCCATAATTTCTAACATTTGTGGGATTATTTCAGGAGGGTCTTGAAGATCTGCCGGAAGCTGCACTAAAATTATCTCTCCTTTTGTAAAAGATAATGCACTAAACATACTTTTAAAAGCGCCAATATTTTTTGAATTTCTTAATACTTTTATTCTTGAATCTTTTTTTGCCTCATCTCGCAAAAGATTCATAGTATTATCAGTTGAAGCATTATCAGTAAATATATGTTCGTATTTGTAATTAGGTAAATTTTCCTCAAATACTTTTCTTAATCTTTCTATACATTCTTGTATATTTTCTTCTTCGTTAAAGCAAGGAGTAATTATAGATATCAGTTTCATTTTTTATATTTAATTATTTTATAGTAATGTTACATAGAAATTTTCTTAAATTCGCACTAATGAGAAAACATATCTAGATAATGCTTTATTTGAGCAGTAACTACAGTACCTAAATCATCTGAATTCTTATTTTTTTCCCAATCATATATATTCTCAATAATTTCCTCAACATTGTAGAAATGATTCCATAGGAGAGTATTTTTTGCCTTCGTCGAATCTATCCTTAATGCATTCGATTCTGATATTTTCTCTTTTTTTTCAATAGTTACTGATATATTAGATTTAAATTTTTTGATAATCTTATTTGTCAATGTGATAACACTAATCTCATTTAGCTCATCAGAGTTTAAGTTGAACTTATCATAAGTATTATTTAGAGCATGATGTTGAGCGGTAAGGACATAACCACCTATTGAGTCAAGGATAAACTGCCAAGGTCTTATAGAGTCTGGATTTCTTAAAGAAAGATTTACGTTTTCATTAATCGATTTTAAAATGTCTGTTAATATCCGATTCTCTCCTCCGTCACCACCTCCTAAGACGTTTCCTGATCTGACTACAGATATTTTATTGAAAGAATCCTTATCATTATTAAAAACGTCAACAATATTTTCTACTGCAACCTTTGATGCACCATAAAATTCAAAAGATCCTAAGGGACTGTCTTCTAAATTCTTTTTTTCAGGGTATTTATAAACTTTATCTGTAGTTGCTACAACCGTTGTAATTTTTTTATCTGAATTTACTACCCACTCTAAGATATTAAAAGAGCCCATAATGTTAGTCTCAAGAGTAGATTTTGGATCTAATTTACTAGTAATTACTAAAGATTGGGCAGCTAAATGAAAGATTACATCAGGATTTAGCGAATTTAGGTAAGGTACTAAATCGTGTTTATTTTCTATGTCTATAAAAGTATTTTTGTTATCTTTTTCAATTTTGTTATATTTATCAAAGATTTCACTATGTACGCCTTCTTTAGAGATTCCATATACATCTGCTCCGAGCATTAAGAGTAAAAGATTTAACCAGAAACCTTTGAAACCAGAGTAGCCAGTAATCAATACCTTCTTATCTTTCCAAAAATTAGTATCAATCATTTGCCCACGGAATTTTGCCATGATTGTCTTTAATAAATTTTTCCAATGTTTGTTTCTCCCTAATTGTATCTACAGGATACCAAAACCCCTTATGTTTAAAGGCAAGTAAATTATGTGATTGAGAAAGATTTTCTAATGGAGAGTCTTCGAATGCTGTTGAGTCATTCTCAATATATTCAAGCACTTTATTGTCAAGAACGAAATAACCTCCATTTATCCAGCCTTCTTTTGATTGTATTTTTTCTCCAAAATCAATGACAATATCATTTTCAATCGTTAAGCTACCAAATCTTGCGGGGGGCCTTACAGCCGTTACTGTGGCTAATTTATTATGACTTTCGTGATAATTAATTAATTCAGTTATATTTACATTTGAGAGTCCATCACCATAAGTCATCAAAAAAGGTCCATCCAAATATTTTTTAGCTTGTTTGATTCTTCCTCCTGTTGCTGTCTCGATTCCAGTATCTAGTATTTTAATTTTTATATCTTCTCTAAGATAAAAATATTCATCAGCATCTTTTAACTTTTGATTTTCGAAATATTTAAAAAAATAATCAATTTTATATCCTCCCAATATAATAAAATCTTTGATCCCGTGTTTAACATAATGGTCAATGATATGGATAATTAATGGTTTTCCATCTATTTCGATCATTGGTTTTGGTTTAATATCGGTTTCTTCCATAAACCTTGTGCCCTTACCCCCAGCCAGAATTAGTGCTTTCACAATCAGCTATTCTTTTCTATAAAATTTCTAGTTTCTTCAATCACAAAGTCCAGCATATCTTGAGTAAGACCTGGGTATACCCCCAGCCAAAAAGTATTTTCCATAACATAGTCTGCAACTGGATGATTATTGTTAGATTCTAAACCTGCATCCATGTAGGCTGGTTGTTTGGTTATATTGCCTGCAAACAATAATCTTGTTCCTATTTTCCTTTCTTCGTAGAATTTTAATAAATCATTTCTTTGAAATGTAGCTTTAGAATTTAAACTAAGTGGAAAACCAAACCAACTCGGCTCACTCGATTTATCCCATATAGGTAAATCAAAGATTTCAAAATCTTTAAATGCCTTATATAAATACTCAAAATTTAATTGTCTTTTTTTTATAAATGAATCAATTTTTTCTAATTGAGATATACCTATTGCTGCCTGCATGTCTGTTGCCTTTAGATTGTAGCCAATATGAGAGTAAATGTATTTGTGATCATAGCCATGAGGTAACCCGCCTAATTGCCAGTCGTATCTTTTTTTGCACGTATTATCTTTTCCTGGCTCACAGTAGCAATCCCTACCCCAGTCTCGAAGTGACTCAATTATTTTCTTTAATTTCGGGTTATTGGTTAAGACTGCTCCTCCTTCTCCAGTAGTGATATGGTGAGCGGGATAAAAAGAAAGAGTCGCGACATCTCCAAAGCTTCCTACTAATTCTTGGTCATACTTTGAACCAAAAGCATCACACATATCTTCCATCAGGAATAAATTATATTTATCACATATTCTTTTAATTTCATTTAAACCAAAAGGATTACCTAATGTATGAGCCAAAACAATTCCCTTTGTTCTATCTGTTATGCTCTCTTCTATTAAGCTAGTGTCAATGTTGTAAGTTCCCATTTCAGCATCAACCAATACAGGCTTCAAATTATTTTGAATAATGGGATTTAATGTTGTTGGAAAATTTACAGCTGATGTTATTACCTCATCTCCATCCTGAAGTTTATAAAATATTTTTAAGGCAGATAATGCAAGTAAATTAGCAGAGGACCCGCTATTAACAAAAAGAGCATGTCGATGGTTCGTCTTTTCTTTTAAATTTTTTTCAAATTTGTTAGTGAAATCTCCACTTGTCAACCACATATCCAAGCTAGATTTTATTAGATACTCTAAATCTTTTTCATCAAGAACTTTACCAGAAACAGGTACTGGGGAAATATGGGGAACAAATGGTGTATTTTTAAAATTTTCACTAAAGTATTTATTTGATAATTTTATGATTTCTTCAGACAAATCAGATTTATTCATAATAATATTTTAAATAGGTAAATTACTAACGAGTTAGAATTCGAAAAGAATCGGAGATAATCATAATAAAAAATAATTTAAAATTAAGCGTAATAATTTTGCTTATATACCTAAGTATTTTATTTGACTTTAATATGTTAGGTTTATTCCTTATCCCTGTAGTAATGCTTTTTAACTTAGAATTTAAGCTATCGACTCTTCAAAAGTATTTATTGATTCTTGGTCCAGTATTGATGTATCTAAAGATATTTATCTCAGCTACTTCAGAAAGTTTAAATGAACTTTGGAATAGTGCAGCGTCTACGTCTTTTCAAGGAGAAGTTAGGTTCGGCGACTTACAATTGGTGTTGACGAAGCTTAAGTGTAATTTTAATGGAGATGGATATTCGTATGACATTGTTTTTTCTGATTTTATAGGAACGTGTCCTTTTAACGTTGGATACGGACCCTTTTTTTCTTATATTGGAATAAATAATGATATTTGGAGTTTGACCCTATTTTTATCTGTATTATTTTTTGGAATATTTATTTACAGTTTCTCAATAACAAAGATTCATGATGAAAACCTTATTTATTACTCTTTATTTATTATTTCACCACCAGTAATTTTTCTAGTAATGAGGATGAATTTAGATATTTTCATTTTTTCCTCTATTTTTATTTTCATTCATAAATTTGGAGAGGATAGTTTCAAAACTCTTTTTTTACTTATTTTTTTATCATTATTAAAGATATTTCCAGTATTTTTAATGTTTATCATCATAATTCAAAAAATTATTTTAAAAAATTATAAGTTTTTCTATTGGTATTTGATAACTTCAATATCAACTTTATCCTTCATTTTTTATGACGGTATTATTTTTACTGACAGATCCGTAAGGCCAAGTATTTCAAATATGTCCTTTGGACTCCTAACATATAGTCAAAATATATGGATTGATGTATTCAATAGGTATGGAGGCTTTAGATACGTAGTTATAATTTTCCTAGTTCTCAACTTAGGACTTGTATATGTTAGTTACCGTATTAATAAAAATAAAAAATTATTAATAAATCTTTCAAAAGAAGAAGTTCTGATGGGAGCTTTTTTTCTTAGTGTTTTTTTATATGCTAATTATGACTACAGATTAACACTACTCGTTTTTGCCATATACCCATTTATCAATAAAAGTAGTAATTTTATAAAAAAACTAATCATAGTACTTTTCTTACTTTCACCACTTCCAGTATTTGAATTCAGCATACTTTATATTCTTTTGATTTTTCTAAAAACACTTCTAGTTTATTTTGTAGGAGGTTTGCTTGTTGCAAATATTTATGCACACTTCTTTCAAGATAAAGTTCTGAAAATAAGAGAATCATGAACTTTAGCTCTTCTTAGAAAGACACACTTATATGACAATAAATCTACGCTATAGCTTTATTAAACATATTATTGCTATTTTATAAGGTTTCTTAGTACTTAAAATATACAGCTAAAATTAACATCAATGAAAAAAACATTAACTATTTTAGCTGGGCATCCAAGAGGTGGAGAGGCAACTTGGAATTCACTATATGAAAATGTGCTAACACCTCTTGATTCAGACTTAGCAATTTGTACTGGTAGTAAATGGTTAAATGGACAATCTTTTCTAGATAATGCACAATACAAATGGATTATTGAAGAACCAGAAAACTGGTTTGATTATTATGAAGAAAATTTTAATGGTAATTGGAAGGCATATTTTGAACAGGGATTTGATACTGGACTATACAACTCTGGTTCAATCCATTTTGCGATTAAAGATATAATTTTAAAAAATTATATGACTGATATAAAAAATTATACGCAAATAATTTATACTAGATTTGATCAGTTTTATATAAAAAAGCATCCTAAATTAGAAAACAATAAAATCTGGATTCCTCGTGGAGAAGATTATTTTGGAATTTGTGACAGACACGCTGTTGTTCCTGCCAGCGATATGCAAAAATACCTAGATATTTGTAGCTTCATAAATCTAGATTCTTCAATAAATAATGATTTAGAATATCTAAATTGTGAAGTTGTGCACAAAGAACACCTTACTTCTAGTGGTTTGATTGAAAAAGTATCAAGATTTGATAGATTGCAATTTACATCTGCAAAAAAAGGTGACACAACCAATTGGAGAATTCCAAAGTACAGAATTATTTTCTATTCAGGTTTACAGTTAAAATATCCCCAAGAATTTATTGATTCTATGAAAAACTATTTAAAGTCCTATGGTTTAACAAAAGCTATATTTAAGTATAAGTTATTGTTTATCAACTATATTTATTTACAATCCAGAAGAAAACTAGGAAATTTTAAAAATAAAATTTTGCGAACTTGATATTGGTTAAATTAAAACCTGATGAACTTTCTAAATATAAATATTATTATTCTTTTAAATGATAGAAATTCTTAATGTTCCCGGCATATTTCTAGTTGAAAATGATGTTTCCTATCCTCCACAAAACAAATCAAAAAATATAGAATCGAAATTTTATAAGTATCTTTTGAATGAGAATGAAAGTTCTTCAAATTTGGTTTACATTCCAATACAATGGGAAAAATATATAAGTGAAAATAGGGAAAACTTAAGTGAATTAAGTAACTTTATTAAAAATCTAGATAAGAGTAAAAAATACTTTACAATCTGTAGACATACAGGCGGACCCTTGATTGATATTGATAACTGTATAATTTTTTCGCCTACCGGTGCAAACAATATCTATCTTACAGAATCCCAAAAAAAGAAAGATTCGATAAGGTATGAAACTCCTAGAGCAGAAAATTTATCTTATGTTTACATACCCTTATTAGCTGATAAATATCAAAATATTGGTGAGAAGAAAAAAATTTATAAAGGGGTTTACTTGGGTAGAAATACTCATCCAATCAGAATTGAATTAGAAAAAAAGTTTAGATTTAAAAGAAAATATAAAGTAGAAAATTTAAAGTCTATGACGATTGATAGCATTAAGGAAAACAATGCATCTTATATAGATTTAGTTTCAAGTTCATATTTTAACTTTTGCCCTAGAGGGTTTGGGCCGACCTCATATCGTATATTTGAGAGTATACAGTTAAATTCAATACCGATTTATATTTCTGACTACTTTATTAAGCCCTTTGGGAGCGAAATTGACTGGGATAAGCTTTGCTTATTTGTCAGCTTGGAAGAGATTGATAAAATACCTTCCAAGATTGATAAAATCTTAGCTACAAATAGGCATCTAGAGATGATGGAGTATGGTAAATACTGTTTAAAAGAATATTTTAATGACGACTACATTAACAAAAAAATAATATCTGTAGTAGCAAGCTTTTAATTAATATATTCAAAAACAAAATTAACTTTCTTGCTGCTTGATTGAGGATTTTCATCATAAATGTTATAAGTGTTACTAATAGTCCTGTATTCATCTTTTTTCATAAATTCATATTCTTTTGAAAAATTATCAGAATTTATAATCATGTAACCCGCTTTGCTTTTACGTACTATTTTTTTTAAAGCTTTTTTTTGCAGACTACCAGGTAACTCACTGAAGGAATAATTTGAAATAAACAAATCAATTCTGTTTGCGTTACTTGTATTGATTGTTTCAAAATTTGTATTAAAAGAAAATTCAAAATTATTAAGAAATTGTTTTATGAGGGGATTGACTTGGGGTAGATCTATGTATGTATAACTTTCAATTTTTATTAAATCATTTAGAATTAAAGATTGACCACCGTATCCACAACCTAGCTCTACAATGTTACTGGAGGATAGATTGTTTTGATCTAAAAAAGCTTTAATTTCTAATCCAGTATATAAATATCTTAAACCAGTAGCTGATAATTCAGGAATTGCTTTATCAATTTTAATTAATTCAGGTGAGCCAATGGAATTTAGGATTTTAACTCTGCTGTAGATCTCATTATTTGTAAGTTTATATTTTGACTTTATAAGTGAGAAATACTCTAAAGCTAGTTTTCCGTCAACATGCTCTAAAATATTTTTATAAATTATATGACTTCGAAATGTTTCAAAAACATTTTTATTCTTGCTTGCTTCTAAGCAAAAATTTGGGTATGAAATATTATCAGATACAGACTTCTTTGGTCTAAATTTGCTAATTATACTTTTAATTTTCATACCTTATTATGTTAACTACTTATATATTTTCCTAGTAAAAAACATTAATATATTCATTGGTGAGAAATTATATTAAAAAAAAGTTAATTAATAACTTTACTATTAGTAATTATATTGGAGGTTTGGGAAATAATCTTCAACAGATTGCTTTAGGGTGCATGTATGCAAACCTGTATGATAAAAACTTTTATATCAAAAGACATCCTATGGTGAATAATTTTTCAGTAATCAATAATAGATTTTCTAATGTATTTAATGATTATAGATATTCATCTCAATTTTATAATTTTGATTCGGGTGTTGATCTATTTCTAAAAAACCCCGATGAAGATTACCCATTAAAAAGAATCGATCAAAAATATTATAATTCAAACTTTTACAATATTTTTCAGAAATATATTGAACCAAATATTTTTAAAAATGATGATTACGAATTTGATAGAGACACATTAGTAATTCATATAAGAAGTGGAGATATATTTTTTGAAGATAAACCACATCCATATTATTTGCAAAACCCACTTGTTTATTATAAAAATTTAATTGAACAGTATAAAAAAACAATAATTATCTCAGCCAAACCATTTAATAATCCAGTTATTTCAGAACTTATTGATCAAAAAAATGTAGAAATTATTTCATCCGATATTAGAACTGACTTCACTTTGCTGATGGGTGCACACAACCTAGCAACGTCTGGAGTTGGAACTTTTGCAATAGCTGCAGCTCTTGCATCGAAAAAATTAAAAAACTTTCATTATTCTAATATATTCTTCACGCATCACTTAAATCCAACGATGGTAAAAAATGTAGTACATAATCAATATAGATTTAATAATTACATTGAGTTGGGAACAAAGTGGATTAACTCAGTTGATCAAAAAAATATTATGCTTTCAAAAAAAGTTCAAATAGAAAAGATATAGTAGATTATTTTAAGCATTAAAACCTGATTTAAGATCTTCATTTCTAGGAAATCTAAAGCTTTTTTTTCTATACGGAAAATTATTTTTTTTTAAAAAATATACAATGGGTGATTTGAAAGTAGAGTTTTTTAAATCACTGTCTAAATATAAAAATTCTTGCACAACATTTTTATCAAGAAATGGATATCTTCCCTCAACTCCGAATCCTCCTGTTATAGATTCTTCCTTTGATAAATAACTTGATTGTGTTCCCAAATAAAAATTTTCCCATGGAAAAATATCATCTAATTTTTTTGGGAAAATTTTGGGGTTACTTTCATTTAGAGTATAGCTTTGAATGTTTGACATTATCTCATCTGCTCCATGACCTGATGCAAGTATTCTTAAGTCAGAATCTATATTTTGCATAAAATTTAATAAGTATGCAAGTCCAAGACTTCCAGAATCTTGAAACCCATCAATAGAGTCTTTTTGTTCCTGTAAGCCGGGATCATAGTAAAACTTTGCACATCGCGACTTCATCAGTTCTAATGTTTCAATCCTTTCTTCACTACTCAGTTTATTTTTGGTAAAAAATTCATTTGGAGTGACTATTTTTTTCAGCCTTTTATTCAATACTTTCTCATGTTCATAGTTAAAAAAAGAAAAACTAGCAAAGTTTATATTTAGGATATTAAATGCGCATAAAATAGCTCCGCTATCAAAGCCGCTACTTAATGGAAGTATTATTCTCTTATCTGTCTTACGGAACCTTTTTTTAACAGAGTCAATAAAAGCATCTTCCCAGTCATTGAAGTGTTTTTTATTGTTGTTTAAATCAAAACTAAAGTACTGATTTTTTTCTATTATTTTATATGTATTCAAATCAATTTTATAAATAGAGCTAGGTTCAGCTTTCATAATGTCCAAAAAGCCAAGTTCCTCTAATGACTCTCTATTACTACTTAAGCCAAAATCTTTTTCAGAATCCGAAAAGAAAAGAGGTTTAGTTCCAAATATATCAGTAGCAAAAAAAAGTATATTTTTCCTATAATCAGCAATTATGATTGCAAACTCGCCATCAAGATGTTTGATAAAATCTTCCCCATAATTAAAGTATTTTTCAATAATTACATAAATATCTGATGGAAAAGAGAAACTATCGTTATAATTATAAATTTCTCCATTATACAAAAAAACTACATTATCTCTAATAATTGGCTGCTCTGTAAACTCACCCGTGATGCTAAGTAGTGTCTGTAAATAAGTAACATTGTTTTTTTTTATCTGGTTTGCAGCATCTGGACCTCTAAAATTTAAAAGTTCAGTATTCAAGTTATCAATATTCTTACTAGAAACTAAAACCCCACACATAAAACTATTTAATGTTTTCTTTGATTTTACTTATATAATCTGAACATATACCTATATATTCACCATTTGGAATACTAGATTCTAGATTCACTATGATGCATCTCTTATCTGTGATTTGATTTGGATAAGTCCATATATAATTCTGACTTGTTAGGGTATATTTATCTTTTTCGTGCCAAAAAAAATTGGGGGTTTTGATTTCTGTAAATTTTTGAATACTTTCTAGATTTTTACAATGTATCCAAAGCATACTTTCATTTTCAATTATAAAATCTAGACTAACTACCTCTTCCGGTTCATCATGTCCTAAAAAAAATTGATTTTTTAAATACCAAACATCAATTTCGCATTCAAAGCCTTTTGATAATGCATTATTAATATATTTGAGCCTGTTTTCTTCTTCTAAGTTGGGACCTTTAAGATTTCCTCGATGAGATATAAAATGTTTTATTTCCATATTTTTTTCTTCTTTATATGATAATAGTAATGTTAAGTTTAGTAATTTTTGATTTAGACGGAGTTCTTTATGACTCAAAAGAAATTCATTACTTAGCTCTAAACAAAGCTCTTGAAGAATTTGGTGAAGACTTCATAATTTCAGAAACTGATCATTTAAAGACTTATGACGGACTGCCAACCCAAAAAAAACTTAAACTTTTAACGAAAACAAAAGGACTTGATGAAAATTTACATGAAAAGATTTGGAGTAAAAAACAAAGCTATACCAGCCAGCTTTTAGGGGAAATTAATAAAGATGAATTCTTAAGAGAAAATCTGAAAACTTTGTCTAAAAATTCTAAAATTGCATGTGCGAGTAATAGCATCAAAACAACTGTTGAAGAGGTGTTAACTAATTTAGGTATTATCGAATATTTTGATTTAATACTGTCAAATGAAGATGTACAAACTGCAAAGCCCCATCCTGAAATTTATTGGAAATGCATGGTTGAGTTTCAAGTTCTCCCAAGTGAAACCTTAATAATTGAAGACTCACCAGTTGGTAGAAAAGGCGCAGAGATGAGTGGAGCGAATACAATGTTTATCAATAAAAGTTCAGATTTAGACCAGGAATTTTTTAGTAACTTACTTAATTATGAAAATAAAGGGTATTCTAACAACATGTATGTAAATAAAGAACTCAATGTCTTAATTCCCTTGGCTGGTCTAGGAAGTAGGTTTTCTGATGCAGGTTATATTTTTCCTAAGCCTTTAATTGAAATTAATGGTAAGCCAATGATTCAGGTAGTAGTAGAAAATTTAAATATTGATGCAAACTTTATTTTTATAATTCAAGAAGAACATAATGAAAAATATAATCTAAAAAAAGTATTAGAAATTTTAAAGCCAAACTGCAAAGTTATTTTTACAGATGGCCTAACAGAAGGTGCAGCCTGTACAACCTTATTAGCAAAAGAGTATATTGATAATGAAAAGCCATTACTTATAGCTAACTCTGACCAGTTTATAAATTGGGATCAAAATGAAGCTATGTATTATTTCACAACTACCGAAGCTGATGGGGGGATTCTTACATTTGAGAGCTCTCATCCAAAATGGTCATATGCTCGTTTAGATGAATCTGGATTAGTAGATTTAGTTGCTGAAAAAGAACCAATTAGTCAAAACGCAACAGTAGGGGTGTATTACTGGAAAAAGGGTGAAGACTATGTTAATTATGCTGAAAAAATGATAGATTCTGACAAAAGGGTAAATAATGAATTTTATGTTTGCCCTGTTTACAATGAGGCAATTACTGATGGTAAGAAAATACTGATTAAAAATGTTGAAAAAATGTGGGGCATAGGAACACCTGAAGACTTGAATTACTTTCTTTCTTCTTACGACACACAAGAACTTTAACTTTTTATGAATTTCTCTTTTGGTATTCTTACATCAAAGTTATCCGACGAATATCTTGATGAAGTAATAGATAGTATATACTTACAAAAAATACCTAACTTTGAAGTAGTACTCATTGGAGAAACTAATAAAAATTACAAAAATAAAAATATTAAACAAATTAATTTTGACGAAAGCAAAAAAGAAGGCTGGATAACAAAAAAAAAGAATATCATCACAAATGAATCAAGATATTCAAATATAGTTTACATGCATGATTATTTGAAACTCGATGCCAGTTGGTACGAAGGATATATGGCTCACGGTGAAGATTTTAAAGTCTGCACTAACAAAATATTGACTAATAATAATCAAAGATATAGAGATTGGACTTTCTGGCAACTGAATAATACTAAATTTGATGAATATTTTATTAAAACTAGGGGATGTTTAATGCCTTATCATATAAAAAACTTATCTAAGTATATGTATATTTCAGGAGCATATTGGGTAGCTAAGAAGGACTTCATGACAAAAAATAAGTTAAACGAACAATTACTTTGGGGTGAAGGAGAAGATGTAGAATGGTCAAAAAGGGTCAGGAAAAAAATAGAGTTTGATTTTAATGAACTCTCAACTGTGAAACTTTTGAAAGAGAAAGAAGTTATATTTAAAGAAATCGATGATGAAAAATTAAAAGAGATAATTGATTACGATCGAAATATTCTTAAAAAAATATTAGATAAATCAAAAATTTACACTACAAAAATTCTGAGAAAAACAGTTTTCGATACTTAATTAAATATTTTTATCTAAATACCATTCACCATATTTTTTTATTTCATCAATTTTATCACTACCAACAAGATAATTAAAATGTATGATTGCGGGATCTAATTTTGAATTGTTATTGTAAAAATGAGGACCATTTGGGAAAATATCTAGAGGTAAAACTTTATATTTAAATTTAGCTTTAGATTTATTTATATGTGTTTGATCATGCGTTTTATAATTTACAATTTTCTTAACGGGCATCTTTGCAGGGTCAAAAAATTTTAGAGTTTTTTTATTTGATTTTATGTACATAAATCCAGCACAAAGATTTATTTGATTAGGTTTGGATGGCCTTTTGTCATTCTGAAATACAATATCTGCCTCTCCAATGTATTTTTGAAGATAATTTCTAATATCTTTTTTTACGACAATATCCCCATCTAAGTAGAGAACATATTTACTTTTATTTAATGCAGAAAAAATTATATGAAATTTTTTTAACATTATTTCACCAAATTTATCGTCAAAGTAATTAAAAAGGTTGCTGTCGGCACTGAAAAATATTTCATTATTCACTTCTATATTTGGATACTTTTGATAAAAGTAGTTATAAGTTTCTTCATCAAGAGCATAAAGTTCAATTTTTAAGTTGACATTGTTTTGATTAATTGATTCAAATAGATTCTCTGTGATAGTTATGTAGCCTTTACTAGAAAAAGTAACTGCTTTAAAGTCTTCAATACTCATAACCTAATAGTATATAAAATATTATTACAGTATTTTAATTTTTAATTATATAACAGTAATCAAATGAAATTTAATAAATTATACTTTGATTGATTATAAATGAAATTGTTTAAAAAAATTATCAGTGATGTAAGTTACGTCTCTAAATTAACAGGTACCCATAACAAAAAATTAATAATAGCTAAAGCTGTGATATTTTCACAAATTTGTGCATTTTTTGATATTCTGATCATCTTATTATTCGCGGCAATTCTTACTGGCTCATATGATAAAGATAATATTTTAACTCCAATTTTAGAATTCATATTAGACTACAAAATAATTTTACCAATGATTGTTTTCTTCAGATTTGTTTTCATATATTTGCAAAATATTATGTTAAAAACACTTGAATTAGAAGTTCGAGAAAATATTAATGTTTTTCTTCTAAAAGAAGTATTTGATAAGAGAAATTATTCAATTGCTGATGGCTTTTTCTATTTAAATGTACTGTCAGGGCATATTTCTTACTTTTATTCAAATCTGACTAATTTCATAAACTCAGTACTCCAAGTCATTGCTTTTTCTGTCTATCTAGTGATCTCAGATATAAGAACTGTTGCTACATTTGGTCTGGGGGCATTAGTTCTTGTTTATCCAACAAAAATACTTCTAAAAAAAGCCAGGGGCTATATGCACGAATCCTACGAATTTGGTCAGCAGTCAAATCAAGAAGTTCAAAGAATTATTGAAAATATGTTTTTAATAAAACTTCTTAAAAAAGACGAAGAAGAGATAGAAAGATACCACGATACATTTAGAGAGTATTCCTCAACAACATTAAAAAATCATAAATATGGGGCAATTAATTCCTTCTTACCTTCTTTTACAACCATGTTTGTTTTTTCAGCATTAATGACTGTTAGCTCAGTCGCAAAAGTTATTACATTAGATTTTATAGGAGTTACCCTAAGGCTTTTCCAGTCGCTAGGTGCGATCACTAACTCTACTAATCAGATTATTAATTCCCATGTTCATATGGAAAAATTTAATGAAATGGAAAAAAATAAAATTTCTGTACATAAAAATAATTTCGTTTCTGAGGATTCGACAAAAAAATATGCAATAAAAATAGAAGGCCTATCATTTAAATATTTCAACAGTGATGAGTACATATTTGAAAACATAAATTTAGAAATAGCCAAGAATACCCATACAATAATTACGGGACCAAATGGATCCGGTAAAAGCACGCTTCTAGGCTTAATTGCCGGAGTTTTTTATTCACAAAAAGGTAAAGTTTATGCCAATAATAAAAAGTTTGGCTATATTGGGGCAACACCAATGATTTTCACAGGGTCCTTAAAAGAAAATATACTTTATGGAAATGATGGAACTTGGTCAGATAAAGATATTTTAGATTATTTAAAATTATTTCAAATTTTTAAAGAAGAAAGCAATTATGACCTAGAAAAACCTATAGATAATAAAAGCCTATCATCTGGTCAAATGCAAAAAATAGCCTTTGTAAGGGCTTTATTGTCAGAACCAGATATATTAATTTTAGATGAATCTACTGCAAATTTAGATGACACCTCTCGAAAGCTAATTTTTGAAATTTTGAGTAATAAAAGAGTTACAATTATAAATTCAACACATGATCCTGAAAATTTTGAAAATGTTGATAATCATTTAAAAATAGAAATAGTTGACGAGCAAAGAAAGCTATTTGTTAATTAAATCTTTGTAGTCTTGTAATTCAACATGAAGACTTTTTTCTAAAGAAAATGTATTAGCAACATGATTTCTTGCATTCATTGATAGTTTCATAAATTCATTATTATTTTCATTCAAATACATTATCCATTTATTTAAAGATTCTGCTTCATTTGCTAATACGACACCATTGACTTTATGGTTAACAATCTCCACAACATTCTGATTTTTCAGAACCAACGGCACGCAACCCTGAGACATTGCTTCCAATAATGTTTTGGGATGTCCTTCAAATTTTGAATAGAGGATATAGAACTTATATTCTCTATATTTTTCAATAAGCAAATTGTGATCTAAAGTTCCTAAAAAATGAATTTCTAGATCGTTCTCTTGACCAAAGTCTGAAATACTCTTTTTTAATTTCCCTTCACCAACAATGTCTAAAGCTAATTTAGACCCTGCAAGATTTTTAATTACGCTGTGGTAATTTTTCTGATCTTCTAACCTACCAACCATAAGTATCCGATCTTTTTTTCTGCCTATATTATTTTTCATTTTTTTGGGAATATTTACCCAGTTAGGTCTTAATTCAATATTTTTATTTTTGATTAAACTAAATTTTTTATTCAAATTACTCAAATCGTTTGTTGAAGATACAAAATATTTATCTGAAAATAATAATGAAAATAAAGTTAATAAATAGTAAAACAAAATTTTTAGTATAGATTTTTTTTCTTTTATAGAAAATTCTAATAAGTCGTAGCCAGTTCTAATTATTAGTGGCTTTTTTAATAAAAGCTTCAAAACTATTGGTATCCAGGAACCCAATAGTTGATTAGTTTTTATTAATTCAATATTTTTCAAATCCTTTTTTATCCTGAAGGGAATAATTAGAGATTGGATAAATTTAACAATTTTATTTTTCGACTTTAAATACTTCCCTACTGGAATCACTTTAATCTTTTTGTATTCACTCAAAATTTTAATATCTTCATCATCACCATATGTAATGAAAGTAAATTCTATTTCAGTACTATTTGAGATTTGTTTATATAATTCAATTTCTCGAGACAAAAGACCAGCAGCTAACCAGTCTTTGACAGATATTTCATATGTAAAAAACAAAGCTATATGCATCGAGTTCATATTAATCTAGATATAGTGATTTTAAATAAATAATGAAGAAAATATTAGTAATACACAACAAATACAGGCTTACTGGGGGTGAAGACATTGCAGTCGGTAAAGAAATAGATCTCCTTAGACAAAACTTTGAAGTAGAAGTCCTACTTTTTGATAATTCGATAAAAAATTACTTTAAACAAACATTATGGTTTTTAATAAATTCAAACATGGATAGTAATAAGCAATTAAAAAAAATATTAAAAGATTTTTCTCCTGACATAGCATATGTCCACAACACTTGGTTTAAAGGATCTTTGGGAATATTTAGAATCCTAAAAAGTTTAAATATTTATACAATCTTAAAGCTTCATAATTTTCGATATTATTGTACGAAGTCTTATATTACAAAAAACCATCTCATCAGCAACCAACTCTGCCAGGCTTGTGGTCTAAATAAAAATCAACTTGGAACCTTTAATAAATATTTTCAAGACTCGTGGCTACAATCACTGATAGTAAATAGATACGGAAAAAAGTATTTTAAAATTATTAAAAGTCTTGATTTTCAAATCTTGGTTTTAACGACATTTCATAAGAACTTCTTAATTGAACTAGGTATCGAAAAACAAAGAATTAAGGTATTGCCAAATTACATTAGTGTTACTAAAAATAAGAGAGATAGGTCAGTAGAAGATTTTATAGTATATGCTGGCAGAATCTCACCAGAAAAAGGAGTCAAGGAGCTTATTGACGCTTTTAGGAAAATTAGAAATAACAAATCTGTATTAAAAATAATTGGTGTTGGTCCTAGCTATGAAGAATTAAAAAAGATTTATTCCTCTGAAAAAATTCAATTTTTGGGACAGTTACCAAACCATGAAGTTATTGATTTTATATCAAAATCAAAAGGAGTCGTAACTGCAACCAAATTATTTGAAGGCCAACCAACTCTCTTGTGTGAAGCATCTCGTTTAGGTGTACCATCAGTTTTTCCAAAATCAGGAGGTATAGCTGAGTTCTATCCACTGGATTATTCATTTTCTTTCGAACAATTTAATTATGGAGATTTACAGAAAAAATTAGAGTTATTACTCACAAATAACCAACCAAGACAACAGGGGGCCATGAATAAAATGTATATTTCAAAGTTTTTAGACAAACAACGTTTATTAGATGAATTTGATGAGATTGTAATTGATTCAAATGGATAATAAAGTGTCGATAATTATGAGTATTCATAATAATGAACAAACTATTGAAAAAGCTATATTTAGTATTTTAAGTCAAAGCTATCAAAATATTGAGCTTAATATCATGGATGATTGTTCTACTGATCAAAGTTTTGCAATATGTAAAGAAATTGCAATGAAACACAAAAATATAAATCTTTATCAAAATGAAGTGAATCTAGGACTCACAAAATCTTTAAATACTTTAATTAGTAAATCAACAGGAAAGTTTATAGCTCGACAGGATGGCGATGATTACAGCCATATAGATAGGATTGATAAACAAATGAAACTACTTGAATCTGAAAATTTAGATGTGGTAAGTGCAAGAGCTAATGTTATAGGAACAAATAAAATTATCCCTAATTATTCACATTATCTACCTTTAAAAAAGATTATAAAATACAAAAATCCATTCATACATGGAACTCTCTTAATAAAAAAGAGAGTGTTGGATGAAATAGGCAGATATGATGATAGGTTTAAGTATTCCCAAGACTATAAGTTAATGACTGATCTTCTATATAGTGGCTATAAAGTATCTCTAATGAAAGAACCACTTTATTACTTAAACATGAATAATAATATTTCGACGAACTATAAAAGAGAACAAAAGTATTATGCAGATTGTGTGAGAAAGAATTTGAATCCTATAAAAGTATGAAAATATATTTAAATAGTGCAAATGAATCATGGGTTGTTGATAGGTTTAGAGAAGAGTGGGTATCCAATAATCAACTTATCACTACTGAAAATATTAAAGAAGCCGACATTGTTTGGATAATTGCGCCATGGACTTGGAAAAAAATTCCTAAAAGGTATTTAAAAAGCAAGATTGTTGTATGCACAATCCACCATATTGATAGATCAAAATTCGATAGTAAAGAGAAAAAAAACTTTTACAAAAGAGATGGCTTTGTGGATTTTTATCATGCTATTTCATCAAAAACTGAAGAGCAATTAGAAAAATTAGTTTCCAAGAAAATTTTTACTTTACCGTTCTGGGTTAATCAAAATATTTTCTTTGAAATAAAAAACAAAAAAATGCTGAAAAAGAAATACAACATTCCTGAAGACTCTTTTTTAGTTGGATCTTTTCAAAGAGACACTGAAGGAAAAGACCTTATTTCACCAAAGCTATCAAAAGGACCAGATCAATTTATGACAATCATAAAAGATTATAAAGAACGATACCCAAATTTAAGGATCCTGCTTACTGGTAAAAGAAGACAATATTTAATAAAAAGTTTAAAGGATTCAAATATACCTTTTAATTTTTTTGAGATGACAACATTTTCTGAGCTTAACGAATTGTATAACTGTTTAGATTTATATTTAGTTACATCAAGAATTGAGGGAGGCCCACAGGCACTTGTTGAATGTGGCTTGACTAAAACACCTCTCATATCGACCGATGTAGGCTTAGCGTCCTACATATTGGATAAAAGTTCAATATTTAATATGGATAATTATCAACAAGCTCGGCCTAATATTCAAAAAGCATATGAAAACTCTTCCAAGCTTGTAATCCCTGAATGGTTCAATATGTATAAATCTATGTTCGAGAAAATTTTATGAAAATAAGTATTGGAACAAATATTAAAAAAGGTCCATGGGGGGGCGGTAATTTATTTGCAATTAACCTTACTCAATATTTAGAAAAAAAAGGACATACTGTTATTAACCATTTAAATCATGATGACATTGATTTGATTCTTTTAACGGAGCCGAGGAAAACTTCAGAATCTTCTGCTTTTACTCATATGGATATTTTTAAATATCAAAAGCTCGTAAACCAAAATGTGCTCGTAGTTCACAGAGTAAACGAGTGTGATGAAAGAAAAAAAACTAATTTTGTAAATAAATATTTAATTGAAGCTAACAGGGTTGCAGATTCAACGGTTTTTGTTAGCACATGGTTAAAAAATCTATTTATCGATCAAGGACTTAAAAATGATAAGTTGCAAGTTATATTAAGTGGAGCAAATGCCGAATTATTTAATAGTGAAAACACTGATGTTTGGACCACAGGAAAACCCTTAAAGATAGTAACTCATCATTGGGGGGCAAACTGGAACAAAGGTTTTGCTATCTATAAAAAATTAGATGAACTTCTTTCAGAAAATGAATACAAAGACAAATTAGAATTTACATATATTGGTAACCTTCCTTCGAAGCTTAAGTTTCATAATTCAACAGTTGTCAGCCCGCTCTCAGGAACAGCTTTAGCAAATGAGATTAAAAAACATCACGCATATTTGACAGGCTCGCTTAATGAACCGTCTGGAAACCATCACATCGAGGGTGCTCTGTGTGGGTTGCCTATCATGTACATTGATAGTGGTGGAATACCGGAATATTGTGAAAACTATGGGTTAAAATTTACAGAAAACAATTTCGAAACTATTTTAAGAGAATTTATCTTAAATTTTTCAAACCTAAAAGATAATATGATATCATATCCTCATAATTCAGATCAAATGTGTTTAGAATATGAAAATTTGTTCATTGAATTATTAAATTCTAGAGAACAGATTGTTAAGAAACGAAAAATGCCTTATAGGATAAATATCTTTGATCAGATAATTTATTTAATATCCAGGAAACTCAATTTGGAATTTAAAAAGTTTAAAGCCAAGTTCAATAAATAACCCAAAGAATTAAGATAATTTTATGAAGTTAAAAAATATTTTTTCAATAAATAATTTAACAACATCTGCACAGATTTCTTTTTTAATATTCTTATTTTCAATCATGCTGTTTAACAGATCTCTAGTGGGGTTGTATATAGTTGGTTTCAGACTAGGAGAATTGCTAACCGGAGTAGGATTAGTTCTTTCTATAATATTTCTTTTGACTCCTAAAAAATATCTTGAAGATTTTTACTTTAATAATTTACAATTTTACTCTCAAAAACTCATAATTATCTCATTTTTAATTGTATCTTTTTTAAATAACGGAAATTTACTAACTGCCTACACCTATAAGTCAAGTTCTTACATATGGACAATATCATTCTTGTTTTTTGGTGTAATTTATAAATTTAATTCTTGGATTAAAACTGAGGATATATTAACTTTTTTTTTCATCATTCCATTTGTAACATATGTATTTTCATCTGGAAACTATCCAAATGTTATTATTGACTTTTTTAAAGAAAATTCTGACAAATTTCAATTTTTAAAACCATCAGATTTGTTCATCGGGTATGCAGCATTAAATTTCTTGATGAAATTTATTATTAGGTCACAAAATAGAAGATTTTTATATTTTCTAGTGACTAGCTTTACTCTTTTGCCTCTTCTACTTTTTTCAAGTCGAGGCTCTTTTTTAGGAGTTGTAATTTACATGTGTTTCGAACTAATTTACTCAAGAAGATTTATTGTAAACAATAAAACAAGGGTGCTAATTTATTTATTAATTAGTTCATTATTCTTTATTTTTTCGACACTTAGAATTGATAGAGCAGAGGAATTAAACAAACCTACAGTAGAAAAAATAATTCAAGTTGCAACACCTGATATCATTTCAGACAGTATTACCTCCCTAGCCCAAGAAAAAGAAACGGTAACTGTACTTTTTTCTTTTTACTGGCATTATGGAAGATTAGAGTCGACAGACCCAACAACTAATTGGAGATTAGATATTTGGCAAGATATTGTATATGACATGATCGATGAAGGAAATGTTCTTAAAGGTTATGGATACAACGAAATATTTCCAGCCATGTTAGATCCGACTGCCCCTGGAAGGCTAGGTAGAGATGGTTTAAATGAACATGTTCATAATTATTTTGTAAACATACTTGGTAGGGGCGGAATTTTTCAGTTACTATTATTTTTACTTTTTCATATAGGGTTAATCAAATACTGGAAAGACAATAATCAAAATTATCAAATTTTGATGTATATAATACCATCGTTTATTGTTTCATCTTTAGATATAACTATGGAAGGTGTTCAATATCCTCTAATTTATTATTTTTTCCTATATTACTTTTTAAAAAACTCTATTAAAGTCAAGGTAATTGAATTATATGGGTAAAAAAAATTTCTAATATGAAAAAAGCATTTATTACAGGTATAACCGGTCAAGATGGTCATTATTTATCCAAACTTCTTTTAGAAAAAAATTACGAGGTTCACGGAACAATCAGAAGGTCATCGTCAATAAATACTAGTCGAATTGACCCACTCATTTCAAAGTATCAAAACACAAAACAGTTAAATCTTTATTACTCTGATTTAATTGATTCATCATCTTTAAATCTTCTTATAAATAAAATTCAACCAGATGAAGTGTATAACCTTGCAGCACAATCTCATGTAGCAGTATCTTTTAAGAATCCGGTATTCACAACTCAAACTGGCACATTAGGACCCCTTTCATTACTTGAAGCAATAAAAAATTCTGATAAAGAAATAAAATATTATCAAGCGTCATCTTCAGAAATGTATGGTGGTCAGATGAAGGGAAAATTAGATGAGGAATCATTACTTGATCCCAAAAGCCCCTATGCTGCAGCAAAAGTTTTTGCGCACCATATGACCTCAATTTATCGCGACTCTTATTCTTTGTTTTGTGCAAACGGTATATTGTTTAATCACGAGTCACCACATAGGGGTGAAACTTTTGTAACACGAAAAATTACAAGAGCCGCTACTAGGATAAAACTGGGGTTGCAGAAAAAGCTTACCTTGGGAAACCTAGAGGCAAGTAGAGATTGGGGTTTTGCAGGCGATTATGTAGAGGCTATGTGGATGATGCTTCAGCATGATGTGCCCGATGATTGGGTGATAGCAACAGGAGAAACCTACACAGTAAAACATTTTTTAGAATCAACTTTTAAAAAATTAGATTTAAATTGGAAAGATTACGTCCAAACTTCTGACAAATACTTTAGGCCAAATGAGGTAGAACATCTCTTGGGTGACCCTTCAAAAGCTAAAGAAAAATTAGGTTGGGAGCCTAAAACAAGCTTTGATTCTCTAGTTGAGATGATGGTTGAAAGTGATTTGAATTTAGCTAAAAGAGAAAAAGTCTTGGTGTCAGAGGGATTGCTCGAGCCAACATGGGAAAATCCAACTAGCTAGTTATTTTCTAAAAACCAGGAATAAGTAATTTTTAAGCCTTCTTCAAGATTAATAGAAGGTTTCCAACCCAGGTTATTTATTTTCTGTGAGTCAATCAATTTTCTTGGGTTCCCATCAGGCATTGATCTATCAAAAATTAATTCTCCCTGGTAATCAATAATCTTCTTAATTTTTTCTGCTAAATTTTTAATTGTAATTTCGCTTCCGCTACCAACATTTAGTAAATCAGTATCAATTTTTTTATCGATTAGAAATTCTACGGCTTTTGAAAGATCATCTACAAACAGGAATTCCCTGAGTGGACTTCCTGTACCCCAAATTTTAAAATTTTCTGTATTTGCATTCTTTGATTCATGCATTCTTTTTATTAATCCAGGTATAACATGACTATTTTTTTTGGAAAAATTATCATTTGGACCATATAAATTTGTAGGCATCAAGTTTATAACATCATTTCCATGCTGCAGGTTTAATGCTCTACCAATTTCAATACCGGCAATTTTAGCAATTGCATAAGGTGAATTTGTAGGTTCAAGTTTTCCTGTTAAAAAACTATCTTCGGAAATAGGATTTTCAGCATTTAAAGGATAAATACAACTACTTCCCAAGTTAATTATTTTTACTTTAGGATCATCTATGCAAGCTTGAAAAACATTCATATTTATTTTTAGATTTTCAATTATAAATTCCATACGCTGTGTGTTATTTGCATTTATCCCACCCACTTTTGCAGCAGCGTTTACAATTACATCAGGACTAAATGTATTTATCAAAGATTGAGTATCTGATAATGAGAATAAATCGGCGTCTCTTCTAGTCGCGGCAAATACTTTTTGAACCTTTTTTGATTCATTCAGAATTTTATTAAGAGAAGATCCTACTAAACCATTTCCACCAAGTATTAAAACTTTCATTCAAAACCCAATATAGACTACTTTCTTTTTAATTTAATAAAGACATATAAATAATTTATGGCATTTAAAATAAAATATATGAAACGCGAGCTACCATATTTAATTAACATTCCGCCTTTCATGTTAAAAGGACTAGAAGATAAAAAAATTTCTTTTCTCAAGAAAGCTTCCCTTATTATTGGAGGAAAAATTGTATCTCTAATTATAAAAAATATAAATGGTCGTATATTTTGTCTTTTCATGAATTTACTTTTTAAAAACGATGGAAATATTAAATTTACAAATGGTCTATATTTTAAAATTTTAAAAAATAATAAGTATATTTACTTTCCAAACAAAAGAATACTTAGGGTTCTCCGCAATTCAGACTTACACTTTGAAAGACTTCTAAGTTCTTACAGCTTGGATCATATTGAATTTTATGATGGAGATGTAGTTGTCGACTGTGGGGCAAATGTCGGCGAACTATATTTGGCCTTAAGTAGAGATACCAATAATTTGAAATATTATGCATTTGAACCTGATAAAAATGCATATGAATGCTGCATTCTCAATACAAGTAAAAATAGTATTATTTATAACATTGGTCTTTCAAATAAAAGTGAAAACATAGATTTTTTTATGGATTCAATGGGTGGAAACTCCTCTGCTATTGCATTTGGTGAAAATGAAAAAGTCACTATCCAAGTGGAAAAATTAGACAATATTAAAACAGAAAATAATATTAAGCTACTAAAAGTTGAAGCAGAAGGGTTTGAGCCTGAAGTACTAGAAGGAGCTGTAGAAACTCTAAAAAAAGTACAGTATGTTGCAGTTGACTTTGGACCAGAGAGAGGGCACGAGCAAAAAGATACAATAATTGAGGTAAACAATTTTTTATTGAAAAATGATTTTCATTTAATTAAATTTGAAATAAACAGGATTACTGGCTTGTATGTAAAACTCAGCAGATGAAGATACTTAAACTTTCAAAATCAGCTAAAGAAAATAACAAGAAATTTCTCAATAGTTTAATGCTTAATAGTGAAGGCTTTCATTTTCTACCTGTAAATCATGGAATTACTCAACAAGGCGAAAAGCTTAAATTAGGATTTTCTGTTTATTCTTTAAAAATGTTTTATATGACAGGTGAGTGGGATATTCTTGATGAAATAAAAAAGTCTGAATGGGGAAATTTTATAAATAGTTTTCAGACTACGAACAAATTATTTCCAGAAAATTCTTTTATTGATAATGAATATCTAAATTATTTTAAAAAACACAGATTAAGAATAATGGCTAAAGATACAGCTAAGAGGTTTCTTAATACAGTTACTTATAAAAATTATGAATTAAACTCTATGTTTATTCAAAATTCAGTAAGAGCCGAAACCAAACAATGTATTGCTACTTTAAATCAAGTAGGTAAAACTATATCCAAACCCTATTTAGATTTTCCAAAAGAAGATTTAGATGTATTTTTAGATAATTTTGATTGGTCTCAACCCTGGGGAGCAGGGGCGCAATTTTCTGGATTGTCAGTATTCATAACTACTCAAATAAATGATAAAAAAGAATTAGAACTTCTTTCAGCTAAAATGTCTGATTTTATTATGAATAAAGTAAATCCAAATGATGGTGCGTATTACGTAGGCAATCAGCCTTCAAAATCACAGGCAATTAATGGTGCAATGAAAGTACTAACTGGTTTAGATTGGTTAGGAATAAATATCCACTATCCAAAAAAACTGATTGACTTATGTTTAAATACTTCTCCAAGTAGCGAAGGCTGTGACCTGGTTGATATTGTATATGTTTTATACAGGTGTTCACTTGAAACGGACTACAGAAAGGGTGAAATAGTATCTTTTCTAGAAAACCTTGAGTTACTGATTTCAGCGCACTTTTATCAGGACCAAGGTGGTTTTTCTTATTTTACAAATAGTAGCCAACAAAATTATTATGGTGTAAAAATATCAAATGGACAGGACACTCCCGATATCCATGGAACAATATTGTTTACATGGGCCCTTGCGATGATTCATGAATTAATCAGTCCAGCTGATAACCCATGGAAAATTATAAAACCTTAAATTAAATAACGGTCCCTGTAGCCCTTTAGGTATTGTTTTAATTCACGCTTGGTTTTACCCTGCAACCCAAAAGCAGAATACCCAAAGTGTTCCGGTTTTAAATTTTCTAATTTACTAGATATGAATTTGGGATGTTTTTTTATGGAAATTTTATTTGTGTGAAGTGCATATCTTTTTTTAATCATAGTGAACCATGCTTCAAATGCTTCTTTTTCACTAGGACCACCTCTTTCCCCCCAGTCTTTAAATTGCCTGTACCATGCTCTAGCGAATCTAGCCCTATCCTTTGCAATAATTGATTTTGTTCTGAACATAGAATCGTATTGATAGACTGGAATATTATAACTAGAGACACTTGTGTTTAATATTTGAACATTGTTTATTGTTGGCATGCACAAATCACCACCACCATTTAGTTTTATATTAGGAAAATATCTCTTGTTTAAAGCAATGCACAATTTAGTTTTAACTTGAAAACGATCGGGTGTAAAAAACTGATATTGAGGAAATGCTAATGACGGTGAATCTATATTTTTTTTGAGAATATTTTTCAACTTAGCAAAATCATTTTCATGAAAGAAATAGTCTAAATCCATTCTAATTACCCAATCGCCAGAAGCCTTATCAAACCCTTCCTGAAATGTTTTTCCAATATGATCAAATTTAAATTCATAAGGCCATTCTTCACCAACCACAATCACTTCATCTGCAAAAGAGTGATAGCACTCTAAAGCTTCTTTCCATGGATCCCCCCTCTCTTCAGGATTGGTCATTGTGGTAAATATTGATATAGTGTTATTCATTTATTCCAATTTCTTTAAATACTTTTGTATCGAATATTTCTAAATTGTACTCATTTTGAATTAATAATTTGCCATTATCTACAAGGTCTTCAAACAACCTCTTGTCATTGTATATTTTCTCAATGGATGCTTTCCATTCCAATGAAGTGTTTTGTTGTATAAAAGTAATATGTTTACCATCAATAAATTTCTCAAAATCCCAAAACCCATCAATCTTTGTTATTAATACCGGGGTTCCAGCCGCCATTGATTGTAAAGCAACACTTTGGCCAGAAGGTTGATTTGTGTTTTTTAATGGGATAATAGTTAATTTGACATCCTTATAGTAGTTACGAATTTCTTCATCTGAAAGCTGTTCGTTTCCCCAACTACCCTTTACTAATTTAACATTTTTAGGTACGTTGCTATTTTTACTTATTTTTTCACTGATAAATATAAAATTATATTCTGGTAAATCCTCAGCCAGCTTGACTACAAACTTATAGTCTCTATTACCATCATTTCCGATAAAAAGGATATCTTTCTTCTCAGCAAATGATTTATTTGTAGTGCCTGACCAAAAATTAACATCAACAGAAAAAGGAAGAAAAATAAATTTTTGATTAAACGAGTTAAAATTATCACTTGCAAAAATATATTCTTTTTTCCCCAAAAAAAATATTTTGTCTACCCTTTTCAGCATCATCTTTATCAAAAAATTTCTAAATGAAGTTTGAATTTGGTATTTAGGAAAATTAGAAAACAATCCCATAACAAAGAAAGAGAAACTTACACTAGGGTTGGCTAGTTTAGTTAACCAAATTAATGGAAAGCTAGAAAATGCAACACGATCATTTGATAAAATTACATAATCTGATTGTTTGAATATTTTTAAGTTTTTCCTTTTAAAAACTGCATAAGTATAGATTGGCAATTTTGTCAATCTGTTTATAAAGGTATCAAGTTTTCGAAGAAGCTTTTGTGTAATGCTAGGTTCGAAATTTTCCATTTCAATAATTTCAACGTTTGTATAGTTTTTTGTTGCATAAAAATATGTATAAAAAAACTCTTTTGATATTTTCTTTCTTGAATTTACTCTTTGTTTCCTACCTTGTAGAAAGACATAAGTAATTTTTATTTCATTATTCATAAATAATTTCGGACTATTTACATATTAACTAAAAATATCATTTTGAAGCTATATTCTTTGATAATATAAGCTATGTGGTTACATTACTAATTCTTGCATATAACGAAGAAAAATACATAGAAGACACCATTTCAAAATATATTAATGATTTTGAAAAAATTATAGTTGTTGAAGACAAAAGCAAAGATGATACATTAAAAAAGTGTAAAGAACTTTCAATGACTTATAAAAATATCAGTATTATAGAAAATCCAAAAAATTATGGAGCTGGTCGGTCTTTTGAGCTTGGGGTTAAGTATTTTCTTAAATCTGATTCTGATTACTTATTAAAAATTGACGGTGATGATCAATTCAAATATGAAGATGTGCTTAAAATAAAAGAAATTGGTAAAACTGAAAAACCAGATTTTATTAAGTGTGATAGATTTTGGGAAAAAGGAATTGAGGGAAATATTCCACTTATAAGATATTTCGGTAATGCTTTTGCCTCTATGCTTCTAAAATTTCTTACTGGTAACTGGAGAATAAACGATCCTCTGAATGGATTATTCCTAGTATCTAGAAAAGGATTACAAGAATTTAGATTGCCCAAACTATTTTACAGGTATGGATATCCTTTTTACTTATCAACATACCTTTCTAATATTTCTTTTGAGAAAGAATTCAACACAATTCAAATTAAGAATACAATTTCATACCAGGGTCAGGGAAGTAACTTAAGTGCATTAACAATGTTCTTTAAATTGATATACTTTACAGTTTTAGTATTTCTTAAAAAAATTAAAATTAAATTAAAATTTTCTGCCTTACAGGTCTCAGCATTATTAGACATCTTAGGTTTTTCATCATTAATTATTTCTTTGTACTGCCTAATTAAATTTTTATTAATAAGATACGGTTCTCTTGTTGCTTCCCAGGCCACTTGGTTTTTAGTTTTCGTAATTTTCTTTTTTGCTTTTGTTTATTTAATATTTCAGGCTCAAAAAGCTGAGTACGAATACAAATTAAATTTCTTTAAAGAGTTATGATTATACTTAAAAAAAATACTTTTCTTTCAGCAATATTTATTACCCTTGTTTTACTACTTTTTTTAAAAATCGATTTTAGGTTTCAAGATACTGTTTATTGTTGTGGGGATGATCATGATTACTATATGCATGCCGAGACTATTGCAGTTGATTATGATTTAGATTATTCAAATCAACTTAAAGGAATTGAAACTAAGCGTTTTAATTTTGAAGATAATATAGCACCAACTGGCTTTATAGGCAGTGGTTTACTCGCATCCCCTTTTTTATTTTTGGGTCATAATATTGATAGGCTAATTTCTAATCAAAATGTATTAAGTCAAGAAATATTAAACTTTAGAATACTCTCTTATTCACTATCCTCGGTTTTTTATTTATTCTTGACAATAAATTTTACTTTCAAGATCCTTAATATTCTAAAATATCAATTTTCAAAATTTCACATTTTAATAATATATTTTGGATCAGGGGTAGTCTACTATGCTTTTGAAAGATTCAGTATGACTCATATTTATGAATGCTTTAGTGCAACTATGATAATTTACCTATCTTTAAAGTATTATCAGTCATCAAAAGTTAATAAGTATAGATATTTACTACCTATTTTTATAGCTATTGGCTTAACTGTCAGGTGGGTAAACTATTTTTATCTTTTTTTACCTTGGGTGTCGTATTATTTGATTTCAGAAAAAAAAGAAATCAAAAATAAATTATTAAAAGATAATTACTTTATTGTAATTTCTTTTGTGAGTGCAGCAATTTTCTTACTGCATACAAAAATTTTATATGGGCAGTTTACTTTCAACCCTCAGTTCGTATATAGGACTGGTGGACAGGTTGCAAACTTTATTAGTAGAGATGGGAAAATTATTGATTTCTTTTTAATAAATGTGGTCAACTCTTTCAAGGTAATGTTCACCCAAGAATTTGGTTTATTTTGGTTCTCTCCAATTTTATTCTTAGGCTTTATGTTGATGTTATTTAACCTTTTTACAAATAAAAAAGAAGAAACTTATTTTAATATATTAATTTTATTTAGTTATCTTCAGATATTTGCAGCAGTTTTACTATGGAGATCTACTGCTTCATCATATGGGTTCAGATATTTATTTTGTCTTATACCATTGTCCATAATTCTGTACTACAGATTTCAAAATAAAAAAAATAGCAAACTAATTAAATATTATCTAATTCTATTTTCAGTTTTTTCAACAATCTCTATTTTATTTTTTGAAACAACAGAGGGAACACAACTTGCCTTAGTTGAAACAACAAATACTTTTGGAAGGTCTTTAAAATATACGCAACCACTATATTTACAAGGTTACTTAAACTCATTTTTGGAACTAAATAGTTATCTAAAAATATTTACAACAAGTTTTTTAGGAGCAATAGTATTTAAACTTATTCTTGTTTTTTTTGAAAGTGATAAATTCCTTGATTTACTAGATTCATATGGCCTACCTGTAAGAAATGAAGACTTTGTAAATTATATATCTGAAGTTAACGATATAGATATTCAGAAATTTTTTGTTGTTATTATAGTTTTTTATATATATGGACAGTGGTTAACAAAAAAATTTGTAACTAAATGAAAAAAATTATTAACATATTTTCCTTTACATTATTAAGTTATGTAGTTTATTTTTTAATAAACAATCCACATGAATTAGGTATTTTATCTAATTTAAGTCTGTCATTAATCTCTTCAATATTATTTATTAAATTTCTTACTTTAATTGTTAATTCCCTTTTTAATAAGGAACTACTCAAAGGATTTGATTTTGAAATAACAAACTTTGAAAGCTTATATTTGAGCTCCCTTACATTTATAGGAAACCTTTATCTTCCTTTCAGATCGGGTGGAAATTTCAGAATGATTTATTTAAATAGAAAATATAAACTCAAGTCACCAGAATTAGTTTCAATTTATGGTTATTTTTTCATCGTTACAATTTTCTTAAATTCTGCAATAGGATTAGTATCTTTATACTTAATAGACCCAATTAGGTCTTTTAGCTTTTATTTGTCAGCTTTTGGATTCCTAATAATTTTTGTTTTCAGCTATTTCATGCTTTTCAATAGTTTTAAAACATATAGTTCAGATAAGTTAAATAATTTATTTCAGTGGTCAAAAAATTTAAAGATTAGTTGGATGAAAATAACAGTTAACAATTACTTACAGGTAAAGCTGATATCTTATACTCTTTTAAATTATCTATTTTTTGGATTAGAAGCACTAATTATTTTTAATTATTTATTTAAGAAGACTGAATTATTGTCAATTTTTTATTACAACTCTATTTCGGTTTTATCAAGCCTAGCTTCTTTAACTCCGGCATCGTTGGGAATTAAGGATGGCATAGTAATCTTTTCAGCTAATATTCTCAATTTAACAACAACAAATATCATAACTTTAATGATTGTGGAAAGGGCTGTTTCTATCTTGTTCTCAATTATTCCTGGTATCGTTTTGTTAGCAAACCAGAAAATTTCAAGTTAAATATAGATTTGTAAATTATCTAAAATTTCAGAGGATGGATTAGACCCATCTCTAACTTGAAAAGGATTCTTATATTTTCTGTAGTTTTTTATAAATGAGTTTATTGAATCCTGGTTATAATATGAGAGTTTTAAATTGGTGTTTTCATCAAAAAGATGATTTTGATCAAGATGTTCATCTCTCCATACTAAAGTAGGGGTTCCTATTATTCTACATTCTTCTACAACGCCCCCCCCATCTGTAATTACAAATTCTGAATTATTAATAATTGTTAGAAATTCTTTATAGGGAATTAAGTCTTTTAACACTATTCCATTTTTAGAAAGCTCATCATATAGATTATATTTTTTTAATTTATTTTTAGTTGGAATATGCAGACACCATATAGTATTAAATCTTTCAGATATAGATATTAAGTTTTGAGTTAAAAGCTGCAAACTCTTTTTATTATTCAAGTTTTCTGTTCTATGGATTGAAACTAGTACAGTATTATTATCTTCCCTTTCAGTCAACTTTTCATTTAAAACGCTCTCATATATAGTATTTTGAGAAATCTCAATAATATCACCCCTAACCTTCCAAGATTTAAGCTGAATTATTTGATCTATTCCATTTACAATCAAGATATCAGAAAATTTAGCAGAAATATACCTGATAATAGATTCTGGAAAATGTTTAAATATTCCCGGGACCTTATGACCTGATTCCAGCAAAACTAAAACACCACGACTTCTCTTTACCTTTATTACCCCCAATAATGTAGAAAGAGTGTCACCATGCACTATGCAAATCTCTTGTTTTATTTCTTTAGATGGAAATAGTAAAAACTTAATTAAGCTTATAGAGAACCATTTAATTAGTTCCCAGTAACTCCCCAAATCTTTTGAGTTAGAACTTAGCTCAATATAGTTGTAAATATCTCCAATTTTTACTTTTAATCCATCAGTTGTTTGTGCATGCTGTTTAAGATCATATAGATTTACATTAATAGACCTTTTAATTGCTTCATTAATTACTGGAATACATTTTATAAATTGGGCTTTAGTCCCAATAAGAAAATTGATACTCAATATTATTCTTTTCTATAATCTTCTGATTTAACTTTTGCAGGATTACCGTATGCAATGCAATTATTAGGAAGGTTTTTAGTGACAACACTGCCTGCACCAACAAGGGTCATGTCTCCTATATTTACTCCAGCCACGATGGTTGAATTTGCTCCTATGGACACATCTTCACCAATAAAAGTTTTAACGATTTTACTATCAGACCATTCGCCAACTAATGGATAAATATCATTTGTAAAAACAACACTTGGTCCTATGAATACATTTTTTGCAATAGTCACACCCTTATAAACTGATACATTATTTTGAATTTTACAGTTATCACCGATAACAACATCTTTGTCTATATAAACATTTTGACCTATATTTACATTTTTACCAATCTTCGCACCTTCTCTTATATGTGAAAAATGCCAGATATTACTACCCTCTCCAATACTTGCTTTTTCTGAGATAATTGAACTTGGGTGAGAGGAGTAGTTTTTATTAGTCATAGGTTTTATTTTACTAAATAATTTTGATTTATTATTAAACAAATTATTATAAAAAATTCTCTAGGTTCTAAAATGTAAGTATGAAAATTCCTTTAGCTAATCCTGCAAGAGAGCTTGAGAAAATAAAAAACTTTGAACCGAGATTTAACAAGAAACTTAATCAAGGGATATATATCGGTGGTAAAGATGTAAGCACTTTTGAAGAAAATATTGCAAGCTACGTAGGTTCTAAACATTGTGTTGCTGTAAATTCTGGTACAGATGCTTTGCTGCTAAGTCTTATAGCTCTTGGAATTAAGGGGGGAGATAAGGTAGTTGTTCCGTCATTTACCTTCTTTGCAACAATAGAAGTAGTCATGCATCTAGGAGCTATACCTATTTTCGTAGATATAAATACAGAAACTTACACTATTGACATCGATGATTTCAAGAAAAAGGTTAATAAAAATATAAAGGCAGTAATACCAGTCCATCTTTTTGGAAATAACTCAGATATAGATGAAATAAAAAATATTTGTAGTAAATATAATATAAAAATTATTGAAGATGTTGCTCAGGCTTTTGGAAGTGGTACAGGAAATGGTGTAAAACTTGGTTCAGTTGGTGACATAGGCGCTTTTTCATTTTTTCCAAGTAAAACATTGGGAGGCATTGGAGACGGTGGATGTGTTGTTACTAATAATATTTCCTATTACAAAAAGATATTAAAACTAAGAAACCATGGGCAGGGAAAAAACTATGAGCATGAATTAGTAGGAGCTAACTCGAGATTAGATTCATTAAATGCTTTTGTTTTAAATGAAAAATTAGCTATCTTTCAAAAAATTAAGAAAAGTAGAGATAATTTTTTTAATTTTTACATCAATAATTTGTCACATTTTGATTGGATAAATCTGCCTACTAAAGAGAATAAAAACATAATTTTTAACTATTTTACTCTTACAGTCCCCCCAATTATTAGAAATAAGTTTTTGTCTTATTTAAATCAAAATCAAATTGGAGCATCCATATACTATAAAAAGCCAATTCACCTACAAAAAGCTGTTTTAGGTAAATATAAAAAAATAAGTATGGAAAAAACTGAAAAAATAAGTAAAAGTGTTATTTCCCTACCTTTTTATTCATTTCCAAAAGATAAAGAGCTAGATTATTTAATATCTAAAATAAACAAATTTAATAAACAAATTTAAATGAATCAGTTAAACATTCTTCTTATTGGCTTGGGAAACATGGGTAAAATCCATAAACGAGTTATTGAAAACAACAGTGAGACCAATTTATATGGGATTGTTGACACTTCTTTTGTGAGAGAACAAGAAACTGTAAACGGCGTTCAGTATTTCAATGACCTCAACTTAGTTAATATAGATGAGAGTTTTATTGATGGAGTTGTCATTTCTTCAACAACTAGTTCTCATTATGAAATAGCTGAAAAATTTCTAAAAAGAAAAATACCTGTTTTTCTAGAAAAACCTATATCAGTTGATAAAAACGAAATAAACAAACTACTAAACCTTGTTTCAAAACAAGAAAGTGTATTTCGATGTGGCTTAATTGAAATTTATAATCCTTTATTTCAACATATCAAGAAATTAAATCTCAAAGATATAATCTCAATACATATTTACAGACACTCGCAGTCAGTAGCTTTAGAGAGAAAATTAGAGAATGTACTTTTTGACTTAACCCTCCATGACATATCGGTGTTAGGTTATTTATTTGATAATCCAACACTAAAACCAGTTGGTCAAAACTTAAATTCTGTTAACAACTCTCTAGAATCAGTAGATCTTTTGTATTCTTTCGAAGGTACCAATGTATTTATTTCAACTTCTCGCGAATCACAAATCAAAATAAGAAAATGGGACATATTAACTAAAGATAAGTTGTATCAAATTGATTTAATGCAAAAAGTTATAGATATTTATGAATCTGGATCGGTTAATTACTCAGAAACAAATCTTCTGGCTTCTAAAGCAAACCACTCTTCATTGTCTTTTACAAATCACACTGAAACTGCACAGATTCAATTAGATGAATTTATCAATAATATTCATAAAAATAAACTTGATACAAATCATCTAAAAATTGTTAAGTATTCACATAACTTTTTCAATAGTATTACTTACTAAAAATTCTGTAAGTCTGTCCATTAGAATATGTGTCGAAATGTACTATGACTTTATCTCTAAATACTTCATTGAAACACTTTGCAATATAATTACCATTTTTATCTACACTTGTAAAATCATCAATCATTACAAATGCTCCATTCGAAAGTCTATCTTTTATAAACTTGAAAGCTACTTTAGCTGATTCATAGATATCACAGTCAATAAAGGCAAAAGAAATTTCTTTTATATTTTGCAGTTCTTCATCAAGTAGAGTTTTATCAAAGTATCCCTCAATTATTTTTACATTATCGAATCTCTTAAAGTTTTTTTCAACCAATTCTTTAGATGAGGAAAAGTTTTGATCAGTATAAAAATCATGATTATCAACCGGAAACCCTTCAAAAGAATCTAGTCCCCAAAACACTCTATTAGAGTCACGTATTAATTTATTCGCAGTTTTAAAAGAGTGGTATAAAGACTTTCCTTTGAATACGCCAAATTCAATATAGTCTCCTTTTATTGAATCTAGATTTACATTGCTCCAAATTTTATAAATTTGAATGAACTTATTTAAATTATGAAAATAATCACCGTTTATATTTCTTATTAGAAAACTTAGAACAAAAGTTTTTATTTTTAAAGATAAGTGCATATTGATATATTAGCTATTTGCTAATGAAAATAGTTAGGAGTATTCTGAAAATTTTTATAATTAATTGCATACTTAAGCTTATCTTTTGGGCCGTGGCCTCTTTTTCGAACACTTAAAAATGGATATTTATACTGCTCTTTTATTCTATTGTGAAATTTAGTTTCATTTAAAATTTTTTCACAGCCACGAGTTTTACTCAACATACTAAAAATACTTTGATCGTGTCTGCTCTCTATGAAGAAATCTTCTTGGTTTTTGTTATTATAGAAATCCGTTATTAATTTTTGATCATAATGCAATATATTTTCATATTCTTTTAAATAGTCTCGTGTCTCACTGTTGCATTTAAAAATCATATGTCCAGCCTCATATTGAGTAGAATTTCCTATTTCAGAATCACTGTTTATTTTAAAATAACTAAAAAGTTCTTTCGTAGTCCACTCTTTTTCCAAATGATGACTTTCAGATTCAATTCTGAAATTCGAATGGTTAGAGCTGTTAAGAATTTCTACATATTCCAAGAATCTTGATTTTGCGTAATAGTTAAAGGAAGTCCCAGCATCGCAATAAACAACTAAATCATTTTCATTAACTAGACTTAATGATTCTTTAATAATATGATATTTCCATATCCAGAACCCACCCCCCCTTTTTTCGGAAAGTATATTACTAAATTTTTTTTTAAAATCTGAATTTAAATCCTTATAGCTATATGCAATACACTGTGAAAAAATTTCAGACTTTTTAGCTAAATTTATTAAATGTTTTTTTGAGATATTGAAATCTTTACCACCGTATGTTATAAACAGTATTTTTTGATTATTTTTTATTTTCAATTTTAATCCAATTTTTAAAACTAAATCCAGGATGCTTTATTTTTCTAAACCACGGATCAGCGATTATAATTATTGAAGAATTAGATTCTACCATAAATGCTGCAATTAGAGAGAACGTACTATTGCCTACAATAAAGTTATTGTACGAAAACATTTTTGCAAATGTTTCAACTGGGTCATTGTTAAAATCCTTTTCACTATAGATATTTTCTGCTTTATCAAATATTTCCTGACTTTTAACCCACTCGTAATCATCAGTGAATACATCAAACTTAAATTCGGCAATATTATTTTCAAGATAATCCAAAGATTTCTTATAAAATAAAATATCCAACTCTTCACCCATTTGAATATAGTCTCTTCTTCTTATGTGGATAAGGCTGCTATTTCTTTTTATTGGAGATGAGAGAGCATCTTTGATAAGAGGTATGTTTTCAAGTGTATTTTTTATAAAATTGCGATTGTATAATAGTAAATTTGTGTTTTGCCAGTATCCATCAAATTCGTTAAAGTCTTTCATTTTCTTTTCATTAAAATCGTAACCTTTAAAAAACTCGTATGTAAAAAATTTAATTTCTAAGGAATTAACTTTCCTAAGCATTTTTAAAAAAAGTCTGGAAAAATTAGAGATTTTATTAAATCCTAGAAGATTTGGTTCAAAAACAATTTCTCTAGGAGTATTGTTATTTTGTTGAAAATCTTTTTTATAAAAATTCGTATCAATAGTAACTTTATAATTTTTGTCTCTCAAGTAGTTGGCCATACAGTATTGAAAAATTTGATTACCAAACCCTCCCTTTAAGTGAATCGATGCTCTTTTCATAAAATTTTATGTATAAAAATTTTCATAATTTTACTTTAATGAAGGTATCTTATTTTGTTTATAAAAAATTTAATAATACATATATAGTTAGTTGTAATGAATTTTTTATATTGCTTCGATAACAATTACAATATCCAGGCAAGCTTATCTATTCACTCATTATTAGAGCATTTAGAAACAAAAGCCGATATCCATATAATACATAAAGACCCAGCTAGCTTTAGCAAATTACTTCAGAAAATAAAAAAACACAAAAACTTATCAAATATATATATTTATAAATTTAATAAAAATATGGATTTTCCTAAACTAGAAGAGTCACACGTTTCAGAAGCCACGTATTACAGAATTTTCATTTCTGATTACCTAGATGAAAATATTAAAAATTTAATCTATCTTGATGCAGACACTTTAGTAGTTAATAATATTGAATCAGAACTGGTATCAATTTTTAAAGACTTGAATATGTCTGACAACATTATTGCAGCTAAAACTGATATAAACTTATCTGAACATTCTAAAAGATTGACAGGTAATGAAAAATACTTTAATGCAGGGGTTATGTTTATAAATTATCAAAAATGGCTTTCAAACAATTGCCTAGAGGGCTTATTATTTAAAATGAAAGAAATACAAAATGAAATAATTTTCTGGGATCAGGATGTATTAAACGCTTACTTTGATGGTGGGTATCTGGAAATTAACGACTCTCATAATTATAAAGTAGATGTGGATGATTCCAATCAGGGAAAATTAGATATTAAAAATATAAAAATCCTTCATTATGTAGGTAAATCAAAACCTTGGACTGTAAGAGGAGCTAGTAAGGAAAATTCAATTTATTATCAAAATAAGTATCAAGAGCTCTTTTTTCTACCTTATCACATATCAAATAATTGGAAAAGACAGGCCTATGACGATTTAATCAATCTATATAAAGGAAAACATATCAAAAGATTAAGAAATCCATTCGGATTTATCATTAGCGTTCTATACTTTTTAATTAAAGCACGTGATAAATAATCAATTTTTTCAAAATCAAAATGAAAACTCAATATTAACTAGTTATAATTTTGCTAGATTTGCGAATTTTGTTTACGCTGAAGAATTAACATTTGAGCAATACGAGCTTCTAAAAAATGACGATGACATAATAGTTCACAACGACCATAGAATTGTTTATATAAACCCCAACATCAAATTAAAAGAAAATGATGTAATTTTTTGCAATTCACACTATGTTAGGTATTTATTTAGAGATTTAAAATCATGTAATTTAAAAAATTTAAAATTAATCACGCACCAATCAGATATACCGATTAACAAAAATCTTTACTCTAAAAAACCTGATTGTATTTCACACTGGTATGGAATAAATATTGAACATCGAGATGCTAATTTAATCCCAATTCCAATAGGGCTTTCAAACCAATACTCACCTAAAAATCTGTTTTTTCAAGATTTCAAGAACAAAGACTTAGCAATATCTAATAAGCTTAATAAAATTTATGTAAATTTTAATATAAATACAAATCGTAAAGTTAGAGAAAAGTTAATAAAAAGTCTAGAAAATAAAGAATTTTTTTATATTGAAAGAGAAAATAAAGACCTGAAGGATTACCTCGATTCATTAGTCAAATATAAATTTGTATTATGTCCAGAGGGAAACGGAATAGATACGCACAGGTTTTGGGAAACTATTTATGCAGGGTCAATCCCAGTGGCAAAAAAACACATTACTTTAAAAACCTCTGAAGGCTTGCCAGTTGTGTTGATTGAGGATTTCAAAAATCTAAACTTTGAAGAAATATTAAACCAATCACCAAAATTAACTAATTACGTAACTGAAAAACTGACTATCCAATATTGGAAAAAGCTTATAACTTCTGAAAAGATTCATAGCCTAGAAACATTTAATTACTTAGAAAAGAATGTTAGAACAAAAGTTAATATCTTTAATTATAAATTTAAAATATATAGTTACAGCTATTACAAGAAATTTAGATTCTATTTTTTAAAATTTAAAAAATTATCAAAAGTAATTAAGATATAAAAAATTATGATATGAAAAATATTTAATAAGTATCTATAGCTTGATTCATATTCAACATTTGTCCAAACAAAGACATATAATAGAAATACAAAAATTGTATTCAATAATATAATATACAAGCTCTCTACCTCATAAACACCCCCCTTAAAATTGACATATATAGCTATAGCAATTGAGATTATTAGAAAATAAGACATAGGTTTATCTATAAAAAATTGAACAATTATATTTATAATATTCTGAAAATTTACTCCATCTTTTGTTGCTGCATCAGACTCAAAAGAGTTAAGATAGAATTCCCATGTTATGGGTGTTTTTAATAAAAAACTATTAATTAAATCAATTAAGAGTCCAAAAAAGAGAAAAAAATATTTTTTCAATGAATCTTTATATTTATAAAGAACATATAAACCAACAAAAATTGAAAAGATTGATATAAATTGTTTTGAAAAATATAGAAAACCTAAATTTATCAATACAAAAGAATTTTTATTATTTTTTAGAATTTCTAGTACTAGTATTCCAAAGAAATAACTTGAAATAGATTCAGCAAGAAGTGAATTAAAAAATAGATAAGTAAACCAATCTGACGTTAAAGAAATTATTGATAATACAGTTATTATCAATAATTTTGACTCCTTGGAACTTTTGCATTCTGATATAAAGTAGATTGTCAAAAAGAAAAATAAATTTTTATATGCTGGAAGATAAAAGAATTTTTCAGAATAAGTAAAAATATTATTTAAAACTGCATGCATGTGGCCGACCAATAATCCGTAGCTTTGTATGGAGCTGCTTGTTATTGAAGTGAGTAAGCTTCCTTCAAAAATATCAGTGGATACAGGAAGCCAAAAATATTTTTCATCGGAAGTCAGAAAATTCTCTGTAGCAAGGGGTATATTTTCATTTATAATTTTTAGAGAAATAAATGAAAAAATATAGGCTAATGAAGCATAGATAATTTCTTTAAAGTCAGCATTTTTTTTTATAATAAAAAATAATATCCAAGCAATCAATGTAGCTATAAAAGTGTTTTTAAATGAAAAATTTCTTAAAACAATCATAAGGGATTTGTCAACGATGTAGAAGCTAAGTAAAAATAAAACAATTCCAGTACTTGCATAATGAAGTTTAAGAAGTGTTTTTATTGTTTTACCGATTTGTATAAAAAATATGGCAAATAGAAAACCTATAAGTGTATTTAATATCCCTTCGTATTCATCTAGGTCATAACTTTTATCTTCTATAAAAAAGTTGTATAAAAGATTCAATAGCAATGGCGAATAAAGCAGAAAAATTAATAATTTTTTATTTTTTAAAATATGTTCATATTTATTTTTGATGTCAATATCCTTTATACAATCTATAATTTACCACATGCAATTTATTTTTTTATGCGATTACATAAACCAATTTGCGGGTGTGTGAAGTGAAAGTCCTTTGTTTTGTACCCGCTTACAATGAATTTTCTAATTTACAGTCACTAATAAGCGAAATTAAGGATGAAAATTACAAGATTGATGAATTTCTATTTATTGATAGTGGTTCGAGCGACGGATCTTTAGATATAATTAAGTCCTCTGGATATAATTTTATTTCTCTTCCTGAAAACAAAGGTTTGGGTTATCTTTTTATCAAAGCAATAGATTATTCCATTAAGAACAATTTTGATATTTTCGTTGTCTTATCTGGAAATAATAAAATGAACCCTGCAGATTTTAAAAAAGTTCTAGATCCAATACTTTTTGATAATTATGACTTTATTTGGGGAAGTCGATTTATTGAAAATGGCAAGGCCATAAACACTCCAAAATTTAGAAAAACTTCAATACCATTATTCAGTAAAGTAGTCAGCTTCATGTTTAATAGAAATATAACTGATGCAACAAATGGATTTAGAGCATTTAAACTGTCAGTGTTAATTGATGTCTTAGAAAAATATGATCAACGCTGGCTTTACGGATATTCTTTTGAGACATATTTATTCGGATTAATTTTATCAAATAAATTAATCAAATCAAAAGAGGTTCCTGTTGAGATTAAGTACAAAAAAGGTGAAAAACATACAAAAATCAAACCATTTTTAGACTACCCATCAATAATTGCACCATTCTTTATAGCAAAAATAGTCACTCTCTTTAATAAAAAATAAAAAAAAGATACAAATTTTTTATAAAATAGATTATCTTTCCTAAGTAAGTATGAATTTATCAGTTATTATTCCAACATTCAATAGATTTGAGGCTCTTCAAAATGCTATTCAAAGTGTATTATCCCAAATAGATCAGAACTCAGAAATAATTGTAATTAACGACGGCTCAACAGATGAAAAATACTATACAAAAAAAAATAAAAATCCTCAAATAAGACAAATTGATTTAAAAGTAAACCAAAAAATAAAAAATGGATTTTCCTCAGATGCGATTAGAAATATAGGTGCTTTAGAAGCAAATGGTAAATATATTGGTTTTTTAGACGATGATGACATATGGTTACCGGGCAAAGTTGAAACCCAGATAGATATACTTGAAAAAAGTAATAACAAAATATCATGTACAGATGGATATTTTGGTATGGGGTTTTATGAAAAGAAAAAGAAATATAATTTGTATAATCAAAAACAATTTTATAAAAAAATATCAGGGAAGTATAAGAATACTAAATTTGACGAAAATAAGATTTTTAAAAAATTCGAATTTCCACCTACTTTTAGTCGTGAATTTATTGATATTCACAATTGTATAGTCACTTCAAGTGTCTTAGTTGAAAGTAAACTCTTCAAAGAAGTTGGGATGTTTGACCCAGCTTTAATGAATGGAATTGGAGACTATGACTGTTGGAAAAAAATTTTACGCAAATCGGACTGTGAATACATTAAGGAACCTTTATTTTATTATGATGGCCTACATGCAGGACTTCAACATTATAAGTAATTTGTTATTTGAAAAATTAAGATAGTAACTTAATAATTAAAAGTCATTAGAGTTTTTGTGTGGAAGAATTTTGGGAAAAGTCTTTACCTCCTGGCTATTATGATATGGTTCTTGATAAAGGTATGTCTAAAAATCGTGGGCTTCAAGCAAATTGGCACAATACGACTTACCTGAAGGTTTCAGAATCTATCGATGACCATAGTGTACATTTAGACTATGCTTGTGGCCCAGGATCGTTAATTGGAAATTATTTAAATTCTGATAAATTGTATGGTGTTGATATTTCACAAAACCAGATTCAATATGCACAAAATAAATACGGTAAAAAAGGTAATTTTTTTATAAATCAAAATTTTCAAAAACAAGAATACGAGAATTATTTTGACAGTATCTCTGCAATTGGACTGATGGAATATCTTACTGATGAAGAAATAAAAAATTTGCTTAATGATTTTTATTTAATGTTAAAACCCAAAGGTAAGTTATTAATTACAACACCAAATTACGGTGGATTTATGTCGATAATTGATAAGTTACTTAACAATTTGGGACAAGTCAATTATGAAGATGAAAATATTAACAAACTAACTAAGAAAAGATTTATAAAAATACTTAAGAATTCACAATTTAATAAAGTTAATGTGCACTTGTTTAATAATTTTGGCATTGGTTTCTCGATTTTCAATATAAAACTAGGTTTAAAGATTTCGTCACTTATTGCAAAATTGTCATTTAATAAATTAGGATTCCTACTTTTTGCTAGACTCGATAAATAATGAATAAAATAGATGTTTCAGTAATCTTACCAACTATTAATGAAGAGGAAAATTTAAAAATTCTAATACCTGATCTTGTCGATTTACTTTCTTCCAAAATTGAAGTCGATTACGAAATCATAGTTGTCGATGATGGCTCTACTGATAATACTATTGAATTTTTAACAGATATTAATAAGAAAAATAACAGGGTAAAAATTATTTCTAGAAATTCAGAACCATCTCTACCTCTTTCAATTTATGAGGGTATTTCTGCTTCTAAATCAGAGTATGTTTTGTGGATGGATGCAGACGGGTCAATGCCCGTATATGATGTAAGAAGACTCTTAGATGCACAATTAAAAAATAAAAATGCTGTAATAATAGGCTCAAGATTTGTTGAAGGTGGTGGCTATAAGGGTACAGGAACAGGTCTTAATAAGTCATTATCCAAAACAATTAAGAATATTTATCAGTCAGAAGATTCCTTGCTTGCAGTATTTTTATCTAGAATTTTTAATACATTTTTAGTATTTCTTCTAAGGTCTGAGGTTAAGGATATAACAAGTGGATTCATTATTGGAAAAAAAGAGTATTTCAAGAAAGATATTTTTGAAGAAGCTAACTATGGAGATTATTTTATTTTTTTAGTTTTGTCATTAATGAGAAGAAACATAGAATTTCAAGAAATAGGGTATATTTGCCTAACTAGATTCGCTGGTTATTCAAAAACTTCAAATAGCATTGTTGACCTTTTTAAAAAAGGATTACCATATATAAAAGTAGCTATTATTAGTAGAAGAAAAATATGATAATAAAAGACTCACATAATAACCTTCTAGGAATCAAACTTTTAAAAGGAGAAGTTACAGATAAAAAATTTTTTGCTACAGAAAATAGCAATGAAATGCAATTGGCTTCATTTAAGCTTGATAAAGGAGAAGAAATAGTACGCCACTATCATCCAAATCAAGATAGAAATATAAAAACGACTTCCGAGGTTATAGTTGTTCTTAAAGGTGAGCTTAAAGTTGACTTGTATGATAAAGAATTAAAACACCATTCTGATCATGTAATTAGAGAAGGAGAGGTAATAGCTTTATTTTCAGGAGGTCATGGGATTACAGTTACTGAAAATACAGAATTCATTGAGGTTAAACAGGGCCCATACAATCCAGATACAGACAAAGAGCATTTTTAAATTGATAAATGTCTTCAGTCCAAAAATTGGAATTAGCGACATTATTAGCGTTTTAAAAACTTTAATTAAAAATGAAATATCTGGCACTAGTCCAATAGTGGGCGAATTTGAAAAGCAGATAGCAAGGAAGTTTAATAGAAAGCATGCAGTAGCAGTATCAAATGGAAGTGTAGCGCTAGATTTAGCATTTCAATCTATTGGATTAAATGATGACGACGAGGTAATTATTCCAAGTTTTACGATAATATCTTGCTTATCAGCAGTAGTTCGTACCGGAGCTACACCTATTTTTTGTGATGTCGACAGAAATACCTGGAATATGTCATTAAGAGATATAGAAAAGTTAGTTACTAGTAAAACAAAAGCTATTTTAATAGTTCATTTATACGGACTTACTGCTGAAGCTAAAAAAATTGAGGATTATTGTATCTTAAATGGCATTACTTTAATAGAAGATTCTGCTGAAGCGCATGGACAGTTTGAATCTGATAGAGCATGTGGATCTTTTGGTCTCATTTCAACAATGAGTTTTTATGCAAACAAACATATCACCACCGGGGAGGGTGGAGTAGTTTTGACTGATGATGACGATATTAAGAAAAAAATCAAACAAATGAGAAATCTTGATTTTACAAATAAAAAGAGGTTTTACCACGATAATTTGTTCTGGAATTACAGATTAGGAGGTTTGCAGGCTGCACTAGGAATTTCTCAGTTAAGTAAACTAGAAAAAACAATTAATCAAAAAATTAAACAAGCTGAAATTTATGACAAATATTTATCAAATTCAGACAAACTCTCTTTACCTGTAAAAAATATTGGTAAAACCCAAAATCATTATTGGGTTTATGGGGTTGTATTAAATCAAGAAGGACTAAGAGATTTAGTAATGGATGAACTATATCAACAAGAAGTTGAAACCAGACCATTCTTTGGCCCCATGCACTTGCAGAATGCCTTGCCGGCAGTTTATAGCCGCAATATAACACTACCAAATACAGAGTATATATCTGAAAATGGATTCTACCTACCTCTCGGAAAGCATATAACTAAAAAAGATCAAAAGTCTATTGCAAAAAAATTATTAAACATTTTAGACAAAAATAATTAAAACGGTTTTTAATTGTATTTAATATATTGTTTTTGTTCGGCTACGTCCGATTTAAAGTACATGTTTATTTCATTTTTAATTTCAAACCTTTTATCGTTTTCAATGTATACAGATCTTGCTAACGAAATAAAGTCTTTATTAAATAACTGCTTTTTTTCTAGAATTCGTATTTCATCTTCAATTAACCATAATGAATTGTTAACTTTTAGAAGTTTTTCATAAAACTGAGTAAATCTTTCGGCATCTGTATTTTTTATTTCTTTTGCTAAATTTTCTAATGTTGCAAACTCAAAATTTACATTGGCAAGTTTTTCGTCATCAGTAATTTTATTTTTTTTTATTTCTAATATTGAAAGTTTGTCTAGCAGCTCACCGTATGAAATTGGTACGTTAATACTCATAAATAAAATAATAACTCTTAGAAAGGTATATTTCTTATTTAAAATGAAATTTGAAATATGAAGTTAAAATACTCAAAATTTTGGACTTATATCATTGGAGTCAGTTTTTCTATTCTTCCATATTTTTACAATAATGAAAAAGAGGCAACGCACATCTCATTAGCCTTTATCTGTATAATTCTTATCTTCTATAAACTTTTCTTAAAAACTGATTTTTTGCTAGAAATAAATATAAACACCGCTTTAGTAGGAATTGGGTTATTTATTTTTGCTATTGTTTCGCAAAATATTTATTTAAATTATGAAACAATTGATTGGGATGTAGCGTCCTACTTAGTGGCTTCACAAGATATTAGTAATGGAAATATTCCTAATCAAGATCAATGGGAGTCAAAAGGCCCAGTACTTTTCTATCTTTACTACTTTTTACTTAAATTTTCTGGAAAAAATTTTGTAATTTTCAAATTACTAAATGACCTACTTATTATCGGGATAACAGCATGCCTTTATCTAACAATTTTTAAAATTTCAAATAAGAATAAATTAAAAAGTATATTTGGAAGCCTTTTTTTTCTTGTTTTAATGACACAATCCTGGGCTGTTGGCGAATATTCAGAAATTTATAGTTTGTTTTTCATTGCAGCTTCAATATATACAATGATAAAGGTAAGTATAAATCAAAACAAATATTTAATCATAGGAATTCTCTTCGCACTTTCCACTTTAATTAATCAAGGAACTATTCTATTTGCTTTTCCAATATTGCATTATTTGTATTTAGATAAAGATTTTGATAATTTGAAAAATCGATGTAAAAAATTTATTTTTTCTGTAATTTTTGTTCATCTTGCATTTATTTTATTATATATTTTTTACTCAATTGGAGATGTATATATAGCAACATATATACAAATACCTTTCGGGTATGTACAGTCTAACTATGCAAATTTGTATGAGTTAAGAGTTTTTCTTAGAAGTTTCTACGAGAGTTACCATCCGGTATATTTTGCATTGATAAGTACAATATTATTTTTAATTTTCCAAATTTATAAAAACTCAAAAGGTTTCCTTAATGATTGGATTTTTACCTATTTACTTACATCAATACTTTTTTACTATATTGGCTCACATAATTATTATCATCATCTAATTTTTTTCCTATTTGCAATTTCTCTTACTATTGTGAAACTTTCAAATTTGCAATCATTATTAGTGTCCATTTTTATATTCCTAGCAAGTATTTCAGTAGTTTTACAAGATGGTAATAAATCCGTAAATAATCTTATGTCCACAGAATTATTATTTAAAAACTATCCTTTAAGACAATTATCTGAAGAAATAGACAGTAAGTTCAACCGAAGTTATACAGTTTTAGCGCTTGACCATACGTTAGTGCTGTATTATCTAGATAAACCAAACTATACATACATAGTCCACCCTTCAAATCATGCAGAAGACTACATCGTAAGCACATTAACCAAACTTGGAAAAATAGAAGAAAACTACTTAGAAGACATTCTCTTATACCAAAATCCTGATGTAATTTTATGTTCTGCAAGAATGATTATTAAAGGCGATCCAACTAAAAATACTTTATTTAATTGTGCTGTTGATGACTATAGAAAAGATTATATAAAGTTGGATACTACCTTATATGAGCAGAATCCAAATTTATCTTATTACTTTGATCCCTATAGGGAGATAAATGTATATATTAAAAATGATGTTAATAATTAATTATTTGCCATTTATTTTTTAGCTTTAAGGTACTCCCAATTAAATCATGATAAAAAAGGTTTGCTGGAGTGTTCAATCTGTCAACAAGGTGAATAAAACTACTATTTATACAATGAATTTGAGATGCCTCATAAATAAGTTTTTGATATAGAAACATATTTCCCATAGGGTCTGTTTTTTTTGAAACAGAGATTATTTTTTTATCCGGGATGTTTTTTAATTTTTTGACTCCTGTTGAATGTTCATTGTGGATGAGGATAAATTCTTCATTATCTATAGAGTTTATCTCGAATAAATGTTTTTTTAAATCAGAATTCAAATTATCATTATGTTCTAATTTAAAGTTTTTATATGAAACTTTATAATTCAACTTGAGTTGTTTATAAAGGCCTTCATAAAATGGCAATCTTTTATTTATATTTTCATATCCAATTTTTAATATTTCTATATTCAATAATGATCCATATTCCCTAACTTTTTCATCAATATCTGGATGGTCTTGTAAAGAGGAATTTAAATAGTCTGGTAAATAGAAAATTTTAATATTTAAGTTATTTTTATATAGATAATCCATACTATTTTTGAATTTCCCGTATGAGACTATGTGTAGCTTATGACCATTACTCGATAATTTATTTATTGCACCTGATAAAATAATTTGATCTCCGAGCCCTAGGTGCGAATAGAGAACATACTCTTTATTCTGCAGAGATCTAGGGTTTAAAATAAAATCGGTATTTTTTTTATTTAAATAATTATTAAACATGGGCAATATAAATAATAATTAAAATTGAATAATATTAGTTAAGACATTGATAAAAAAAATTTATTTCAAGCTTAAAAGAAAAGCTATTAATTATTTACTTCATAAATATACATTTATTTATAGACCGTCTAGTAGACCCTATATTTCAGGGGATACATTCAGAAAAATGTCAGATCATATATATGATGAATCCAAAAAAATGAATCCTTTAAAGGTAGGAAAAAATGATATTGTTTTCATATCGAATTCATTAGTAGACACTTTCTTTACAGAAATCCACCCTCTTATAAATAATGAATATATATTAATTTCTCATAATTCAGATAGAAATATTACACATGCAGAGGTTGAATATATAGACAATAAAATTTTGCACTGGTTTGCACAAAACATGGTAGCTAAAAATAATAAAATTTCTGTCCTACCAATTGGACTTGAAAATTTAAGATACCAGCTAAACGGTGTTTTAAATGATTTTCAAACTACTGAAAATATAGTGAAATCAAAAACTACACTTTTATCCTTTAATGTCATTACAAATAATAAAGAAAGAATAAAAGCACTAGATGCACTCAAAGATAATAAATTTATTGAGAGCAATATTTTTGCAAACCATAGGGAGTACTTTAAAGAACTTAAAAAGTATAAATTTAATCTATGCCCAGAAGGAAATGGTCGAGACACCCATCGAGTTTGGGAGTCTCTTTTAGCAGAAGTAATACCAGTTATGATTAGAGATACCCATACAGAAAACTTGGCTTCTTTAAACTTCCCAATAATGTTGTTAGACGAGTGGGAAGACTTTAATAGCTATAGTATTGAAGATCTTGATAAGTACTATAAAAAAGAGACCGACTCTAAAAGTTTTTTTGATGTTGTAAGCTATGAATACTGGTTAAACAAAATTAAATCAAAAAAGAAAAAGGATTAATGTGAATTATTTATTGGTTAGTATTGGTCAAATTCCTAGATATATGAATGAATGTATTAAAAATATAAAAAAAATTGATAGTGAAAGCAGTGTTTATGTTATTACAGATTCAACAGATAAGGTCCAAGACGCAAAAAAGATTGATTATAAAACTATATGCTCCGCGCAAACAAAAAAAATTAAAAGTTTAAACATTTATAAAAATACTTCATACGAAAAAAACCCACTATGGATAAATTCACTTCTTAGAATATTCCTTTTAAAAGATATCGTCGAACATTACCAGCTTGAGGATAATATACATTTCGATAGTGATGTTTTGATTTATCAAAAGTTTGATAATGTGTGTGAAAACTTCAAAAAAGATAAATTTAATATAACAAAATTAGCATCTGACCGACTAATATTTGGCTACTCTTATTTTAAAAATTTTGAGGTTATAGATAAAGTATGTAATGAAATCTCTAATTATTTAGAAAAAGAAATTAGTAAAGATCAATGGGTTAACAATCCAAAAAACGAAATGCAAATATTATCCGCTTTGGATAATAGATTATTCAATTTTCTTCCTTCTTATCCTGAAGGGAGCTCTGAATATATTTTTGATGGTGCAACATATGGTCAAATAGTTGGAGGAACCCATTCAAGACCTAGAAGGTATGCCCCACTTAGGGTCTATAAAAAAGGCCTTCATGATAATAGATTAAAAAACCTCCCAAGAGGTGGTTGGCTAGATACTTCCCATGATTTGACTGAAAAATTTTTAAATGATAAGTCAAGGATTCAGTTTATTGATAAAACTCCGTACTTAATCAAAGATGGAAAGAAATATAAAATAGTTAACCTGCACATACACTCTAAAGAACTTCATCGTTTCATTTAATGTAAATGAAAAAATTTAATTACGTTAATAGTTATCGTATTTAATTATTAAAATGAAAAAGTAGAAAGCAATATAATCAAAAATCTAATTAAAAAAAATAGAATCCTCTACAATTTATTCATTTTTACTCGTGACAAAGCTCGAATAATCTACAATCAAAAAAGAAGAAGTAGATTTTTTTGGAACTTAAGAAAGGGTGACAAAACCCTATCAATGAATTACCCATTAGATAAGAGCAGCATATTTATCGATGTAGGTGGCCATCTTGGAAATTTTTCATATGACATATATAAAAAATACGAATGCACTATTTACGCTTTTGAGCCACTAAAGGATAATTTTGAAAAAATGAGTAAAAATTTAAAAATGTTTGAAAAAATAATTTGCATTAATTCTGCACTGTCAAATTTTGATGGTGAAACCCATATTTCAAGCCTTGGAGCATCCTCAAGTCTCTTTGACAGAAAAGAAGGCAGTGCTGACACAAAAATATTCGTAAAGGCATTTTCAACATTTGTTAGAGAAGAAGATCTCGAAGTTATCGATTTAGTAAAAATGAATATTGAAGGTTCTGAATACGAATTGTTAGATGAAATAATCGATTCAGGCTGTATAAGTAAAGTAAAACATCTACAAATTCAATTCCATAATTTTGTAGAAGATGCTCCAAGAAAAAGAAAAGAAATACGAAATAAACTTAAGATGACTCATGTTAATAAGTTTAATTATCCATTTATATGGGAACGGTGGGACATAAAAAATGATATTTAGCTCAGACTTTATTTTGACAGTAAATTCATACTTTTTGAAAAATAGTCAAGTTTAAATGCAACATGATTGAATTAATTGAATCTATATGCGGGTTACCTCCAGTTGGTTTTAAAAAATTTGTTGCCAAAGATTCACAATATATTTTTGAAAACGACCCTACATTTAACGCTATCAATCTATATGATTTTTTTGGAAGGTCTGCGACTGTAAATTCATACAAAGAGTGTTACTACTATGTGGAGTTAGGGTTTGAGCCTACAAAAATTACTATCTTTAATTATTTACAATTTGTAATTATTTTTGTTGGGCTATTGGCTATTGGTTATTGGCTATTTTCTAAGAAAGATTCTGTATTAAAAATATTAAAATATACGTTTAGATCTATCACTTCTTTTTTAAATAAAAAATCAACCCCGATTTCTTTATTCGCACTCTTTACTGTATTCCAGAATTATTTTATCTATGATTATGTAAAAACAAAATCACTAAGAATCCCAAAATTTGTAGATGAATATATTGCGTTAACATCAAATGTTAACTTTTATAATAATTTAGATTTCAATGCAGGTGATTTCTTAGGGGGGTCATATAGCATCTTTTTAACATCTGGACCGATATCGGCTATTGGAGGTGTATTAGGTTGGAATGTGTCAAATAGTTTCTTCATTTCAAGAATTGCGAACTATTATTGGTTAGTTGCACTTCAATTATTATTTTCATTAATACTAATAAGAGCTTATAAAGTAAATAAAGAATTTTTAATATCTTTTTCTTTTATGGTTATATTATTAATACCCTGGTGGCAAGGCGGTTTATATTCATTGGGAGAAATTGCCTCAATGATTATTTTTTCAAATGCAATTTTCATATTTTTTAAATATAGAAAATTATCACTTGTCTTAATAAGCATTTCAATATTTTTTGGTAAACTTCTTACGGCTTTGCCATTTGCAGTTTTTTACCTGTTAGTATTTATATCTGAAAAAAGTTTTAAGAAAATCTATATTGACTCTGTCTTTTTTACAATTCCTTTCTTTGGTTGGATGCTACTAGTCTTATTTAATTATGAAGATGGTACAGTTTTTGAGTACATTCAGTCACAATTAGATCTAATTTTAAACCATCAAAGTACTGGATTTAGCGACGATATATCTGTTAGCTTGCTTGACTCTATAGGGTCATCAGAAGTCGGAAAATGGAATATTTATGATATTTTGAGACTCGCATACGCTCCATTAATTTTTCTAGTAATTGTGTATAGAAACCGTATAAAAATAGATCAGAAGTTCAACAAAATTTCCCTACCATTAATCGGATCTTTAGTAGCCCCTTATCTATGGTTCTGGATGTTAAGTCCCACAAAATGGATGAGATATAGTCAACACTTTTCAATTTTGATGATTTTAAGTTTAATATATTTTATTAATTCAGAATTATTCAATAAAAATATTGATTATTTTTTATCAGCTTCCTTACTAGTTTTATTTGTTGAAAATTTTAAAATTTTAATTTTACCAACAATTTTGTTAATAGCTTTCTTACTTTATTCATTAAAAATTAACTATCGTAACTCTATTGTAAAATTTTTAATTATCTTTATTTTCTTTACAGATTTAGCAATTCCATACTACGAAAAAGATAGAATCTCTAAAATTAAATCGAATTTAAAAGAGTGTGAAGTATCTTTGATTCAAGAAGCATGTAGAGATGCATATTTTCAACAGTAGTAATCCTAAAAACTATCAGTTTCGTTAAAATATTTTTTAATCAAACCTGTATAAATTTTCATCCTTCTTGGCATTGAAGTGTTTTTGTTTTTTAAGCCTGGGGTAGAAAGGTATTCCACATTTTGATAAATATGTCCAAAAGAATATAAATCAGTGTCTTCTAAATTAGGAAGATAGGAGACAATTTTTTTCGGATACCCATAATTTTTTTTTAATACAGCAGCCAAGCAATGTGAACCAGAGCTTAAGCAGTAAAATGTTTCAGTTGATAAAAGTATATCAATTAAACCATTGATACTATCAGAGTTGATCAAATTTTCTTTGATATTTTCTGTTTTGTATAAATTTGGATAATTAAGGAAGAATGAATCTGGATTTGTAAGTTCAAATTTTAATTCAAGAAGTTTTTCTAAGTCATAGATTGTTTCTTGTGTATTAAACATAGAGAAGGCATTAAAATCGACAACATTTTGATATTTTAAACTTGGAAGTTCATCTTTTTCTAAATATATATCTGGATAACCGTCCCCTTTTTCGAAGCCATGGTAGATATTAATCTTTTGAACAACATTCAAGTTCTGTTCTTTAATCTCAAATTTATCGAGTTTCCTTGAACCAATATTTGGATAATTTAGACTAAGTTTACTTTTAACAAACGGATTACTTTTCCAAACAGTTTTTTTAATTTCACTATTTCTTTCATAGTTTAAAAATGAGAGGTGAAATCTTACCCCTATGTCGTTATATAGCCTAGGCAAATTAGAAAAAACAAAATTATCACCTAATCCACCCCACGGTTGTGCAAAGTAGACATTTTTTTTCTTTTCCACAGATTAATACTAATTAGGTAAACTTTTTAATAGTTTATGTCATAATTAATAAAAATGGATATAGAAAAAATAACTGAAGAAGTAGAAAACTATCTACAAGAATCTTTAAAAACTGCAAAATATCAAATAGGATTAATAGATAGCATCTTAGAAGTTTCACAAGAAATGCAAAATACTATTAATAGTGGTGGAAAAATTATTTTTTGTGGGAACGGAGGTTCCGCTGCAGATTCACAGCATTTAGCAGCCGAATTAGTTGTGAGATTTAAAGAAAATAGAAATCCAATTCCTGCAATTTCACTTACAACAGATACATCTGTAATAACTTCAATTGGAAATGATTTTGGTTTTGATTTTATTTTCTCAAGGCAACTTGAGGCAGTTGGAGATAAAAAAGATTTTTTAGTTGTAATAACAACTTCTGGTAAAAGTCAAAATATTATTGAAGCTGTTAAGCAAGCTAATGAAATGGATATTAAAGTCCTATCACTAACTGGAAAAGATACAAGCTTATTAGAAGAAAGGTCGTCATATATTATTTCAATTCCATCAGACTTAACCGGTGTTATTCAACAGGCACATATAACCCTTGGTCAAATATTTTGTAAGATTCTTGAGTTAAATATTATTAATAAAAAATGAAGAAAAAGCATATTGCCGTAATTGGTGATTCAATATTAGACAAATACACTTTTTATAATTCAACAAGACTATCCCCAGAAGCACCTGTTCCTGTAATTACCAAACATTCACTTAAGTACTTTCCTGGAGGAGCAGCACTAACCGCCTCAAAACTAAATAGCTTGGGCTTTAACGTTGATTTATTCACACAGATTGGTAGTGATGAAAACGGAGAAAGGCTAATAAAGATGTTAAGAGAACTGAAAGTCTATACATTTAATAAAAAAAACTACTCAACGATTTTAAAAAACAGACTTATTGTGAATAAGAAATACTACTTGAGAGAAGACTATGAGAAAAAAAATTCTCCTAATAGTTTAAGTCTTATTGATAAATTTAAACCACTTATTAAAAAATATGATTCAGTAGTCTTTGTTGATTATGACAAGGGATTTCTTAATGAGTCAAATTTTCAAAAGATTAAAAAGATAAGCATTGATACTGGCAAGTTATTATTCATGGATCCTCATCCAAAAAATATTAAATCATTTGATAATATTAACTACCTAAAACCAAATTTAAACGAGGCTAAAAAAATAACAAATTTAAATAAAATTAATTCAATACTTAAATTTTTAAGCCAGCAATATAATACTATTCCTGTGATTACATTAGGTAGTGAAGGTTCTGTTTCAATTGAAAACAATAAAGTTATTCGGTCAAAAGTTTTCAGCTCAGACCTAGTTGACCCAAGTGGGTCTGGAGATATATTCTTTGCGTATTTTATTAGTTCGATACTTCATGGAAAGAAATTACAAACAGCAATTAATTACGCAACTAAAAATGCAACTAAAAATATTAATAATTTCGGATATGATTTAAGTTGACAGAATTTAGCAAACCCCAGTTAACTCAATTTTTAAATCATTTAGATAAAAAAAAAGATTTAGGTTTAATTTCTGGCTCATTTGATATATTTCATCAAGGCCATAAGCACGCATTGCAATACGCAAAAGAAAAAGTAGAAAATTTAATTGTATTAGTAAATTCTGATGAGAGTATAAAAATTTATAAAGGAAAAAACAGGCCAAAACAAAATTATGCGACCAGAATAAATAATTTAGAAAATTTTGATCCAGAATTGATTTATGTAAAGCTTGATGATGTAATACCAAACGACTACATAAAAATTATAAAGCCAACTAAATATTTTTTATCTAAAGAATGGAGCTCAAACCCACCTGAAAAACATGAATTAAAAAAAATTGACTGTGATTTAATTATTCACCCCGACTTAGAGGGTTTTTCAAGTACTAAAGAAATTGATAAAAATTTTGAAAATAAATTTTTAGAAAATGCTGCAATATTTTTTGATAGAGATGGAACAATAAATGAAGATAGCGGATATATCAATTCCATTGATGATGTCGAAATAAAAGATATAAATCTACAAGGATTAAGAAAGTTATCTTGTTTAAATTTTAAAAATATAATTATTACAAATCAAAGCGGGGTTAGCAAAGGCCTCATTTCAGATGAACAGCTAAAAGGAGTTAATAAAAAAATAACAAAAATTGTGGAAAACAATGGTGGCAGAATTGACAAGATTTATTTTGACACCAGCTCACCAGAGGCTCCATCAAAATTTAGAAAACCTAATAATGGTATGTTACTTCAGGCTATTGAAGAATTTAATATAGTTCTTAGAAGATCTTGGTTAATAGGCGATAAAGATTCAGATATTGAATTAGCAAAAAGGCATCATATAAAATCAATTTATATCAATAATGATCAATACGACTATTCATCAGGATTTAAATATGACTTTAAAGTCGATAATCTTTTAGAAGCTTATTACATCATTAAGGAAAAACAATATAACTAAACAGGACATAGTTTAAACTTGAGTTTATGTCTAAATATTTAATCACAGGTGTTACAGGTTTTGCAGGACCCCATTTAGTCAACCTATTATATTCAGAAGGCCATGAAATTCATGGACTTATAAGAAACTCTAATGGAAGAGAGCAAGATATTAGAGATGTAGTTAATGATGATGCATTTAACAGTATAAATTTTCATTATGCTGATCTAAGCAACAAAAAAATTATAGATGAAGTATTAAAAGAAAATAAATATGACGGAGTATTTCATTTAGCCGCCCAGTCACATCCGCCAACAAGTTTCATTGATCCACTTGGGACTTTTAAGGAAAATATTATAAACAGTACCAATCTAATAACTGCAGTAACAGAATATCAAGATAACTGTAAATTAATGTTTTGCTCAACATCTGAAGTATATGGCAATCAAGGATCTGAAGGCAATAAAATTCATTGGAACTCTCAGTTAACACCTTCTAATCCATATGGAGTTTCTAAAGCATCAATAGATATATTTATGCAGGAGAGGATGGAAAATAATTATATTAAAGGATACATCACCAGAGCATTTTCACACACTGGTCCCAGAAGAGGGATGAACTTTTCAATTTCATCAGATGCTTATCAACTTGCGCGAATTAAAAAAGGGCTTCAGGATAAGGTTCTAAATATTGGAAATCTAGAGACAACTCGTGTTGTGATAGATGTAAGAGACACTGTAAATGCTTATTACCAGCTTATGGTAAAAGAAGAATCAAATCGTAAAATTTTTAATGTCTGTGGAGATGTTCCAAGAAAAATGGAGTTTTTTACTGATAAGTTAATTGAAATATCGGGATTAAAAGTTGAAAAGAAAATATCAAAAGAACTTTATAGACCAATAGACATAATGTACCAACATGGAAATTCAGATAATTTAGTTGAGTTAACAGATTGGAAACCCAAGATTCAAATAGAAGATACCTTATCAGATTTATTTGAATATTGGATGAAAAAGATTCAATAAATTAAATCAGATCAATTGTTTTGTAAATCAATTCTATAGTGGTTGTTTTATAATTTCATTTACAACATAAACAGCTAAGTATCTTACAATCTATCATTAGTATATGTCTATGTATATTTGTATAATTTTAATAATTTGATATGTATCCTCTTATTTCATATTATTTATTACTTCTAGTTAAGTATTTTTTACTATTTTCTTATTTCTACTTTGTAGGGAGAGGGGTGCTTTTATTAATAAATAAAACTATCTTAAATAATAAAAATACTACAAAAGATATTTTGTTTGTTAAAAAAGAAATATATTATCCACTAGTTGGTATTGCAATGTTTGGAAATATTCTTATTGTAATAAATTATTTTGTAGGTTTAAAAAACCCAATCACAGTATTAATAGCAACTCTTCTATTACTTCCTAATTTCATTGGAATTTCAAACCTCAATCAACCAACTTTTAATCCACGGTCATTAATTTATTATGTCGTAATACCTGCTATCTTAATTATTAGTTCTTACGATACCTCCTGGCACTACGATGCGGGATACTACCACCTCAATCAGCAAAACTTGCTACGTGAATCTAATATGATTATTGGAACTGTAAACATATTTTGGGCATTTGGAATGTCATCAATATATGAATACATATCTGCTTTTTTATGGATCGATAAAAGTTTTATATTAATTCACTTTACGACCTTGGTATTTATCCAAACACTTTACATTTATCTAATTAGTAATTTAGAAAATAACCGATATAAAGAGATGAAATATGCATCATATTTGCTATTAATATATTCGTTATTTGATAATTTCGGTATAAATGGTGGAAGAAATGGTTTTTTATATATCCAGGGCGTTACAAAACAAGATATGCCTATTGCCGTGTTGATGGTCATGATTGGACTCTCTTGTTTATTAGTTTTGAAATATAAAAAAATAGAAAAAATGGATATATTTGTTTTATTTTTAATTTCACTTTTTTTAATTCAGATAAAACTCAGTTCTGTTGTCATAGGGTATTTATTAATTATTTTATGTATTTTTATATATAGAAATAATATAAAAACTATTAAAGATATATCGATTTCTATTTTTCCAATTTTACCATTTCTCTTTGCTTGGTTGATTAAGGGCTACCTCACAACAGGGTGTTTTTTATTTCCACTTTCTGCGACGTGCATAAATAACTTTGAATGGTATCCAGTTAACTCAACTAGATCCATGGAGAGTGTTACTACTAATTCAAGTTACGGACTTATAGAATATATTAATCAATCGATTCCGATTTCCGATTGGTGGGCAAACTTAATTAGCTTTGAGATAAACTATACAGTAATAAATAACTTTTTAATATCATTTATAATCATCTATCTTTTGAAAAAAACTTTCTCCAGGAAACAACTTCCAAATTTGATCATATTATCAACAATTTTTTCTTTTCTTCCCTTATATCTTTTATACCTATTTCTCTACGGGCCTACTCCAAGATATGCCACTGGATTTTTAATGCTAACAGTAGCTTCTATGTCTTTCTTCATAGAAGAAATGAAATTCAAGATAAATAATAAATATTTGTATATACTCTATTTGTTTTCTATTATTTTGTTAGTAAGGGGAACTTCATATCAATCCTTTCTATCAGGGGAGGAGATAGGACTATTCGATCCCGTTCCAATTGCAGAATATCAAGATATTGGCAATGATTGGGTTATTCCAGCTGAAGGAGATCAGTGTTGGATTAATTTAAAATGTACAATGGAAAAACAACCCGCGGAAATTGTAGAAGAAAGTTTTTTCAAAACAGCATATAAAAAATAATCACACAACATAAATATTATTTTCAAATCAAGATTACAAAGCTGCGATATCACATTACTAAAATATTAAAAAAAGTGGATTATTTTAATGGACGCTATCTTACCTGCTGCTGGTTTGGCAACTCGAATGCACGGAATCCCAAAATTTTTACTCCCATCTTCGGAAGAATATGATTCCTTAATCGGATTACACATAGATAATTTAATTAAACACTGTGAACGCATTTGGATACCTACAAGGCCTGAATTAAAGGATGTTTGGGAAATCTCATTGGCAAAATGGAATCATGCCTGAAATCATGCTCACACTAGATGTATTGAAATCTAAAAAAGAATGGAAAAAAAAAGCAAACTTAATTTATCAAAGCACACTGAATTAATTACCAAAGTAAAAAATTAAATTAACTTCTATATTTAGACACCTTAGATTAATAAAGAGGACTAATCTCTTGGGTTTTTAGCCAATGATCAGAATTACCATAAAGTAAGTTCGAATGTTTATGTTTAAATTTTACATTATCTTTGTAATCAATACTAAATAATCTAGCTTTATGTATTTGGTTATTTTTTTTAAACTCAAAAGTACTATTCGTGTCTCTATTTATTGATGACCAATTTAGCTCTTCATTTGTTGAAAATTTATAATATTCTTTAATTGACTCAGCATAGATCTTTGGCCCTGTAAGGCTTTCAATATTATTTTTAAAGAGGCCTTTATTAATATTTGAAATTATTAACTCTACGGTTCTCATTAAAATAGGATGTTCTTTTTTATAAAAAAGGGCCCATTGAACATAATTATTTGGATTTTTTTCGGCACTAATTAATGCTTCATCATTATTATTAACGAAATCATTAATCGAGTTATTAAACTTTGAGTCAATATCTAAATAACACCCCCCATATTTATAAAGTATCAAATACCTCCAAAAATCGGCTCTTGCGACAGGGTGCTTAAGTTTTGAGAATGCATCGAATATTTCACCGCTAAAATTTGAATTTACAAAATCATAGGTTTGTTCGTCTGTATAAATAATAAATTCATGTTCAGGGTTTAATTCTCTATTTTTTATTAAAATTTTTTCAATTTTGTTTGGTAAATTTTGTGTTTTCCAGGTTTGGAAAACATTATTTTCTATCACTTAGTAAATTTTAGATACATTATGTATTTTTACTCAGATTATTTAATTATTATTAAAGGAGACATTATCTTCTAATAGGAAATATGTAAGAAATTGTGTTTTTGAATTTGCAGAAAATGTAGACTATCAAACTTTCGCATCCTTGAAGTAAGGGATTATCAATTTATAAGGTCAATGAACTTAGGCTCTTTCAAAAAGATAACAGAAGTTTTTAGAGAGTATCTACATTTTTAGAAAATTTGTGGGCTTGGTGTGGGTTTGAGTGGTTTTTTATGGGTATATTTCTGAAAAACCCTTGTGGGCGCTACAGGATTTGAACCTGTGACTTCTTCCTTGTAAGGGAAGCGCTCTGCCGGACTGAGCTAAGCGCCCTGAATTTAATAGTATATTTAGTTCTGTAAATTATTGTAGTTTTTTTTAACTACAGCCCAGTGAGTTACCACAGTTTAAGCACTTGTAACATGATCCATTTCTAATTGTTATATGTCCACAGTCGGGACATGCTGGAGCGTCACCCATCATATCGCCAAGCACTTCTTGTACAGTAGCAACTGAATTCTCAGTTTGTTCAACAACTACCGGTTCTGCTTGTTGAACAGCATTTGCTGACTCTGGTTTTTCTTCAACAACTACCGGTTCTGCTTGTTGAACAGCATTTGCTGACTCTGGTTTTTCTTCAACAACTACCGGTTCTGCTTGTTGTTTTTCCTTTGGTGGTACTTGTACAATATCTGTTCTGTCTAAATACTCTAGGCCCAAGGCTCTAAACACATAGTCAATGATTGAGTTGCTCATTTTAATATTTTCATGACCTTCAACCATACCTCTTGGTTCAAATGTTTGGAAAGTAAACGTATCTACAAACTCTTCTAATGGAACCCCATACTGAAGACCTTTTGAAACAGCTATTGCAAAACATCCAAGCACACCTTTGAGAGTAGCCCCTTCTTTAGCTATATCAATAAAGACCTCACCAAGTGTACCGTCAGGATACTCTCCTGTTCTTAAGTAAACCTTGTGTCCAGCAACTCGAGCTTCTTGTGTCCAACCTTCTCTTCTCTCAGGTAGTAAGAATCTCGGTCTATTTACTCCTGCATATGCACGTGTTGGACTTGTGCCTGGTGCAAAGTTACCTTGAATAAGCATTGCTTCTTCTTGAAGAATCTTATTAACTTCAGGATCACTTTCGTCAGAATCTCCTTCATCTGAGGATGCTGATAGTGGCTGTGAAGCTTTTGAACCGTCTCGATAGATGGCAATAGCTTTTACACCGATTTTTGCAGATTCAAAATAACAGTCTTCTATGTCCTGGACAGTAGCCTCATTTGGCATATTTACTGTTTTAGATATAGCACCAGAGATAAATGGTTGAGCCGCAGCCATCATTCTTACATGTCCCATGTAATGAATAAATCTCTCGCCATCTTTTCCACACTTGTTAGCACAGTCAAACACTTCAAGATGTTCGTCTTTAAGGTGTGGAGCGCCTTCAATTTTTTGAGTTCCACAAATATCAAGATTTGCTTGAGCTATCTCATTTCTAGAAAATCCTAATTTTTCTAAGAGATTGAAGTCAAAAGAAGTATATTCCTCTTCTTCAATTCCAAGACTTTTCAAAGTATCTTCACCAAGTACAAATACATTGAAAGCGTGTTGTATTTCAAAAGCTCCCGGAAGAGCATTTTCAATTTTTTCAATATCATTTTCAGAAAGCCCTTTGTCCATGAGCGATTCCCTATTTACATAAGGAGAGTTTTCAAGAGACATGGATCCAATGACATATTGAATGATTTCATTTACTTGACTATCTTCATATCCAAGTGCTTGCAGTGCAGGACCTATAGATTGGTTTGCAATCTTCATGTAACCACCACCAGCAAGTTTTTTAAACTTCATTAACGCAAAGTCTGGCTCAACTCCTGTAGTATCACAGTCCATTAAGAGACCAATAGTACCGGTTGGAGCCAATACCGTTGCTTGAGCATTTCTGTACCCATTCTTTGTTCCAAGCTCAACAGCTTCGTCCCAAGATAGTTGAGCGGCTTCTAATAAGTCAGCAGGACACAACTCTTGATTTATTGCAATTAAATCATGACTTAAACCTTCATAATCGTTCGTATCATAGGCTGCTTTTCTGTGATTATTCATAACTCTGAGCATATTTTCAATATTTTCTTCATATTTAGGGAATGGACCAACAATTCCAGCCATTTCAGCAGAAGCTTTGTACGCTTCTCCAGTAAGCATTGCTGTTAATGCACCTGCAATTGCTCTTCCAAGATCAGAGTCATAGGCAATACCTTTTCTCATTAATAATGATCCAAGGTTTGCATAACCAAGTCCTAAAGTTCTGTAGTCATAAGATCCTTGCGCAATTTCTTTGGAAGGGAACTGAGCCATTTCTACTGAAATTTCAAGAACAATTGTCCAAATTCTTAAGGCATGCTTGTATGATGCAATATCAAAAACTTGTGTCTCGTCATTATAAAATTTAACAAGGTTAAGGCTTGCTAAGTTACATGCTGTGTTATCTAAGAATAAATACTCTGAACAAGGATTTGATGCACGAATACGCCCACCTTCTGGAGATGTGTGCCATTCGTTTATAGTGGTGTCGTACTGAACACCAGGATCTGCACATTTCCAAGCAGCATCTGCAATTTTATTCCAAAGGTCTCTTGCTTTAACGCTTCTAACGACAGAACCATCTGTTCTAGCGACTAAGTCCCAGTCTCCATCTTCTTCTACAGCTTTAATAAAATCTGTAGGAACTCGGACAGAGTTATTGGAGTTTTGACCCGATACTGTCTCATAGGCCTCTCCGTTAAAATCAGCAGGGTAGCCAGCTGCTATTAAAGCTCTCGCTTTATCTTCTTCAATTGCTTTCCACTCAATGAAATCTTCAATGTCTGGGTGATCAAGGTCTAGGATTACCATTTTTGCAGCTCTTCTTGTTGTACCACCAGATTTAATAGCTCCAGCTGCTCTGTCTCCAATCTTTAAGAATGACATTACACCTGATGAGACACCACCTCCTGATAATTTTTCACCATTTCCTCTTAGGTTTGAAAAGTTTGTTCCAGTACCTGAGCCAAATTTAAATAGACGAGCTTCTTTGACCCAGAGGTCCATGATTCCACCTTCATTGACCAAGTCATCATCAATAGATTGTATAAAACAAGCATGTGGTTGTGGTCTTGAATAAGAGTCCTCACCTTCAGTTAGCTTTCCTGATTTTGGATCAACATACCAAAAACCTTGAGCTGGTCCTGTAAGGTCATATTTGTAATTTAAACCAGTGTTAAACCACTGTGGGCTGTTAGGAGCAGCCATTTGTGTTGCAAGCATATATTTAAGTTCATCTTCAAAGGCTTGTGCGTCATCTGAGGATGCAAAATAACCAGTTTTTTCACCCCAGTGTCTCCAGGTTTCAGCTAACCTATCAAATACTTGTTTTGATGAGGATTCTGGGCCAAGAACTGTCTCACCATTCTCATCTTTTAATTCATTACCATCAGCATCTAGTTGAGGTACACCTGCTTTTCTAAAATATTTTGAAACCATTATGTCAGTTGCTACTTGTGACCATGTAGAAGGAATCTCTACATCATTCATCTCAAAGACAACAGACCCATCTGGGTTAGTAATTTTTGAACTTCGCTTTTCCCAGGTGATGTTGTTGTATGGGTTGCCCGGTGTCGTATATTTTCTGTCTATTTTTAGCCCTGATTGTTTTGCCACTTTTTCTCCTTTTATAACTAAATATTGTATAGGTGATACAAAATAACACTAAATATAGTGTTTTATAACTATATTATAAATGTCTTTTATTTTCAAGCTTTAACAAGTAAAATTTTCGCGAGGATGTTTCAAATTCAATTACGTTATTTTCAATATATTCTATCTTTAGCAATTTTTTTTGGTGTTCTCATTTCAAGCAAAGCTTTGATCACATCCTGTTTTGTAGGTCTGACATTAGTTTGGTTAACAGAGATGCTCATAGGGCAATTTGATATTAAGTCTCAACAATACTTGGTAATTCTGACAGTTTTACTGCTATCTTTTTCTTCTGTTGCAGTTCAAAGCATCTATGAAAATATAGATACAGTCAGCTTATTGCTCTCTTGTTTGTTAATTTCTATAACTTACTTCTTATTTCAAAAGGATATAAATATATATAAAGTCGGTAATGTATTAATAACTTTACTCTTATCCTTTTTAGTAAATAGATTCATCATGATTGAGAGCT
>Ga0181597_10000109_pt1 | contig 82014 bp, 68 predicted proteins | sample 041ome_5_FD_148647 | JGI IMG/M metagenome (GOLD analysis project Ga0181597, IMG submission 148647) | Coastal salt marsh microbial communities from the Groves Creek Marsh, Skidaway Island, Georgia - 041403US metaG (spades assembly) | ecosystem: Environmental > Aquatic > Marine > Intertidal zone... | reverse complement strand
CCCGTTCCTTCAATGGGTACGGTCTGCTTGGACGGGTAAGCAAAGGGCACCCTCTGATTGACATGTAGGAGAAATTGTTAATTTGAAGAGATACAATGAGGAATTATGTCACAGGATAGAAAAGGAGACTCGTCAACGCTGAGCATCTTCTTTCTTGCTGGAGCCATTGGTATCGGAATTTGGTTCCTCGCAGTAGTATTCGACTTTATCGAAGAAGTATTCGACTTTATCGATTCAGGCGCGAGTCCCGCTTACCTTTTGTTTTTCTTCGTTCCAATTTGTGGTGTTTTTATGGTCTTCGTTCCACTCGCAGGGGTTGTCAAAGATGTCGTAATTTGGTCACTCACTGGCCCCACCAAAAATGAAACGGAATTGAGTGAAGAGGAACCCTCATCCAAGGTTGATGGAGAAAAGGAAGGTAAAAAGCAAGGGAACATAAAACAAATATTAATTCTTTATGTCATCTCGGTCTTCCTTCTTCTAATCATCACACTTCTTGGCTTATATTTCCTAAACAATTAGCCATTGATTCAATCGTCATTCTAACGAATCACAGGATCAATGCACAAACCCACTGATTCGTTTTGACCCAATCAGAGGGCTCGCAGTGGGCTTTGTCATAGCCTACCCTTTGCTCAGGAATCGTCGTCGTTCTCGGGCATATCGGGCACGGTTGGGTCCTGTTTGGCCCAGAGCACGTCATCGATGCGAAGCACGGAGAGTGCAGCCTCGGTGGCCCCGGAGAGCACTTGACGGGTGATGCGAAGGGGTTCAACAACGCCCTCTTCAACCATGTTGGCAGGGACTTTTGTTCGCACGTTCATGCCGATGAAATGCCCCTCATCGCCTTCTGCCGTGGTTTGTTTGGCCACGGTTTTGAGGAGGGTGTCCAAGGGGTCCAAACCTGCATTTTGGGCGAGCACTCTCGGAATGACCTCAAGCGCATCGGCAAAGGCTTCGATGGCCAATTGTTCCCGCCCGGGAAATCGCTCTGCAAATCGGCGAAGGTGCCGTGCCAGCGCAATCTGGGTTGCGCCGCCGCCGGGTAACAAGTGGGGCTCCTCCAGCAATTGACAAGCCACCCCGAGGGCGTCGGCAAAACACCGCTCAACCTCACCCACGGTTTCGTTGGTTGACCCCTTCGCAATGAAGGTCGCTCCGCCCTCTTCGGTTTCGACGATCCAATGCATGACCCCGTTCCAATGTTCGTTGCGGCTGGAGATGAAGACGCCCAAATCCCGCTCGGTCAAACTGCTGATGTCGTGGTTGAGGGTGGCGTTGGTCCCTCGCGCGAGCAGGTCCAAATCCGAGCGAGCCACCCTTCGATATGCTTGGATGCCCGCATTGCTCAAACGACGGTGCATGTCATCGTCAATCCCTTCTTTGCAAGCCAGCAACGTGACGCCCATGGCGGCGAGATGGTCAACTTGCTCGTGAAGCAGGGCTTTCTCTTGCTGGCGAAACTCGTCGAGGACGCCCGCCTTCGTGAGGTTGACGTTGACGCTGCTCATCAGTTCTCGGCGTTCAAGTCCTCCGTCAATGAGGGCAATTTTTCCAGAAACGAGGTGTTTCGGCATGAGGTCCGTGGCTCGTTTTTTGGCGAGAACCAAGCCCATGACGAGGTGAGAATCGGTCATTGCCCCTCCGGTTTGGGTGAGGATCTTGACCCGGGTGGGGTCCACCACAATGCCATTGGGTCGCTCTTCCACGACCGCTTGGGCGGCTTGGAGGGCCAATTCAGCGAGATGGTTTTGCATTGCCGTGTGGATTTTTCCAGCGAGGGAGGTGACGGCGGCTTGGTGTTGCCTCTCAGGGGTTGCGTTGACAACGAGTTTTGGAAAATGTTCCCTGCAGGCTTCCTCGGCCAGTCGGTAGCCTCGAGCTATGGCGGAGGGATGGACCCCTTGGAGCACCAATTCCCATGCGTTTTGAAGAAGTTCAGCGGCAAGAAGAACGGCACTGGTGGTGCCGTCTCGAGCGATGCGGTCTTGGGTGGTTGAGGCGTTGATGAGCATCTTGGCCACGGGGTGTTCAACCTTCGCAGATTCAAGCACCGTCACGCCGTCGTTGGTCACCATCGTGCGACCTTCGTCATCGATGAGCAACTTGTCCTGACCCAAGGGTCCAAGAGTGGTACGGACCGCTCCAGCCAGCGCCATCGCTGCAGTGATGTTGCTTCGAAGGGCTTCTCTCCCCGTTGAGCGGGTGGTCTCCTTGAGGATGGGGACTTCGCTCATGTCCCTGCCACCGACATCCCTGCCATAAGCCAAGCGCTTTGCAGGCTTGAGGTACGGGTTCAGTCCTCGTCTTCAACGACCTCGAAATCGGCGTCAACGACGCCATCGTCCATGTTGATGGCGCCGTCTTCCCCGCTCTCTTGTTGCGCCATTTCGGCAGCAGCAGCTTCGTAGAGTTTGGTGGAGACGGCGTGCATGGCTTCCTCGATTTCTTTGACCTTGGCCTGAATGGCGGCGTCGTCCATGGCTTCGATGGCAACGGGTTTCCCGTCGTCGTCTTGGACCATCTTTTCCAACTCGTCCAAGTGGGCCTTTACGGGGTCAACATCGCTGTCGTCCAATTTATCGGCGGATTCCTCAAGCGTGCGTCGGGTTTGGTAGACCACCTGATCAGCCATGTTTCTCAACTCGACCTTGGCCTTTCGGCGTTGGTCTTCTTCGGCAAACTTCTCGGCTTCGGCGATCTTTTCTTGAATCTCGTCTTCGGAGAGTGAGGTGGCGGATTCGATTTTGATGGATTGCTCTTTGCCGGTTCCCATGTCCTTGGCGCTGACGTTCACGATGCCGTTGGCGTCGATATCGAAGGTGACTTCGATTTGAGGCACGCCGCGGGGTGCGGGTGGGATGCCAACGAGCTGGAACTGGCCCAGCGTGACGTTGTCCTTTGCAAACTCGCGCTCGCCCTGCAAGACATGAATTTCAACGGCGGGTTGGTTGTCGGAGGCGGTTGAGTAAATCTCGGAGCGTCGGGACGGAATGGTGGTGTTCCGTTCGATCATGGTCGTCATGACGCCGCCGAGGGTTTCGATGCCCAAGGTCAGGGGAGTCACGTCGAGCAGGAGAATGTCGGAGACGCCTTCGTCACCGGCGATGATACCGGCTTGGAGGGCGGCGCCCATCGCCACGGCTTCGTCGGGGTTAATGCCCTTGTACGGTGGCTTGCCCGCTTCTTTCTCAACGGCGTCTTGGACCGCTGGGACACGGGTTGAACCACCCACGAGGATGACTTTGTCGACGTCGCCCTTCTTCAGGCCGGCGTCTTTCATCGCCTGGCGGGTCGGGACCATCGTCTTCTCGATCAGTTTGGAAATCAAATCCTCAAACTTGGCCCGAGAGAGGGTGAGGTCCATGTGGACGGGTTGGCCGTCTGCCATGGAAATGAAGGGCAGGTTGATCTGCGTTTGTTGGGTCCCGGAGAGTTCAATCTTCGCTTTCTCTGCGGCTTCTTTCAGTCGGGACATGGCTTGCTTGTCCTTGGCCAGGTCGATGCCGGTGTCCTTCTTGAATTCGGCCGTCATCCATGCGATGATCTTCTCGTCGAAGTCGTCGCCGCCCAATTTGTTGTTTCCTGCAGTGGCCTTGACTTCGATTTGGGGTTGGCCGTCCACTTCGTAGATTTCGAGGACGGAGACGTCAAAGGTTCCACCACCCAAATCGTAGACGAGGATGGTTTGGTCCTGGGTCTTGTCAACGCCGTAGGCCAATGCCGCAGCGGTGGGTTCGTTGATGATGCGGAGCACTTCAAGCCCAGCGATTCGGCCGGCGTCTTTGGTGGCTTTTCGCTGTGCGTCGGTAAAGTAGGCCGGGCAGGTGATGACCGCTTGCTTCACTTCGTGCCCCAGGTAGGCTTCTGCATCGGCCTTCAACTTCTGGAGGATGAACGCAGAGATTTCTTGCGGGGTGTAGGTGGTTCCATCGACGTCGGTGGACCACTGGGCCCCCATGTGCCGCTTGACAGAGATCATGGTGCGGTCGGAGTTGGTCACCGCTTGGCGCTTGGCGGTGACGCCGATCAATCGCTCGCCGCCGTCTTTTGCAAACGCGACCACCGAGGGGGTGGTTCGGGCGCCTTCTGCGTTGGGGATCACGACGGGTTCGCCGTTCTCGATGGTCGCCACGCAGCTGTTCGTTGTTCCAAGGTCAATTCCAATCACTTTGCTCATGTTGTTTCACTTCCTTTTCAAAAAATGGGGATGCCACCGTCGTCTTCGTCATCGTCGTCGTCGCTTTCGCCGAAGTCAATGCTGATGTCCCCCGGGGCGGGGACCTCATCGTCATCGTTCGCTTCCAAGGCTTTCCCCTGTGGGGTCAGCTTCAGGGTGATGTCGAGAATGCCGTTGTTTAGGGTCCAGTCCACCACGTCATCACAGGGGTGGGGGAGTTCCACCAAAGCCAGTGGCTTTGGTTGGGTGCTTCGCATGATTTCGATCTGCGAACCGTTCTTGATGAGTTCAATTTCGAGGTGCTCGGAATCAATGTCGCCTTTAAGGGCAAAATCGAGCGTCACCGACATGTTCCAACCGTCGAGGTAGACGTCCTCTGCCGGGAGTTTGACCGTTTCGTCGGCGTTGGATTCCAGCGCTGCTGGGTCAAGTTCCACGGGGGCAGCATCCACGCGAACATTCATGCCCAAATTCTTGAAGAGGTCCTCGACCGAGGTTCCTGCGTTGAACATCTTTGAGATGTCGGAGATATCAAAATTGAAGTTGACTTCACCTTTGGCGATCTTTTCAGGGTTGATGCCCATGGCGTCAAACTGGTCTTTGAATTGATTCATGAAGCCCTTGAGTTGCTCTCGATTGATGGGCATCCCCATGTTTTGGAGCATGTTCTCCAGTTTGTCGAGAAAGGCGTCTTCCCAGGAATCGTCGGCCATTGAATTCACCACTACTTAACCATCGGTTGTATAGTGGCGATAGGGTGACCCCATATAAATCTAATCAAAACGCCGTGCTGATTGGACGCGAGATCTAGCCTTTCGGCTCACTGGTTGATGGATGTTAGCAAACCCTTAGCGGTCAAACCCGCCGGAGGATGAAACTTCACTCGCCGGTGATCAGGCGGACCATGGTTCGAACGTGGATGCCCGTGGCGCCATGGCCGACCATCTTGTTGGTCTTGGCGCCCCAGTAGGTTCCAGCGATGTCCATGTGAGCCCATGTGATTTGTTCGGCATCGTCGCCCTCGCCACGCTTGGGGACAAACTGCTTGAGGAAGGCAGCGGCCGTGTTGGCGCCCCCCCAGCGTCCAGCGCCCAAATTACGGGTGTCGGCGATCTTGGAATCGGTCATTTCCTTCTCAAAGGCGGGCAGAAGCGGCATGGGCCATGCGAGTTCACCAACGTCGTTTCCGGCCTCGTGAATGCGGGTACGGAAGTCGTCGTCGTTGGACCATAGGCCGGTGGCTTCGTGGCCGAGCGCAACCACGCACGCGCCCGTTAGGGTCGCAAAGTCGATGATGTACTCGGGGTCAAAGTCGGTTCCGGCCTTCCACAAACCGTCGGAGAGGACGAGGCGCCCTTCTGCGTCGGTGTTGAGCACCTCGATGGTCTTGCCCGAGAGGGTCGTGATGACGTCGCCGGGTCGTTGAGCGTTCGAGGAGGGCATGTTTTCTGCCATGCAGGTGATGCCGACCACTTTTCCACCGTAGCCGCTGGCTGCGAGGGCTTCCATGGTGCCGAAGACGGTGGCTGAACCACCCATGTCGTACTTCATTTCGTCCATGTTGGCTCCGGGTTTGAGGGAAATGCCCCCGGTATCAAAGGTGATGCCTTTGCCGACGAGCACGGGGTAACGGCCTTTTTGGTCGCCGTTCAGCGTGAAGATGACCATGCAGGGTTTTCGGGCCGAGCCCATGCCGACGGCGACCAATCCGCCCATACCTTGGCGTTTTGCGGATTCGTAATCGATGATTTCCACCTTGACGTTGTCGTAGGCCTTGGCCCACTCCTCAGCCTTGAGGGCGAACGCCATCGGGTACATGTCGTTGGGGGGGCAATTGCCGAGGTCGCGGGAAAGGTGTACGCCGCTTGCGATAGCGGCTGCTCGCTCAACGGCCTTCGACAACGCGTTGGCGTTGGCTTCGCTGCAGTTGATTCGAGCGGCCAGAGGTGGCTTTTCGTCGTCCTCATCAACTTGTTTGTAGTCGTCGTAACTGTAGTTTCGCAGCATCATGCCCTCGGCAAAGGCTGCCATGTTCTCCACGTCGGCGTCGTGGAAGACCACGGTCAATTCATTGCCGTGGACTTTCTTCAACGAGGCCACCACGGTGGCGCCACCTTCTCTGTAGGTGTGTGCATCGGCTTTGGCTTGCTTGCCCAAGCCGATGAGGATGGCTTTGCCGCCATCGGTTCCCATCAAGGTCATCGTTGCGTTGGCTTTTGCTTTGAAGTCGCCGTCGCCGAGGACGACGTTGATTTGGCTCTTGAGCGAACTCGGAATGCCTTCAACGGATTCCGGGAGTGCTTCTTCGCCTTCGAACAACGGAAGAACGAGCGTTCCGTTGATGTTGTTTCCTGAACTGATGGTCACTTGCATGGGTTCACCGTTGAGGACCAATGATTTCCCCCACTTCAACCCTTGGGGGTGTTCCTTTCGCTTCCGTCAGGAATCAACCCACGGTGCAGGCACTCTCGTTCATCGCATGAGGTTCAGATGAAGGGTCACACAACAGCTTCTTCTTCGTCGACATGGATGCCGGTTCTGCGCTGCATCCAAGCGCTCACCCCGACCATGGCCAGAAGGGTGCTCATGGGGTTGAACACGCCGAACCCGATGAGAAAGCGATCGCCTCCGTCATCGTCGACGTAGAGGGGCTTGATGTCGACGCTTTCGTTGACCCAAACCGAAGCGGTGATGACTCGCTTTTGGTAGTTCAAATTCCACGAACCTCCGTCCACGAACGTTGACGACTTTGCAACGAATTGAACAGTGCTGCTGTTGGTCGCATTGACGCCGAACAGAGGCGATGCCCAAACCACATCCCCTTCTCCGTTGAGGTATTCCAAACTGGCGTTCGAGGTGGAGGCCATGCCGTGGTTGAAGACGGTGAGTTCAACCGAATCTTGGCTGATTTCAAGGGATTGGACGTCAAGGCGGGCTCGCCAATACCAGACCTTGTTGATGAGGTATCGCATGACGTCCATTTCTTCGCCCAAGCGTTCGTTGAGGTTCTCAAAGCTTCCCGGGACAAATTGTTCGTCGTCCGTCTCGAAGGTGAAGGTTGGGAATCCCATGACGCCGTAGCCGTAGTCCCGGCTGGTGCCGCAGTTCGGATAGAGGCCTTGGTTCGCGTTTTGAATCGGAATGTCGGAGACGGTGGCGTGAACTTCGTCCCGAATGCCCCAGAACAATTCCCAGTCGGGCGGTTGATCCGGCCATTTCCCCCAGGGGTAGAGCATGATCCACACCCCGGTGTGCATGGTCACATACAGGTCGGCGTCGACCACGAACTCGTTCATGTAGGCCGAGTTGGAGGCGGTTTCCGATTCGCTGAAAGCGCTCGAGCCGGGTTGGGTGGTGGGGCAGGTGTTCCAGTAGTGGTCGTAATTTCGATTGAGGTCGACCTGATTGATGTTCCAGCGGGTATCGATATCGTTCCCGTCGGGGTTGAGCATGATGAGGATGTGAAGTTCGGTGCTCTGAAGCACTTGAACCGCTTCCTCGTTCCCTTCGCTCCAGGCGTTGATGTACCATTTTGCTGTTAAGTAGGCCAAGGCGGTGCCGAGGTATTCGTTGCCGTGGTGCCCGCCGTCAATGTACACGATTTCTTTGGCCGAGCCGTTCGGCTTGGTCTCCATTGACCAATCGGAGAGGCGCACAACCCAGAGTGTTTTGCCGAGCTCAGAGGTCCCGGCGGTGGTGAGGTCAACGATGTCTGGATGCTCGCTGGCCCAGTCGTTCACGTCGAGCGTCAGTGCGGCCCAAGTCAGATGAACGTGGCTATCAACAGGGTCGCCAGGCCAAGCAGCGTTGTCGTCCCCAATGAGTTGGGCAGCCGTCGTTGGAATACTGGCGAGCACCATGCAAACAACCAAACCGATGGCCACTCGCATGGTTTCCCGTCGTTCACGCCAATGAAAAACGCTTGCATCCAACGGGCTTCACCAGTCGGAGGTGAACGCGTTGGGGTTCGCGACCTTTTCGCCCTCTCTTGTCCAGATGCTTGCTCCGTCTCCAGCGTAAATGTCTGCGAAGGGGTCAGCATCCTCTTCCTGGAGGCTGCGTTGCATGTAGGCTTCCACACGGTCTCGCAGGTCCGGTTTGAACTTCCAATAGTGAATGCGCCATTCCCGTCCGTCCCACAACGTGGTTTCTTCGGATTCGGTCGTGAGCAAATCGTAATCTTGGAACATGTAAAACAAGTTACGGTCGGTCGGTTCAAGCGCATTGTCAATGATGCGATTGTAGAAGCCAAAGAACCCCAAAGCGTGTTCTGCCATGCCCTGCGCAACCTCTGCGTCCATGTTTTCGTCAATGTGCTGTTGAATTGCACGTGTGAGTTCTGCGAGCGTCATTCCCATGCTGATTTCCCCAGTGAGTCGGCCGATATACTCGCCGCTCTTGCTAATGTATATTGGTCGCCAACCCATATTAAGTGTTCCACCGAATTTCATGGAATCGGTGCATTGAGCCCTGCTTTCGGGCTTTGTTGTCCATCGGCAGGATGATGAAGGGTTTGCCGCACCACTCGCCCATGTCAGCGGATTTTGAGGAGGGCCAGTTCCTCGGTCTGCCCCAAGGCGAAGGCAAACCTGACGTCGTCGTGATACCGCTGGCCTATGAGCTTACGACTTCGTACGGAACCGGTGCGGTTGACGGTCCTGCTGCTTGCGTGGAAGCCAGCGGCCAGGTGGAATTGTTTGATGCAACGCTCGGTGCAGATCTGCCCGACGGATGCCGTTTCAAAACCCTGCCCGTTTGGGAGGGTTCGGCACCGACGCTTCACGGCCAACTGGACGAGATGGTCGACCATGTGCAACCTTTCTATGACGGGTCGGTCTTTCCACTTGCTTTGGGTGGCGAGCATGGGATTCTCCCAGCGCTCGTGCGTGCCGCTCGGATGCATCCTTTGGTCGACGGTGACTTGTCGCGGTTGACCGTCGTGCAACTCGACGCCCATGCCGACTTGAGATCTGAACTTGACGGTGAGGTGTTTTCACACGCATGCGCCGCCTCGCGAAGTTTGGATGTCGGCGTCGGTCGCCTGCTTCAAGCAGGAATACGGGCCTACTCGCTCGAGGAATCGATCCGTATAGAGGAAGACGATCGCATCACGACGTTTTTCGCTAAAGACACCCAACACCCCCACACCGGTGGCAATGCATGGCAAGGCTGGCTTCACGCGCTCGCAGCGATTCAGGGTCCTGTTCACTTGACTTTGGACATCGACGGATTGGATGGAGCGCTCGTTCCTGCAACCGGAACTCCTGTCCCCGGAGGGTTGTCCTATTGGCAAGCTGTCGAGACCATTGAGACCTTGTTTGCTAACCCCAACGCAACGGTCATCAGCGCCGATGTCAACGAAATTGTTGCACAAGAGGGAACGCCATTAACCCAATTCACCGCTGCGTGTTTGGCGACGAAAATGCTTGCTTGCCACCTTTTGGCTCGGCGGGAGGGCCGCTGGCTTCATCGGGAAAAAACAAGCTCGGATGAAGCGCCGTCCACCTTTTTTTCAGAAGCAAAGGGAGTAACACTTTCGGCACGTTCTTAAACGAAAGTGTCCGGCGGAGCGCAGGGTGATACCATGGCTGCACACCGAATTCGAGGTGCCCATGTCTTCGTAGACTACACGGGTGCCTTTTTTGAAGATGAAAATGCTCCGGATTGGGTGCTTTCCGTTATGAGGGAAGCCGTCGCCCAAAGTCCTGCGACGGAAGTTCACTCTCGCGTCGTCGCTTTTGACGGATCAACCTCTCCTCCCGGGTTCGCAGCCGTGGTGCTCATCGATGAAAGCCACATTACGGCTCACCACTATGCTGACCGAGGCATGCTTGCCTTGGACTGCTTCACCTGCGGTGACACCGACCCTGGGCAGATTGCAGACTTCATCCATCATGCGTTGATGGAAGGTGCTTCGGAATTGCATTTGGTACGCCGAGACCGCGTAAACCGATTCTTGACTGAGGCGTGATCATATGGGTGTTCGTGACTTCGTCAACGAACACTACCGCCACTTCAACGCCGGAACCGTCCAGCGTGCCAGCGAATCGTTGGTGAACATGCTGCAATCCGAGGCAAAAATCTTCCTCACCTTGGCGGGCGCCATGAGCACCGCTGAAATCGGTCGTAGCCTCGCCGAAATGATTCGCTCAGGCCACGTTGCAGCCATCTCATGCACGGGCGCCAACCTCGAAGAGGACGTTTTCAATCTGGTGGCTCACGACCATTATGTCCGGGTGCCGCATTACGAAGATCTCGCTCCAAGCGATGAGGAAGATTTGCTGGCTCGACATCTCAATCGCGTCACCGACACGTGCATCCCAGAGGAGGAAGCCATACGAGCGATCGAACACGAGGTTCTTCGTCTTTGGAAAGAGGCTTCAGATGACGATGCATCGCACCTGCCCCATCGTTACCTCTACCGTCTGCTCGCTACGGGCGCGCTTGAAGACGCCTACCAAGCCGACCCAAAGAACTCCTGGTTGCTTGCAGCGGCAGAGGTTGACCTGCCCCTCTTCGTCCCTGGATGGGAGGATTCAACCCTCGGCAACATCTTTGCAGCTCGTTGTTCGGAGGGCGTGGTCAACCCGAGTGCGGTTTTGGGCGGCGTTCACTACATGACCGAACTGATGATGTTCTACCGCTCAACCGCTCATCCGTTGGCCTTCCTTCAAGCAGGTGGAGGAATCGCCGGCGACTTCCCAATCTGCGTTGTCCCTTTGTTGCACCAAGACCTTGGTGAAACCGATGTCCCGCTGTGGGCTTGGTTTGCTCAAATCACCGACGCAACCGCCTCCTACGGCGGATATTCAGGGGCACCACCGAACGAAAAAATCACGTGGGGCAAACTCAGTGCAGCAACGCCTCGCTTCAACATCCAAAGCGACGCCAGCATCGTTTTGCCGCTGATGTTTGGCTATGTTTTGGACCTCTGAGGGGCGCAATCTCCCCAAAGTCTTGAAGGGGACCGCCTCAGGATTCTCACCATGAAAACCGTCCGACCGTTGCTCACGGTAGCCCTGTGTGCAGTTTTGCTCTTCTCGACGCTTCCCGTTCATGCCGAAGAAGCCACGGAGATTAGCCTTGAGATTCGTGTTCACTGGTTGGAAGCCAGTGGAGACGGGATGGCGCACGCTTACTTGCTCTCGTTTGCAGACAACGCTTCTTACCAGGTCAACCTGTCCATGGAACACCGCCGAAACGATACGCTGCTTCCCACTTCCTACGTGCTTGAATGGGATAGCGATGATGGGATGCGAACCGCACTTGCGACCTTCAACACCTCGTTGGTTTGGGGCGATCGCATCGTTCTGGATGCGCACGTCACCTCTCGGGACGGAAGTCCGGTTGATGTCATCCACAGCCGTGAATTGACGGTGGGGGTTTGGAACCAACCGATGGATGATCACGAAGTGATGCTCACGAGTTCATGGTCGCTTGAACAAATCTACGACAACGGCTCAGGTCCGCAACGTTTTGCTTTGGGTTTTACCGGGCAGGGCTGGCAGCAACGCGTTGGCGAAGTGCTCTCTTCTTGGGAACTGGGCAACGGCACGTTCCAAACTCTCGAGACCACAGGAGAGGGTGAAACGGACCTCGATTTGGTCCTCACGCAAGTCTGGAAGAACGAAACGCTCGTTGCAGGAATCCTGACGCATCAGGTGTTCGATGCTCGCGGTTTCGGCTCTCTTCAAACCACGGTGGTCGACGGGGAGATGGAAACGGTGGTCCACGCCGATGTCTCCCAAGCCCTTCTCAACCGTTCGTTGGTGAACGGCATCGTAGGTGAGCGCTTGCTGCTCGAAGCGACGGGCAGCCTGAATGTCACAGAGGACGGGGCGGAGAACAGTTCGTTGAACATCGATGGCGAACTCGCCGTGTTCTTCTTCGAATATCACGATGTCAACGGAGAACGCTTGCTTCAACACACCGCTTTCGAGGCCATGGCTGATTTCGTGCTCGTTGAAGACGGCACCCGATTGGACGTCGAATTGGACGGCTTTATTTCGCTGGAGCGGTGGGAAAACGGCGTCCGCACCGAGCACCTGGAGGAACTCTACGGCGACGGTACCTTTGGGTTTGAGGGTGAAGAAGAGAACGCTTCCGTGCAGGTGAACGGGACCATTCTGGACCTGCACACAAAAATCGAGAACGGCATCACGACGGTTGATGACCTCCACGTTGACGGGGTGCTGACGGGAGATGTGCAAGGCTCCTTTGGAGTCGTGCGTGGCATTGAGACCACGGGCATGCAAGCCAACGCAACGGGTGAATCCTTCCTCGTCAACGTCATCTTCCAAGAGTCTTGGTTCAACATCACCGGGGTGAACGGTGGGAATTTCTTTGACGGCGCAGGAATCGGCGCGACCCACAACCAAACGTGGGACTATCAGGCAGTTCAGTCCAATTGGGACAACCGGACGGTTCGCTTGGTGTGGCGGGAAACCGGTCCGGATGCATCTGAAGGCGAATCCTTCCCCGACAACAGCCCGGTGCAACAGGACCCCACGGCACCGGTCTCCGAGGAAGGCCTTGGTGACGTCACGGTCGGTCGGGAAACCGGTTTCATGCCCATTCCGATGGCGACCAACGACCGCTTGCTGCTCAATCAGCAAGACGGGATGTTCCTTTCGGTGCTTGCGGGGGGAACCACCATCGATGCACGAGACGGCCACAACTTGACGGTGATCGAGTGGAGCGGGACATATGGGGGCTCAGGCGAATCGGGGACGGCCTTTGGAGCCGTGGTCTCTGTAGGTCCCTTGTCAGGCTTGCTTTCCAACGTTGAGCGCAACCTGAGCCTTCCCTTCGGCGCCAACGGTGAAAGCATTTCGGTTCAAGAAACACAGCACCTCGACCGGGTTCTTTCACCCGAAATCGTGAGTGAGGACGAAAATAACCCGCCGGCGATTGCTGGAATCGGCCTTCGTGAAGGTCTGGTCCTTGGGGAAGGCGGCAGCCTCGCTCACTTTGAGGTGAGCGTCACCGATACGGAATGGAACGTGGTAGAGGTCACCGCTGATGCCGGCAACGTCGGTTTGGGCATCCTTCAACTCAACGACCGGGGACTTGACGGTGATCTAAGCATCGGTGACGATGTCTACACCACCACGCTGCGTGTCACGGGGCTTGAAGTCGGTGTTTACTCGGTGAACGTTACGGCCACGGACAGTTTTGGTTCGGTAAGCACCGAGGAAGGGTCGATCACGGTCCTCAACCAAGCGCCTCGCCTGCTGTCGGTTGAGTTTGCCCCCGCATCGCTTGAACGCGGTCAATCCACCGTGGTGAACGCCCGTGCTTACGATGGCCACGGTGTTTCAAAGGTCCAGTTGGACCTTCGCATGTACGCAGGCACGCTGGTGGACTTGACGGCTACGGACGGTGTTTGGACGGCCATGGTGCCGCTTCCACTTGGCTTCTCGCCGGGGGTTCAGACCGTCACGGTGGTGGTTGAGGACAGTTTGGGAGCCAGCGAACGTTACCAAAGCTTCACGCAACCCGATGGCGAAGTTGGGGATTCTCTCCAAGGCCCCCATCACGTTACTGTGGCCTCGGAGAACCCCATCGAAATCGAGGTGCTGAACGACCGACCTGTGATGGAAGCGTTGCCCCTCACGGTTGACAAAAACCCCGAGGAACCTACTGTCTTTACGGTCATCGTGACCGATCCAGACGGCATTGAACGCGTTCAAATCGATTTGGGCGTCTACGCTCCCCTTGGCCAAAGTTCGTGGACGGCGATGCACGATGACGGTCGTTCCGGCGGTGATTTGACGGCCGGAGACGGCGTGTATTCCGTGGTGCTTTCCATACGTGATGGGACGCCGCTCGGCACGCATGAAGTGAGCGTTCGGAGTTTTGATGCGTACGGAGAAATGAACACCACTTCGGTCGCCATACAGTTGGTTGACGGGAGCGGCTCAGGTGAAGGTGGTGCCTCCTCAAACACCGTTTTGGTCACCGTCCTTGGCGGCCTCCTTTTGTTGGGCGCTCTCGTTGTTCTGGGCTTGATGAACCGCCGACAGGGAGGGCAAGACGGCGAGTCGCTTGACCGGTTCGGGATGCAGTGACCTTTGACGGGTCATTTCAACTCGGCCGACAATCGTTTAAACCCCTGCAAGGTGCGAGGGATGCAAGCGAGCGTAGTGTAGTGGTTATCACCGGGCGTTGCCAACGCCTGAACCCGGGTTCGAGTCCCGGCGCTCGCATTTCATGCTCTCGTTCAACGCTTGATTGTGAAGTTTTATGGGATGGAGGAAACACCTTTCCGAAGGGGAGAACCATGTCCGACCGTCGAGAGATTTTCATTGGCAAAAAACCGTTGCACGCCTACGTTCGCGCTGTCGTTATGGCGATGGAGGAAGGGAACCGAGCCGTCCAGTTGGTGGCCCGGGGGGCCACCATCTCTAGGGCTGTCGATGTAGCTGAAGTCTGCCGTCGTCGGAGCGGTCACATCGCACAAAGTTTGCCCGCAACGGTCACGATTGACCATCTCGCATGCGAATCGGAAGAAATCCCAGCTGAGGACGGGGTTCGCACAGTCAGTGTGCTGCGCATCGATTTGACCGGTGAAGGTGAGGTCCCCGCGGCTCAAGAGGCTTGATCGAGCAGCGCTTTCAAGCGGCGCTCAATCTCTTCTGCGGTGCGCTCATACACGTCGTATTCGCTTCCAACCGGGTCCTCCAAGCCCCAGTCATCATCGATCTTGATGGCGGGACAATGAACGCCGCAACCCATTGAAATCACCTTGTCGAAGGTCTCGGGTTGGAATTCATCGATGCTCTGGGGGTGCATGCCGGTGGTGTCGATGCCTCGGCTTTCCAACAAGGTCAGCGCATGGGGCGCGACGGCGGTTGCAGGATGTGTGCCTGCCGATGAGGCGGTGAACCCCATCGCCTTGGCCAAACCCTCGGCCATTTGCGACCTGCACGAGTTGCCGACACACACAAACAAGATGTTCATGAAACGGTGTGGTTTTGAGTGCATTTGAATCCTTTCTCCGTAGACTACGGTGGGATTGACATAGGGCCGACACTTCCTCGCTTCTGTGCAGCGAGGTCACCTCATCAACGGAGGCCTGTTCGCCGTGTTTTTCGGCCTCCACATCGTTTTCGCATCGTTTGACCTGGAATTTGCATTCAGACTGATCGCATTGCTTATCACCTGCCAAATTCTTCTTTTTGGGCCGTTTTCGATACTTTTGGAGGGCTCGCCTTCCCGCCTTCACCGAAGGAAGACCAATCGAACGGGGGCTTTGCTTTCCATGCCCCTTTGCGTCGGCCTCGCATGGGCCTACGCCGGCATGGCTTGGTCGTGGCCGTTGGTGTTTCTGCTCAGCGGCGCCTCCCTCGGGGCGCATTTGATGTTGGACAGGCGGCTGTCGAAATCGGCAAACGGCCCTTCGTGGGTGGGTTGAAGTAGGCCTGCACGGTGGTTCGGGCATGGCGGATTCCCCCGTGACCATCAACTCCCCCGGAGGCCAGTCGGCACCGGCCAACCCCGAACCATCGCCCCAAGAGCAGAAGCAAATGGAGCAGGCATATGCTCAGATGAAACGGAAGATGGCGATGGAGGAAATCGGGCGGAAAATCAAACACAAGATCATGGTCCTTTCTGGGAAAGGCGGTGTTGGGAAATCCACCGTTTCCACCGGTTTAGCCCTCTCCTTGGCCCAACAAGGTCATCGTGTCGGCATTCTTGACATCGACATCACCGGTCCAAACGTCCCCAAGATGATGGGTTTGGACGGGCGTCGTCTTCACGTTGAGAACAAACGCATTCATCCTGCTGAAGGCCATTTGGGTGTCAAGGTCATCAGCATGGCCTTCCTTCTGGAGGACGAAGACACACCCGTGGTTTGGCGAGGCCCCATCAAACTCGGGGCGATTCAACAATTCATCGGCGACGTTGAGTGGGGTGAACTTGACTTCCTCATCATCGATTTCCCTCCCGGTACATCCGACGAACCGTTGACCGTAGCTCAGTCCCTTCCCAACATTGACGGCATGGTCATCGTCACCACGCCGCAACAGGTTGCTTTGCTCGACAGCCGAAAATCGATCACGTTTTCCGAATCCCTGAAGGTTCCCGTGCTCGGCGTGGTGGAAAACATGAGCGGCTTCACTGTCCACGGCACCGCACCTCCCGGAACGAGCCTCAACATCGCTGCTCCCGGCGGCAAAACACTCACGACAAAAGCGGACGATGATGGACGGTTTTCCGTGACCCTTGACATCTTCAAGCAAGGCGGGGGTCAAGCCACGGCGGAGGAATTCGGTGTCCCGTTTTTGGGGGCCTTGCCCTTTGACCCGGGTTTCGTTCGCGGCGGTGATGACGGGGTCCACCGCATCGTCTCCGAACCCGAGGGTCCCTCTGCCCGTGCGTTTGCGAACGTGGTTGAGGCGATTCAAGCCCAACTTTCCGACGGCACCGACAGCGGTTTGGAAATCGTTTGAGGTGGAACGATGAGCGAACCGCTTCCCACACTGAAGAAACTCGAGCGACGTACCAGCGACATGGTGCTGACCTACGACGACGACTCCACCTTCACGGTAAGTTACGACGACGTGCGACATGCGTGCCCTTGCGCAAAATGTGCACCGATGCGCAACGAAGACGACACCAGCCGGACCCTCCGAAGGCAGGTTGAGGCGCTGCCGGCCGAGAAACCGACCGTCAAAACGGTCGGCAAATATGCGCTCTCCTTTGAATGGCAGCAAGGCTGTTCGAGCGGCATTTATCGCTTCGAGCGAATTTACGACCTCGCCAACCGTCGGGACCCCGATCGTGGCAGGCCCTACGTCCACGGCGCATGGTAAAAAGGCAAAATTGAGTCCCGTATTGACGACGAGTTGATGAATGCAGGGCCTCGCCCAAAGGAACGAGGGGAACGATGCAGAGCGTCTATTTGACATGGATGATCAGCGCTCTCGCCTTGGGGGTTCTGCTCCTTCCGGTGTTCAAACCCCCGTGGGCGAAGGTGTCCCTTCCACCCTTCGTTGATTTCTTCCGGCGGTATTGGGTTCACCTTCTGATCGTCTTTACCATCTACAACCTCAAAGACGGCTTGGACCAACTCGACCGGGTGTTGATGGCGAGCACTGGACTCGACATGACCCCCTACATTTGGGCGATTGAGGGCAACCTCGTGTTGTGGGTTCAACAAACGTTTGAAGCGGCTTGGCTGACCACGGCTCTCACCCATTTTTATGTCGCTGGCTTCATGTTCATCTGTTATGTTTCCGTGTTCTATTTTGCCTACTTTGACGACCGTTGGCTCGCCGACCGCGTCACCCTTTCCATCGCTTGGGTGTACATCCTTGCCGTCCCGTTTTACTTGTTTTTCAATGTCAGGGTGACCGGTGACACCATTCCAGAAATGCAAACCTTGGCGTACACCTTAACCCCGGAAATTGCTGATTGGTTCCGCCGGATTGACCCGTTCACCAACGGCATGCCCTCCCTCCACATCGGCATTCCCTTCGCCGTGTGGTTGTGCTTAACCCGATTTGATGATGACCGACGTTGGAACCGATACCGTCACACCGTCTTTGCCTACACCGCTCTCACGGCCTTTACCATCATCTACCTCGGCATTCACTGGTTCATGGACATTATCGGGGGCATGCTGGTCGCAGGCGCTGCGGTTTCCATGGCCGACAGGACCTCAAACACCTGGTGGAAGTTTTTCGATGAGCGCACGATGAACGTCCGCATCGTGACGGTGCTGACACGCCCCAAAAAGGCGTGGACTTGGATCAAAAGCAGATTGCACAGGATGTATTTGCAATACCGGTCACCAACCAGCACCGAGACCGGGCGGATGGCGCTTGCCATCCTCATCGTGGTCGCCGCCGTCATCACATGGGATTTGACCAATCGCTCCCTCCCTGCAGGAGGGGTTGAGGCACCCGAAGCTGCCGCCGCTATCGACGGCTGGATGGTCACCCTGGACAACCAAACCGAAGGAGCAGCGCTGTTGCTGCACAACCTTTCCACGATCACGACCGAACCTGCTCGGTTCAACGTTCCCGGCTTGACGCTCAACGCTTCCTACGACGTGATGAACGACCGTCTGGTGGTGAGCAATACAAACATTATGCACGTCTTTGACATGGAGCAACCAACAACACCCATCGCTTCGTTTTCAACCGGTGACGTGAGCGATGTTGCCCTCTGTGGGCTCGCCCAATCCATGGTCGTGGTCTATTCAGAGAACGGTTCTATCGTGATGCGAGCTCTTGACGGGCAGCGCCTCGAGGGCGCACACTCGGAGTTGAGCGACGTTGCTCGTTTGGTGTGCAGCGGCTCTGAAATCGCCTATGTTACCGAAACGGCGCCTCTTCAGGTCAACGTGTTCCAACTCGGTGTGACGGGCCAGGTGACTTACACCATCAACGCCAGTGCCCCCGTGGAAGAGGACGAGGTTCTCGCTGCGTGGGGCACGCCGGTGGACATGGAAAACGCAACGATCGATACGCTTGCCTTCGACCGGTCGTACTTGGCCGTCACCGTCAACGTCAGTGCCACCGACCGTTTGGTGCTCGTGAATCGGTCCTCGGCCGAGCAGTGGTTGGCGAGCAACCCGAAGTACGAGGTCTCTGGCCCCTCCATGGGTCACGGAATCTTGGCTTGGTCGGTTCGTGACCATCTCAATCCAACATCTCCTCAAACCAAGTACCTGGACCGCGAAATTTACTTCCTTGATTTGGTGGAGAACACGACCCACGTGCTGACATCAGATACCAACGACCAGTGGGGGCCGCAGGTCTTGGAGAATCATCTTGTCTACTTCCAGCTTGAAGATGAGGTGCGAACCGTTGAAATCCACGCTTGGGAGCCGGAATTGCGAGGCTACTCCAGCTTCATTTTGCAGGCTGGTGTGTTGTTGGCCTTTGTGGTGGTCGCCTGGCACATGTGGCAGCGGCAAAGCGAACGGCGTCAAGCGAATCAGCCGTGATAACGAACTCGCGTTCGAACATCCTCAAGACGCGCATGAACTTCGCTTGCGGTGGGAACGGCGCCACCTTGCAAGACCGGAGCAGGCCCGAGTCGACCTTCCTCAGCGAGATAGCCTTCAATCACCCATTCCATGGCGTTGGGCCAATGGGGGTGAGATGCGCCAAGAATCTCGTCAAGAACATGCAGGTCTATACCGAATTTTTCAACATCGTATTCGATGGAGGCCAGTCCAAAATCGATGAGATGGACCTCGTTTCCGTCGATGAGGATGTTGTTGCTCGACAGGTCCCCATGGGTCATGGCCTCGCGGTGAAGTCGCCGCACGCTTCCACCGACTCGATGGAGCGTTGCCCGAACGTCGCCTTCCTCCTTGCCTTCGGTGTTGAGAACTTCGATGAGCGGGACGCCTTCCAAGTGCTGGACGATGAGTTGCCCTCCCTCGTAATCCAAATCCCAAACGGCCGGGACGGAAAGGCCGGCTTTCCGCGAACGTATCAGCAAGCGTGCTTCGCTCACCATGCGACGGACGCCAAGACGGTGGTCGAGGTCTGGATGGCGCCAAGAACGGGGGCGCCGCTGTTTACGTACAGCGGTTTGACCGAACCAAACCCCCTTCCAAACCTCCGCCTCCGCTCCCAAGTGCAGGCGCTCGGTGGGCTTGAAGACCATGGCACAACGCATGCTTGGGGCTTTTTGAAACTTCAGCCCTATCCGTTCATTGAAAAAGGGTTGATGCGTGGGACTGTTGAGTCCCATGAGCATTTCCCTCCCCATGTGTTCGGTCAACTTCATGGACACCTCGCTGTCGGTTGAAGAACAGGCGATTGCGGACCGAATTGAAGAACTGAAAGCCCAGTTGGGCGACGACCTGCTCATCCTGGGTCACCACTACCAACGGGACAGCATCGTCATGCACGCCGATTTCCTCGGGGATTCCTTCATGCTCAGCCAGAAAGCGGCCGAATCCTCGGCAAAACACATCGTCTTTTGCGGCGTTCATTTCATGGCGGAATCCGCCGATATTCTGACGTCTGACGAGCAATCCGTGGTGCTCCCCAACCTCCGTGCGGGTTGCTCGATGGCGGACATGGCGACGCTTGTTGAGGTTGAAGCCGCTTGGGACGCCATCCTTGCCGAGTCCGGTCTTGCTGACCCCATCTCTAGAGCCGATGCCGATTCGCCCGCTGAGGAGGGAACCTCCTACCTCGTACCCGTGACCTACATGAATTCAAGCGCAGACCTCAAGGATTTCGTGGGTCGCCACGGCGGGGTGGTTTGCACGTCTTCAAACGCCGAAGGCGTCCTCAACTGGGCCTTTGAGCGAGCAGGCCCAGAGGGGGCCGTGTTGTTCTTCCCCGATCAACACCTTGGAAGAAACACCGGTCATGCCATGGGTGTTTCGGAAACGGCGATGCCGACATGGACACCGGGGATCGGTGCAAGCATGCCGCTGAAAGGCGCCAGAATCGTTCTCTGGCACGGTTTTTGTTCCGTTCACAAGCGGTTCACGCCCGACCAGATTCATGCGTTCCGCGCTGAACATCCCGACGGCTTGGTCGTGGTGCACCCGGAATGTCCCAAAGCAACCGTTGACCTTGCTGATGCCTACGGTTCAACCAATTTCATTCGCAAGTACGTGGAGGAGTTGCCCGCCGGGGCATCGGTGGCCATCGGTACGGAGATCAACATGGTGGCTCGACTGGCCCAAGAACACCCCGACAAGCACATCGAGTGTTTGGACGAGGAAATTTGTCCGTGTTCAACGATGTACATGATTCATCCAGCCTATTTGATGGACGTGCTCGAACGCTTGGTTGACGGTGAAATCCCCAACCAAATCGTTGTACCCAAAGATGTTCAGGAAGGTTCGCTCATGGCGCTCAACCGCATGTTGGCCATCAAGGCGTGACGGGAAGCAACGCTGCCGTCCCCTTCCACCCAAGCAAGGCCAACAACGGGCCGAGAACGCCGGTGAGAGCGAGGTAAAGGCCCAACGTGGAATGCCGTCCTTCATCGAGCATGTGTGCGCTTTCAACCGAAAACGTCGAAAGGGTCGTAAATGAACCGAGAAGGCCCATGCCTAACAGCAACGCCTGCTGTTCACCAACAACGCTCGCAGCGACCAATGCCGTCACCACACCAAGGGCAAACGAACCGAGCAGGTTCGCTGTCAAGGTTGCCCAAGGATAGGTCTCGGAAGCCATGTTTTCACTCAATGCGTACCGAAGCAAGGCGCCGACTGCACCGCCGACGGCGACCAGCACCCAGTTGGAGAACACGATGGTTTCCTGCACGAGCCGTCTTTGAACATATGCCTCAAGACGGTCACATAAGGCCCAACTTCGGGGTTATCGTCATAGGCTCAGCCAGTTTCGCAAAACCATGGAAAACGTGATTTGGTTTCTCACGGGGAACATTGGAAAGCTTGCTGAGGCTCAACAGCATCTCCATCCAATGGGGTACGAAGTCCGACAGTTGCTGGCCGAAAAAGCGTCCGTCGTCGAACCTCAGGCCTCCGACCTCGAAACCGTTGCAAGGGCAAAAATCGAACAGGCACGGGCCCTCCTTCCTTCTCCCACTGCGAAGGTCATGGTGGAGGACGCAGGGCTCTTCATCGATGCGCTCAACGGCTTTCCCGGCGTGTATTCTTCTTACGTGTTTGACACCGTAGGTTGCCTCGGTGTGCTGCGTTTGTTGGCTCATCTCGCCAGCGATGATCCGGTTCAAGCGAAGCGATTGCGGTCCGCTCAATTCCGAGCAGTGGCTGGATTTTGGGACGGCGAACGCACGCTCTTTGGAACAGGCGTATGCCCGGGGTCCATCTCAACCGAACTACAAGGGGAGGCAGGGTTCGGGTTTGACCCGGTGTTCATTCCTGCCGATCTCAACGGTGAGGGCGAGTCGCTGCCCCCTGATGTCTTGGGCCAGGAAAGCACGCATGGAATGACCTTCGGCGCCGTTGAGCAGTCCAAAAAACAGGTCTTCAGTCACCGCCGGAAGGCCTTGGACGACCTGTTGCGTCAACTGCCCGACTTGTCCAAGAAGGTCTAATCTCCCCTCCGCCATCACCGTCATAAAGCACCGAGCGTTGGCCGGAGCGAGGGCCATGGGATTTGCACGCACGGCCGTAGGGTTGCTGTTTCTCTCCGTTCTCGCGTTTTATCTTCTCACCATCGGTTCCTTGACAGAGGAAGCCAAGTGGGGCTTCGTTGGTGCGATGGCCGTGTTGGCTTTTCTTTGGGTGAACCTCGCCCCCAACCCTGCACCTCGTCAGCAGCCCCCCCGTCCACAAACGCAAGCGGCTTCCCAAGCGGTTGAAGCCACCGAACCCGAAATCGAAGATGAGGACGAAGAAATGCCTGCTCCCGTCACGGCGGATTCGCTCGACGGGGCGACCTTGCGGGAACGGAAATTAGCAAAGATTGCTGCAGCGCAAGCCGCTCAAGCAGCAGCGCTCGCAGACGAGAGTGAGAGCCTGGTTGAGGTTGAAGTCGAGATTGAGGATGTTCACGTTGCGGACGAATACGTGGTGGACGTGAGCCCTGAGTCGGTTGAAGACGCTGACATCGAACTCACCGTCAACGAACGGCGGGAACGCCATGAAGCGATCCGAGAGCGCATCAAGCGGCGCCGACGGGGCCAAATGGCCGAAATTCGGGCATCAACCGCCCGAATGTGGGAAGAACACGCTGGCGGTGAAGACTTGGTGGCGCTGCTGCAGACGCCCGGTCACGGGCACACGGTGCTCGATGAACCTGAGCATCCTCAACCCGGTCATGTCTACGGCGCCACCTTTATTCGCATCGACGAGGCTCGTGTTCTGAAACTGCGCCTCCCCTTGGATGTCGGCTTTGAATCCCTGCAACCCCCCGCTCCCGATGTGCCGAAACTCATCGGCCCTGACGGGAAGGAACTTCCTCCTCTCATCGGCCCAGATGGCCAACCTCTGGCCCTTCCGCCGATGCCCGCAGCAAGCAGTGCCCTCTCTGCGCTGCGAGAAGAGATGCGAGACTGATTCTGTTCTCCGCCTTCTGTTGCCGATAGGCAGAACATTTATTAATGACTGCCAACATAATATGTTCTCGTTGGAGACATGACCATGCCACTTCAATGGACCAATTCTGGACCAGAATCGTAGACCTACAAACGCGGAGATGCCGGCAGGTGCTTTTCAGGCACCTGTTTTGTGAGCATCGCTGCGCAGAAAGATAGGTAGATTTTGGAGAGATACTATGGTAAATAGAAGAAAGAACAGAAGGAAACGACCCAACCAACAACGACGCTACAATCCGCACACCAAGCGCATTGAGCCGTTCCAAGGAAAGAAAAAACCGACCAAGGCACCAAAACCGAAGGGCGAAGGCGAAACGTCTCAACGCAACAATGGCGTTGGTTTTGTTCCCATCAAGCCAACCCAAATGCGTAAAACGGTCCCTTGCACGTGCGATGGTGACCTGCTCAAGAGCACCAACCAGCGTATGCTTCGCCGTCTTCGCGACAAGCGAACCCGAGGTTGCAACACCGCTTCAAATGCATTTGACGTGTTGGTTATCAACGGTGCGTTCCGCAGGGAACATCGGCGTCACATGGGGCATTTCCGCGCCTTCCTCAGGGAGGAGCAGATTCGCTTCGTAGAGGTTTGATCCTTCAAGAACATCGAGGTGGCCGGGCACCAACCCGGACAAGAGGAAGGCAGTGGCGCTTCCTACAACCCCCTTGGCCGACAGGCTCGAGATTGAATGTGAGCCCGTTGCAGCGGTTCATCAGCGATGCATCCAGCGTGCAGTTTCCCGGTTGAGGAAAGCGTGAACACCGATTTCTTTGTCTTCGCTGTCAAACAGGCTGGCAAAGGCGACGGCTTCGATTTCAACGCCGTCGGTCAATCCTTCGTCGAGGGCGGCACGCACGGTTTGCTTTCCAACCCGAAGCGCGTGAGATGATTTGCTTCCAATTCTGCGAGCCATTGCGAAGACCGTTTCCTCAAGCTTCTCGGGAGGGACGACGTGATTCACGAGCCCGATGCGGTGCGCCTCCTCCGCTGGTACCATGTCGCCGGTCATGATCATCTCGTGCGCTTTCCCGTAACCGACCAAGCGTTCCAGCCGTTGCGTTGCCCCGTATCCCGGGATGAGTCCAAGATTGATTTCAGGGGCTCCAAAGGTGGACCGGTCACTCGCGATTCGGACATCGCAGGAACACGCCACTTCGCAACCACCGCCCAAGGCGAAACCGTCGACCATGGCGATGGTTGGCTTGGAAAGGTTCCACAGCGCTTCAACGGCATTGTCTCGAAATTTCTCGCGAATGACGCCGCTTCCTGCACCAGCAAACTCCGTGATATCGGCCCCAGCAACGAAGGCGTGAGGTTTGGCGCGCTTCCCTTCCGGCGGTGCATTGGGTGCAGCGCCCGTGACCACGAGCACCCGGACCTCCTCGGAGGCTTCCATCCATGCGCAAACCGCCTTGAGCGAGGCCATCACTTCGGCGTTGAGGGCGTTCAATTTGTCGGGCCGGTCAACGGTCATGCAAGCAAAAAAACCGATATCATCGTCTTCGCTGATCGGGTGAAGGTCAACCTTGACCACGTCGCTTTCGGGGGGGTTCATGGACGAGGTCAACCCCCTCTTCTTCTTCATGTCATCGCCGAGGTTCAATGAAGCGGAAGCAAGGTATCATATCCGTCGCTTCCTTCAACGGCGCATGACTGCTGGGTCGTCGCCGATGGTCAGCGCAAACGACATGGCCAAAAAATACGGTGATTTCGTGGCTTTGCACCCCTTGAACGTGGAGGTTCATGCGGGTGAATTCTTCGGCGTGTTCGGTCCCAACGGAGCAGGGAAATCCACTTTCATCAAGCTCCTCACGGGGCAACTTCGCCCGAGCAAAGGACGGATTGAAGTGCTCGGTGTTGATGCGGTCGCCGACCCTCAAAAGGTCAAAGCGAACATCGGCATCGTGCCGGAATCTGAATCCCCTCCGTCCTTCTTGACCCCGACTGAATTCCTCGAGTTTGTGGCCCGTTTGCGTGGCGTTGACGACATGAAGGCGAAGGTCGAGCACTGGCTCGAGTGGTTCGGTCTGCAAGAAAAAAGGGACACGATGTGCAAAGACCTCTCCAAAGGACAACGGCAAAAAGTGATGCTGGCGAGTGCGTTTATCCACAAACCCAAACTCCTGTTTTTGGACGAACCCTTTGCAAACCTGGACCCGATTTACCAGCGAAAATGCCGAGAGTGGTTGCTGGACCATGTCGCCAACGGCGGGACGATCTTTCTGTGCTCGCACGTCCTTGAAATGGCTGAAAGGATGTGCAATCGCATGGCCATCATCAACGACGGAAGGGTGTTGGCGGCAGGCACGGTGAAAGGTTTGAAACGGTCGCAGGACGAGACGCTGGAAGATGTTTTCATCCGTTTGGTGGGCCGCTCCATCGAAGACGTGGAACGTTTGAGCGATGAAGGCCTCGGTGACGATTCGGAGGAATGAACGTGCCAGGTACCTTCATCGAATCGCGTCCATGGACGGACGGGGTCGTTGAAGAACACCGCTCGCTTGGAACCTCGCCCCACGGGGTGCAACTCAACGAACCGCTTCGAGGTTGGGCCGCATTTTCCGCCACGTTTCGCGTCATGTTTGTTGAAGAGGCTCGCAAAAGCGTAGAATTCGCCAAAAAACGACAGATGGTACTTTTCCCGTTGCTGTTGACGCTCGTGACTGCGATCTCAACCATCGGTCTGCAATTTTTGGTCGGGGACTCCACCGCTCAAACCTCCGACATCGATTCCAAGACCTTTACCTGGCAGGAATTGCGTTTTGCGCTTCATCTCCCGCTCTTCATGTTCTCCTTGGGCATGGGGACCTTCGCCTTCATGGGTCGGGACGCTATTGTCCGGAGGACGGCGACCAAAAATTACCTTCTCGCCGCACCGGCTTTGCAACCTTTGCCCAATTCCATGGCACATTTCGTCTATTTCGTCAAGGACATGTTGTTCTACGTGCTTCTCATTCTTACGCCCATCATCAGCGGCATGGCGCTCGGTATCCTCCTCGACGGTGTTTCGGGCATCCGTACCCCGTTGCTGTGGTCTTCCCTCCCGTGGACTTGGTTGGCGATGGCAACGACCCTCGGCCAAGGGTTGGCGCTCTCGTTTTTGGCGTCCTCGCTTTGGTTGCGCGGCCGTCCGTTCACGCTCGTGGGTCCGGTGGTCATCGTGGCACTCGGCATTGCCGTCGGCGTTGGCGTGCTGCCTGCCGACCTCCTTTTGTGGGGTCTTGCCGCTCAAGCGAGTCAGAGCGGTGTCGCCATTCTGCTCGGGTTGGCATTGTCGGTCGGCATTGGTTTTCTCGCTGCGCAACTGATTCTCGACGATTTTGACGTGAGCGTTGTTGAGCAGGGGGACTTGCTTGAGCCGATGTACAATCGACTCGGTTTTCTGGGGCGAGGCGAAATACGGCTCATCGTCGCCAAGGAGTTCGTTGACCTGTTCCGCTCAGGCGCCATCAAGAAAATGACGGTTTCGTACGCCATCCCGCTGCTGGTTTTGCTCGGTATGGCGTGGCTGGTGGATTTTGCCGAGGCTCCCATTCCCATCAACCTGCTTTCTTATGCTCCGTTTTTGGGTTTCTTTGGCTTCAATTTTTATTCGTGGTTAACCATTTTGGATTCCCCAGATTTCATGAACGGGTTGCCGCTCAAAGTCCCCGATTTGATTCGTGCGAAGGTGGTCGTCTACTTCTTAGCCACCTCTTGGATTTCGCTGATTTTCATTGTCCTCATGGCCTGGCGTCTTGACGAATGGGCGTCACTGCCCACGAGCATCATCGTGATGTTTGCAAATTCCGTGTACATCGTCGCTCTTACGGCGTTCTTGATGGGCCTGCGTCCAAACAAGGCCATCTTTGATGCCTCCATCATGGTCTGGTTTTGGATTGGGACGGTCTTGCCTCTGCTCGGGTTGTTCTTGCTTTCGTTCACGCAAGGCGACGTCAGCCTCTACGGAAACTGGTGGGAACGTGCAAGTCAGGACGGGCTGGCTGCAACCGCACAAATGTACGACGAAACCATGGTTCAGCAAGGGTACATCGGGATGATCGCCATCTCGATCGGTTTGATGTTCGCCTCGGCGGTCTTGTGGAAGTTGATGGACCGACGATGGGGCCGTGCTGAGTTCTCAAACTGAGCCTGCTTCCAATTTTTGCAGGTATCTTCTTGTGCGTTCACCGTCGCGTCCAAGCCATGCCTCAAGTTGTTGCCGTTTGCGGCATGCCGGGGTCGGGCAAGGGTGAATTTGCTGCCATGCTCGTTTCGGCAGGTGTCCCCGTGGTGTCCATGGGCGATATGATTCGCGCCGAGGTCAGGCGCCGCGGCCTTGAGGAGGCGCCGAACGTGTTTGGCGAAGTCGCCGCATCCTTGAGGGCAGCGCACGGCGCGGACGTTCTCGCGGTCCGTCTGTGTGACCGAGTTGATGAGCTTCTCACCTTGCACCCCCTGGTCCTGATCGAGGGTTTGCGTGGCACGGCCGAACAAGCCGTTTTTTCATCCAGGTGGGGCGACAACTACCGCACGGTGGCCATCGTCGCCGATGCAGACACGAGGTTTCAACGCATCCAGCAGCGAGGCCGCTCTGAGGACGGTGACCGAGCGGCCTTCGAGGCTCGCAATCAACGCGAGACGGGCTGGGGCCTCGACCTGCTCATCGAGCAGGCCGATGATACCTTGGAGAATGAAACCGATTTGGCCTCGTTTCATGTCAATTGCCACGCTTGGCTCGATAGGCTTTTGGACGCCTGAATCAAGCCGTTTCGACGCCCTAAAGTTCGTCACAGCAAGCCGATTTGGGTGTTGTTTTCACCCAAGTGTTATAGTCGGGGAGATGTTGTAGCAGAATGCATTCGGCGGTGTTGGTGACCATGGCAAGAAAAAAAGGCGGTGGCGGTGGCGGACGGCAACGAAGCCAACAACGTGCCCAATACGACGAATTGGACAAATATCCCGTGATGCCTCCTCACGCTTTCGCTCGCATCGTCCGTGACAAAACCACGCTCAACATCATCTACCAAATCATCGAGCCCCCGCTCACGAAAAAAGAACAGGAACAGCGCGACGAAATCATGGACATCTTCATCCGCTCGTTGACCGCCAACATCGAAGAAATCGATTCCAACCCCGATGCGTACGTCCGCACGGCGATGGACAAAGTCATCAAAGCCTACGGGATGAAAATCAACAAGAAATCAAAATCCAAGATTTTCTACTATCTCCGCCGAGACTTGATTGGCTACGGCAAGATGGACGTCTTGATGAACGACGTGAACGTTGAGGATATTTCCCTGGACGGGACCAACGTCCCTATTTTTGCCTACCACCGAAAATTTGAGTCCGTGGAGACGACCTGTGTCTGGGAAACCGACCATGAACTCGAGTCTTACGTCATCAAACTCGCTCAACGGTGTGGAAAGCACATCTCGGTGGCCGACCCGCTTCTCGATGCAACGCTGATGGACGGTTCTCGTATTGTCATGAAATTGGGCCATGAAATTTCAACGCGTGGGTCAGCCTTCTGTATTCGACGGTTCAAAGACGACCCCTTTTCACCCGCCGACATCGTAGCGTTCCGGACCATGTCGTCCTTGATGGTCGCCTACCTCTGGATTGCCTTCCAGAACGAAGTCCCGATGCTCTTCGTGGGCGGTACGGCTTCCGGCAAGACGACGACCCTCAACGCCATGTGCATCTTCATTCCATGGCAGATGAAGATCGTCTCGATCGAATCCACGCGTGAAGTGAACATCCCGCAACCAAACTGGGTCCCAGGCCTCACTCGGCAAGGGTTCGGTGGTGAGAGCGACGACGGTGTTATTGGTGAGTTCGAATTGCTGAAGGCTGCCCTTCGTGAACGACCCGAATACATCATCGTGGGTGAAATCCGTGGTGCCGAAGCATACGTGTTGTTCCAGGCGATGGCGACGGGACACTGTGCCTATTCAACGGTTCACGCCGACTCGGTTCCTTCGCTTGTGCACCGGCTTGAGAACAAACCCATCGATATCCCCCGTGTTTTGCTGCCTGCGCTTGAAGCCTGTTCCATTCAGATTCAGACCCGTATCAACGGCCGTCGTGTCCGACGGACAAAACAAATCGTCGAAATCGTCGGCATTGATCCGAACTCCATGGAGGTCATCACCAACGAGGTGTTCCGTTGGGACGTGACCAACGACGACTTTACCTTCAGCGGGAAGTCCTACGTTCTGGAGAAAATCATGGTGAAAATCAACTACAGTCAGGAAGAGATGCGACGCGAATTGCGTACGCGTAAGCGCGTTTTGGAATGGATGGTGTTGAACGATATTCGCAAAGCCGACCAAGTGTCCCAAATCGTCACGGAATACTACGTTCGGCCGAACGAGATTTTGGCCCGCGTTGACGGTCTGAAGTGAAATCCAAATGAGCACGAGGTGAGACGATGGACCTGACAACATGGCAGCGAATTTGCAATCGCGTGCTGGGGGGTCTCGTCAAGAAACGTGCCCGAAACGACAAAGAATTGTCCGGCAACCTTGTGAAGGGGGCCATGGGCATGATGCCCGAGGTTTACCTCGCCACCGTGATCGTCACAAGCATTGCAATCACCCTGATGTCGTGGGCTTTTGTGGGGATTTTCTTCATCCCTGATATCGGCGTTATCGCCTTCTACGAGGGCATTCAGGATCCAGCTTCCATCGACCCCTGCTTCGAGTGGGAGTATTGGAACCCAACCCTGGTTGACCCCTCCCTCCCCGGCAACGGTTGTCCCGATTACAGTCTCCAGGTCTTTCCGCCCGCCCTCAAGATCTTGCTTGTGGTCTTGGGCGGTTTGATCATCCCGTACGGGGCTTACAAGTACAACAAAGGCGGTGCTGCCCGAGAGGCCAAGCGCCGTGGCGATATGATTGAGAAGTACCTTCCCTACGCTGCCTCCTACACCGCTGCCATGTCAGCTGCCAACGCCACCCCAGCCAAGATTTTCCGCTCTCTCGCCATGAACAAAGACATCTACGGCGATGTCGCTGACGACGCCGCCATGGTTTACCGTGATGTGACGTTGCTCGGCTACGACCTCATCACCGCCATCAAACTCAGCGTTGACCGGGCTGCCTCGGTCTGGTTGACGGAGTTCTTCCAAGGCATGGTGGGAACATTGACGGCTGGTGGACAACTCAAGTTGTTTTTCTTGAACCGTGCGGAACACTACATGCGTGAAAACCGAACACGGCTGGGGCAGTTCCTCGAATCGATTGCGTTACTCGCCGAGTCGTACATTGTGGTCGCTGTTGCGATGCCGCTTTTCCTGATCGTCATGCTGGTCATCATGTTCTGGGTCTCCGGCTCTGGTGCGCAAATGAGCGAGGGCATGCTCTACGGCATTGTTCTTGGCTTCATTCCAATGATCCACGTTGCGTATGCGGTTTTGGTCTACACGAGCAGCAAGGAACAGGACATGTGAGGGGGTGAAGACATGGCAAGAAAGAAGGAAAAAATCGTTGTCAATCTTGACCTGCCGAAGGACGATACCACCCTCACTCGCTTGTATATCATCCTGTTTTTCTCAATCATTCTCGGCCTCGGAAGCGGTTTGTTTTGGGTCACGAACTCGGGTTTCATCCCGACGGCGAACGGCGAACCGATGTTCACCAATTTGTACTGCGGCGCAACGGCCCAAGATGAGGTCGGAAATCCAACGGGTGAATATTTCCAAACCAATCAAAAACCAACCTACACGCAGAACCAAACCTGCTCCATCCTCCAGGACCGGCCCGACCGCATCACTTGGGAGGGTGAGGAATGGACCATGGTCACCAAACGTGGCAAAAACTTCGACGTTCCGGGTGTTCCGGAAACAGCGACTGGTGCCACGACGGTGTTGCAACCTTTGTGGCTCAATTGCACCGTTGAAGCCGCGGGAAATTACGATTATACGGTCGCGATTCGGTCGTCTGCTGGCGATCTTCTGGAATTCAACAACGCCACGGCCAACCAAGGTGGTTGCGGTTTTGAGATGGTCACGATAGCTCCTGATGATCGTTACGAACTGATTTTCATCTCCAAGGAAGAAGGACAATTTCTCTCAACGGTGACTTTTGACATGACCGTGCATTACTACGACGGCATTCCCACGAACATGAACAACAAGTCCCTTTGGCTTGGCCCCGCCCTCGAAGCGGGCCCGCTCAAGGTGCACCCCACCATTTTCTTGAATTTCTTCGGCCTCACCTTCTTTTTCTTCATCTTCCCTGCATCGTATTACTGGGAGAAGGTGGAAGAAACCAAAAACGAGGTCGAAGAGAAGTTCCCTGACTTCCTTCGTGACCTTGCAGAATACTGGAAGGGTGGCCTCTCCATGACCGTCGCTGTTCAAACCCTCGCCACTTCTGAATACGGCGCGTTGAACGACGAAGTCAAGAAAATGTCCGATCAACTCAGTTGGGGCATCAAATTCAGCGACGTGATTCGTCAATTTGCAGACCGGGTCGGCACGCCGTTGGTGCAGCGAGCGATTGCCCTCATCGCAGAAGCCGACCGCGCCGGTGGTAAAATTTCAGACATTCTCGTCACGGCTGCCAACGATTCCCGTGAACTGAAGTTCTTGGAAGGTGAACGCAGACGAGCCATCGGCTCATACATCGCGGTCATTTGGACATCGTACTTCGTTTTCCTCGGCGTGATTGTCGTTCTTGCGAAGGTGTTTATTCCCGCCATCGCCGGAAGCAATTCTGGTGGAGAAGACGGGGGCGACAGTGGCGGTCAAACCATCGGGAACATGACCATTCGTAACATCGACCCGTTGTTTTTCTTGACGATTTTCTATTACGGCGTCACCATGCAAGCCATGGGCAACGGTACGATGGCGGGTTTGATGGCCTCGGGTCGATTCTCAACGGGCTTCAAGCACTCGGGGATGATGATTGTCGTTGCATTGGTCATCTTCAATCTGGTCGCTTTTTCACCCGACCTCATCGGGATCACGGAAGTTCCAGGATTGAATCCATCTTCAGGAACGTTCGTCCCCGCAGCGCTCTATTGGGGATGATCCCGTGCGGGACGATGAAGAGGCACAGATTCACATCTTGGAGATGCTGACGCTCTTTTGGTTGTTCTTCATGTCGGCGACCTTCTTGATTCGGGTTCACGTACCTGATTCGGCGTCCGTTGCACTTGATGCTTCCCTTGAGATGGCCGGCGAGGACGCTATTCGGTACGGATTGGGACTCGACGCTGAGGTGACGGGAGAAAATCGCTTGTTTGAATTGCTGGAAAACGATGACCGTGAAGGTGCGTGCACCTTGCTCCAATCTGCAGTCGCACCCGGAAAAGAAGCCAATTGTTGGCTTGCAAAGGACGCATCGGTTGCTACGCCCCACGGGACCGTCGGTACACCTTCTGGAGGGACGGTGGCGGTTCACCAACTCGTAGGTATCGGTCCCTATGTGTGGACGGTGACGTTGGATGTTTGGGCACGTGGAGGCGGTGCCTAATGCGCTCAACGTGCATGGAAAGGTCCGAAAGCGGGCAAATGCTGCTCGCAACGGGCGTGGTTCTCTTGATGTCCCTCCTTTCAATGGCCATTTTCGGTGTCAAGGTTGCTGGACTCACGTTGCCCCACGACCCCGCCTCCGACGATGTCATCGTCACCACAGAGGAGGTGCTCGTAATCCTTGAGCCGTTGACGCAGGCACGGACTGAATTGTGGATGGAAGGGGGCCTTGAGGGCCTCGAGGCGGCTGAATTGGCCCTTGAAACGGTTCACGACGACTTGCTTCATCACGGGGAAATCCGTGGCGTTGAAGTCAAGTTGACCGAATTGGCTGTGGTTCAACTCGATGACACCACCCTTTCCATCACCGGTGAACTCGGGGTTTCCGATGGGAAGGCAATGTTGAGTTTTGACGTTGCTTTCACGGTAACGCTTTGATCACGAGGTTGCTTCGTGGACGGCGCGATTCAGTAGCGTTTGAATGCGTTCAACATCGTCGTCGACTCGCGTCGGGTCCACCAGCGTCCAATTGGCAATTTTCGCACGCTCAATGCATGCGTCCTGAATGGCACGAATACGTTTGAAATTGGCCAAATAACGGTCCGAACGTCGGTAGGAATGGGCGTCCCTCGTTTTCACCATGTTCTGATGTGCGCGTTCTTCGTCGACCATCATCACCACGCCGAGGGCCACGCCACCCGCCTCTTCCCAAGCGCGTATCCAGCGCGAAGCCGGGACGAGGTGAACCCCCTCGATGAGCAGGTCGATACCTTCCCTTCGCGCTCGGTCAACGCTTGCAGCGATACCGGCTTCGACCGCACGGCATGTTTCGGTCCAATCCAGGACCGCCTCCCCGCTTTCACCGTTGGAAAAGGAGGAGCGGTGCAAAGCAGGTATGCTTTGCTCCGGGTCGGTCGCCCGCATGATCTCTCGAATCGCATCGGTGGACATCACCCGGGTAAAACCCGACCGTTGTGCCACGCCAACGGCAGCGGTGGACTTTCCAACGCCCGTTGCTCCAGCGATAAGCAAGAGCCGAGGGGGCCGTGTGGTCAGCGTTTGCGCCGTGGTTTGCGCAAGACCAACGGTTCGGGCCATGCTTACGACGATGGCGTAGCGGCACATGAGGCTTCTGTCATGGTCGAGGATTCTTCGGTGGGTTTTGATGCGGACCGGCCCACCGATGTTCCTTTGAAGCGATTCGGCTTGGCCGGTTCATGGGCGAAGAACAGATGTGGATTGGAGGCGAATGGTGTGCATCGTCCACCGGCGAGACGAGCGATGTTCTCAACCCCGCAACCGGCGATCTCATCGCCACCGTTCCACGCGCCAGCACAGAGGACGTCGAGCGCTGCGTGACCTCCTCACGGGCGGCTTTTGAAAATCCAGATTGGAAAGCAATGGACCCCGCCCAACGCGGTCGGATTTTGAACAAAATGGCTGCCGTTACCTATGCGAAAGCGAAGGAATTGGCTGTTTTGGAATCCACCAACAACGGGAAGACCTTTCGCGAGGCACTTTCCGAAATTCGCTATGGCGCATGGACCTTGGAGTATTTTGCCGGCCTCTCCGACAAAATCGAAGGCAGCACGATTCCTGTCCCTGGGGGTCGTCTGAATTACACCCTACGCCAACCGTTGGGCGTTACGGCTCACATCGTTCCGTGGAACTTTCCTCTGCAACTCGCCCTGCGCTCCATCGCACCGGCGCTGGCCGCAGGATGCACGGTGATCGCAAAACCGGCGTCGTGGACCCCGCTCTCCCTTTTGGCTTGGGCAAAAGCGGTCGACGAAGCCGACACGGGGCTGCCATCCGGGGTCCTGCAGGTCTTGACGGGTTCGGGTGCTTTGGTCGGTGACGGGCTTGCGGGTCACCCCGGTGTTGACGGCGTGGTGTTGACCGGAGGTGTGCCGACGGGACAAGCTGTGATGGCCAAGGCCAGCGAGAACTTGACCCCCGTGACGCTTGAATTGGGAGGGAAAGGTGCGAACATCGTCTTTCCCGATGCCAACCTCCGGTACGCAGCGAAAGCGATTTGCTTTGGCATCTTCATGAATGCCGGTCAAATGTGTTGGGCCGGTTCGAGGCTTCTTGTGCACGAAGACGTTCACGATGAATTGGTGAAGGCGGTGTGCGATGAGGTCAGCAAGTGGGCCGTTGGCCCCGGCATGGAGGAAGGCGTGCGCATGGGCAGCTTGGTCCACGAACGCCATCGCGCTGAAGTCCTTGAGAAATTGGAAGCCGGCCTTGCTCAGGGCGGGACCGTTGTTCTTGGTGGGAAGGCCTTGGAGCGAGACGGTGCGTTCATGGAAGCCACCGTCGTGACGGGGGTTGGTCAGGATGACCTCCTGTTCCAAGACGAATTGTTTGGTCCTGTCCTCACCGTGACGTCGTTTGCTGACGATGAAGAAGCACTTGCTTTGGCCAACAACACGCCCTTCGGGTTGCTGAACGGCGTATGGACCAACGATTTGGGGCGCGCTCATCGTTTGGCACGAGATTTGGAATGCGGCATGGTGTCCATTAACGAGTACCCCATCACTTTCCCTCAAACGGCGTTCACGGGATGGAAGCATTCCGGCATTGGCATTGAACAGAGCCAAGACGCCCTCCGGTTCTACACCAAGGTCAAGAATGTCAATGTCAAGTTGTGAGGGAGAGCGATGAGCGTCCAAGTCGAACAGCGCGGTCAGGTTCGCATCATCACGATGGCCGGGCAATCCTCCACCCAATCGTTTTCCCGGGCCTTTCTTCCGCAAATCGCCGCTGCCGTTGACGATGGTTTGAGGGATGTGGCGACCAAGGCGGTCGTCCTGACGGGTGAAGGCCGTTTTTTCTCTGCAGGAGCAGACATCAACGCCTTTCAGCAATCCATTGAGGACAACGAAGCCCCCGAACTGATTCGAGAGCTCACCGGAATCCTGCACCCCTTGCTTCAACGCATACGGACCTCCTCAACGGTTGTGGTTGCGGCGCTCAACGGTGTCTCGGCTGGTGGTGGCTTGGGCTTGGCGCTTGCCTGTGATGCAAGGGTTGGTACCGACGACGCTCGGATGGCGGCCTCCTATGCGGGCATGGGTTTGTCGCCCGATGGAGGTACAACCTGGTTGCTGCCTCGGCTGGTCGGTGAACAACGTGCACGCCAATTCTTCTTTGGCAATGAGATTTGGTCCGGTCGAGAAGCCCACGAATACGGTGCGATCGATGTGTTGGTTGACCCAGCATCCTTGCTTGAAACGGCCGTTGGTTTGGCGACAATGTGGTCATCATGGGGGCAACACACCAAGGAAGCGACGAAGCACCTGTTGCACGTTCAAGCCGACAACGATTTCGCCACGCACCTTGACCATGAACGAACGCTCATCGAAGCGGCTGGGACCACCGATGCCTTCCGTGAAGGCGTCGCCGCCTTCTTTGAGAAGCGAAGTCCCAATTTTGAGTGAATCAATTCATTTGGTAGTGGACGGTTTGTGTCTTTCCTCCGCCCAGGCGTAACAGCCCGATGATCAACGCCACGAGACCCCCGCATATCGAACAGCAGCCAGCCAAAAACGACGTGCCCATCAGCGCTGCACTCCCTACAATCTCTCCGAGAACGGGGAGGATCATGGCGTCAATGTCCACAACTTTCATCGATACATTGTTACCGTTGGAGACGAAGATGTCCTGCCCGATTTCACATTCATGGAATGAATCGGTTTCCGACTCCTGGTCGTTGAGGGTGTTGCAGATGACGCCAACGATCACATGGCCTTCGATGTCGTAATAATCCCACACGGCGGTGCAATCCACGGTGGCCACACGGTCACCAACATCGTCGCCGTCGGCATCTGTGAAACTCAATTCGCCCAGGTTGTCGCAAGCGTCCGGGACACCGTTTTCGTTCGTGTCCTCTTTTGGGTCGCCTGAAATGAGCAGATACCATCCCTTTTCACCGGCATTGTCGTCATCGGTGTGCGTGAGTGCCTCACCCGGTAGAAGGTCAGAGGTGTACGGTCCTGTTTCAAGCCCCTCGAACGTCTCCTCCATGTCAGCTCCTGCGATGCCGCCAATAGCGAGGCCAAGAAGGCCAGTCGCCAGGAAAACTGCAGCGAGAATTAAGGGGACTTTCGGTCCCTTTTTCCCGGTTTCCACAACGACATTTTGGCCCACGGTTCCGAGTTGAAACGATTGCAGTCCTGTTTGGGATGAAGCGGATTGGTCAGATGCCCCGGTCAGCGCCCCTGGCGTCGCTTCGTCAATTGATGCCCAAGGAACGGGGTTGTTCTGGTTCATGTTGTGAGCATGGTGGCCCAATGGATTTGGTTCTTTTCTCAATTCTTTCCCAAATCCGTTTCTTCCGCCTGCCCGCTTGACCAATCGTAGATGCCTTTTCCGGTCTTTTTTCCGAGACGGCCCTCGCTCACCAAGTGTTCAAGCAGCGGATGTGGTGCATAGGCGTCGTCGTTGAACGAGCGCTGCAGATTGAGAAGGATATCTCGTCGAACATCAAGACCGACCAGGTCGGTCAGCGCCAACGGTCCCATCGGGTGTTTGTATCCGAGCACCATGGCGGTGTCGATGTCCTTTGCACTGGCGACACCGTCTGCGAGCATACGGATGGCTTCATTCCCAAGAACCACGCCGAGGCGGCTGGTGGCGAACCCGGGCACATCTTTCACGAGAATCGAGGTCTTGCCCATGGCTTCACCAGCCCGCTGCGCCATTGCGATCGTTTCCTCGGAAGTGCTGTCGTGGCGAACCAGTTCCAAGAGTTTCATGATCGGGACGGGATTGAAAAAATGCATGCCAATGACCTGTTCGGGTCGTGAGGTCGCCGCAGCGATGTCAGCGATGGAGAGCGACGAAGTGTTTGTTCCAAGAACGGCATCGGCGGGGGCGTGCTGGTCCAACTCGGCAAAGATGGCGTGTTTGAGGTCCGGCAACTCGGGCACCGCTTCAATCACCAAATTCGTCTCAGAAACAGCCGCTTTGAGTTCGCTCATGGCGACGAGGTTGGCGGACCATGCATCCCGCTGCTCGGGTGTGGTTTTTCCCCGTTCAATCCCCTTCTCCCAGAAGGCATGAATGCGTTCCATACCCCGCTCCAAACCTTCGGGGAAGGCATCGTAAAGACGTGTTTCCCAGCCTGCCTGGGCACAAACTTGGGCGATGCCCGCTCCCATGGTTCCTGCTCCGATGACGGCAACACGTTCAATGGCCATGTTCGAAAGCAGACGCTTCTTGTTCATCATGCTTCTCGCTCTGTGCAATGGCAACGCCCCCCGCAATCAAGGCAAACGATGCGAACAGGGACCAGCCAAGCTGCTCGTTGAGCAGCACGAAACCCCCCAAGATGCCGAAAGGCGGGATAAGGTACACGTAAAGTGCGGCTTTTCCAGCACCGATCTTGATGATGCCGTCTGCAAACCAGACATAGGAAACCACGGTGGAAAGGACAGCGAGGAAAACGATGCCAACCCATGCTGCCTGCGACGGCGCGTGGACATTGCCCGCTTGCACGGTTTCGAGAACGAGGAAAGGCGTCAAAAACACCAAACCGGCGATGGACGACCAAACGGTGAGGTGCAGTGGCGACATCCCAGCTTCATCCTCCGAATCGGTCATGAGGTTCTTCATGAGGACGGTGGCGCTCGCCCACGAGAGTGCAGCCAGTGCGATGAATCCGTTGCCGATGGAGCGCTCAACGAGGTTCAAGTCGGTGTTTGGGGAGGCCAGGAACAGAACGATGACGCCTGCAAATCCCATTGCGACGCCAAGGCTGTGCCTTCGTGTGAACGATTCGGCCAAAAACAAACTGGCGAGGATGGCGGTGAACAATGGGTTGAGCGTGATCATTAACGATGCGTCACCAGCTGCGGTTCTGGCCATGCCGAACATGAAAAAGAGTTGATAGAGAAAGGTCGAGAAGAAACCGATGAGCAGGATTCGCTTGAATTGGCTTCTCGAAGGGGTTATGAATTTTCCACGAAGGGCAAGATAGGCCAAAAAGCAAACACAGGCGATGACATACCTGACCCACGACGCAAGAACAGGCGGCGTGTCAAGGGCCACCACGCGACCGGCGGGCCAACCAAAACCCCAGATGATCGCAACCACAAGGAGTTTCAAATGAATGAGGAGGTTTTTCATTCAAACCGCTCCAAGCCTAACTGGAGCATCCGGGTTCGGGGGAGGCCGATTTCCGGGAGTCCTGCGGCTGGGGCATGAAGTTTCAGTCCTTCAATTCTGCTCACGTACAGTCCGTAACTGGCGATGTCGTCTGGTCGGTAGGGGGTGTTCAAGCCCATCTTTTGCAACGTTTTGCATGCTTGTTCTGAATAGATTGGAAAGAGGTTGGTTGAGAAGTGCATCCATTCGGAAATCCGTTGCGCATCAACGCCGTCAAGCGTCATCAAATGTTCGAGCAGCGCCACATCGGGATACACCGTCGTTCGCAACACCATCTCGACTTCGTTAACGATGTCTTCGGGCCAAGCGTAGGGGTCACGGTTTGACCATTTGTCGGCGATTCGCACGTGTTCGATGGAATGATCCGCTTCAACAGCGTACAAGGCTTCGATGTACGAGCGGTCCTCGTACGCATCGTTGACGAGGTCCGGCAAGGCTTCGAAAAAGCGTTCGCAAAGAGCGGCGTTTACGCCGTAAAGGGCGACGGGTATCATCTAAGCCCCGTCCCAATCAAGCGCTTGCGCCAATACCTGAGGCGATTTGACGAGCGGTCAATGGCTTTTCAGCCACCCATTGCTGCTCGAAGAGTGTCTTGAGGTCCTCTTCGTCTTGGGCCGTTGGGAGATGGGTGGCCACATAGGCGTTCCATTCGTCATCGGAGCCTTCGAAGGGGGTGCCTTCAACGGTGTAGCGTTGGCGCTTGAAGGCACCGATCTCCCGGTTAAAGTTCTCGTGAGGCACGTAGAGCGGAACGGCGCCTTCGGGCAAGTAGCCGCAGAGTTTCTCGACCTCGGCCACGATTTCTTCGTGATAGTGCTGGCGGGCCTCTTCGTTGAGGTTTTCCTTGGACACCTCAACATCGGCTTCGAGTTTCTTGCGTTCGTCCCAGCGTCCCTTGATGCCCCAGACATACGCCCAGTGAGCGGAAGAGGATTCATCCACGCCGAACAGGTCGTGGGCGGTTGAAACCCACTTGTTGATGTAGCGCTGAAGCATGTCGAGCGGGATCACACCGGCTTTGATGATGCGACGTAGGCCGTTAGAGCCCGTTCCCAAGTGGAAGGATTCTTCTTTCAGCATGGGACCCATGCTTGCAGCAAGGGGTTTGAAAGCCGAGGTGGAGAGCATCCCGAGTTGGAATTTCCCGTCACGGTCCACAAACATGGTGTAGCAGAAGAAATCCAGCCAGTGAGGCATGGGGCGGTTGAATGCACCCAAGAGACGGTCACCGTCTTGGGCGTTGCGCTCCAGCAATTTTTGGGCTTCCCGTCGTCCTTGCTGTCCGAAGTAGGTCATCAGCAGGTAGGCCATCTGCCAGCCGTGGCGTTGCTCTTCTGCCATGATGCGAGCAGCGGCGTACCGGTCATAATCGGTAGGTGCGGTTGCTAGAAGGTGGCGTTGTTGTTCGACCGAGGCAAATTCAGTATCCCCCTGGACGGTGATCATGCTCACGAGCGCATCTCGCATGCTCTGGTGAGGTACTTGGAGCGAGCGTTCCCATTTTGGACGGCCTTGGTAATCGCCGAATTCGATAACGTCGCCGGCGCGTTCCCAGTCAAACTGGATGGAGAGGTCGAAATCACCCATCCACTCTCGCTTATAGCCGACATTGTCCTGCCATGCTTTGAAGTTCTCAATCCAGTCGTCCCAAGTCTTTGGAAGGTTGTCCATGATGGGATGAGGCCGGGGACTTCCTTATACCCTTTACGAACATGTTCGCCAGAACATGTTAGGGACTTTGGCGACGGATATCGTCGGTAAAGGCGTTGAACACCGCGGATTCAATGCGCTGCAACTGATTGGAGAGGGTTGATTTTGCGACCTCGAGCAGTCCCGCCAGCTCGGTGAGGTTGATCCGCCGAGGCACGTCCCAGTAGCCTTCTCTCGAGGCGATTTCAAAGACCTCTCGCTGACGAACGGTAAGCAGGCGGGAGGTCGTGCTGCGGGTGGAAAGCAAGCGGTGAGGAATTTCATCCGAACGAAAACGGTTCACCAAGGTTCGCATTTGTTCTCGACTCCCCTCAACGGTCCACTCTACCCAACCGTCTCGAACTTCAAACGGTGTCCGAGGCACCACGCCAAGGTCCACAAGAGGGCGAAGGAAGCCCCCGCCACCGGCTGAAATCGTGACGCTAAAGCGTCCGTCTTCGAGCGGGATGCACTCGTCGATGCCATCGTGTTGTGTCACGGTCGAATGCACACCTTCACTGCTCCAACAGCGAGCGGTTCCGCGCCCTCGACTCAGCGGCATGTGTTGCTCAATGCGAAGCGTCGCAGAAGGGTGCGTTCGGGTGACATCCCCTGCCCAATGGCCTTCAGGGAGGCGAACATCCAACCGCAGTTGCTGAGCCATGCTTTCGCCTCGTTGCCTCACAGGGGTCGTTGTTGTTCGGATCGCAACACGGTCTTCGCGGCGACATCAATGAGTTCGTTGAATGTGGTCGAGTGGGTAGCGTCCACTTTCACCCCAGGCAGGTAACCGTCGCAAACGCCGGATGCAGCGAAGATTGCATCCTCGCTCTTGCACAGGTCGTGGGCTTTCCACAGGCGGGTGAGGTCGTCACCCACCATCGTTCCGGCTCGTGCTTCCTCTTCGGGCGAACGAAACACAAGACGTCCCTCAAACATCCCACCCACGCCGCGAATGGCCGTGGCGGAAATGACGCCTTCTGGCGCAGCACCGATGCCCATCAGCATGTCGAACGGGCCGTCGTCTTTGGCTGCCCATATCGCTCCCGAGACATCACCGTCGCCGAGAAGGTGAAGTTGAGCGCCTGCGCTGCGGATTTCCTTGAACAGGTCAGCATGCCGTTCGCGGTCAAGCGCCACGATGCGAACGTCCTCGGCTTGACAGTCCAACACGTGCATGGCCTGTTCGATGTTGTACGCCACGCCACCTTCGAGGGCGACATGGTCGGCAAGGGCGGGGCCTGCAGCGAGTTTGTCCATGTAACAGTCCGGGGCGTGGAGCAAGGTGCCTCGAGGTGCTGCTGCGAGCACGGCAATGGAATTGGGAAGGTTGTCAGCGCAGTTGTTGGTGCATTCCAACGGGTCCACTGCGATGTCGATTTGCGGTGCTCCGGCTTGACCCACCAACGAGCCGATTTCTTCCCCGATGTAGAGCATGGGAGCATCGTCCCGCTCGCCCTCGCCGATGGCCACACGGCCGTCAAACGGCACGGCATCAAAGGTGCGACGCATCGCTTCCACGGCGGCGTCATCCGCTGCATTTTTGTCGCCTTTTCCTCGCCAGGCTGCCGAGGCGATGGCGGCTTGGTCAACCGCTTCAACAAAGTGGTGTGCGAGGTCTCGGACGATGCCCATGAGCCCTTGGACTCGCGGGAAAGCCATCAAGTCAACGGTTCACTTTCCCTTGAATTTCTCCACGACTTCCAAATCGGTCATGCGAGCGACAGGGTACTGGCCGTTGGTGTCCTTTTCAAGCGATTTTACCATGTCAAAGACACAGAGCAATCCGGCAGCGACACCGGTGAGGGCCTCCATCTCAATGCCGGTCTTGTAATGGGCCGATACGGTGACCGTGCACCAGAGGCTCGTGTCCTCCCAGGTCCAAGTGACTTCGGTGCCTTCAAGCGGGATAGGGTGGCAGTGCGGTACGATTCGTGGCGTTTCTTTGACCGCTTGAATGGCTGCGATGGTTGAGGCTTCGAGAACGTCGCCTTTCTTGACGCGGCCTTCTGAAAGAGCGGCTTTTGTTTCGGGACGAAGAACCACGCGGCCACGCGCTGTTGCGCGCCGTTCCACGACCGGTTTTTGACCGATGTTGACAATGCCTTCGATGCTCTTTTCGCTCAACCTAAGCCCTCCTTCCAGGTCTCCCCTTCGGAGGTGACCTCCTTCTTCCATATGGGTGCTTGCCTCTTCAATTCGTCAATCAACCATGCACAGGCTTGGAAGGCCTCTTTTCGATGCGGGCTTCCAACATGGATGGCCACAATGGGTTCCTGCGGGCCGACCGAACCGGTGCGATGCGCCATCGCCACGGCCCGAACACCAAACGCCTCGATGGCTTCTTCCGCCAGTCGGTGGAGCACGGGTTTCAGTTTGTCCTGCCAGGCGTCAAACTCGAGTCGGTGGACCTGAGCGTCCCCTTCGGTTTCTCGAGTGATGCCGAGAAAACTCACGATGGCCCCGCACCCAGAGGTGGGGAGGCGAGCCAGAAGGGCCTGCGGGTCAAGGTCCGAATGGGCTTCTTCAACCACCACTGTTCCCGCCATGAATTGCACGACCACAGCACATCATTCAAACCTCACGCCTCCATGGCGTCACATGGCCGCGTCCCCTCAAACCAGCCCGCCCGTCCATGTCATGGGCGCTGGGCTTTCGGGTCTTGCCGCTGCCATCGTGCTTGCAAAAGCGGGCAGAGAGGTTCACGTTCACGATATTCGAGAGGACTCAGGTGCCCGGTTTGACGGTGATTTTCAAGCCCTCGAGAATTGGAGCATGGACGATGATTTCTTTGACCAACTCGGCGCTTGGGGCTTGGACGCTTCGTCGTTCAAAGCGACCGAATTCAGCACCGTTGACCTCATCCATCCCGATGACACCATCACCCAAGCCCGCACCAAAGGCGCTGCTTACCGGATCGTGGAGCGAGGAACGTCCTCTCACACCATCGATCAGGGTTTCAAACGTCAAGCAGAAGAAGCTGGCGTGACCATCCATTACAAATCTCGGGTGAAGGAAGAGGACTGCACCGTGATCGCTTGCGGTCCAAAAGGAACATCAGCCGTAGCCTACGGCGAAATCTTCTCAACAGACCATCCCAATCACATCGCCTTTCAACTGAACGATAAGCTTGCCCCTGGGTCGTATTCCTACCTCATCATCATCGACGGCGTCGGCCTCATCTGCACGTGTTTGTGGCGAAAACAGCGCAAGAGCGAGCGCTTCCTGAACGAAACCATCGCTTGGTACGAACGCCACTATCCAAACCTGAATCGCACCCCCATCAAACGGGTCGGTGGAAAAGGCGATTTCACCATCAACCAGAGGTACAAACAAGACGGTCGGTACTACGTTGGTGAATCCGGGGGGCTTCAGGATTTTATGTGGGGTTTCGGAATGCGAATGGCGGTTTGGTCGGGTGTGCTCGCGGCCCGTGACATCCTCGGCGAAGGCGATTACGAGCGCGATGTGCGCCGTCATTTGATGCCCTATGTTCGCACCAGCGTCGCCAATCGGTGGCTCATGAACCGTGTTGGCGACCGCGCTTTCAAACGCATGTGCAAGGCTTGGATGAAGGACCAGAAGAAACGCGGTGACGGCCTTGTTTGGATTGGCAAACTTTTCCGACCCACGCTGTTTAAGCGGCTGTTGTACCGTTTCGTGAGTCCGTTCATGCTTGAAAACGACCCCAAAGCGCTGGGTCGTGGGGTTCGGAGAATGCCGTTCCGACCGGCTCTTCCCCGCGATGCTTGGGAGCCCTCAGAGGAAGCCAAAGCCATTGGACAGCAATGGGACGCTGTTCGCAGAGGCGGTGGAAACGTGTCGTTTTCGAACGACAGCGAAAGCGAGGAGCAAGAAACCCCAGCGATTTCTTCTTAATGCCCGCCCCTGTGGGCGAGGATATGAGCGACCTCTATGGATTGAAACTCGAGCCAATGCCCAACCGTCTTGTCAATTACGGTGTAACCGAGAACGGTATCGCCGTGATCGAACTGACCTCGGATTCCGCTGGTGCTCCCCTCGAAGGCCCCAACGATCGGTCGCCCAACACCTACACGCACGGCATGATGCGTGACATTGACGAGGCCATCGTCCGAGCCCGTTTTGATGACGATGTCACCTGCATTGTCCTTACCGGCAACGGAGCCTCCTTCTTCTCGGCTGGCGCTTCCATCCAAATGCTCAACAGCGTGACGCCCGGCTTCAAGTACAACTTCTGTCTTCACGCCAACGAGACGCTCTCCCGACTTGAGCAAACACCGAAACTCGTCGTTTGTGCCATCAACGGCCACGCCGTTGGCGGAGGTTTGGAAATCGCCATGGCGGCCGATATCCGCATCGCTCGCAAGAACTCTGGCAAAGTCGGACTTCCTGAAATCAACCTCGGTGTCCTTGCGGGAACCGGCGGCACCGCTCGGCTCACCCGCCTCATCGGGAAGGCCAAGGCCTTGGAAATGATGGTGACCGGGGAACTCATGTCCTTTGAGGACGCCCACGCTCACAACCTCATCAACCACATTTGGGAAGGCGATGCAACGGATTTCCGCCGTGACATCTTGGACTGGTGTTCCCAGTTTACGCTGCCCAACAAGGCCGTGAAAGCCGTTGGTAACATCAAGCGGTCCTGTCAAACGGGCCCGGAAATCCCCTTCGAATACCATCTTGCTCTTGAGCGTGAACTCCAAGCGGCTCTCTTCAACAGTAGCGATGCAAAGGAAGGCATTGCAGCATACGTCGAAAAGCGTGTGGCCAACTTCACCGGTGAATGAAACGATTTTGGGTGCTGAGGATGAGCGAGTTTCACGTGCCTGCTGACGTTCCCGATGAACTCATCGAGACGTACCTTGATAACCTGCGTGCGGCAACTGCGGGAACCGGTTCAATGAACCTGTTCGCATGCGACCAAAAAATTGAGCACCTCAACGACGACTTCTACGACGGTGGGGTGAAGATTCCTCTTTCGTCCAACGACCCTGGGCATCTGTTTGAAATCGGCGCCCGGGCGCATGCAGAAGGGACCATCGGCGTCCTTGCCGGCCAGTGCGGTCTTATCGCTCAATACGCCCGTGACCACCCCGACATCCCCTACCTCGTCAAGTTGAACTCAAAATCCCACCTCGTGAAGACCTCTCAGCGTGACCCCATCAGTCAAGCACTGTGGGACATGGACGACGTGATGTCTCTGGTTCACAACGGCATCAACGTGGTCGGTATCGGTTACACCGTGTACATCGGGAGCGAGTACGAGCATGAAATGTTGACCGAGGCTGCTCAGTTTATTCGCCAGGCCCACGAGCTCGGTATGATTTCCGTCGTCTGGATGTACCCTCGCGGGCAAGCTGTCACCGACGAGAAAGATCCGCAACTCATCTCCGGTGCTGCCGGCGTTGCAAGTTGCATCGGCGCTGACTTTGCGAAGGTGAACTACCCCCGTGCTTGGGAGGGCATGACACAAGCCGAGTCGCTGAGGGTCGCCGTTGAGGCTGCAGGCCGAACCGGCATCATTTGTTCGGGCGGAGGTTCGCTTCCTCCTCGAGACTTCCTCCAGCGACTTTACGATCAAATGACCGTTTCTGGATGCCGCGGTGCTGCAACCGGGCGAAATATTCACCAAAAGACAACTGAGGAAGCGGTTCGAATGACGGCCGCCTGTCACGCCATCATCTGCGAGGGCGCATCGGTTGACGAGGCCATGGCCATTTTCGAAGGCCAGTAATGGCCGGAGTTGAAACGCCGACCGTTTCACGGAGCAGTTAGCTTACGATTCGTAGCCGTGTTTCGAGCGTTGAAACGCATCGGTTCTGGGAAAGGTGCTTACGGCCTAGCCGAACCACCGGTCATTGCAGGATGATCTCCGTGGAGGGTTAGGTGGAGAGGGGTTCAGAGTTTCTCATCTGCGTTGGTCATGAAGTTGCCTTCGCTATCTACGATGATGGGGCTTCCTTCGATCCACTCCGGGCAGTTTTCGGAAACCCAATCTCGAGTCGCCCATTCGCAGATATCGTAGCCTCCGGAGAGGATCCCGGAGCGCTTGATGTAGCCCACCTTCACGATGTCCTTGTCTTTGGACAGCACGTTGCCGAGTTGTTGGCTTGTGGTTCCATGACGCATCGTGCTGTTGATGTGTTCGAGAATTTCAGCGGTGTTGCGTGGGCGATCGCCCAGAAATTTCTTGATTTTTTCACGGATGCGTGTTGTTTTCATGGTTCCTTCCTCCTGTCATTTAACGGGTTGTCTCGTTGGAGATGTGCCGCTGACCCAAAGGAGCGAGGCCGCTGATATAATGGTTCCTCCGCCAACCAACGAATTGGTTACGGTTAGTGACAAAATATCGGTGTAAATCCCACACTATGGGCTCTGAATGTAAGTTATTTTTGACAGTTCCACTGGAAATGTATAACATAATGTAACTAAAAACCTCTTTTAGTCCAAGTTTTATCTACAATGAACCGTTAGGCTGTTTGAAGGTGACTGGTAATGACACCACGCGGCATCAGGTCAGGGGCTCATCGGCGCATCCTCAGCTTCCTTCGCTCCGGTCCTGCCACGGTTTCGGAATTGGCGAAGCAGTTTGACATGCGTATGTCGCACACCTCGCTCGCCTGCCGTCAGTTACGGGCCGCTGAATTGATCGTTCGAGACGAATCGGGCGGTCTGCGAAACGCTCCCATTTCTTTGAGCCAAAAAGGCGTGGAGCGTCTCCGAGAAAACGCCGTCGCTAAATTACGTCAATATGCGGACCAATTTTCAACCAAATCCAGTGCCTGTGTGTTGCAGGTCGACGGTCCAAACGTGTTGATTGGTTACGCAGATTTGCCTCCAGGGCCGTTGATTTTCATCCCTGATGCCTCGAAAGCATCTTCGGGAAGGTCCACCGGAAACAAAGGGGGGGTGTGGGTGCTCTTCGCCGAGGAGAGCGTGGCGTGGTTTACCTTCGGCGAGTTCCTACCAACCACTCCACCAACGGCTGGACAGGGTGTGACGCTGGATGATTTCTCAAATGCTCCGCAAAAAGTTGGCCTCGTTCGCGGTTCGATTTTTGAATCCGTTGGCGATTCGCAACTCAGTGAAGGGAAACGGTTCGTCGTTGAGGAGGCTGCGTCCACCCCGCCTCCGGCCCGCCTCCGCGTCGGGCCCGTCTCCTTGGGAACCGTCGTCGGGACAAAGCACTCCTTTTTTCCGCCTCAAGGCCTTCTTGCTCGGCTTCCTTCTTCCATCGACAGAAGCCAAGTGTTGGACGCACTCTCGCAAGATGCACTTTTGCTGAGCGACAAGAACGCCTTACGCCGGCGGCATCTCCCCCTCTCGGTCCTTAGGCCGTGGTTGGAACTCCGTCATCCTCGGATGTCGGATGAACGACGGGAATCGATGTGGGAGGAGTTGACGGGGGTGCTCGCAGAAAGCGATGCTTCGCTGTCGGTTTCGCTCAGGCGAGAACTTCTCATCGATTTCGGCGAAGTGCAATGGTCTCGGGAGGATTGGACGCCATCTGAACTCGACATCTACGGCATGTCGCTTCGTGGCGTGACCTGCGTCTTGACTTCGGTGTTGGATGATGTTCGGGTTCCGTTTTGTATCGATTGGCCGTTTGAGGATGCTCCCGAGAACCTGTATCAGCGTGCGTTGGTTCACCCCTCATGTCGAGTCTGGATATGGAGGCGTGGCACTCTTCCAGCACAGCGTCCAGAAGCGCTCCTCGTTAAACCTACGTCTCTGGTTTCCGTCGTCAATGTTCATTCAGGACGAAGGGACCCGTTGCCGATTCTTCTTGGCAGAGACGAACCTACAGGACACAATCAAGGCGTTTCATTGCTTTCGCCCCCAAAGAATGCAGCGGATTTGCTTGAACGCCAACGGCTCTACGATGGCCTGAACACCGGCCATCAACTTCCGGAGGGCAAGCACGGGGTCCGTTTGCGAAAAGCCCTCGACGTCTACCCATCGGGTGACGAATCCCTCGCAAACCGGTTTGAAGGGAAGGACGCTTTGGCTGCATGGATTGCCAGTCCACCCGACCAACGTCCTGGCCGTTGGATTCGTTTGCACGACCGCCTCCCGGCAGCATGGGTGAACCTGCTTCCCGTTGAAGAGGTGCCGTCATCCCATCTTGTTCACGCCATTAAAAACGGCGATGCTGCGTTCCGCTCTCGGGCCGTTCAACGGTTTGGTTTGGAATTGGGTGCTCGTCCAGATCTGTTGATCTCGGTTGTTGAAGGTTTGAGGGATGAGGTGTTTGGCTCGTGGTTTGCAGCCTGTTTGCTGACCTCTTTGAGAATGGACCGTCCCGGCAACCGAGATGTGCTCTTGCAAGCCTTTGATGCATGGTCTCGAAACCCAGTCTGTGCCGCTGAAGTGCTTGAAAATCAATTTCACATGACCCTTCATTTCGGCTCCGAGGGCCATCCCTTGCTGGAACCTTTCATTCGTCTTGGTTTGAATCAACCTGCGGGTTCGTTGTTCTCTGTTTGGGCAAGCAGCATGGAGGCCCTCTTGGATGGGCGCCCTTGGTTGCCGGAACATCAGCGACGAATCATGGAAACCCTCCCGTTGGCGTGGTGGGCGGGTTATGCGGGTGATTGGCTCACTGCCCAGTTGGCCAGCGTATCGGGGCGAACATGGCTGCGGGACCACGAGGTGCCGTGGACGGCGCAATTGTTCCACCCGCCGGGGTGGCTCGGCGGACTTCCCGGTGTGCCGATACCGCATCCTGCGTGCACCCTGTCGTCCGACCAACTCATCGGAATCAAATTGCTTGGCAAGGGTATTGGGGTGGCCGCTCTCAACGACCTGTACGAATCGATGTACGCCTTCGAGCAGGGGCTTCCACCGCCTCCGTGCTCAACTCACCCGCTGGCAGGGTGGTTGGTTCGTCCCGTTGAAACATGGCCGATGATGAACGAGACCGTCCTCACGATGGGGGAGGTCACCACAGGGCGGGTGCTGTTTTCCAACGCTTACCATCATCGGGTGCGTTCGCCGAACCCGCTGTCTTGAAATAGCCTTGACTGCCACAGCGACTTACCGTACCTGCAACATCAGGCTGAGCGACTGTGAAAACTGCAATGATGTCTGACACCATGTGTACGGCCGCAATCGAAGACCGAGCGGACCTTTCGGGGGATGAAGTTCGGTGCAAATGCGGTAAACCATCGGTGGGTTATGGGTCCTTGTGCGACGCAAGAATGAACACAAGACAACCACCTTACCGGACAGTACGCCCCGCTACCGAGGGTCAGGCCTTCGAGGAAACCGTGAACAAGGCCGTTAGGTGGCGGGGCACAGACCGTTGAACCGCAGCGAATGCCTCATTTCGGGCGATGACATCATATTCCGAAGGCACAAGCCTCGCCCATGGAAGGCGGACGGCGCTTTCGACGCTGCTTGGTCGGCGGCACATTTGACCGCCTCCACGCCGGCCACCGTCTGTTGTTGGACGCTGCTCAAACAGCGGCGGATTTCGTCGAGATTCACATCACGTCCGACGCGATGGCCGAGCAAAAATCCGACCACATCCAATCCTTCGAAACACGGCGTGAATCCTTGCTTGATTGGATACAGCAACACGCTCCCCGGCGCGCCTCTGTCCACCAACTGACCGACGTCCACGGACCCGCACCCACCCATCCCAAGGCCGACTGCATCGTCGCAACACCCGAAACTCGGGGCCAGTGCGATCGCATCAACGAGAAGCGCCTCGCAGGGAACTTGCCACCTCTTGCCGTTCTTGAGGTCGGTCACATGATGGACATCAACGGCGAAGTCATCAGTTCCTCTCGGATCCGAAACGGCCACATTGACCCAGAAGGACATCCTTGGTTTTCTGCGGATTGGGAAGGCCGTACGTTGCGAATGCACCCTCGGGCCGAACCCGAATTGAAATCGCCGATGGGCGTCTTGTACCCCGGCCCGGAGAACGACCCAGAGATTGCCATGCTCGCTGCTTTGGATGACCTTGAGCTCGAACGCCTCATTTTGGTCGCTGTGGGCGATGTGACCGTACGCACCTTGCTGAGCATCGGCATCACACCCGACCTTGCTCTGGTCGACGGGCAAACCAAGCGCCAAGCACTTGACGAGGTGGACCAGGTGGATCTCAGGGCTTTCGGCACCGTTCTCCGAGCAGAAAACCCGGCGGGTGTGCTGACGCCCTCTTTGCTCAGTGCCGTGCGGGAAGCGCTGTCAGATGAGGTCCCCGTGGTGGTGGTGGTGGACGGGGAAGAAGACCTTGCGCCGTTGTTCATTCATGTCCTCGCTCCAATCAACGCTGTCGTGATGTACGGTCAGCCGAACCAAGGGGTGGTGGTCCAGCCCAGCCATTTGGGAACGAAACAGCGCTGTCGGCGCTTGCTTGAGTTGTTTGAGGTGATTTGATGGACACGCCGATGGTGTCCATCACGGTCTGTGTTCGCGACGGAGCCTCATGGATTCAAGGATGCCTTGAAGCGTTGCTCACACAGACCTATCCTTCGTTTGAGATCCTTGCCGTCAACGACGGGTCGATGGACGGTGCCGAAGCCATCATGGACGCCTACCACGACCCCGAAGGTCTTCGGGGGCCACCGGTTCGGGTTCACCACCAACCCCCGCTCGGCCTCGCTGCGGGTCGTCAATGGGCGGTTGAACAGGCTCGAGGAGAATGGGTGGCCATCACGGACATCGACGTTCGTCCTGAAAGGGATTGGATTGCCAACATGATGGCAGAATCCGGACCGGTCGCTGAGTCTGAGCGAGTCGTCGCGGTGACAGGGCGAACCGTGTTTGAACAGGCGGACGACATCGTCAGTCGCTTGCGTTCGGTAGAAATCGCAGCGAAATACCGCTCTCGTCCCCGACGAACCAGTTTAGCCAACGGCCCGTGTTCCATGTTTCATCGAGCGGCGCTCTTGGAGGTTGGCGGGTTTGACCCCTCTTGGTATCACGCTGAAGATATGGAGGTCAGCCTCCGTTTGCTGGATGCTGGAGGAACCATCGTCTACGCCCCTGACGCTCTTGTTCGTCACGTGCCGGAAATGGGGATGGCTCATTTCTTGAGGAAACGAAAACGCGATGCTCGAGCCCACGTTCGTATCGTTCGCCATTTTCCCCGCCGAAAACGCCGGGGTCCCGGCTTTGATTTCCTCGGGTCCTCATTGATGGTGTTGTGCCTCCTTCCGTTGTGGTTCGCAACGCTCGTCGGTGGTTTACCGTTCATTGCGGGCCTTCTTTTCGGAGACGTGATCCAAAACGGTGCCTCGGTGGTCCAATGGGAGGTTCGGTTGTTGACGGTCTCGTTGTTTTTGCTTTTGCTTCACGAGGTGTTGTTGTGGTCAGGACCGCTTGGTGTGGTGAACCGAGAAGTGATGCGGACAACGCAGCACCGTAAGTTAAGGGCGGTTTTCGGCTTGAGGTGGTTAACCTTGCGCTGGAGCTTTGCCCTCTGGCATGGTTTGTTGTTGGGCGCGCTGGATACGGTGCTGAAGCGAAACGGTCACTGATGTTCTCAGTCGATGTTTTCGTCGCCTTTTGGGACTCGGCTTGCGTGATTCAATGCGAAACCCGAGGCGAGGAGAGCGATGGTGACGGAGTACACGCCGACGTCCATCCATCCGATGTATTGAACACCGTACCAGAAGTAAAACGCAAGACCGAGCAACAAGCACCAAGCAGCCGTGGTGCGTTGGCCCCCGCCGACGGAGGTGTCGTTCAAGGCCGTCCACGTGTCGTTGATGATGAGACCACGGAGCCAGGCCTGCAGGTCGTTGGTTTGGTTGATGGTTTTCAAACCAAAAACCACGAGGGCGAGACAGGCGGCGATGAAGATCGTGTCGCCCAACACTTCGTAGTGGAACCCGTCAATGGCGTCTCCAAAAGCAGCGTTGGTGGCTTCGAAGGTGAGAAGGCCACCCCATGAAACGTGTTGGGTAGGGTGGGCCATGCTGAACATGTTGAGGACGGCGAGCAGGAGACCCCATGCCCCGAGAAAGACCATGGCCGGTGCGTAGACCGGTGTGTGCCCTCCCATGTTCTTGGTTCCCTTGGACTGAACGGCGTCGCTCATGGCTTGGGCGACTGACGAGGTGCATTTAAGCACACCGAAAGGAGAACACCTTCCGGTGTTCAACGGTTCAAAGGGAGGTTTGGTGGTTGTAATGGGCGGTGAACACAAGCCCCATTTCTTCTTCAGCAGCCGTCATGATTTGTTGCGGGTCGATGTTGTTCGGGATGGAGGAATTGATTTCTTTTGAACGACCGTACCGCCCCTTGCTCACGGTCTTCGCCGTGACAAGGCCCAACATGTCCAGATTCGAAAGAAGGCCAGAAATCCTTCGTTGGGTGAGTGGGCTTTGGCGGACATGTTTGCACGCTTGTCGATAGATGTCGTAAACCTGCCCTGTTTGGACGTTGCGAAGACCGTTGCGTTCGTTGATGATCACGGAGGCAAGCACCAGTTTTTGTTGACTGGGCAGAGAGGAAATGACCGGTGTTATCTGGTCGGATTCGATTTGACTTTGGGCGATTCGAACGTGGTTTTGATTCACCGTGAGGTCCCCGACCTGTTCGGCCTTTTCAGCAGAGATGCGCAGCAAATCCAAGGCGCACCGAGCGTCGCCGTGTTCTTGTGCAGCCAGTGCGGCACAGAGTTCGATGACGCCCGACCCGAGGACTTCCTCGTTCAGCCCCGACATTGCGCGCTGACGGAGAATGTCCTGAAGTTGTTCGGCATCGTAGGGCTTGAACAAGACGTCAAGCTGGCCCAATCGTGAGCGAACCCTTGGGTCGAGGAAATCGGTAAACTTCAGGTCGTTTGAAATTCCGATGACACAAGCCCGGGCCCTTTTCAACGAGGAATTCATGCTTGTCAAATTGTAAAGAAGGTCATCGCCGGCTTTGCGAACGAGGTGGTCAATCTCGTCGAGAACGATGACAAAAACACCCCCCTGCCGGTCCATTCGGCGAACAAGTTCGTTGAAGACTCGGTCGGTCGGCCATCCCGTAAAAGGAATTTCATCCCGTTCATGCGCTTCAAGAAGGGAGTTTCCAAGGTGACTCAGGACCCGGTATTGCGTGTCAATTTGACGGCAGTTGACCATGATGGCCTCCACCTTCCGACCCATGCTGTCGCCCTTTTCCTTGAGGTGATGACAGACATAATCCGTGACCGCCGTTTTCCCTGCGCCGGTCACGCCGTACAGGGTCATGTTTGAGGGGATATGCCCCTTCAGTGCCTCCCAGAGATTGTAGGAGATTTTCTCGATCTCTTCTTGACGATGAGGAAGGCGAGCAGGCCGGAAATTGTGCCTCAGGTTTTCCTTGTTTTTGAACAGGGTTTTCTGAGAGATGAACTTGTCAAAGATGTTGGAATCCATTGCAAATCACCTCCTGTGTTCATACCTCGGCGGGGAAGTCTTGAGTCAACCCAACGCCGTGATTTCTAGGAGTCCGAGTCCCCCTTATATGCCTGTCCACGAATGAACTTGGGACCCTTTCTTTTCTGCACCAATTGACCTTTATTAGTGAGTATAAATACGAGTCATGTTTCTTCAAAAATGAACACTTTTCGAGCCTTCAGGCAGGCGCATTGAAGACCCATCCTCCGCCCCTCCATTCGAGAACGTGACCGTCCCGAAGATGGGTCACATGGTCGGGATGGTTGGGAGGCTGGTCGGTCAAAACGGGAGGGTGTTCCGATCGATCGTCCACGAAGGTGTGAGTGATGCCCAGCGGTGTTCTGCAGTTGGTGGCCAGCTCAAGCACATCCTTCGGCTTGTGATGATGGGTTGAGGGAACCCAATCCGGGAATCCCATCTCGAGCACGGCGAGATGCGACCGCTCGATGGCTTCGTAGAGCGCTTCGCAGGGGCCCGAATCACCGCTGTGGACAAAGGACGCCCCATCCTCGTGCTCAAAGCGGTACCCAAAGGGTTCAACAGCGTCGTCATGATGAACTTCAAAGCGCTCCCACCGCCATCCGTCTTCGGTTTCTCCCCTGTCGCTGAATTCCCACTTCACCAAGTCAAGGGCGCTCTCGAGCGAGCCGGGAAATGCGAGTTCGCACAATGCGGAAAGGCGCTCCCGTACAAAGGGAGTTCCCACCACACGAAGCGGCTTGAGACCTTCTCGGTCGGAAATGTACTTTCTTTCGAGCAGCAGAAAAGGGAAACCGAACACGTGATCGCCGTGAACGTGGGTCACGAAAACGGTCTCGACATCAGCGACCGACTGGCCGGCTCTCCGCAAACCGGCAAGCGCAGTAGGCGGCGCATCGATGATGTGACGCCGGTTGAGCATGGCGAAGGAGTGGAAGCGGCCGTGTGGAAGGAAGGCGTTCCCCGTACCAAGCATGTCAATGCGATGGGTCATGTTCTTCCTAACGGCTTGGGCTTCTTCTTCCCATCGGTGCGGGGCGATGGCCCCGGGATGTGCAATCATACCAACCATGATATAGCGACCTTTTGTGGGAAAATCTGTCCACGGACCGAGGTGAGGCGATGTCAGACAACTGGTCAGCAAAAAACCCCTACATGACAAGAATCACGGAGAACTACATCCTCAACGGCGAGGGCTCAAGGAAGGAAACTCGACACATCGTTTTCGAGCTCGGAGATTCCGGATTGGATTACAAAGTCGGGGACGCTCTCGGGGTCGTCGCTGAAAACCCGCCCCACATCGTCGAGGAACTTCTTTCCGTCCAAGGTTGGGACCGGGATGCGAGCGTGACCACGCACAACGGCGAAAGGACGCTTTATGACGCTCTGAAAAAAGATTTCGAGGTGCACATGGCGAACAAAAAATTCGTTCAATCGCTTGCAGAAAAGGTGGTCTCGAGCGGCATGAACATCAGCATGAGCATGGTGAGCCGGTCCCGAAACAACTCGACTTGGGTGGCCTCCTCCGAAGAGAAGACCCCCCCTTCGCTATTGCCTTCCTCACCTTCGGACGACCCTGCGTCAAAGGTTGAAGCCATCAACGCCGACACCAAGGCGGTTGAAGATTATCTCTGGACGAGGGATTACATTGACATCATGCGCGAGTTCGATGTCAAGTATTCGCCAGAAGAGTTCCTTGAGTTGGCGGACCGACTTAAACCTCGGCTCTATTCAATTGCGTCCTCTCACGACGCCCACCCCGGATTCGTTGAATTGACCGTCGGTATTGTCCGATTCGAGTACAACGGTCGAGCCCGTGGCGGTCTTTGCACCCAATTTATGGCCGATGAGATCGACACCAGCGGTGCACCAATCGGCGTGTTCATGTCGCCTACGAAATCGTTCATCCTGCCCGAGGACAAGGACACAGACATCATCATGGTCGGACCTGGAACCGGTATTGCTCCTTTCCGGGCGTTTATGGAGCAACGGGTCCACGACGGCGGTACGGGGAAAAATTGGTTGTTCTTTGGCGACCAATCCGAGAAGACCGAGTTCTACTACAAAGACGAGATTGAATCGTGGATTGACGAGGGTCACCTGTACCGGTTCACCACGGCGTGGTCTCGGGACCAAGAGGAGAAAATCTACGTTCAACACCGCCTCAAGGAACACGGTGCAGAAATCTGGGAATGGTTTGAGCGAGGCGCCTACTTTTACATTTGTGGCGACAAGCAGTACATGGCCAAGGACGTTCACCGAGCTTTGATTCAAATCGCCATCGACCACGGCGGCATGTCCGAAGAAGATGCAACCCACTTCATTGAGAAGACGATGATGCGGGAAGAGAAGCGCTACCTCCGTGACGTGTACTGATTCGGAGAAAGGAAACCTCCAAAGGCAACGAAACAGACGTGCAGCCATGGACGATGGAGGGGTGCCACCCGCACCCCGCCTTCCACCCGTCGGTGGCTGGTCTCGGGCCATTGTCCTTCGCCTTCTTGCCCTCGGTCTTGCCGTCTTGGCGGTTTGGAACAACCAGGACGGTCTTGGCGCCGTCATCGTTCTCTTCGTGTTGGTCGTGCCTTTCGAACGGCTTTTTCCGCGGCATGACCATCAAGGGTTCAAACGCCCTCATCTTGGTTTGGACGTGGGGTATGCCTTGGCTTCACCGGTGCTGCAGGCGGTGGGTTTGACCGCTGCAGTCGTGGTGGGCGTGCTCAGTTTTGCATGGATGCCTGGCTTGATTTTACGCCCTTACATTCAAGCCATTCCCCAACCGTACCTCTTGTTCGTCGGCGTGGCGTTGTTTGACCTCGCCGGTTACTGGACCCATCGCTGGTATCACGAGGTCCCGCAACTTTGGCGCTTTCACGCCGTGCACCATTCACCCGAACACATGGATTGGGTCAGTGGTTTTCGGGCTCATCCCTTCGATGGGACCCTCATCGCTCCGGCTTTCTTTTTCCTCATCGCAGCGGGTTTCAGTCCCGAATTTTCGGGTTTGGTGGCGGTGGTGCAAATCGTCTTGGGGTTGTTCCTTCATGCGAACGTTCGCCTCTGGATCAAACCTCTTTCTCGATTGATCATGACCCCCGAATTTCACCACTGGCACCACTCAAACGAGGAAGAAGCAATTTGGTGCAACTACTCAACGTTTCTCCCCCTCTGGGACATCTTGTTTGGCACCTACCACATGCCTCGAGAAAAGCGGCCGTCGGTGTACGGTGTCGATGAAGTCATCCCGATGACGATGGTGGAGCAACTTCGGTACCCGCTGGAAGGGATGGGCAACCCCCTCCGATTCCTTCGCCATCCTTTCAGATCCTTCAAAGCGATGTGTACCGGTCTTTGGGGTATTTTGCGCATGATGAAACGCTCTGCCCTTCGGCCCCGCCACCAACCGTTCCATCGGGCGGTGCTCTACGTTCAGGGCGAAGCCGCCGGTGCCGATGCGCTGGCTCCTCTCCCATCAGAGGGTTGAGGTTCGGCGTGCAACCGCTTTGCTCATAGGATGCTTCGTCCCCCAACGGTCCATGGGCTTCAAGCGCGTGCTGATTGCCAACCGTGGAGAGATTGCGCTGCGAATTCTGCGCACCTTGCGGGACATGGGTATTGAGGCGGCCATCATCCACGGCCGTGAAGACCGCCTCTCGCTACCGGTCCAACTCGCCGACATCGCTTATCCAAACTACCGGACAAATCCCCTGGATTCCTATTTGGACATCGAAGCCGTTGTCAAAGCGGCCAAAGAACTCGAGTGCGACGCCGTCCACCCCGGTTACGGGTTCCTTGCCGAAAACGCCGCCTTTGTTGCCCGCCTTGAGGAAGAGGGCATCACCTTCATCGGACCGGCCTCAAACGTCATCACCTTGCTTGGGGATAAAATCCAGGCTCGTGCCGCGATGGAAGCCGCAGGCCTTCCCACGGCAAAGGGGTCGTCAGAACCGATCTCAAGTGCGGAGGTCGCCAGTGCCCTCGCCGACGAAATCGGCTACCCCGTCATCATCAAAGCGGCAGCCGGCGGTGGCGGCATCGGTATGCAAATCGTGGAGGAAGCCGGTGAGTTCGAGGGCGCTCTGAAACTCTGCCAGTCCCGGGCCAAATCGGCCTTTGGGGACGAGCGGGTCTTTGTTGAGAAGTACATCCAAGGCGCTCAACACGTTGAGTTCCAGGTGCTGGCCGACGGGAAGAACGCCATTCATTTCGGTGAGCGGTTTTGCTCGATTCAGCGCCGCCATCAAAAATTGGTCGAGGAGGGTCCATGGCTCAGCGAAGAAAAAAGGGCTGAAATCGGGGCATTGGTCTGCAAGGGTGCCGAAGCCGTGGGCTACAAAGGCTTGGCGACCTTCGAATTCTTACGCGACGCTAACGGCGATTTCTACTTCCTTGAAGTCAACCCTCGTGTGCAAGTTGAACACACGGTGACCGAACTCATCACGGGACACAACCTCGTTGAACTCGGTGTCCGTGTTGCCCAAGGAGAGTCCTTGCCCCTTCAGCAGGACGAGATTACTTGGCGCGGTCACGCCATCCAATGCCGGCTGAATGCAGAGGACCCACGGGCTTTTGTGCCCAGCCCTGGACGCCTTTGGGAATGCCATTTCCCGAGCGGGTTCGGCATTCGATGCGACACCCATGCGCATCCCGGATACGAGATGCCGGGATGTTTTGATTCGCTTTTGGCAAAATTGCTGACCTGGGGTCACGACCGTGAGGACGCCATTCGTCGCATGCGAACCGCCCTTGACGAGACCATGATCACCGGTGTTGAACACCTGATTCCCCTCCACCGTCGCATCATGGACGAGGCCGATTTCAACGCTGGCGACATCACCATTCAATACATCGACATGCACCAGGAATTGCTGGGCTGAGGGGAAGGTGAACGGATGAGCGTCTTGATCGTTGGAAGTCTTGCATACGATTCAGTGGCTTCGCCCGAAGGCGAAATTGAGCGAGCCCTCGGTGGCTCCGCCACGTACGGCGGTCTTTCCTGTCAGTTTCACTTGAAGCGCAAGGGCCTTCCAGATGCGGGCATTGTCGGCGTCGTTGGTGAGGACTTTTCAAACGACGATCGGACGGTTTTGGAACGCTCAGGTCTTGACCTCTCCGGCCTTGAGGTCGCACCGGGGGAGACCTTCCGCTGGGAAGGCGCGTACCACGGGTCCATGGCTGAAGCGGAAACGCTGGCGACGCATCTCAACGTCTTCGAGCATTTTGAGCCACACGTGCCCGAAGCCCTCCGTTCCCCTTCCGTTTTGTTCTGCGCCAACTTGCATCCGCTCATCCAGCAACAGGTTATGCACCAAACCCAACCTGCCCGTTTGACGATGTTGGACTCGATGAACCTCTGGATTTCCATCGCCAAGACATCGCTTCTCGAGGTGATGACGGAGGCGGACCTTGTCATCATCAACGACGGCGAGGTTCGGCAACTCATGGAAGACGCCAACATCGTCCGGGCCATGCACGCCCTGGCCGAGCAAACGGCGACCAAAACCCTGGTCGTCAAACGTGGTGAACACGGTGTGATAGCGCTTCACGATGGCTCGGCCTTGGCCCTTCCAGCTTACCCAACCGCTCTCGTGGTTGACCCCACAGGTTGCGGCGATACCTTTGCAGGAGCTTTAGCGGCCCACTTCGCTCAAGGCGAAGGTCCGTTGAGTCTGCCCGAACTTCGCCAAGGTTTGCTCCATGCAACGGTCACGGCCAGTTTTACGCTGGAACACTTTGGTACCGAAGCCTTGCAGAACTTGACGGCCGAGAATTTTGAGGCCCGCCTGAAGGATTACCGTTCGATGGTGATGGGCTGATTCAATCCTCGTCGAGGCGTGGCAGTCCGTCGAGGTCGTCCTTGCTCTTGCTTGGTTGCAGGTCTTCAAATGAAAATGCGTTCAAATCGCCTCCATTTGATTGTTGAATTTCCACCGCAGCGGCCTGAAGGGTCTCGGCTCTTTCGGACAAACGGGCTGCTTCTTCAGGCGGTAGCGACCCGCCGTTTTCAATTGAAAGCGAATCGTGCACGTTGGTCGGTCCTGTACGGGCGGCTTCGGCGTTTTCACGCAAGGCACTCGAGGTGGCTGTGGTGGCGTAAGGGGATGGTGAGCGAGCGGGGCGCATCGATCCGATGACAGCACGCGAGCGCTGGCGTACGTTGCCGAAGAGGCCGTTCCCGAACTGACGGGGGTGAAGGGTTCGTTGTTGGCGTGGAATGAACATCGTATCCGACAGTTCTCGAGGGCGACGCGGCCTGAAGAGGGGTTCTCTGGCCGGTGGGGGGGGGACGCCCTCCTGGGGCGTGGGTTGAGCAGGTTCGTCGTCAACCAGCGCTTGTTCAACCTGGTCAGCGTCGAGAAGTTGCTCGATGTCCTCATCGATGCCCGAGAATTGTGACGTTGCAACGGGTTGAAGGTGTTGGCCGTGCGAACTCGGGAGGTAGTTCCCTCCTGGCGGTTGATTTTGATTGTAGGCTTGGTGCATTGGGGGCGCCCCAACGGGAACCAACACGTGTCCTGCGGTCGGTCTTGGACGATAATCGTCCGGGTTCAAGCCGGTCAAAGCTTCGGTGTGGGTGGCGAGAAAAGTCGGGAAGAAGCCCGTGATTTGCGAAGGTGCAATGGGTTCATGTTCCTGAACTGGCGTCCAATCGGGTTCAACATGGTCGACGAGGATGGGTTTTGCCTCCACCTCCTCTCCGGATGAAGCGAGGAAAGCGTCCACTGCGTGCGGCGTGTGAAGGGCATGAGGGAGGATTGGTGCAGGCGGGACATCTTCCGTCAAGCTTCCGTGGTCCATTTCGGCCTCGATGGCCTCCATCATCGCCATGACTTCCTGCATGCTCTTTCCGTTGGCGAGTTGGTGAAACATGAAACTCAAACGGTTCAATGCGCGTTCGTTGCCGAACATGACGTGGGTGTCACCCGATTGGGTTTGGACGGTGAGGGTGGGTTGTTTTGTCACGAATCGAGCCAAAACCACGGCCGAGCCCGCCGTCATGAACCCCAAGCGATACAGCGGAGGGACCATCACCCGGTACCCAATCCAAAGCAGGCAGAGGCCAAAGACTACCATCCAACCGGGGACGAGTTGGGAGGAATGATGCTTGACGGTGTGGATGGCGTTGAGGCGGATGTCCAAACTGCCTTGCTTGCGTCCTTGAACGCTGAGCATCCGCTCATCGAGCATGATGTCAACCCGCTCTCTCGTTTCCGCCAACCGCAACGAGGAGAAGGTCACCCCCTCCAGTTCGCCGGTTGGAACAGAACTCTGCCCAATCTCGCGCATCCCGCTTCACCTCCATCAGTACGGGGTTATGAAACCACCGCCACGCGGGCAGGGCACGATGAAGGTCTGACCCGGTTGAAAAAAGCGCCGTCGGGTTCATGCATCCAGAGGCGTCGCCATGGCCGAGCCCATGATACGAGGCTTCGAATCGAGTTGAGCCAGCAGGACGGGAGGCGGGTTCGTTCGTCGAACAAAGAGAGGCGTCTCCCATGCGACCGTAAGTTGGGTGCCCTCCACAGCAGAGATTCGCCCGACCACAAACTGCAGGTCGATGCTAGCGTGCACAACATCGCCGACGGCCAACACGCGTCTTTGGAAGGGCGATGTTGACAGGTTGAGCACGGAGCGTTCGTGGCGAACGATCGCGAGCGGCGTTTCCGTGTTGCTTTGTTTGTCAACCACTGGGGGGTGGACAATGATGGTGTCCCCGTTGAGATGGTCCTCTTTTGCGTTGCGTAGGGCCAATCCAACCCGGTCCCCAGCTTTGGCGACCTCAACGTCGTCGTCCATGACTTGGAGGGATTTTGCCGTCCCCCTGCCGTTGGCCGGAAGCAACTTCAACTCGTCGTGAACGTTGACACGGCCCGCTTGGACATAACCAATAGCGACCAAGCCGATGCCTTTGACGTTGAAGTGTTGGTCAACGGGGAGGACCAACGGTGCTTGTGCGTTTTCCAACAACTCGCCTTCAATGGCCTTCATCAAGCCAAACAAGGCCTCGCGAAGTTGCACGCCGTCGTTGGCTTCAAATTGCCAATTTTCAAGACCTGCTTGCTTGAACAGCATTTTGACCTGGTCTTCATCGATCCACCCGCCTTCACCGGGATTGAGCACGGCCAACCCTCGTTGAATGCCCGCGCTTGCAAAGGCCACCAGCGCTTCTCCGAGCGTGGCGTCCACGGCCGTGATTTCGATGAGACCTGCCTCAGCCGTTGAGAGGGCGTTGAGGAAGGGTCGCAAACGCTCGGGGTATTTTGCTGGGCGAATCAACGAGAGAATGCGGGCATCATCGCCCGTTCCCTCCTTGTGGACATAGGTGTGAACGTCCCTTTGGTCGGCTGCTTTCGCTATGCTTTTGGCCAGTTCATCCGATGCTACCACGGCCACGTTCAAGACGACCATGTCGAGTCCACAGGCATCGGCTTGAAGAACCAATGGGTGGTTAAGCGTCCCGCTTTGCCTTCTGCGCCAGCATGTTGTCTCGAATCCGCTTGGCCTTCTCCCATTCCTCTTCCTCCTCGTCGTTTGAGGGTGTGAACTGCGGTACGGGGATGGGGCGCATCATGGAATCAATGGCGACGAAAAAGAAGTAGCCTTCGCAGATGATCTTCTTTTCCCATGTCGCCTTGCTCATGGTGTAGGCCGTGACTTTGGTGCAGGCCGTGTGACTGCTGGTGTAGACGACCCGTCCCGTGACTTCAAGCAGGTCGCCTTGTCGAGCGGGCGCGATGAACGTCAGGGTGTCGATGGAGATGGTGACGAATTCACGATGGGCAAACTTCGCACAGGCAATGCCGCCAGCCTTGTCCATCAGCGAGAGCAAGCGTCCACCAAACAGGGTGTCGTAGGCGTTGGTGTCCTGGGGAAAAACCTCCTCAATGAGGGTCACGGGTTCAGTGGAATAGGGCTCCATGATGCAGGGAAAAGGTCCACCCTCATAATCCATCGTCAAGCCAAGCCGTATGTTGTTGTCACTTGGGCTGAAGAGTCCGAAGGAGCGACGGGATTTTATGCGTTCAAAGTGTCGCGGTGCTGTAGGTGACACCATGCAAAACGAATCACCCCGTAAAACGACGCCAATTTTCCTGATGATGCTGATGGTGCTCGCACCGCTTGCAGCAGCCAATGTCACCAACTTTTCCGACGGCTCCGCTTCGGTTTCCGTTGAAATCCGGGACGGCAGCGATCTTCAAAACCTCGTCGATGGAAGCATCGACCTTCCCGACGGTGAAACCGTGACCAGCGCGAGCATGAAAATCTCCACGACCATGGTTGAACACGGGGCACAAGTTCGCATTGACACCGATACGATGCCTCGCGTCTGGAATCCACAATACAACAACCAACTGACCAACTTCTCCGACCAGTCCCTGTTCCAAATCGAAGACGGCTCTGACGCCACACCCGTTTCGCTGGCTGCAGAAGGTTACCTCTCGGATTTCGAGGGTACCGACGGTGGCTTCGTCGACGTCACGAACTCCATGCCCGCTTCCGGCATCGGTTGGGAACACGGGTCGTTGACCTCCTCGGACACGCCCGCTGGGTGCAAGTCCGGCTCGGAATGTTGGGGGACGAACTTGGGCGACACCAACTACACGGACGATAACAACGGCCAACCCTTCACGGTCGCCATGTTCAGCGAAGAGTTGTTCGTTGACCCGCTGCTCAAGAGCAAAACGGCCACCTTTGACTCCTGGCACAACCTCGAGGCTCGTGCAGGTACCGCACAGAACACGGTTCGCTTCACCGACTGTGCGTACATGGAAATTCGAGCATCGCCGAATCCCGGCTTCCCTCCCGGCGGCATCTACAACCCACAAGAGTGGGATTTCCTGCCCATTGACGACCAAGCCAGTACGGGTCTGAGCTTTGGTAGCAACTACGCCCAAGGCGGGAGCAACAACAACGGCCGCATCGGTACGTTGTGCACCAAACTCGCTGACACCGACGGTTCAGGAACCGATGGATGGGGTCTTGCAGGCTCCTCCACCAACGCCCAAAACCCCTCGGGCTGGACCACCATTGCCGTTGACTTGACCGACTACCTCGACCAGTACATTCAGATTCGTTTCGTGATGCAACACGTCGCCACCCCCAACGACCCGATCGACGACAACATGTCCGGCTGGTACATCGACAACTTCCGTCTTGGCGATCTGTTGCCCCAAAGCGCCAGCATGACCGTTCGAGGCATGACGCCGTCCGTTCTCGGCGGTGAAAACCACCCCAACGGGTACGGCATCCTCGCCTTGGAAGCCGAGACCACCTCCTCAGCCACCATCACGGTTGATGTTCTCGACACGAGCGGTAACCCGGTCTACGGGAAGGACGGTTCGGCCATGAGCGGCTTGCGAGGCGACATCATCGAACTCTGGAACATCGATTCTCAACAGTACCGTGCGGTGAACTTGAAGTTCACCTTCGATTCCGGCCCAGACCGCCTTTCAACGCCGGTTTTGCACGGCTTCAGCATCGGTTCTCGAGTCGGCACCGGCTTCAACTTCACCGCCCTTGGGCCCTCCAGCATCGAGGACGGTGTCTGGCAGACCAACGGGGGTGGCTTCCCGATGATGTACAACCCTGAGATTCGCCAGACCGCTCACAATCCGGCGCTCGAGCGCAGCAAATTCAGTTACCCCATTACGTCGATTCAGCCAATGATTCAAGACGATTGTACGGAGTCCCCGAGCATCGAAATCCTGCCGATGGGGTCAAACCGCGTCGTGAATTTGACCGACGGCGTCAAAACCTCGTTCTTCGATGAGCCGTTGTTTGGTTTCCGCTCGGTGACGGCTTACCAAGGCCCCTGCAACGTGGGTGGCATCTGGTTTGACCTTGAGTTTGGGCACCATGCAAGCCACATGCGTATCGATGTGGCCGACGACGGCGACGTTGACTACGGGTTCACGGAACCGGCGTTTGACATGTTTGGCCGGCAGACGAAGTTTGTTTCCAGCACGGTTGATGGCATCAACTACGCAGCGGATTCCGCTATCCTGACCTTGGATTTGAACGGCCAGGCCAACGGGGGCGTCTTCATGTTGCCTGAAGGCGCCGAAGTCTCTTCCGCAGACCTCAGCTTCGATCAGGTCAGCATTCGTTCCAACACCGACCCAACCGAAGGGTTCGAGTTGTCCTTGATGGCAGGGTCCCAATCCGTAGTGTTGGGCGACATGCCCAACAGCTCGGTTTTCTTCCCCGAGGTGCATTCACCTGAGATGGACTTCAAGGCCGCCTTGAATTCGCTGCTCACCAATCCGTCCGTTGCTGGAACACACCAAGACGAGTTCGGCCGCTACTGGATTAAATTCCGATTTATGGTCGACTCTCCAAACGCCTCCTCAGGGACTTCGTTGAACATCGTGAACCTCGACGTCGTCTACAACTACTCGACGACCCTGACCTCCACCGATGGATTGGACATTGAACTCAACCAAGGGGTGGCCTTGTGGACCGGAGGGGCAACAGCAACGGTGCCCGTTGCCCTGTACACCGACACCGGCGGCGGCGTGTTGCTGAGCGACCTGAACGTTGCCTCGAGCACGGGATACAGCAACACCATCGCCATCACCGGCAACCCCGTTGGGCTCTACCCCAACGGCGATATCTACGAAATCGTCACCACGCACACCGTTGACTCGCTGACGGGAACCGCGCTCTCCGAGGCGTGGCTGACGTTTGAATCCGAATCCGGATACATCAAATTCTCATGGAGCGACTTCATGTCGTTCACCGAGGCCAGCGACGAACACGACCACGTCACGCTTGAGTCGACCTCCTCGGTCAGCGCCATTACCGACGGCTACGAAGTCACCTGGCATTTCCGTGTCAACCCGACGTGGGACGACACGGAAGCGGTTCGGGTGTACGCTGGATTGACCACGGCGAACAACATCAACGGCTTGCCGGACGCTGTCTTGCTCGACCCTTCCGTTGGAAATGCAGTGGAGAACGATGCTGGGATCACGATGTTTGAGTTGAAGAACAGCATCGGCGTCACGCAGGCGCTGACCGGCGCAGAATCGGGGCAGGACATCAATCTCGTTGGTCAAATCCGACTCCAAGACCTCAGCGAAGCCCCTGACCCCAGTTCCTACTTCCTCGTGCTCGAACTCAAGCACGTCAACACCACCGACGGCAACATCACCATCGAATGGGAAGAGGTCGCCAACCGTTCTGGCGTGATTGGAGGCGACTTCAACTGGAACATCGATTTGGGTAGCGCAGCAGGAAGTGAAACCTACCGCTTCGCTCTGCGAGGCTACGAAGGCGGTGACTTGCTCTGCCCACCGTCGGAATACAACCCCGACGAGACCTGTGCAATTCCATTCGACATCACCATCGACACCTATGAACCGAACCTTTTGGACATCCAAGTACTCAGTCCGGGGACCGATGAAAACGTGGACTCCAACTGGCGAACGTTGCTCGACGACACTTGGGTCGTCCCTCAACAGGCGCAAAAGATCCGCATGTCCAGTCAAGACTTGCCCAGCCCCCCTGCAACGCTCGACCTTCACCTTTGGGTGGAGCACGACCACGATGCCAACAGCGACGGTCAACCCGATGCAGAGGAATACATCACCATCACCATGAACGGCGATGGCGAAGCACCCACAGCCAACTATTCTGGCGAGTACAACGATTACGCCAACGAAGGTGTGGAAGGCAAAGTTTCGCTTTGGATTGAAGGCTACGACCTTGCAGGAAACCCCATCGATGGTGGCGGTCCAGGGTTCGCCAACGACCAAGTCACCTACGTTTCGATGTCGTCAAAATCCCCCGTCATTCGCAACTTCTTCATCGAGGACTCCAAGGGTAACGCCTTTTTGAACTCCAACGATCTCCAGTGGGACGGTACATGGAACCAAACCATGTACGCCGGCAACACGTACCACCTCATCCTCGAGGCCAGCGACGACAACGGCTGGCGGGACGTGGACTTCTTCAAAATCAACTTGGACAAAACCACCGACGTAGAAGGCGTAACTCAAGACTTGAACGTGTGGTATTTCCCCCGCAACGAAACAGCGTGGACCGACAGCCCGTATCTGGAAATCGTCTACGACGGCAACGTGGTCCCCTCCATGCTCACGATGGACAACACCGCCCTCATCGACCCCTTCGAGGCCGATTTCATCCTCAACATCCCCGTTCGTTTGAAGTGGGGTATCGTCGGCTTGGACGGCAAGGACATCGAACCGAAACTCCAGATGCAGGACCTTGACAACCCGCTCTACACCATGCTTTCCGGCGTTCCCGGACGCTACATCCAGGACTGGCGATACAGCGATGGGATTCAACTTGATTTCCGAACGGACGAAGTGAACAACGAAATGGTGACGCCGTTCTTCGACGACCTGAGCGAGCCGTTCACGAACGATGTGCGCGAGGGCTTCGTCTATGCCGGTGACACCGTCCGATTTTCGGGTCAATTCGCCTTTAGGGAGGGTATTTTCTACAGCGTCTTCATCAACCCTGAGGTTGAATTGACGATGGAGATTACCCGCCAAGATGCCTCTGAAGATTTCGGCAAAGGGTACATTTCAACCCCTGGTGAAACGGTGACGCACACGTTCACTGGCGGCGTGTTTGACATCAACATCACCGCCCCGGTGTTCACCAACGAGTACGTCTACACCTTCCGACTGATCAATTTGCCCGATGGAGCGGAGGATTACACCTCGGCCTTCTGTGCGACCTCAACCGACTACGGTTGCCAGAGCTTCACGCTGAAGGTTGACCGCACCCCTCCGAAGGTGGTCTCGAACTCTTGGCTTGCCGAGAAAGGGGCGCTTCCTCAAGGGGATACCAGCCGACCCATTGCGAACGTGCTTTCCACCGCAACCTACCACTGCGTTGACCTCCAAGTTCAAGTTGAAGAAAAGGAAGCCATGTTCCCCGGTGACTTGCAGGTCAATTGGATGTTCTACAGCAACACCGCCAACTACATGCCATGGCTTGAGTACACCAAGTATTTCGACTCTCAACCCGCTTCCCAAACCTTGACCCTGACGACCATCCCCGGTGGATACCTTGGTTCAGCGAGCTGCGTTGACCTATGGCCGTTGGACGACAACACCTTCGAGCCGGACCAGCGGAAGATCACCGAGGAAGCCCCAACCCTCATCTTCTGGTTGACGGGGGTCGACTCCGCAGGTTCGACCATCCCCAACGGCGGAGGCCCGCAAGAGGACGGTACCGTGTTGCCAATCTTCTCCAGCCAGGCGCAGTACAAATCCCAGTACACGTTCATTCACGAGAAAGCGACCTTCGACGTTCAGGACGTGTTGCTCGATGACGACCCCCGTGTTGGTGACTCGATGAAGATGCAAATCAAGATCAAGAACACGGGGACCATGGCCGGTGTCGCTGAATTGGTCATCAAGTCGGTGACCGATGGCGGCACGCCCGTTGTTGAGCAGACCGTGAACAGCGCCGAGTTGAGCATCGCCGAGGTCAGCGACTGGATTGTCGTGGATTTGGAACCCTTCGCAGAGCAAACCACGGGCATGTACTACATCATCAGCCTGAACGGTTCAAACGACGCCATTTATGATGGGTCCGATGCGCAATGGAGCGACGTGTTCAACGTCAAGGTGGCCGAAGAGGAATCCTCCTCTTCGATGCTCTTGATCGTGGTGCTCCTCGTCGTGGTCATCGGCGTCCTCGGGACCCTCGTCTTGGTTCTGGCTCGCCGTAACAGCGGCGACCCCTCGCTGCTGGACGATGAGTACGAGGATGACGATGACGGCACGTTCGCTGACGGAGGAAAGGTGCTCGCTGAAATCCCTGCCGATGTCGACCCCGAAATGGCTCGTGCGATGAAGGAGTTCCCGCAGTGGACCCAAGACGAGATTCAAGGGTACTTTGACCAAGGTTGGAACGTGGAATCCCTACGAGACTGGGTCAACAACCAGTGAGGCCCTCCGATGGCCGGACCGCTGGATTGGGCAGACCCGGAGTGGTCCGACCCCGACGGTGGAACCGTGGTGCTTCACGGGACTTTGCCCACCGTGGTGTACCCCAATGTTCTGCGCCCACGCTACGCTTGGGACGGTCTTGCGTTGCTTGAAACGCCCGACGTGATTGAGTTGTGGGAGCAAGAAGAGGCGGACGAGGCCGAATCACAGGGCGTCAACCTCACCTATGCCATGTTATCCGGGGGAGCTTTTGGGAGGTATGCCGAAGGGATATCGATGCTTACCGAACTTCAAGGCGGACGGTTTCCGGACCCTGAACCGCGTCGCTTGCAGCGCAACGCTGCGCGACACAACCGACCGGTGTTCTTTTTGGAACCGATGGCCGATGACCCGGAGTGGAACGATTTCTTGACCCGTGAAGCCAAAGTCATGTCCCATTGGAAGAAACTGCTCAATATGGTTCGCATCAAGAAACGTTGGAAAAAGGCTGTCAAGCGCCACATCTTCGGCGTCACGCCTCCCCCCAAGGGACAATCAGCCGACTACGCCAGTGCGAGCGTCATGGCTTCGGCTTGGTGGGACATCAACTGCGAGATGAGCACGCCCTCGCTGAACAAGGAACGGAACGACCGATACGCTGCTCGCGTCCGAGGAGCGCTCGCATCGCTTCGGTCCACGCACGGGGACAAGGCCGTGCTGATGTTGGTCCTCCACCAGCCTCAACGAGAAGCGTTGATGGCGTCTTTGCGTGCCCTCCCGGCTGCGGAGGAGATTTCATCAACATCCACCGACACCCTTCACCCGGAGGAGGAATGACATGGCCGCCGGTTCCATCGATGTTCGGGTTGAAAACCAACTCGTTCGCTTCATTTGTCCCGTTCGTATCGACCCTGACCGCGTCGTGAACGAATTGGGAGGGAAGCGAAACAGCGGCGTGGTCATCAAGGCCATGGACCGCCCCCGAGCAACGATCGTCATTGATGAGGAAGGTCGCATCGTGGTTCACGGAACCCATCGAGTTGAGGCAGCACGGGCAGCGGCCAAGGAACTCTTGCTTCGCTTGGGCATGGACGACAACGGGCTGGTGGCGGAAATGGGTCCCGTGGTGGCATCTTTCAAATTTGAAAACGACATCAACCTTCAGGCCATCCCTGCTCAACTGCCCTCCGGAACGGCGGTGTATGATGCTCGACTTGGGTGTACGGTCTTGTCCGATAACCGGCACAACTTGACCGTAAACATTTGGCCCAACGGAACATGCGTGGTTTCCGATTCCCGCCACGCCAATATGGTGGCCAAGGCTGCCGTGTATTGGAAATCAGTCTTTGCGGACCGAGGGTTCTTCGTTGAACGCATTTGAGGTTGAGCCCATGGTCTACGACGGCCCCGTGCTCGACAACCACTTCCACCTCAACCGGCGTGGTTTGTTTCTTGATGCAGCCCGTGCGTTCAAACAAGCGGGTGGGACGGACATCGTGTTGGTGCACTGTCCCGATTTTTCAGCGCCACCAGAAACGTTGGAAGGGCACAGCGAAGCTTATGCAGACACCCTCGCCATGGCCCAAAGCGTCCGAACCGAAGTCGCGTTGGGCGTTCGTGTTGTTCTGGGGCCGCATCCTGCAGCCTTTGCCCATCAATTCGAGCGGTGGGTGGCTGAACAGGGCCAATCCGGTCGTGAGCGAGCCGTTCAGAATTATCGCCATTCCATTGAAGCAGCGCTTCACTTCGTCCACGAAGGTCAAGCCCACGCCATCGGTGAGGTCGGCCGGCCTCACTGGCCGGTTTCGGATGAAATATGGGACCTGTCCAACGAGTTGCTCGAAGAGACCATGCATCTGGCGGCACAGGAAGGCGTCCCTCTGCAACTCCACGTCGAGGGCGAATCCGAGTCAACCTACCCCGACCTCGCCCAGCGAGCGGTCCGGCAAGGCATGGATTTGCTCAAGTTGGTTCGCCATTATTCCCCTCCGGATGTGCGTTCCGAGAACACCCACGGGTTGACGCCCAGTGTTCTTTGTGGGAAAGGAGCGATTGAGCGTTTGCTGGACACTCACGAGTCGGCTCGCAACGGCTTCTTCCTTGAGACGGACTACATGGACGACCCTCGCCGGCCAGGCGCGGTTCTCGGTCCGAAAACCGTGCCCAAACGTACCCGCCAACTTCTCGATGGAGGCATGGCCGAAGAGGTGTTGTGGCACACCCACCACGACTTGCCTCTGAAGGTCTACGGGGCTTTAGAGGGCGTGTAGAAATCAACGACCGTTCGGCACAATTCTCCCATCACATTGATGAAAGAGGATTTGCTGGAAGCAATGTGAGCGCCATGCCCCGCCGTCACCGCTGGTCATTGCTTGTTGTGCTCTTGTTGTTTGGAATGCTCGCGCCTCATGGCTCCGCTCAACTCCCCACCGCACCCGGTGTCGAGATCGATTGCGAAGACAAGCAACCGGAACTCGATGTTCACCCGCTCAACGATCCGGAGGTGGTCATCACCTGCACCGTACGAAACCCTTCTTCCTTCCAAGAATCCATCAGCGTCGAAAAAGAATGGGACGGGATGGAGGTTGACATGATGCTCGAGGAAGACACCTTTGACCTCGGTCCCGATGAAGAGGAAGACTTCACCGTCACCTTCTCAGGACAAACGCGCTTGTCTGCTTCGCTTTCCTACGATTTCACCTTGGTGGCCACCGTCACCAACGTTGGAATGCTTGACTGGCCGGAAGCCATGGCGTCCAATGCAAGCGTGAGCGGTGACCTGAACATCGCCTCCTACGGCATGGTTGAGCTGGACATCTCCGACAAAAGCACGCGAACCATGGGAGAAAACGATGAGGTCAAAATCTCGTTCCAGTTTCAAAACAACGGCAACGACGACGATAAGATTCGGGTGAGCATCGCCAACGCTGCGGAACTCCAAGAGGTTGGGTTCTCTTTCCCGGGAGGCACGTTCGTCGCTGAAAACGTCCTTGAAGACGGGACCTCCACGGTTCGTGAATTGACCGTACGGGCGCCCTCGGATGTTCTTGTCGATGAACGCTACCAAGTGGTGTTCCAAGCCCAGAGCGAAAACGACGATGAGGCACCGGTCATCGAGAGCACGATTTCCATTCAACTCGAGGCTGGCAAGACCGCCGGAGGCCTTGGCGGGGGCCTTGAAGAGGTGGACAAGGACACGGTGGTCCTGTACGGCAGCATCGGAGCTGCGGTCATCTTTGGCTTGGTCTTCGTTGCAGCCTTTGCCCGTGCTCTTCGTCGCAGAGCTAATTCACAACCGATGTACGTCCCCCCCGTCGAGGTTCCCGACGAGGTCGAAGACGACGACCTTGACCTCTCCGAGTTGGACGACTTGTTCTCCGATGAAGCGGACGGCGATGACTTTGATTCACTCTTTGCCGATTTGTAGGTGATTCACGGCGCCTCCCGCCCTTCCCCGTCACCGCTGAACTCGGCCGATGTGCCCCGATTTTAGGAGGAACACTCAAAGGCTTGGTGTAGCGCACTACACCTGTTCCCCAAGGGTGTTTTTCATGTTGGGACTTGAAGGAAAAACAGCGTTCGTGTTCGGAGTTGCCAGTGAAGACTCCATCGCCTGGGCGATTTGCAAGCAACTTGCGGCTGCTGGCGTCACCTTGTATTTGGGCTATCAAAAACGATTCATGAGCCGAATCTTCCAACTCAAAGACCAGCTTCCCGCCATCGGTGGTTTCTATCCTTTGGATGTGGGCTCGGACGCGACCACCAAGGAGTTCTTCACCGCTTTTGCAGCAGACCACCCCGGGAAAAAGGCGGACATCCTCATCCACGCCATCGGGTTCGCCCCTCGCTCGTGCTTTGACCGGCCCATCCTCTTCGTTGAAGACGAGGACATCAACACCGCCATGACCATCTCGGCCAACTCCTTGCAGCGGTGTCTCAAACACGCCTTGCCCTACTTGTCCGAGGGCTCCTCAACCATCACCCTGACGTATGCGGCCTCCAACCGCTTTGTCCCAAGCTATGGCATCATGTCGATGGCCAAAGCGGCTTTGGAGTGTTGGACACGGGAGTTGGCTTGTCACCTTGGCCCGGAGGGTCACCGCATCAACGCGATTTCATCCGGGCCCATACGGACGATTGCAGCCAGCGGCATACCGGGCTTTGACCGAATTCTCGACCATGTGGAAGCCAACGCTCCGCTGCGACGTAACGTGAGCCAAGACGATGTTGCAGGGGCAACCCTGTGGCTCGCCAGCCCGCTTGCGGGTGGAGTGACAGGTCAGTGCATTTACGTCGATGCGGGCTATTCGATCACGATGGTGCCGGAGAGCATCATGAACTGAGGTGATGGCATGGGGTTGACCACGGAAGACGGCAAACCTTGCGAAGGAATTGAACAAGGGCCGTTTGAGCCGATCGCTATCGTGGGCCTCGGGGCACTCATGCCCGATGCATCGGACATCGATGCCTTTTGGGACAACATCTTGAATGCGAAGATCAGCATTCGTGAATTGCCCGAAGGCCGATGGCCGGGGCCGCTTGAGCATTTTTGGAAAGAAGGTGGTCCGGGCGAGCACACCGAAGGCTACACCTATGCGAAAATCGGGGCGCTTGTGGAGGGTGCAGCGTTTGATTGGCGACGATGGCGGCAACCGCCGGGGACACTGCCCCAAATCGACCCGTGCCAGCAATGGGCGGTGACGGTTTCGGCCGACGCCATCGAGCATGCAGGATACGACGGTGACGAGCAAGACATTGACCGAACCCGAACGGGGGTGGTTTTTGCCAACGCTCTGGGCGGTGAAAACCGAAACATGTCAAACATTCGTGTGTGGTCCAACCACACAACGTCCCTCGCCAAAGAGCACGGTCTACCGGAAAACAAGGCCGCTGCGTTCCAGGACGCCGTTTTGGAAGGCACCCCGAGGGTTGACGAAGACACCATGCCCGGGGAACTGGCGAACGTTGTTTCAGGTCGCGTGGCGAATTTGCTGGATTTGCAAGGTCCCAACCACGCCATGGATGCTGCATGCGCTTCGTCGATGGCGGCTGTCCTCGATGCATGCAGGTTGTTGCAAACGCGTCAGGTCGACGTCATGCTCGCTGGTGCTGCTGACCGAACGATGGACCCGGCCACCTTTGCAAAATTTTCTGCCATCGGCGCCTTGTCGCCGACCCATTCGTCCCCATTTGATGCTCGGGCCAACGGGTTCGTCATGGGCGAGGGTGCGGGGGTACTCGTCCTCAAGCGCTTGGGCGACGCGATTCGTTCCGGCGACGAGATCTATAGCGTGATTCGCGGCGTTGGAGGTTCCTCGGACGGCCGAGGCAAAGGCATCACTGCACCCAGCCAACGGGGTCAAGTGCAAGCCATCGCAAGAGCGTACAGCCAAGCCGGGTATGCCCCATCAAGCGTCGAATTGGTGGAGGCGCACGGGACCTCAACCAAAGTAGGGGATGCAACCGAACTTTCGACCCTCGCCAGGTTGTGGACGGGTGTTGAAGGCACCGGAAAGGTCGCCGTGGGTTCCATCAAGTCCCAAATCGGCCATCTCAAGGCGGCAGCCGGCATTGCTGGTATCTTGAAATCGGTGATGGCGCTGCACCACCGGACCATTCCTCCCAGCGCCAACTTCGAGACACCCAACCCTACCGTGGATTGGGACGCCATCCCGTTTTTTGTTCCGACCCAGCCCTTGGCCTGGCCACGCCCCGCCGACCATCCTCGCCGGGCAGGCGTTTCCGCCTTCGGGTTTGGGGGGACCAACTTCCACATCGCTTTGGAAGGGTATGAGCCCGATTTCCACGCGCCCCTGGCCGCCGAGTGGGAGGGTCGTTGGCAAGCGTACAGCGGACAGGGCGGTGCTGCTGCGCCTTCCGTGTTCGATGCCTCGCTTTCGCCAACCCTCACCCATGAAGCCCTCAAAGCGATTGAGGGCGGCGTGTTGCTGCGCTCGGCAGCCTCGGTCGAGGCTTTGAGCGCCGATCTGGCTTCGCTCACTTTCGCGGGCCCGTTGTTTGACGACGACCCTCGCGGTTTGCGTCTCTCTCAGGTACTTCAGGAGGCCAGCGAGGCCTATGACGTGAACCACCCTGTACGGTTGGCCTTGGTGGCGACGTCCTGGGCTGAATTCAAGAAACGGCAATCCCTCGCAGTCCAAGCGATGGGTGACAAGGAAAAGTGGGGCTTCTTGCAAGCCCAAGGCGTCTTGCTCACGGATGAGGCGGCGTTGCCTCCCGAGGCGAAAACGGTTCACATGTACCCCGGCCAAGGCAGCCAATACGTCGGCATGACCGCTGACTTGGCCAAGCGTTTCACGGCACCGGACGAGGTTTGGCGTCAAGCCGATGAGACCATGGTCGAGGTGCTCGACGGCGAAACCCTCTCCGGCTTTGTGTTGCGTTCTGACCTCACGAAAGAAGAGCGTCAAGTCGCAGAGCACAAACTCAAGCAAACCGAATACACCCAACCGGCCATGCTCACGGCCGACTTGGCCATTGAACGCACCTTGAACGCCTTCGGTCACCAACCCGACATGGTCGCAGGCCACTCCCTTGGGGAATACGCAGCGCTGATGTCATCGGGGATTTTGGACATGGACGGTGCGCTGCGGGCCGCCGCAGCGCGAGGCACCGAGATGGGTTCGGTCGTCATCGAGGACAAGGGTCTCATGGCGAGCGTGACCGCTCCGTACTCCGAAGTCGAAGCGGTTTTGGAGGCGACCGAGGGCTACGTCATCGCCGCCAATAAGAATTCACCGAAGATGACCGTCATTGCCGGTGAAACTGCACCCGTTCGAGCGGCCATGGCGTCGTTTGAAGCGAAGGGTTTCTCGTGCGTTGAACTCGCTACCTCGCACGCCTTCCACTCAAGAATCGTGGCGCCTGCCAACGAACCGCTCCGCCGATTCTTGGAGGGCTTGGAGATTCGCTGGCCCAACGTCCCCATCACTGCCAACGTTGACGGGACGTTTTATCCGACGAAGGGAGACGACGCCAAAGCAGCAATTTTGGAAAAACTCGCACCCCAGATGGCGTCCTCGGTGGAATGGACCAAGCAAATCGAGACCATGTACGGTGCCGGAGGCCGACTATTCGTTGAGGTGGGACCAAAACGTGCCTTGACGATGTTTGCCATGCAGATCTTGGAAGGCAAACCGCACATTCCAGTCATGACCAATCACCCCAAACAGGGCGGAATTGCCTCGTTTTTCACGGCTATTGGGGCCTTGGCATTGGCTGGCCGCCCACCCGCATGGCCTGCCCTCGACTCATCCTCCCTGCAAGACGCCTTCAAGGCTGGTCCCATCGAAGCGCAAGGAGGCGCCGTTTTGGTCGCTTCTTCGACCACAGCAGAACTCGAAGCGCTCCGTGTGCGTGCCCGCCCACTACCAGGAAGCGGCTCGCCAACGCCCTCGATGCGTGCGGTTTCAACCGCGACAACACCCCCCACCAACGACGAGGCCGCTCTTGGTCGTGCGATACGGGGCTATGTCGGTGACCGCATCGCCGCCTATAGCGGGTATCCAGCATCGTTCTGTCACGGTCATGTGGCGCTTGTTGACGGGCTGGGATTGACGCCTGACCAGGTCAAACAAGTTGCGGCAACGCTCGCTTCCGAAGCGACGACGGATCCCGAAGTCGACGGCTATGCCGCCGTGACGGCAGGCGATTTCGAACGCTGGGTGCGGCATCCTCCAGCAACGTGGCGCCCAATGGCTTCCATAACGGCCCCCTCCTCTGCGATGAACGTCCCTGTTCATACGGTTGGCGCGCTCCAAACCGCATCTCGTCGGGACCAAGACCCCTACGTGGTTACGGGTGTCTCGTTGGGTCTTCCCGGCATGGAGCGGGTCTTTTCAGAGGATGCATTTGAGAAACTTGTTCGAGGCGAAACATGCATCAGCGAAGTCTCAGATGAATACAAGCAACGCCTGCTCGACAAGAACATCGTCCGGCTGATCAAAGGACGTGACGGCTCGGTGAACATGGATCAAGCCACGGTGTTCGGTGATATTCCCCAACTCGCCGGCCTAAAAGGCGCCTTCGACCTCGCTGAAGAGTTCGGCATCGACCCCAAAGCCATCGTCGCCTGGGACATCAGCACCCAACTGTCCGTGGCCGCAGGCCTTCTCGCTTTGCGTGACGCAGGCATCCCGCTCACGCCGGTCGAGCAGGTCGGAAAGGGTGGACTGAGGTTGATTCGAAACTGGCAGGTACCTCAAATCCAACGAGAGCGAACGGGGATTGTCTTTTCCTCCTGTTTCCCAGGTCTCCAAATGGCCTCAAAACACGCGAAAACCAACGGGGATGACGGCGAGGGGCGCTTTGACCGACGCTACCTCTTCCAAACGCTCAACATGGGCCATTCTCAATTCGCTCAATACACCGGCATTCGAGGCCCCAACACCACGATCAACCTCGCTTGTGCTTCGGCCACTGCCGCCTTTGGCGTCGCCGAGGATTGGCTTGACGCAGGCCGCGTTGACCGCGTGGTCATCATTAGCGGTGACGATGTGACTGGCGATGACCTCTGGGAATGGATTGCCGGCGGCTTCGCCGCTTCGGGCGCTGCCGCCACCAACAACGTCGTCGAAGAAACCGCACTGCCCTTTGACCGGCGGCGGAACGGGTTGATTTTGGGCATGGGAGCTGCGGCGTTCGTCGTGGAACGGCATTCGGAAGCCCAGCAACGGGGCGTTCAACCGATCGCCGAGTTCCTCGGTTCAACCACGGCGAATTCAGCCTATCACGGCACACGGCTTGACGTTGAGCACGTCGGGCAGGTCGTCAACGGGTTCATCTCGAGTATGGAGCGACGCTGGGGCTTTGACCGCCACCAAATCGCTCCCAACACCGTTTTCTATTCTCACGAGACCTACACGCCGGCGCGAGGGGGCTCGGCTCAATCGGAGGTGCGAGCCCTGCGCGAAACCTTCGGGAACTCCACAAATAAACTGGTCATTGCCAACACCAAGGGCTTCACCGGCCACCCGATGGCGGTGGGCATTGAGGATGCGAGCATGTTCTACGGCCTCCTGACCGGTCGACTGCCCCCCATCGCCAATCACAAGGAAAAGGACCCTGAATTGGGTGACTTGAACCTCTCCAACGGTGGAGATTATCCGAACTTGGAATACGGCCTTCGCTTTGCAGCCGGCTTCGGGTCCCAGATAGCGCTCTCTTTGATGCGGAAATGGCCGGTGGAGGGCGACCGCATCGACGGTGCGAAGTTGCTCGCCTGGGCCCGACGACTTGCCGGAACGGACGATGTCGTGATGCGGGTCTTGCAAAATAAGCTCGTGGCCTATGTCAACGGAGACGACAATTTGCACGGTGGGGTTCAGGGGGACGCTTGGCCCCCAACCGAAGCGTGGGAAGGAAAACCATCTCCGCAATCGTCCGTCGCACCAACACCCGTGCCGGCCGAACCGGTAGCACCCTCGGTGGCTGAGCCGCCAGCGATGCCGCCTGCACCAGCTCCTGCACCCGCAGCGCCCACCGTTGGCGACGAGGACATGATTTCAACCGTCGTTGATGTGGTGGTTCACCACACCGGCTACCCTGCTGACTTTGTTGAACTGGACCAGGACCTCGAGGGCGAATTGGGCATCGACACGGTGAAGCAAGCGGAAATTATGGCGGATATTCGGGAGCGTTTCTCCCTTCCCGTCGACGAAGACTTCGTTCTTGCCGACTATCCGACCCTGAACCACATGATCGGCTACATCCAACGCATGACCGGTGGCACCGCAGCTCCTGCTGTGCCAACCGTCGAAGCCACTGCGCCACCCTTGGTCGCACCAGAGGCTACGCCGTCTCCAGCAAGCGAAAGCGTCGCTTCTCCTCCTTCAGTTGAGTTGGTTGACGATCTTGTGATGGTTGAAACCGTTGTTTCCGTGGTTGTTCATCACACCGGATACCCGGCTGACTTTATCGAACTCGACCAAGACCTCGAAGGGGAATTGGGCATTGATACGGTGAAGCAAGCTGAGATCATGGCGGATATTCGCGACCGGTTTTCACTTCCGGTCGACGAGGATTTTGTCTTGGCCGACCATCCCACGCTGAACCACATGATCGGCTACATCCAACGCATGAAGGGCGGCGCTCCCGATGCCGCTACGCCCGTCGTTTTACCGACCCCTCCGTCTGCACCTGCTGAGCAGGCCGAAGCTGCACGTGAAACTGCGCCACCCGCTACCGCTCCGGGCCCGGTCGCTTCGGGCGATAACGGGACGATTGAATCTGTCTTGGTCGAAGTGGTGGTCAACCACACGGGGTATCCTGCGGATTTCATCGAAATGGACCAGGACCTTGAGGGTGAACTGGGCATAGACACGGTGAAGCAAGCAGAGATCATGGGCGAAATTCGAGAACGCTTCTCGTTACCCGTCGACGAGGACTTCGTGTTGGCCGACCATCCAACGCTCAACCACTTCACGGCGTACATCGTGAAGATGCAAGGCGGCGATGCTGCGACACCCCAAGCGGATGCCGCCGCCGACCCCTCTCCCGCCTCTGCCTCAGTGTCTGCTGAATCGGTGGCGACGGGCACCCGTCGATGGCAGGTCGAGATCGAAGCATGTCCGGGCGTGCCTTCCCCGCTCTCCCTTTCTGGAACCGTGCTGGTGTCCGATGACGGCTGGGGCATTGCCGAGGCCTTCTGTCAACGGATGGAGGCAAGAGGTTTGAAGGCCGTACGGGTTGGTTTTGAAAGTAAAATCAGGGCCCCTTCGCGTCTTGAAGAAAACGGAAGGGTGGTCCTCAGGGCCGACCCGGAACAACCTGAGCACCTCCAATGGATTGCCGGCGAACTCAGCGGAACCGATTTGGCGGCCTTGGTCCATATGGCGCCGATGAAACTCGCTTCTGAACAATGGGGCGAAGACACGTACCCTTCCTCGCAGGTTGCCCTTGCCGCTCACGGATGGTTTGGACTGCTCAAGGAGTTGGGCGGGCATCTTTCAACCGAAAAACCGGGGCTTGTCGCCTCGGTCACCGCACTTGATGGACGCCACGGAAACATCGGCGACCGGTTCAACGCTGTTCAATGCGCTGCAAGCGGGATCACGAAATCCTATGCGTTTGAGCGGCCAGATCTGCGATGCCGTGCCTTGGACTTGCATCCTGACGTGGTGTTGGATGAAACGGCTGCTGCTGAAGCCATTGAGCACGATCTGTTCAGCCTGGACGGTGAGGTTGAGGTCGGCTTGGACCGGGACGGTCGCCGGTGGGCGCTCGTGGCCTTTGCGGAAGACGTTGTGGGCGAGTTGAAGCCGCTGACAAACACCGATACCTGGCTCGTCTCGGGCGGTGGCTCGGGCGTGACGGCTGCGTCCATTATCGGGGTGGCAGAGGCTTCGCCGAAAGCCGGGGCGCATTTCGTCTTGCTCGGTCGTTCGGTGCTCATCGAATCAACCGAATCTTGGATTGATTGGACGGAAGCCCAATTGACCGAAGAGAAGAACGCTTTGCGACAGCGGCTCATCGATGCAAGCGAGTCAGGGAAAGTCACGATGGTGGAATGGAACAAAGCATGGCAGGCGTTCACGCGCAGTCGTGATGTTTACCAGACCCTCCACGCCATTCAGCACACCGGAAACTTCGCTGAATACCGCTCCGTGGATGTCATGGACGCGGGCGGCTTGCGTGAACTCGGCGCTTCGCTGGGCCGCCCCATCACCGGGGTGATTCACGGGGCGGGCTTGGAAGATTCCAAGTTGGTTGCGGACAAAGGCTACGACATCTTTGACCGTGTGGTTCGCGTGAAGGTTGACGGTTGGCGTGCTTTGCTGGGGGCCGTGAACGCTTCGGGTTTGGATGTTCCAGAATTTGCGTGTTGTTTCACGAGCGTGGCTGGTCGCTTTGGCAACGGTGGGCAAACCGATTATGCAGCCGCTAATTCGATTCTTGACGCCGAAATGGCCCGTTTGACGGCGACTTCATCGGCCCGGGGAGTCGCTATCGGCTGGACCGGATGGCGGGACGTCGGCATGGCGACTCGTGGGTCCATCGAAGCGGTTTTCGCCGCTGCGGGCATCGAGACCTTGGCGGTGGAAGACGGCGTCGCCATCTTCGTCGCTGAGGCTTTGCAGGGCGGGAAGCGACGCGTTCTGGGCTGTGGCTCGCTCGGAATGATGGACCGGTTCTCTTCGTTTCGAGATGCCCCGGTGAAGTTGCCGGCGCCAATGTTGGAGTTGATGGCGGACCCCTCCCGTTTCCCGTTCATCGACAAGATGGTCGAACTGGAAGAGCATGAACGCCTCGTGTCGCAATGCACGTTGTCCACCGAGGACCATCCGTTCCTCATCGACCACGCCATCGATGGTGTCCCTTACCACCCCGGCGTGATGGCCTTGGAGATGTTTGCACAAAACGCCCTTTTGTTGCGCCCCACCACCTGCCTTGCAGGGTTTGAGGACGTTGCCTTCGGCCTCCCCGTGAAACTTCTCAAAGGGCCGATGACGGTGCGCGTCGAGGCTCAACATCTTCGCTCCGATGACGAGATGACGTGGGTGCGTTGCCGCTTGGTTTCGGATTTGACGAATTCAAAGGGTGAGCGATTCGGTGAGCGAGAACACCACGTTGCTACGGTTCGCCTGGTCAAGAAGCAGGAAGACCTCCGGCCGTTCTTGCAACATGAAATCGAAGCGCTGCCGACGGTCGGCACACCACCGAGCGGTGCGTTGCTTCACGACCCTGATTTCATTTATTCAAGGTATTTCCACGGACCCCGCTTCCAATCTCACGGTGGCGTGCTCGCAGGGGTTGGCGATGGGACTTCCATCGGCATCGATGGTGTGGCCCTCATGCGGCATCAACTTCCGGCCAACGACCAGTTTGCAAACGAGCAAGACGGTGAAACGGTTCTGCTTGAAGCCCTGCCCATGCTCATTGAGGCCGGCTTCCAAAATGCTGGCTTGGTGGCCATGGAGACCCTCGGATACAGCAGTCTTCCCGTCGGCATCGCTTGGTCCACCATGCTTCGCGTTCCGGAGGCTGATGAAAACCTCCGCCTTCGCAGTTTACAAACGGCTCATCACGACGACGGCGTGACCGAGCACGACGTGTTGATCGTTGGAGAGGACGATGCACCCGTGCTTTCCCTCAAGGGATTGAAACTGAAGGCCATGGCCACGGTTGAAGAGAGCCAAAGGTTCTCGCTTGAGCGCTGAAGGTGGCGTCCATGGAGGGTATGACGGAGTTGAATTCACCGGCCCCCGGCGTACGCCTCTTTACCTGCC
>Ga0181597_10000105_pt1 | contig 83542 bp, 83 predicted proteins | sample 041ome_5_FD_148647 | JGI IMG/M metagenome (GOLD analysis project Ga0181597, IMG submission 148647) | Coastal salt marsh microbial communities from the Groves Creek Marsh, Skidaway Island, Georgia - 041403US metaG (spades assembly) | ecosystem: Environmental > Aquatic > Marine > Intertidal zone... | reverse complement strand
AACCACCAATTCACCATTTTCATCTTCTAAATTTGGCAGCTCATCCTTGTTAATAGATCGAAGCATTGTTTCTACTTTATCATTGCTACAACGACATTTATCTTTAATGGCACGCGGTGGTTGAATATATACACCAAGCTCGTGAAATAATCTAAATAGAAGCGTTTCAAGCTCTAATTTTGGATCAAGCAATTCTTCTGAAGCAACAGACTGAGCAAATATATTAGCCTCATGCCAAAACGCTCTCTCATCAGAAAGCAGCCCATCTTCTGACCCACCCCCATCTGCGATTTTTTGGATCATAAGCGTTGCTGCAACCCAAGATCCATCTCGCTTTTCTGTCATTGTGATAAATTGTGTGTGCACTTGTTCAGAATTCTTGAACCAAGAAATTACAGCATCAGAAACTGTCTTGCCAGATAGATCAACAATACCTTGATAGCGCTGATTAGGCCCGTTCGGCTCTATGGTAAAGGCCATATATCCATCACCCATAAGCACTGGCAGCGTGGTTTCTTGTGATAACGGCATTGTTTCAAGAGTTTGAGCCTCTAATGCTGCATAGGCTCTCATATGTCCATCACTAGAAACATCACAGAATAAGGTTTTTAACGGACCTTGCCCCTTGGCCTGTAATGTAATTACGCCATCAAGCTTAAATGTGGTCGACAAACAGGACGTAACCACCATTGCTTCTGCCAAAATCGAATTAACAGAATCTGGATAATTATGTCTGCCCAGAATATCGGTAACCGGCTTTACCAAGCGGCATATCCTACCTCTTATTTTTGGCGTCTTATTAGTTGGGCTACCTGTTAAATAAAACGGCACAACAAAGCTGTTTGACGGTAAGTCTGAAAGCAGCGTTGTTGTTTTTAAAAAACCCGTATCGTTAGAAAAATCCATTTATGTATGCCATCGATATAATTACATGATTTTAAAGTCTCAGGCTTAAAGGATGGTGTCGCCAAATAAATAGCACAAAATCGCTTTTTGGGCATGAAGTCTATTTTCTGCTTCGTTAAATACCCTGCTCCTAGAGCCATCAATTACTTCTGCTGTGACCTCATTACCCCTGACAGCAGGAAGACAATGCAAAAAAATGGCTTTGTCATCAGCGCATTCAAGCACCTCTTTATTTACTTGATAGGGTCTGAGGTCCTGCAATCTTGTTCCCGCCTCATCCCCCATCGATATCCAGACATCGGTTACGAGAACATTCGCGTTAGCCGCTGCTTCCAGACTATCTTCATAAAAGCTAATCTGTGCGCCTAAATCAAGTGCCTTATCAATAACCAACTTATCAGGGCGATATCCTTTTGGAGAAGCAATTCGCAAGGAAAATGGAAATGTGACAGCAGCATCAATCCAGCTTTTCAAGACATTATTTGAATCCCCAAACCAAGCAATTATAAGCCCGTCTATAGAATCAAATTCTTCTTCTATTGTCATAATATCTGCCATTATCTGACAAGGGTGTGACAGGTTAGTCAGACCATTAATAACAGGGATATCTGCATTTTCCGTTAGCTGAAGAACCGTCTCATGAGATAGGGAACGTATCATCACCGCATCCACATATCTGGACAATACCTGTGCGGTATCGCCAATCGTCTCACCGCGCGATAGTTGCATATCGCTGGAGGTTAGCACAAGAGGCGTGCCGCCAAGCTGTTTAACACCGACCTCAAACGAAATTCGGGTCCGCGTTGAGCTCTTCTCAAAAATCATTGCTATGGTTTTGCCTAGCAGTGGTGTTGGCGATATCACCCCTGATTTCATCTTATGTGCTAATAGCAGGATATTTCTTAACGCTGCACTACTGTAATCTGCAATATCAATAAAATTTGCCGACATAATCTATGTCCTTTGATTAATTCATTTAATTATTATTGGGTGCTAACTTCCAATAAGCAGGCGCTCAAAGCATCACATAATATATCTACCTCTGGATGTGTTATAATCAGTGGCGGTAATATGCGAAGTGTATTCAAACCTGCTGGTACCGTTAAAACCATTTTGGCTCTTAACATGGTGCTTAATTCCGCTGCGGGCAGACGCTCATTCAAACCAATGCCACGCAAGAGCCCAAGACCCTTAATTTCATTGATAAGCTTTGGATAGGTTCCAGCTATTTCAGTTAAGCGGGATAAAAGGTAAGCTGATATTTGCTGAACATGGCGCATAAAACCATCTTCCTCCAGCACATCAAGCACTGAATTTGCAACAGCCATAGCAAGCGGATTTCCGCCAAAGGTAGAGCCGTGGCTACCCGGCCCCATTGCTAGGCCTATTTCCTCTCTAGCAATAACCGCCCCAACAGGTATTCCGCCACCAAGCCCCTTAGCAAGCGCAACAATGTCAGGTTGAACACCCGATTTCTGATATGCAAAAAGAGTCCCTGTTCTGCCCATTCCTGTTTGAACTTCATCGGCAATTATAAGTGCCCCAAACTCATCAGCAGCATCTCGCAGCCCTTGCAAATATCCATCTGGAGCAGCGTTTGCACCTCCTTCTCCCTGCACGGGCTCTATCATAATTGCGGCTATAGACAGATTCATAGCATTTCTAAGCTCGTTTAAGTTACCAAAAGCAACATGTTCAAAACCAGTAACGCTAGGGCCAAACCCTTCACGATAGGCAGGATTTGCTGTCGCAGACAGCATACCTAAGGTGCGTCCATGAAATGCGCCGCCAGCACATAATATGGTGGATTTTTCTGGTTTGTTCTGTCGATACTGAAACCGACGTGCCATTTTAACAGACGCTTCATTTGCCTCTGCACCAGAGTTGCAGAAAAACACATGGTCAAGGCTACAAGCTTGTGCAAGACGATAGGCAAGCCGCTCCTGTTCTGGAATCCGATAAAGGTTGGAGGTATGCCAAAGAGTCTTTGCCTGATGATTTAGTGTTTCAACCAATTTTGGGTGACAATGCCCTAAGGTGTTAACCGCAATTCCAGATGCACAATCCAGAAAATGCGTGTCATCATCTGTTATCAGATAACACCCCTCACCTCTAACAAAACTCAAATCGATTCTGCCATATGTAGGCATGGTAGCTGCTTGATATTTAGAATTTTGAGTTTCCATGAAAATCGATTCCTAAATCAAAAATCAGTCCTTGATTCCATTTGGATAAAGGCGCTTGAAATAATTGGTAAAAAGCGAAATAGTATGACGTATTATAAGCTAATATGTCAAGCAATCATTACAAAAACAGCTTATTTAAAATGCTTCGCCAACTTTAATCCCTGAGCTTGATAATTAGATGCAGACGGCATCTTACCATACAAGCTTTCAGGTGTTTGCGACATAGGCTCATAAACTAAACGACAGACTATCTGATCCTGCTCGACCAAAAACGGTACATCATGCGAGCGCACTTCCAGTACAGCTCTGGTTTTTTCAGCGCCAACAGACCCCATTCCAAACCCAGGATCAAAAAAGCCAGCATAATGGGCTCTAAATTCGCCTACTTTTGTATCATAAGCACGCATCTCGGCAGCGAAATTCTCTGGCACGCACACAAATTCTCGGCTTGCGAGAATATAAAACTCATCCGGATTAAGTACTACGCCGCCCCCTACCAAATCGGTTGTTGTAACAGCTTCCCAAAAACGGGATTTCTCTAACGCTCCGACCTTGTCTACATCTATAAGGCCAGCATGTTTGCGAGCGCGCCAACCAATAATGCCGTCTTGCAATTCGCTATGCAGATTCACTGACAAACCAATGCCATCATTTATAAGCGCAGCATCAGAAAGTTTAGCATCTGAACTTACCAATCCAAAGCGTTGCTGTAGCGAATGTAACTCACTATCATCAATTGATAGCGCGCCTGAGCGAAGACGTAATTGTGATAAGCGTGACCCAGTGCGAACAAGAACAGAAAATGTGCAAGGTGATATTTCTGCATATAATGGCCCAGAATACCCCGCTCCCACTGTTTCAAATTCACATGCATAATCTGTGATTAATCGGGTAAATACGTCCAATCTACCTGTGGAGCTTTTTGGATTAGCCATACCAGATAGATTATCTGGAAGATTCAAATTTTCCAGTAGCTCCACAAGATAAACGCAGCCTTTTTCAAGAACAGCCCCTTTTTGTAAATCCAACTCATGCAACGCAAACTTATCAAGCTTATCAGCTACCTTTGATTCTGCACCTGGTAAGAAAGAAGCCTGAATGCGCCATGCTTTAAACCCCAAACGCAAATCCAGACTTGCAGGTTGTATCTGCTCAGGCAAAAACGCCATAGATGCATCAACAATATTCTGCTCGATAAGGGCGGATAGAGTTTGACTAGGTAAAACACCAGCAGATAAATTCATGTGATGGCTATCCTCTTAGTGTGATAGAGTTCAGGATTTAAGTTTATATCCTGATTCCAAGACATAATAGCTTATAGCGAATAACGCCACATTTAAAACAAATAAAGCAATCAGCCCGCCTAGAACAGGTCCATCATTCATACCTAGAATGCCAAATCGAAATCCATCTATTACGAGGAAAAAAGGATTGAAATTAGCAAATCGCTCAATCTTATCTGGCAATCTTTCAATCGAATAAAACGTACCAGACAGAAAAGATAGCGGCTGAATTATGAAGTTGGTAATCGCTGCGAGGGAGTCATATTTAGCAGCCCAAATACCAGCTAAAACCCCAATAAGTGACATGGCGCATGAACCAAGTAATAAGAATGCACTAGCAGCTAATAGGTTCTGCGGCAAACCTAGATTCGCAACGAATGATAAAATGGTCATGCTTATTAAGCCTACCAGCACACCTCGCGTGATACCTCCTAGCGATAATGCCACTAGCAATTCCAAAGAGCCCATTGGCGGCATTAAAATATCGACAATGTTTCCCTGAACCTTACCAATCATTATAGATGAGGACGTGTTCGCAAATGCATTCTGGAGAACCGCCATCATCACCAGTCCTGGCGCTAAGAACTGCATATAGCTTGCACCTTCAAACGGGCTTGCTCTGCCATCCAACGCCAGCGAAAAAACAAGCATAAACAAAACAGAAGTTACAATGGGTGCCGCAAGGGTCTGCATAGACACCTTCATAAAACGATATACTTCTTTGCAATATAATGTATACATGCCCCGCCAATTGATAAAACCAATTTGGACTGGCCTTGTGAGATGTTCAAAATTCATATCTTTTCCTACAATTAAAGAATAAAAACTGCAACCTAACTTTACAAAACAAGGCGTACGGTTTTAAATCAGCCCTATGATTAATGCAAATAAGAATACTAAAACAGCTGGTGACGAAGCCGCATCCACCTCTCAGAGCGTTAGTCTGAAAAGACTTAAAAACAAAGCAGCACATTATCTAGGTCGATATGCCAGTACTGAAAGAAAACTCAACCAAGTTCTCATAAAGTTTATCAAAAGAAAATGGCCTGAGATTTCAATTGATGATGCAAAAGATGAAATTCAAGAAACGGTAAATTGGTGCCGTGAGTATGGGTTTGTGAATGATGCCAGCTACGCATTAATGAAAGTTAAGTCAGGCCGGGCAAAAGGCTACTCAGCCAAGCAAATAAAACAAAAACTAACGCAGGCCGGAATATCTTCGCAGCAAGTATTAGAAGCCTTTAGCAAGGTTGGAGACACTAGCGACACAGAGTTCCAAGCCGCATTAACGATGGCCCAAAAAAAGCGGATTGGACCCTATGCCCGCACACCCATAATCGATCATGAAGAGCGTACACGCCAGATGGCACGCCTTGCAAGGGCAGGTTACAGTTACGAAATCTGCAAAAATGTGTTTGACTATTTGGGTGAATCATAAGAAATCTTATGGTTAAAAATTTCAGAGAAGACTAAATTTAAAAACTAATATGCCTGGGGGAGGTATTTGACTATCATGAGTGATGTTCTAATTTTCGAGCCATCTGAAGTACTTCAAAAATCAGCCCATATATCTAAGTCCGATTATGAGCGACTATACAGCCAATCTGTCTCGCAGCCTGAGCAATTCTGGGCCGAACAGGGGAAGCGTATAGATTGGATAAAACCATATAGCATAATCTCAAACTGCTCTTATAACGCCCCTGCTGTGTCTATTAAATGGTATGAGGATGGGACTCTAAACGCCTCTGTCAATTGTTTGGATCGGCATTTACACACTAAAGCCGACCAGACTGCTATCATTTGGGAGGGGGATGATCCCTCCCAGTCCAAGCATATTTCTTACCAAGAACTATATGAAGATGTTTGTAGATTCTCCAATGTATTAAAGTTAAATGGTGTAAAAAAAGGGGACCGGGTTACACTATATTTGCCAATGATACCTGAAGCAGCTGTTGCCATGTTGGCGTGTGCAAGAATAGGCGCAGTTCATTCTGTGGTATTTGGGGGGTTCTCTCCAGATGCGCTGGCAGGCAGGATTACCGACTGTGATTCAACATGCATTATTACCTCTGATGAAGGTGTACGGGGCGGCAAATCGATACCTCTTAAGCAGAATGTGGATGAGGCGCTTAAGAGTTGTCCAAACTGCACCACCTCTATTGTCATCAAAAGAACTGGTGGTGCCGTCGACTGGAATAATGAAAGAGATATTTGGTACCATGAAGCGATGCAGGCAGCATCAATCACATGTCCAGCTGAAGAGATGTCAGCAGAAGATCCTTTGTTTATTTTATATACCTCTGGGTCTACTGGAAAACCAAAAGGAGTGTTGCATACAACTGGTGGCTATATGGTTTATGCCTCTATCACCCACCAATATGTCTTTGACTACCAAGAAGGGGATGTATATTGGTGCACAGCCGATGTGGGCTGGGTAACTGGACATAGCTACATATTATATGGGCCACTTGCCAATGGAGCGAAAACCTTAATGTTTGAAGGTGTGCCTACCTATCCTGATAGCGGCAGATTCTGGCAGGTTGTTGAAAAACACAAAGTATCTATTTTTTATACTGCCCCAACCGCTATAAGAGCGCTGATGCGTGATGGGGATGCGCCTGTTAAAAAACATGACCGCTCGTCCTTGCGCTTGCTAGGCAGTGTTGGTGAGCCGATAAACCCAGAGGCGTGGATGTGGTACCATAAGGTTGTCGGGGATGAGAGATGCCCAATTGTGGATACTTGGTGGCAAACGGAGACTGGCGGGATTCTCATCACACCATTACCAGGCGCAATCGCTACAAAACCAGGTTCTGCAACCAAACCTTTTTTTGGAATTCAGCCTGTTATTGTTGATACAGATAACAGGGAGCTTGAAGGGGTGGTTGAAGGAAATTTATGCATTAACCAAAGCTGGCCTGGGCAAATGAGAACTGTTTATGGGGATCACAAACGATTCGTTGAAACGTATTTTTCAGCCTTTGAGGGGCGTTACTTTAGCGGTGATGGTGCTAGGCGCGATAGCGATGGATATTTCTGGATAACAGGCCGTGTGGATGATGTGCTAAATGTATCAGGACATCGTATGGGAACTGCCGAAGTAGAATCCGCACTTGTGTCTCATGAAAGCGTAGCGGAGTCTGCGGTTGTCGGATATCCACATGACGTAAAAGGACAAGGTATCTACGCGTATATAACGCTAGTGGCTGGGCTGGAACCTGACTTGGAACTCGAAAAATCACTTAAGCTTTGGGTTAGAAAGGAAATTGGTGCCATTGCTACCCCTGATCTTATTCAATTCTCACCTGCACTTCCAAAGACAAGGTCTGGCAAAATCATGCGACGCATTCTGCGTAAAATCGCCGCTAATGATTATGCTGAACTCGGTGATACATCAACACTTGCAGACCCTTCTGTTGTTGAAGATCTAATCGGTAAGAGAAAAAATAAATAAGATAGCTATACCATAGACATCATTGGGGGTTGTGCCCTGCTCGCAAGGACCAATTCAATAGCCCTGCACACTGCATGGGTTCGATTTTTAGCGCCTAACTTGCTTCTGTGGCTTTTTAGACGAGTTTAATGGTAACCTCGCTTAAATCATGTGTTCGCGACATTGCTTCATTGGACTGTCCATTTAATAGACCATTTAGCACTTCTTTTTCTCTATTAGTCAGTAGTCTTGAGAAATGGTCTTTTGAGGAAACAGAACCTTAATTATCAAAAATTGTTGGGAAATAAGTTTCTCCAGCGACCATTATTCTAAGGACGCCAACTAACGCCTCAGGAGATAGCGAATATGGCGAATAACCCAGAATATTCTAAAAGACATATATTTCTAAAATTCATCTTGAGAATAATGCGGACCTATCAATGCAAATCCTGCCTGATAATGAGTTTTTTAATTTAATGATAGACGTGATATTATTATCCCGCCTATGACGCTATTTAAACTTTTATACCTCTTATTTTTACTATCTAATGAGTGAAATGTATATTTCCTTTTCTATAGTCAAACTACTAATGATTAGTATATATATTATTAATTCAAACCTAAATTGTTATTAGCTGTAGTTTTTCAGAATTTCTGTTAAGAACCAATGGTATGTGTGCTCTTATTAAAATTTTGCACTGAAACCAAAGAAGAACGGTCTTCACCCTGTCAGCCAGATGGATTATACCGCTCCAACTTTGGGTTAATCTTAAACACCAAAAACTATAACTAAAACACATTCAACATCCCTAAAAGTATAAATTAGATATAAATTTATTAGTAAAAATTTATTATTAGTATTATCCAGTTAGGTTAAAAGAGCGTCTTTACGGACTATCCTTCAGCTCTAAAGCAGGCGCCAAAAAGGACTAATTGATTGTTAAATGGTTTATCAGCTCTCAGATAATTGGTAGCGTTATTGTGCAATCAGAGCGTTTTGATACCGTGAAATTGACTAACCTGTAACAAGATCAATCAAGAATTGACTTAGCGCTATTAAATCTTCATATCTGCTAGGTAAATTATTGAGTTTTGCATGACAAGATTCCATGAATAGGTCTATCAAGAATCGGTCTGACAAGAAATATTATAGATGTGCTATTATTTAAGGATGATATAGCTGAATGTATTCGCTTCTAAGTTTAATCGATAGTATTGTTGATTTATATTGTTTTACGCTCATCGCTTATGTCGTTGTAACTTGGCTTGTGACGTTTAATATTATTAATCCATGGCAGCCTTTAGCGCGCTCTATTATTAACGGGCTGTCTAGATTACATGACCCTGCATTAGACTGGATACGTTCTGTAGTTCCAAGCCTTGGTGGGTTGGATATTAGCCCTGTTATCTTGCTACTTGCGATTCAGTTCGCACGCAACCTTTTATTCGAATTGATAGCTTAGCAGTAATATGCGCTACAATTCTTGTGTTTTTAGCTTAACAAGCCTATGTGTTTGTCTAGCGAAGTAAGCCTATAGGCTTGAAATACGAATAGGTAGGATATGACCCCAAACAAAGCTAAACTCATTGATGGAAAAGATTTTTCCAATCAATTAATTCGCTCGCTAATCCCAGATATAAAAAAGATTTTGAAAATAATTAGAAGACCACCTACCCTAGCTGTCATTCTAGTGGGGGAAGATGGCGCGAGCCAGGTCTATGTTCGAAACAAAGTTAAACAAACCGAAGCGGCTGGCATGGTATCTGTTGAACACAGGCTGTCAGATAAAATAGTTGAGGAAACGTTACTTTCCCTCGTTGAAACCTTAAATAACGATGATAATATTGATGGCATATTGGTACAGCTACCGTTACCAAAACATATAAATGAGCATTCTGTTATCCAAGCTATCAATCCGGACAAGGATGTCGATGGGTTTCATGTTATAAATGCGGGAAAATTATCAACTGGACAAAAAGGATTGGTGCCTTGTACTCCCCTTGGCTGTCTTTTGTTATTGCGTGATACGCTTGGGGATCTCTCCGGCTTGCACGCTGTTATTATTGGTCGCTCGAATATAGTTGGAAAACCGCTTGGTCAATTATTACTAGCTGAGAATGCATCTGTTACAATCGTGCATTCAAAAACAAAAAACATCGAAAAACTCACCTCTCAAGCAGATATATTGATTGCGGCTGTTGGACATTCTGAAATTGTTAAATCTAGCTGGATAAAGCCGGGGGCCTGCGTTATAGATGTTGGTATTAACCGAATAGCTGCCCCAGAAAAAGGGGATGGAAAATACCGGCTCGTAGGGGATATTGACTTTGATGAGGCTAGCAACATAGCGCATTTTATCACGCCAGTTCCTGGCGGGGTAGGTCCAATGACAATTGCCTGCCTGCTTCGAAATACGGTTGTAGCAGCTGCGATGCGCAAAGGGGTTGAGATCAGTATTAAATAGTCCATCTCTGTAGCTAGACGGAATTTTAAAAAAAGGGGCGGATGATGGGTTGGAAAATGATTGTAATAGCGATTGCTATGCTTTCTGTTGCTGGCGTTTTATTATGGGGCGTTATCACGATGGCAAGAGGCGGGGAATATAATAAAACCCATTCTAATAAAATAATGCGATATAGAATTGTGTTTCAAGCTGCCGCTTTATTTATTTTTCTTGGCTTGTTACTAATGCGTGATTAATCGTAAGAGAGGCTTTTTTAAGGTGGTAAAATTAAATAAAATATACACGCGAACTGGCGATGATGGACAGACAGTTCTGGTTAACGGTCTGCGTGTTGCAAAGCACGCCAAACGTCCTGTTGCATTTGGCGAAGTAGACGAGCTTAATTCTGTTATTGGTATTGTGCGAACTTTTGTCGATGATTCCAAAATCGATGCTATGCTTGCTAGAATTCAAAATGACTTATTTGACTTAGGCGCAGATTTGGCCACTCCTGAAATGGAAGAAGATTTGCCGAGCCTTCGAATCACCGAGCAGCAGGTACTTCGCATCGAACAAGAAATAGACGCGTTAAATGCAAATTTATCTGACTTGTCCTCCTTTATTCTGCCTGGCGGGAGTTCTCTTTCTAGCTGGCTGCATTTTGCGCGCACTGTTGCTAGAAGAGCTGAGCGTGAGATTGCCTCTCTTGCTACTGAAGAGCCGATAAATAAATTTGCAATGCATTTTATAAATCGTCTTTCAGATCACTTATTTGTATTAGCAAGAGTTGCAAATGATAATGGCAATGCAGATATATTGTGGGTTCCAGGGGCACAAACCGGAAAACAAAAATAAAAACATTCTTGAAACCCTATTAAAAATTGGTAAATCTCGTTTATCTGGGTGAGCGTTATGGAAATACACAAAGGATATAAGCTATGAAAATTTTGGTGCCTGTAAAACGTGTAATTGATTACAATGTAAAAGTTAGGGTAAAGCAGGATCAATCTGGTGTTGAGCTGAATAATGTTAAAATGGCTATGAACCCATTTGATGAAATTGCAGTAGAACAAGCGCTTAGGATAAAAGAGGCTGGTGATGCAGATGAGGTCGTACTTGTATCAATCGGGCCTACCCAATCTCAAGAAACCATACGGACAGGTCTTGCGATGGGCGCGGATAGGGGCATTTATATTGAAGCGCCGCACGAAACAGAACCCCTCAGCATTGCAAAATTATTAGCGCGTGTTGCCGATCAGGAAAAGCCTGGATTGATTATTTGCGGAAAGCAAGCAATTGACGATGATAGCAACCAGACAGGACAGATGATATCTGCCTTTCTTGGCTGGTCTCAAGCAACATTCGCATCGGCTATTTCACTTACAGTAGATAATGCAATTGTAACTCGGGAAATTGATGGCGGGCTTGAGACTATAAAAGTAAAAATGCCAGCAGTTATCACCGTAGATTTACGTTTGAACGAGCCTCGATATGCCTCTCTTCCAAATATTATGAAAGCAAAGAAAAAACCTATAGATACGTTGACTTCCGACGAGCTCGGCGTTGATATTACAGCTCGATTATCAATATTAAAAGTCGAAGAGCCTGCGGTTCGCGAGGCTGGCATAAAAGTGAGCTCAGTTGGAGAGCTAATTGAAAAGCTACAAGAAGAAGCAAAGGTGATATAATGACAATTTTAGTTATCATAGAACACGACAAAGGCGCCATAGCGCCAGCTACATTAAACACCATTACTGCCGCTAATATGTTAGCAGAACCAGTTGAAGCGCTGGTTGCTGGGGATGATGTTAAACAGGTTGCTAACGCTGCGTTGCAAATCTCATCTATTTCAAAAGTATTAATAGCAGATAGCGGTGAATATGCGCATCATTTAGCTGAAAATCTAGCGCCTCTGATACAGCAAATTGCCCAAAATTATACCCATGTTTTTGCGCCTGCCACAACTTTCGGCAAAAATATTATGCCTCGTGCGGCAGCATTGCTGGATGTGATGCAAATTTCTGACATTATAGAGGTGATCTCACACGATACCTTTAAACGCCCTATTTATGCTGGAAACGCCCTTGCAACGGTAAAATCATCTGATTCAATTAAGCTAATTACTGTTCGCTCAACCGCCTTTGATGCTGCCGAAGCGTCTGGCGGCTCTGCTACAATTGAAAGCATAAGCGGTACTGGAAGTTCGCAATTATCTGAATTCGAATCATCTGAGCTTTCCGGCAATGAGAGACCTGAACTCACATCTGCAGGAATTATTATCTCAGGTGGCAGGGGCATGCAAGATAGCGCAAATTTTGCGATGCTTGAGAATGTAGCCGATAAGTTAGGTGCCGCTGTCGGAGCATCAAGAGCCGCCGTTGATGCTGGATTCGCGCCAAATGACTATCAGGTAGGTCAAACAGGAAAAGTGGTCGCACCAGACTTATATATGGCAGTTGGAATATCAGGTGCTATTCAACATCTTGCTGGCATGAAAGATAGTAAGGTGATTGTGGCTATTAATAAGGATGAAGAAGCACCCATTTTTCAAGTTGCTGATTATGGGCTTGTCGCTGATCTTTTTGATGCCGTGCCTGAATTAGACAGCAAGTTATCCTAGATTAAAAGTCCTGCCAAGCATTAGGGAGCTGGCTTTATTGCGCTGTTATTCACAAAAAGGCTGGGGTGAGAATACAATAAGTTCAACCTAGACGGCTGATCTGTGCTCTAATGTCGTTAATCATTTTTTTGGATGACCATTCTGCTATACCGGTGTAAGACAGGCTTCGGGTCTGATTTGCATTGATAAGAAACGTAACTGGAAGCGCAGAAACATTCATCGATCTTGCCCAGTTTGCTTTTGAGTCAAATCCTCTAAAAGGTATATATATTTGTTTGCTGTCCAAAAACGCGCTTACATCTTGTATTGGAGATTTATCTGTCGATATCAGCAATACATCTATGTTAAATTCTTTTAAAAGCGCAGCCGCTTTATCAAGATGGGGTAACTCAACAACACAAGGCGAGCACCAAGTTGCCCAAAAATTGATCAAAAGGGGTCGTCCAAGGAATTGTTTCAGATATAATTCTGTGCCATCCTTATTGAGGATCTTCATCTCTGGAAAGACTGCCATTGATTTCTGCCAGTTATTTTCTGAATATGCAGATACTGGAACAAACGGGGATAGAAGCAACGATGCAGCAAATGCTGTTTGGTGTAATAACCTTCTTCTGCTTGTGTTAATTTTAGGCTGAATCTTTTTCATTTCTATTCTATAACACGTGCAAAAAGAAAGATACTAGTGCATGTCAGAAGAAAACAAAAAGAAATCATCTATTTGGGGCGGCAGATTTAGGGGCGGCCCGTCTGATTTAATGCAAGAAATTAATGCCTCTATTACATTTGATAAAGCGCTTTACGCTGAGGATATACAAGGGTCAAAAGCGCATGCGCAAATGCTTGAAAAGCAGGAAATAATTAGCCCTGACGATTTAAAAGCCATTCAAAGAGGTCTTGATAAGATTCATATGGAAATTGCAAGCGGTGCATTTTCATTTAGCGTCGAGCTTGAAGATATTCACATGAACATCGAAACAAGACTTGCTGAATTAATTGGGGATCCTGCAAAGCGTCTACATACAGCTCGTTCTAGAAATGATCAGGTTGCAACTGACATTAGACTTTATTTGAGAAACCAGATTGATGAGCTCGATGTTGGATTAAAACAGCTACAGAAAAACCTGCTTAAAAAAGCAGAAGAAAATACAAAGACGCTTATGCCAGGATACACCCATCTTCAAACCGCACAGCCGATAAGCTTTGGGTTTCATCTTGCTGCCTATATTGAAATGATTGGACGAGATAGGCAAAGATTACAAGATTGCAGAAAGCGCGTTAATGAATCCCCACTCGGGGCCGCTGCGCTTGCTGGAACTTCGTTTCCAATTGACCGTCATTTAACTGCCAAGCTCCTTGATTTTGATAGGCCGATGCCAAATGCACTTGATGCCGTCTCGGCTCGTGATTTCGCATTGGAATTTACGAGTGCCGCCACAATTTGTGCTATCCACTTATCAAGACTTGCCGAAGAAATTGTGATTTGGTCAACAGATCGATTTAATTTTATTCGTCTATCGGATGAATTCACCACTGGCTCGTCAATAATGCCGCAAAAGAAAAATCCAGATGCGGCTGAGCTGATACGGGCAAAACCAGGCAGAATAATGGGTCATTTTATCTCATTAGCAACTATCCTAAAAGGCCTGCCTCTTGCTTACGGCAAGGATTTGCAAGAAGATAAAGAGCCCTTATTTGACACAACAAAAACGCTTTCAATAAGTATTGCAGCAATGTCTGGTATGATTGCTGATATGAGTATTAATAAAGCTGCCATGCGAGATGCGCTTCAAAAAGGGCACCCAACAGCAACAGACCTTGCAGACTTTCTTGTGCGTAATTTGGGCAAGGCATTTCGTGATGCGCATCATATAAGTGGCACTTTGGTGGCTTTGGCTGATGAGCGCGGATGTGCATTAGAAAATTTAAGCCTTACTGAAATGCAATCTATAGAGCCGCTATTAGATGAAAATGTATATTCTGTGCTAAAAATAGAGGATGCATGTGATGCTCGCTCTAGCTTTGGCGGAACAGCTGCAAGTGACGTTGAATTAAGATTAGCAGAGGCTGCGATTAGATTTAATCTAAATGACGAGTATGAATAGGGTGATGTGATGAGAAGTGTTATATTCTTATGTTTAATATTTAGCCTTGTGATGGTGCAAACTGCCTGCGGCAAGAGAGGCACGCCTCAACGCCCCTCAGAAATCGTACAAATTAACTTTTAGATTAATATTATTTAACGCTGAAGGCTGGCATCATGGCACTATTACATACTGATACCTCTAAGAGCGTTCCTGTCGATGGCACTCTTGATGGTGAGGCGTTAATCAACCTTGCAGAACGCTATAGCACCCCATTATATGTGTATGACGGAGATCAGATTTTAAAGAATTTCAGGGCATTTCAAAAAGTGGTATCAAACCTTGATAGTAAGGTTCATTTTGCTGTTAAGGCTAATTCCTCTATCGCAATATTATCGTTGTTACACACAGCAGGTGCTGGCGCAGATATTGTTTCAGGTGGGGAGCTTCAGCGCGCTCTAACGGCTCATATTAATCCGAAAGACATTATATTCTCAGGTGTTGGGAAAACAGATGATGAATTGCTATTAGCCATGCATCATGGGGTTGGACAAATCAATATTGAATCAGGTGCAGAGTTGGATAGAATTGCAGCACTTGCGGCCTCCAACAACTTGAAATGCTCTATTGCACTCAGGGTTAATGTTGATGTTGACCCAGGTAGCCATGAGAAAATATCAACTGGACAAAACAGCACAAAATTTGGGATTGCGCTAACCGATGGTCAGGCCGAATCCTATTATGAGCAAATCACCGCTCACCCTAACCTCACCCCATCTGGCCTTGCGGTTCATATCGGCTCTCAGCTAAGAAACCTTGCCCCTTTTGAAACTGCTTATAGTGAGCTGCTCGGATTTGCTGGACATCTTCGTGGCAATGGATTTGATGTGCCCTGCCTTGATCTAGGTGGCGGCTTTGGCATTGATTATGAGGAGATTACGCATCCTGATTTCACTGAATATGGCAAGATGGTTGAGCGCATATTCAAGAATACAGAATATAAATTAGGGTTTGAGCCAGGGCGTTCCATAGTCGGAAATTGCGGAAATCTCATCACAAAAGTAATCTATGTAAAACAGGGTATTGATAAAAGATTTATCATCATCGATGCCGCTATGAATGACTTAATCAGGCCAACTTTATATGAGGCGTTTCATAGGATTGATAGCCTTGCAGAGCGCGGCGAAGATACTGGCAAAACCGATATTGTTGGCCCAATTTGCGAGACAGGTGATTATCTTGCCAGAAATAGACAAATGCCAATGGTTGAGGCAGGCGATTATTTAGCAGTTCGAAGTGTTGGAGCATATGGCGCTGTGATGATGTCGAACTACAACACAAGACCAGAAGCATCTGAAGTTCTGAGCTATCACGGTATGGTGCATCTTATTCGTCCTCGCAGAACCGTTGAAGATCTTATAAAAATGGAAATTAATCCGTTTTTATAGTCAGGGTCTATCGCTCTGAGCTATGAGAAATAAAATCAACCTGTATTTCAGCTTTTTCATCTGCATCTATCGTGATTTGTGCAAAAAATGGAACAGACATCGCCGCATCAATTATGGTGTTATCTGGCCACACTTCATGAGTTGATAACAGCAGGCCTGATGGATCTGTGATAGATATTCTTATTGGCAGAGTGTGAATGCGCATTGAGCCATTATTAACAATACTACCTCTAACTCTTAATATATCATCTCTCCACTCTGTCTGCAGGTTTTGGATTGAGAGATTTTCGGACGAGTAACTTATGCTATATCCAGCCATCTTAAAAACTGGTATCATCACTGGATAATAGGCCGTTATTGTAGAGCGGTAGATAATGGACGCATATAAGGCTGCTAATAGCATCCCTGTAATCCCAAATATCCATAGTAACCAGGTAAATATATTCGCTTTTTTCTTTTTTTGGTTAAAGGGGTTGTCTTGTCTTAGTTTCGGGCCCTCTAAATTCTGTGATGCTTCCTGTGATATTGCTTCTTCACCCCTGTTTGCATCTATATTTAACTTTGGAAGAGTGCGTTCTGGCCCATCATCAGCAGAGATTGTCCAGACATGCGCACATACCGAGCATCTTACCTGCTGACCATTGGGATCAATTTTTGTCTTATCAATCTGAAAAACAGTTTCACAATTATGACAGGTTATTAGCATCAGAGTCCGATTTCCCAGTATAAAATAAACGCATCAACAAAACGAATTAGACTGATTTAACTTGATTGTTTACCTAATAAACAGTGAAATTAAAGAACAAAAACTATTCTTATTGATCTTTTATAACTTACAAGCGCACTTGTCATGTCCTTTATTCCTAATTCTATTCAAACAGCATTGCTCGTATTATTGGTAGTGCTGGGACTTGCGCTTGCCAGTTTTCAGAAATTTGTTCTAACGCTTCCTAATGATGAAACAAAACTTCCAGCGCCAATTGATGGCTTGGTTGTTGCAACAGGCGGACAATTGCGCATTCAAAAAGGCGTTGAATTACTTGCTGGCGGCAAGGCTGATAGAATGCTTATTTCAGGTGTTGGCAAGGGCATTACTAAAGAATTATTAAAAGAAAATCTAGCGATATCTAACCACCAAGCCCATTTTTTTGATTGCTGTGTTGAAATTGAATTTGCGGCAACAGATACAAACGGAAATGCACAAGCAACCTTTGAATGGATGCAAAAACATGCGCTAGACGATATTTTACTAGTAAGTGCCAATTATCATCTGCCAAGAGCAGAATTAATTTTTAAACAATATCTTCCTGAGAATTCGGTTTATTTTCAAGCTGTTAATCCACCTGATTTAAAATTATCAGCTTGGTACTCAAATTGGCAAACAACCAGACTATTACTCAAAGAATATTTAAAATATATATATGTGAAATCAGGCCTTGGATAAAGTTTGAGCTTAATATCAGTCTGTTGCTTGACCAATATTAACAATCGATCGTCTTATTTCACCTGTTCTCTCAAACAGATTAAAAAGTTTATCGCCTTGCCTGTTTTTAATTGCGTTTTGAACAAAGGCAAGATCGTGATTAAAACGCTGTAGCATTTCAAGCACAGCTTCATCATTATTCAAAAAGACATCTCGCCACATGGTAGGGTCAGAAGCCGCAATTCGGGTAAAATCCCTAAACCCTGAAGCTGAAAAACGAATCACATCATTTTTTAAGTCATGTTCTAAATCAGATGCTGTTCCAACAATCGTAAATGCAATTAAATGCGGCAAATGAGAGGTAATTGCTAGTACTTTATCATGATAATCAGCATCCATAACCTCCACCATTGCACCTAGCTTTTCACAAAAACTAGTCATCACAGAAATCGCCCTATTTGTTTTATTTTCGCTAATTAATAACCAATAGTGATTCTTGAAAAGAGACGGAAAACCAGCAGAGGGACCAGAAAATTCAGTTCCTGCAAGCGGGTGCCCAGGCACAAAGAAGATTTCTCCTGTTACCAGAGGATTAATATCATCCATAACAGACCGCTTTGTTGACCCAGTATCTGTTAATATAGCCCCTGATTTCAAATGCGAGATTATCTGCTGTACAACCTCCGCCATGACGCCCACAGGCACCGCCAGAAAAACAATATCAGCATCCGCGACAGCTCGTTTAATATCATCAACTAATGTAACGGGAAGTCCTATCTGCTTTGCTTCAGCTCGCACTTCAATTGAGTTATCAAATCCTACAATATTAGCAGCAGCACAAGCATGTTTCGCAGCAAGAGCAATAGAACTACCAATTAACCCAAGGCCTATAATTGCAATGTTTGGAAGTTTCTCATTCATCTCGCTAATTATCCCTATTGAAGAATTATGTGACTTAAGCAAGATGTGAATTCTTCCATCTCGTTTGATGTGCCAATTGACATTCGAAGCATATCTGGTAGGCCATATGGCGTCATATTTCGAAGCTGGATATTATGTTCTAGAAGGCGCGATTCAATATGGCTTGCAGATGGCCCATTCTTATCACTGAAATCGAGAAGCATGAAATTTGCCTGGCCTTTAAGAGTTTTGACACCCATTTCATTGAATCGATTGACTATCTCAATCATCCAAAACTGATTATGAGCGACCGATTCTTCTTGAAAGGCTCTATCCTCCATCGAAACTTTTCCTGCGAGTGCAGCCAATTGATTAACTGAAAATGGAGCACGTATCGACTGCAAAACAGCATATATTTCAGGTGGAAAATATCCCCACCCTAATCGTAAGGCAGCAATACCAAAAAGTTTTGAGAAGGTACGCAGCATTACAATATTAGTGCTAGACTCAACAAGCTTAGCTGCATCGGATAGACCTGAAGTCACATATTCACTATAGGCCCAGTCAAGCACAAGAACCACAGATTTTGGCAGTAATTCGATTAATCTAGATATTTCAGATTCAGATATCATAGAACCGGTAGGATTATTGGGATTTGCTAGAAACACAAGTTTGGTTTTCGGGGTAAGCGTTGCAATAATCGAATCAACGCTAACAGTATAGTCATCGTCAGGCGCAATAATAGGAATGCCGCCGGCAATTTTAATTGCCTGCGGGAATACAAGAAAGCCATATTGTGTGTGAATTGCCTCATCACCAGGATTCAAAAAAGCTGTGCAAAGCAAATAAATCAGCTCGTCAGAACCATTGCCTGTTAAAATCTGGGCTGTATTTAATCTAAACCTAGATGCGATAGCATTTATTAATCCCTCATCTTGCTGCGCTGGATAACGATATAAATCAACCTCATTATTCTGAATTGCTTCCCTTACAAGAGGTGAGCATCCAATTCCATTTTCATTAGCAGAAAGTCTTATGAGTGACTTTGAGACATTCTTGCCGAATGCTGGCCTATAACTTACCAGAGATTGTATAACATCTGAGGGCACTGGCTTTATGGTCATTTTAGGATGTCTCCAGCTTTAATACATTCTATAACGTTTAAGAAGTTACTATTTCAGCACGCTTGAAAGATTAACCCAAGTACCAATATGGAAATGTTCGCTACTATCCGAATTTAAGCTAAAACCTGGCTTTTCAATTATTCTCGGCTCCACAAAACGGCTATCTCTAAACAGCGAAATATCAAATCCAGTTTCTTCTGGCATATTTTTGCAAATAATAGCAACATTATCCATCTTGTGGTTAAGATATATGCCTGTTTTTTCTCCAAGAGAGCTCGCAATCTCTGCTAACTCACTATATGGAAAAAAAGCAACATCTGCCTGATTTTCAAATAGCTGTTTTATTATGTGCTCACCTGCAGAACAAAAGGTGAAATCCAAAAAACCAGCGCTAAATTCCGATGTGAAATCTTCTAACCCTTCAAGGCTAATGATTTTAAAATTTGGTCTTTGACTATGAACACTTGATGCAAGTAACACCCGCCATAGCCTTTCCACAACCTTATGTTCAACCGTGCCGTCTAGTTGCGAGAGTAACTGATGCATTAATAATGCCTCGCGAGCAGGACGGTAAACAGGACTGCCACCTGGCTTTGCTATTGCTATTTGGCGCGAGACATTCAAACGCCGTGTTACTAATTCCAGCAAAGCATGATCTATTTCATCGATCTTTCGTCTTAGCTCGACAAGCACATTTGACATACATCGCCCCCCATTATAACCATCTTAATCAAATTTCTGCTTTCTAAACACGGATCCCATTTATTCAGACGAAGAATAAGCAGACTGGCTTTTCACAGGCGCAAACAATCGAGCCTTTGTTGTTGCTCTGTTTTTCTTTGGTTCTGCATAAACCATTTTTGTTGCTTCTACAATTAGCACACCACCCAAAAGCTGCAACAAATGCTCCCCGACAATTTCAATTTGATTGGATACAGCCTCTGGTAATTTATCTACAAATGGCGGCAGAAACAAACTCCTTGTGCATTTTTCGGGATTTAATCCCGTGTTTTTTAGCAATTTAAATATCTGACCCTTGCTAAAAGGTGTGCCATGTCCGAATGGCGTTGTTTCTGCTCTTGACCATAAACCGTGCCTATGAGGTGCCATAAGTATTAGTTTTCCAGCACTTTTCAAAACCCGTCCTGCTTCCATCAAAAAACTATGATGATCAGGAATAAATTCCAGAGCATGGCTTATAAGAATACAATCTATCGAATCACTTTCCAGTGGCCAGCTTTTTGAATCAATTATTGCAGTATAGATTTCTTGCTCATATGCCCATGCCATACCCCCAATTTCCGTTGGCATAAGCACTGGGCAAATTATACCTTCTGGAAAAAAATAAAAGGGAAAACCAACCGCAAGATTAGAGGCAGTTTTAGAGGGATCCCAGATATTGCTAAGGTCTTCACGCAGTAATTTTGCAACCATCTGTCCGCGCGCGCCATTATAAAATGCATCGATTTTGCCGACATCATATAGCATCACCTAGTCCTTTTCTGCGTATTTTTTGCGATCTTAAACCTTATCAGTTTCTCGTAAAACAGAGCTTAAAGACTTTTTAACAAGTTTGTCAGGATTTGGTATACGAAACCTGTGCTACCCTATAGGCACCATAATCCCTAACAGTTAGATAATATATAAGCTACCTCGCGAATATCTGAATACACATCTGGCTTGCAAGTGCGCACCGACACACCAACAACAGTGGGCATTTTAAGCACCAAGTCAAATATCTGACGCGCTAAGGTTTCTTGCAAATCAAAATGAGTGCTTTTGCTCAGCTCTAGAACAGCACTTCTTACCGTATCATAATCAAGTGCCTCTTTTATATTATCAGCGCTTGGCTCGTTATCGGGATCTAAATGAACATCTAGATCAATTAGAATGCGTTGCGGCGCATCGCGCTCAAACTGATGAATCCCAATCGAACAAATCACTTCAATACCATAGAGCTGAAAATGTCGTTTTAAATTAGATTCAGGCATTTTAGTTATCCTTCATAAAAGCCACATCCCTTGGTAGGGGTTGCAAATGCGCACCGCCATCTAGAATGATTGTCTCTCCAGTCATAGAGCTTGTTGATAATATTAAACGTGCCGCAGCGACTATATCTTCTGTATCTGCGCCTTTTCTTAATAAATTTCGCTGATGCGATTTCTCAAACTCTTCTTGTGTTTGACCTCCAGAAGGAAGTGTAATACCTGGTGCAATTGCATTTACTCTAAGCTTTGGGGCATAGGCCTGTGCTGCTAATATACCAAAATTTTGGAGTGCTGCTTTTGATAAAGTATAGGTAAAATAATCTGGGTTAAGACCAAATAATTTAGAATCAAGCATATTGATTACACACCCTTGATTTTCATGCCTAATATTTTTTGCAAATTCAGCTGTTAAAATAGCAGGCGCAGCAACATTTACAGCCATATGAGATTGCAACGTCTGTGCCGAAAATTCTGTGATTTCATCATACACAAACAAAGAGGCGTTATTTATTAATGCATCTAGACCCTCGCCTTGTGATGCTTCTTGAATTAATTGGATGCAGGCATCTGGATTAGATAAATCTGCTTGCAGAACTTCTGCTTTGAAACCTTTTTGTAAAAGATTATTGCATAGTTCATCCGCAGATTGACGATTACGATTGCAATGTATCATGACGTACCAACCATCAGATGCAAGCTGTGTTGCTATTGCTGCTCCAATACGTTTGGCAGCCCCCGTAATTAATAGTTTTCTTGAAACCACTCCCATTTACTATCCTAAATACAAAACTAATAAACCATACCATAAAAACCCTGAAAACCAACTGCTATCCAATTTAGCCTTACAGCCTTGACGCTATAATATGAGAGTGAATAGATGTCTGTTGGCAAATTCTTGAGATATTCAACCCACGCATTAATCCATAATCAGTCACAAGAACAGATAGTAACCCTGCTGCTGTCGCCCCTAATATATCAGTGTGCAGCGAATCCCCTACCATAGCTATATGTGACTTTCTCAGTGGCCTATCTGTTTTGCGCTGCAGGATATTAATAGCCATCTGAAATGACGCATGGTGCGGTTTTCCGTACCATTCTACCGGAAAATCTGCTTTTTTCAGTGCCCGTGCAACCCAATATCCAGGTTCTGCTGAAAACCCATTTTTTTGGGGTGCTGAAACATCTGGGTTTGCAACAAATACGGGCCGTGGATTCTCCATTAGGGCTGCCTCAAGCTCTGCCTGTTCTGCCTCTGTCCAGCCAACACTTCCCATGAATGCAAATGCTTCCGCCTCTCTTAGCGCGTCTTTATAGCCGCGCGCATCCTTATACATATCGATATTATTTTTAAGAGGCGTTGTAGAAGAGTTTAGGCGCATTATTTTCTTCTCAGGCTTTTCGAGCAAATGTGCCTCAAGAACATCTCTGCTTGAGATAATATCACTAATATTAATATCTAATCCCCATCTTCTATATTTTTTGGCAGATATATCGGATGGGTGGCTTGCCCCATTCGTTAAAATAACAAAAGGAAGGTTGCGTGCGCGAATTTCTTCAAAGAAACTAAAAATTTCCGGGGTGGGCTGGTCGCCTATGTTAATGATTCCATACCCATCGAGAATCACCCCATCCACCTTATCTAGTATTTCGCGCACCGACCCAACTTTTTTTGAATTTATCAATTTAGGTGCTGGCATAATTGGTCTTAATAGCTCATAAATTTCGAATGTTTTTTCTGCATCTAATTTATCTGGAAGGGGTATTTCCAGCTTGTTCAGATGCAGCTTATTGCCATCATTAGAATATGTTCTATCTGATCTATCAGTCATTATAATTGCCGATTTCCATTATATTTGGCACAGTCCTGTATATTTGGCACAGTCCAGCTACCTTACGCTGTCAGAGTTTAGGGTTCAATCACCTGTAGTAATAGACTGCTATAACGGAGAATTCAAATAACCATGTTAACACACATATATGATTTCGTAGTTATAGGCTCTGGGATATCAGGGATATCAGCTGCCAACACACTCATAAAAAATAATAAGGACGTCCTTATTCTAGATAAAGCTAAAAATTCTGGAGGCAGGATATCTACAAGAATTCATCCTACATTTTCATTTGATCATGGTGCTCAGTTCTTCACAACAAAAGATTTAGAATTTAGTCAAATCGTTCACAAAGCCATACAAACACAAGAAATTGCTATTTTGGAGCATCCTGAAAAAGGCAATGTATATGTGGGAAATCCTGTGTTCTGGCCGTTTATCTCTAAACTAACTGGCTCCTTAGAAATCATGCAAAACGCATCAGTGACACATATTGAAAAACCACAGGACAAACCAGAGGAGCGCTGGTGCATATCTATTGCAGATAATCAGCCCTTATTTGCAAAAAATATCATTCTAACTATGCCTGCGCCTCAAACAAATGCGCTTCTGCCCGAATATCTAACAGAACTAAAACATACGTCCCTGCAAGCACTATATGATCCTTGTATCGCGATATTGGCTGGGGTTGAAGTGCCTTTATCTTCCTCGATTTTTCTGGATAATTCTGAGCTCTTGGATAAGCCAATCCTTATTGAAAAGGGCAATATAGGGTGGTCTATTGCAAAATGGTCGTGCTCCGTTGAAAATAACACTGCTTATCTCTCCGTAATTATTCACGCGAACCCTGAATTCTCATCAAAACATATAGAAGAAGATATAAGCACGTTTCCTGATAGCTTATGGGAGGAATGGAAATCGCATCTAAAAACAGATGCGAGGTTTGATGTATCGGCCCTGCCTAAACATATCTCCTACCTGAAGGGACATAAATGGCGCTATGCAAAAGTGACCAAAACCGCTGATGAAGAATGCGAGCGCACAAATCAAAAATACTCAATTGCCCTTGCAGGTGATTGGCTGGAGGGACCTCGCATTGAGTCTGCGTGGATTTCAGGGCGAAATGCTGCCATCTCTTTGTTGCCGCAAGACTAGACATAAACTATCTCTCGCAATAATTAGCGAAAGCAGCTTTAATCCCTGAAATTAAGGGCAAAAACAGACGCAACACTTGACAGAAATAGTCGAGGATGTATAGTCTCGCAACTTCTTGAGGTAGGCTATTTTATTTTACCGATTAAAGTAGATTAAATATCGCAAGAGTAACACAAAATACTGGTTTAAATAATCAGAAATTCATTAACTTATTTATTGAGGATATCGCCATGTATGCTGTGGTGAAAACAGGCGGGAAGCAGTACCGCGTTTCAAAAGACGATACAATCATGGTCGAATCTATAAAGGCGGAGGCTGGTGCCACCGTATATCTAGATGATGTGATGATGTTGGATAATGACGGTAGTGTTACGATTGGCACACCAAGAGTTGAAGGCGCAATTGTTTCAGCTGAAGTTGTAAAGCAAGCTCGTGGTCCTAAGCTGATTATATTCCGCCGTAAGCGCCGAAAGAATCACCGCAGAATTCAGGGGCACAGACAAGATTTAACGCTACTTAAAATCTTAGATATAAGCCCAGATGAAAAGCCAGTAAAGGCTGACAGCGCAGCTGAAACAAAAAAAGTCGCCCCAAAAAAAGTAGCCAAAAAACAAGCCGCTGAGAAACCAGTTGCAAAGAAAGCTGCTGCTAAAAAGCCAGCGGCTAAAAAAGCAGCCTCAAAAAAAGCAGCTGAAAAATAAGAGGAGTTAACAGATGGCACATAAAAAAGCAGGTGGTAGCTCACGTAATGGTCGTGATTCGGCTGGTCGCCGTCTAGGCGTTAAAAAATTTGGCGGCGAGGCTGTATTGGCGGGTAACATTATTGTGCGCCAACGCGGTACTAAGTTTCACCCTGGTGATAATGTAGGCATGGGTAAAGACCATACTTTATTTGCGCTTCTTCCAGGTTCTGTAAGCTTTCGTAAAAAAGCCAGTGGTCGAACATATGTTAATGTGAGCGATACTGCCGCCGTAGCAGAATAATTCATTAATCAGCTTTGGTTATCAAAGGGAGAGCCTATGGTTTTCCCTTTTATTATTTTAAGCTGATTTATAATGGGCGGTCTTTTACTAAGCGCCAATAGTTATGAAATTAATTAAAAATGAAGTTTCTCGATCAAGCAAAAATATTTATTCGATCTGGAAATGGTGGACCTGGCTCCGTTAGCTTCAGACGAGAAGCTAATGTTCCTTATGGCGGCCCAGATGGCGGCGATGGGGGTCGCGGAGGTGACATTGTTGCAAAATGTGTAAATGGTCTCAATACGCTTATTGATTTTCGCTACCAACAACATTTCAAAGCCGAATCAGGGCGCCCTGGCGCAGGTAGAGATAAATCTGGATTGTCTGGAAAACAAATAATACTCAGACTACCGGTTGGTACTCAGATCTTATCAGATGATCAAACCACCATACTTGCTGATCTTACTAGAGTAGGCCAAGAAATCATTCTGGCAAAGGGCGGCGAAGGTGGGCATGGAAACGCTTTTTTCAAATCATCTACCAACCAAGCGCCTCGCAAATCACAACCAGGCATTTCGGGATTGGAAATGTGGGTTTGGCTTCGATTAAAACTCATCGCGGATGCAGGATTGGTTGGGCTTCCCAATGCTGGCAAATCGACTTTTTTAAGTGTTGTCTCTGCCGCAAAACCAAAAATTGCTGATTACCCGTTTACAACATTGCACCCTAATCTTGGTGTTGTTGCTATCGATGGCAAAGAATTTGTAATGGCTGACATACCAGGACTTATTGAGGGGGCGCATGAAGGGGCTGGGATTGGCCACCGCTTTTTGGGACATGTAGAGAGATGCCGCGTTTTACTTCATTTAATAGATGCAACTCATACTGACCCAATAGCGAGCTGGCGGACAATCCGAACAGAGCTATCTGCTTATGATGATGGTCTTGCCCGAAAACCAGAAATTATAGCCTTATCAAAATGTGATTCCGCGCCAGACGATTATATAACTGATTTGATTAAAGAGCTTCAAAAGGTGGGAGCAAAAAATATATTGCGATTATCTTCTGTAACAGGCAGCGGTCTCAACGAGGTGTTGCGTGCGATAGATGATGTGATACAAAGTGAGAGAATAAAAGAAGAAAATGAGGGCAAGGTTCAAGAGCCTTGGCGCCCTTAGAGTTTTTTTCTCTCTTGTAATGATGAATCGAAGGTTTGAGCGCAAGTGAAAAACTTAGCAAACAAAGTGCAACAAGCATCCTGTATTGTGATCAAAATTGGGTCTGCTCTCCTTGTTGATGCAGACACTGGTAGGGTGAGATCAAACTGGATAGAATCACTTGCCAAGGATATTACATTATTAAAATCGGACGGAAAACAAGTTGTTCTCGTATCATCAGGTTCAATTGCCATTGGACGGGAAATTCTCAATCTTTCTTCCAATATGATTAAATTGGAAGAAAAACAGGCCGCTGCTGCAGTAGGACAAGGAAAGCTCGTACAATTATGGGCTCATTATCTGGCACAGCACAAGATTACTGCGGCTCAAATTCTGCTTGCGCCAGATGATACTGAAACAAGACGACGCCACCTAAATGCAAGAGCTACTATCAAAACATTATTAAATCTTGGTGTTGTTCCTGTTGTGAATGAGAATGATACTGTAACCACTTATGAAATCAGGTTTGGCGATAATGATAGGCTTGCAGCACGTGTAGCTAGCATGATTTCTGCTGATCTTGTGATCTTGTTATCCGATATTGACGGGTTATATAATACCGACCCGTCGCTTGATCCAAAGGCAACGCATATTGGGGAAGTAAATGAGATAACAGAAGCTATTCTCGCAATGGGAGGGAGCGCAAATGCCTCTTTTGCTTCTGGTGGAATGGCTACTAAATTAGCCGCGGGGCAAATAGCAACAAGCGCAGGCGCTGATATGATCATTTGTGATGGGCGCCATGAGCAGCCTCTTAAACGATTGCTTGACGGCGCCCGTGCTACTTTCTTCCATTCATCAATAGAGCCACATACCGCACGCAAGAAATGGATTGCAGGTACGCTCGAATTAGCGGGAAGTGTAACCATAGATACAGGAGCTTCAAAAGCAATTAGCGAAGGTAAATCACTATTACCAGCAGGAATTACTTCTGTTTCGGGTCGCTTTGTGAGAGGTGATATAATTTCGGTACGCGATAGTGCTAATCATGAAATAGCAAGGGGTCTTTCAAACTATTCCCATCTGGAGGCAAATCAGCTAAAAGGAAGAAAAAGTGCTTCATTTGAATCCATTGTAGGGTTTCAAGGGCGTGCTGAGTTAATACATGCAGATGATTTGGTAATGATGAACCTATCAAGAGAAGATAATGAGACTTCCAAATAATACAGAAAATAGCTTATCTGTTGGGGATATAATCGAACGTCTTACCTCTGAGGCAAAACAGGCTCAATTGGTTTTGGGTCAATCCTCTCATTCAGCAAGATGTTCAGCATTAAAAAAGATTGCTGAGAAAATTAGAACTTCACGCGAACAGATTATGGATGCGAATCAGCAGGATTTATCTAATGCAAATGATAAACAGCTTGCAGCTTCTGTGATTGATAGATTAACGCTCAATGCTGATAGAATAGAAGCTATGGCCATCGGCGTCGAGGCAATTGCAGATATGTCAGATCCACTTGGAAAATCGCTGGCAAAATGGGATGTTCCATCTGGTCTAGAAATCGAACGTGTTTCAACAGCACTTGGCGTTATTGGCATTATTTATGAATCGCGCCCAAACGTAACTGTGGATGCAGGTGCGCTATGTCTTAAATCTGGAAATGCTGCGATATTACGTGGCGGCTCTGATTCGTTTCATTCAAGCTTGCTGCTAACAGAACTTATTCAAGGCTGTTTGGAGGCGGAAGGCCTTCCACGCACCGCCGTGCAAATGATTCCAACCTCTGATAGGCAGGCTGTAAATGAGTTATTGCAGGCTGCTGGCAAAGTAGATGTAATCGTGCCAAGAGGCGGTAAATCATTGGTAAGTTTAGTTCAAGAAAAAGCACGTGTACCTGTTTTTGCTCACCTTGAGGGTATCTGCCATATTTATGTAACACAAAGCGCAGATGCCGACATGGCGCGAGATATCACGCTTAATGCAAAAATGCGCAGAACCGGAATTTGTGGTGCTTGTGAGACGCTACTTATTGACCGCTCAGTCGCTCATAGCTTGTTACCTGATATTGCCTCTGCTCTTTTGGAGGCTGGGTGTGAGCTTCGCGGTGATGAAGAAGCAAGACAGATAGTACCTGCAATGCATAAGGCGAGCGAGGAAGACTGGCATACAGAATATTTAGATGCAATTTTATCTATTAAAATAGTTGATGGTTTTGAAGATGCAATTTCACATATCTCTAGCTATAGCTCTGGCCATACAGAATCAATCATCACTCAGGATAGCGACCTTATAAACCGATTTTTATCTGAGGTTGATAGTGCAATTGTAATGGCAAATGCATCTACTCAATTTGCAGATGGGGGTGAATTTGGCATGGGAGCGGAAATAGGAATTGCAACCGGTAAGCTTCATGCAAGAGGGCCTGTAGGTGCAGAACAGCTTACTAGTTTTAAGTATAATGTAAGAGGCCATGGTGAAACTCGGAAATAAGCGCACTCACCTATCACGCCTTTCACGTCATTTAAGAAAACAACGTATTGGATTAATGGGTGGCTCTTTTAACCCAGCTCACACAGCACATGAGGAAATTGCTGAAGTCGCCCGAAAACAGGCTAAGCTAAAAGAAGTTTGGTGGCTTGTCAGTCCACAAAACCCGTTAAAGCATGATGCGCAGATGATTCCGTTCCATGAGCGGCTACAAGGTGCCATCAGGCTCACTTGGAACAAGCCTTGGCTTAAGGTGCTTGATTATGAATATCAGCTTCAAAAAGCACACTGTTTTCCTGATAATCGAGCATCAACGGTCATAACGCTATCTTATTTACGCAAGCAATTTCCAGTGACTTCTTTTGTCTGGGTAATGGGCGCTGATAATCTGGCACAATTTATGCACTGGCAAAATGCTCCAAAAATCGCAAGGCTTGTTGATATATGCGTCATGAACAGGCCTGAATTCACCTATAAGGCACTTGCAAGCAGAAGTATTGCCGCGCTTGGCACAAGAGTTTCCACCTATAATCTAGGAAGCAGCCCTAAACGCAAATGGGCCTATTCGTTTTCAACTCGGAATACACTTTCAGCGACAAAAATTAGGCAAAATAAAGCAGATGAATAGCTTGTTTTAGTTAGAGTTGTCGAAGCTACGAAAAAACGCTATATAGATGTCAGGACTTAATAAAGGAGATGGACTATTACCATTAAAAAAGAGCCGCTTTCACCCGACCAGCTAAAACAGTTGGTTCTGCAATCATTAGATGATGATAAGGGTGAGGATATCTTATCTATCTCTCTTGGGACAAACTCCTCAATCGCTGATTATATTGTGATCGCATCTGGTACTTCTTCACGAAAAGTTCTTGCGATGGCTCAAAATCTGGAAATAAAATTAAAAAAAGCAGGCGTTACAATATTAGGCCGTGAAGGTGCATCGCAAGCTGACTGGGTATTACTGGATGCATGCGATGTTATTGTTCATTTATTCAAGCCTGAGGTTAGAGAATTTTATGGGCTTGAGCGCATGTGGTCTCCTTCTGCTGATGAAGAAATAATTCAGGTTTCAGCAGACTAGGTGTTAAGCTTTCAGAACAGCAAGGTTAACACAAACTTCAGGTAACCATTATGCGCTTGAGTATTATTGCAATCGGCAAACAAAAAAATGATGCTACCTATGACCTAACGCAAACCTACTTTAAACGATTACCCTTTGCAGGAGACATTATTGAAATTGAGCGCTCGCAGGCGTCAGGCCCAAAACGCGCAATAGAAGAAAGTGATAAAATTAGAACCTTTCTTCAAATGAAAGCTATTAAAGGCCATCGTGTGATTGCATTAGATAAATCGGGTACAGATACAAGCTCTGAGCAATTAGCAGAATTAATACGTAACTGGCGTGATGATGGAGTGGCTGGTTCCTATTTCGCTATAGGCGGCGCTGATGGACATACTCAAACACTTCTTAATTCGGCTAATATATGTCTAAGGTTTGGTAGGGCTACCTGGCCTCATTTACTGTTTCGTGCCATGCTCGCAGAACAATTATACCGGGCTGAGATGATTTTAAAGGATCATCCCTATCATAATGGCCACTAACCTACATTAAAAAGCTAAGCATCTGCTGTGTTTTTATAACGATTGATTACTTGTTCCCAGCTAACAGCTACATTATATTGACAAAGATGAGAAAACATAAAGATAAACAATTGGTTTTGTGTATTTTAGATGGCCTAGGCATTGGTGAGGAAACCCAAACAAATGCTGTTTTTAGGGCTCATACGCCAAACCTTGATAAACTGATTGCAACAAGCCCTACATGCCGTCTACAAGCCTCAGGGCCTGCGGTAGGACTGCCCGAAAACCAGCCTGGAAATTCTGAGGTGGGGCATTTAACAATTGGATCTGGCAGAGTGATTGAGCAGGACTTGCCACGCATCCATAATGCGTTTCGCACTCATTTTCTTGCCGAAAGTGCTGAGCTTTCCCAGTTTGTTAGTAAGCTTGAAGAAACAGGTGGGGCAGCTCATGTATTAGGCCTTATATCTGATGGAGGAGTGCATTCACATATTGACCATATTGCCAGCCTTGCACGGTATTTAAGACAGCAGAATATACCTGTATTCATTCATGTAACCACAGACGGACGAGACACCGCACCCAACGCTAGTGCAGGCTATATATCAAGCCTTAAAAAGGCATGTCCTGAGGATGTTGTTTTTGCAACTATTATCGGTCGATATTTTAGTATGGATAGGGATAAACGCTGGGAGCGCACACAAATAGCATATGACCTTATCAAGGACGGAACTGCATCATACCATGCTGAAACTGCAGAACAAGCCATCCGTGATGCTTATGACCGCAAGGAAACAGATGAATTTATCACCTCGACAGTCCTTGCAGATTACAAAGGGATGAGTTCTAAAGACGGTATTGTTATGACTAATTTTCGGGTAGATAGAGCGCGGCAAATCATGTCGGCATTCTTTATACCAAATGAAACCGAAATAATTTCTAAAGTAGATATAAAACCAGCTGCCGGCCTTGCGATGACGCCTTTGTCAGATAGGTTGAATGAGGTGGTTCTCCATCTTTTCGCGCCAGCTGATCTGAAGAATGGATTGGGGGAGACCATCTCCAAATCAGGGTTATCTCAGTTGCGCCTTGCGGAAACAGAAAAATATCCTCATGTTACCTTCTTTTTCAATGGCGGTATCGAAACCCCTTTTAAAGGTGAGTCACGTGAGCTTGTAGCATCCCCGAAAGTGGCAACTTACGATTTACAACCTGAAATGAGTGCTCAAGAATTATTAAAAAAAGCACTTAGCGCTATTCGCGCTCACACAGCAGAAGTAATTATCATAAATTTTGCTAATCCAGATATGGTTGGGCATACAGGCGATTTAAAAGCAACTATTGCTGCGGTTGAGACGATAGATCAATGTGTAGGAGAGCTTATCACTGCGATAACGGCAACAAATGGGATTATGATAGTTACTGCCGATCATGGTAATTGCGATGTGATGTGGGATGCCAAAAAGCAAATACCACATACTGCCCATACCACTAATTTAGTTTCATGCAGCTTTGTGGGAGGAGATATATCTAGTTTATCAGATGGTACTCTTGCTGATATTGCACCAACAATGTTAGATTTACTTAATATCACCAAGCCAGCTGAGATGTCTGGCACATCTCTTATTGAAAAGAAGTCTTAATAAATAGCTGAAACTACTGCCCATCCAAGCAAAGGATATAACTAATGAAACCCGCTTCAGTACCTAAATTATTATCTCGTGGTAGCTTTGTTTTTCTGGCCCTTATTGTGGTCTGGATGGCAACCCCATCTTTTAAAAATGCTTTTTCTGAAGACCAAAGTGATGCCTACCGACAGCTTGCTTTATTCGGCGATGTATTTCAGCGGGTAAAAACAAGTTATGTTGAAGAAAAGACAGATAAAGAATTAATTGCTTCTGCAATAAATGGCCTGCTTACGTCACTTGATCCCCATTCCTCTTTCCTGCCTGAAGAAAATTACCAAAAAATGCAGGTTGAAACATCTGGAAAGTTTGGCGGTCTGGGTGTAGAAATAACAACAGAAAATGGGTTGGTAAAAGTAGTCTCCCCAATTGATGATACGCCTGCTTTTAATGCCGGATTGCAATCAGGTGACTTTATAATTGGAGCAGACGAAGAAAGCTTGGTAGGGCTGCCATTGAATGAGGCTGTTGAAAAACTAAGGGGGCCTATCGGAAGCAAAATCGTGATCACTATTCAGCGTGGTCAAGATGAGCCCTTTGATGTTTCCATAATAAGAGATGAGATTAAAATTCGCAGCGTGCGCTCAGATGTTTTTAACAATGTTGGTTATATACGCATATCAAAGTTTACCCAGCAAACAACCCCTGGGCTAATTCAGGCCGTGGAGGATTTAGACGCCGCATCCAGCGAAGGTATTAAAGGATACGTATTAGATTTACGGAACAATCCTGGCGGTCTTCTATCTCAATCTATTAAAGTTACGGATGCTTTTTTGGAACAAGGGGAGATTGTGTCGACACGGGGGCGCAGTGATTCAGATATATCACATACTTATGCGCGTGCTGGCGATATAATTAACGGAAAGCCGCTAGTTGTTCTTATTAATTCTGGCTCTGCATCTGCATCAGAGATAGTTGCAGGCGCGCTTAAAGATCATAAGCGCGCTATCATTATGGGCACACGCTCATTCGGTAAAGGGTCCGTGCAAAGCGTTATAACCATGCCAGGACATGGGGCCATACGGCTCACCACAGCACGATATTATACGCCTTCTGGAATATCCATTCAGAGTAAGGGAATTACACCAGATATTGAAGTTGAGCTTGCCCGTATTGAAGAGATAGATGGCAGTGACGTTCGCGAAGAGGACCTAAAAGGGGCTCTTGATACCAGTGATGCACAGACAGATGAAGAAGCAGATGAAGAAGAGCCAAAACAGTCAGAGATAGATTTCCAACTTGCCAGAGCCATAGATTTAATTCATGGCATTAGCATTTTCAGTAATGTGTCTGCAGAGAAGCTTTGATAGGGGCATTGGGAAATGGAAGTAGAATATAGCAAAAGACCTTATCGGCCATGTGTTGGAATATTATTAATTAATGCTGAGAATAAAATCTTTGCAGGCCAGCGAATAGATAATCACCTAGAAGCATGGCAAATGCCACAAGGCGGCATTGATGATGGGGAGGATGTTAAAACAGCTTGCTTTCGTGAGATGAAAGAAGAAATCGGAACTGATAATGCAAGCATATTAGCAATCCATCCAGAATGGTTAAATTATGATATCCCAGAGGGGCTAGCGAATAAATTATGGCACCGCAAATATCGAGGGCAAACCCAAAAATGGGTGGCTCTTAGATTTAAGGGAACTAATGCTGATATTAATATTCAGACTGAAATTCCTGAATTCTCAAACTGGCGCTGGGTCTATCCAGATGATTTATCCTTACTTGCGGCACCGTTTAAACGATATGTATATGAAGCGGTTTTAAAAGAGTTTAAGACGTTTTTGTTAACGTAATAGATTTTTGAAAAGCTAGGAACGAGCAAAAAAGCGCGTTTATATCAAATAGCTTCTTTAACTGCGTTTACGAATGCTGCCTCAGCCTCGTTTGCATCTACAAGCTGCTCGTCTAAATGCTGTGTGGATACCGCATCTAAGTCAACGGCACGCTCTGCCAATATAATAACCCGTTCTGGCAACACATCTGCAACACCGCCATCAATCAAGAATCGTCTTGTGATGGCGCCGTTATTATACACATCAAGCGTGCCACGTTGAAGATTAGCAAGCGTTGCGGCATGTCTTGGTAACACGCCAAACACGCCCTCGCTTCCAGGTATTACAACCATCTCCGCTGAATCACTAAAAAGCATTTCAGAGGGTGTAACAAGCTCGATTTTTATTACGTCAGCCATAGCCAATCTTTTCTCTTACAGCTTAATTATGCCGCCTGCTCTTTCATTTTTTCGGCCTTAGAAATAGCCTCTTCGATTGTTCCTACCATGTAGAACGCTGCCTCTGGCAAGTGATCATAATCACCATTAGCAATACCCTTGAAGCCTTTAATGGTATCTTCCAGACCAACCAATACGCCAGGAGTACCTGTAAACACTTCTGCAACATGGAAAGGCTGAGATAAGAAACGCTGAATTTTACGCGCTCTTGCAACGGTTAATTTATCTTCTTCAGATAGCTCGTCCATTCCCAAAATCGCAATGATATCCTGCAATGCCTTATATTGCTGTAATACCTCTTGAACCATACGTGCTGTTCCGTAATGCTCATCACCCACAATTCTTGGATCAAGCACACGAGACGTAGAATCAAGTGGGTCAACCGCCGGGTAAATTCCGATTTCTGCAATTTGACGAGACAACACTGTTGTTGCATCAAGGTGCGCAAATGAAGTTGCTGGAGCGGGGTCTGTCAAGTCATCCGCAGGAACATAAATTGCCTGAACAGAAGTAATAGAACCCTTATTAGTAGATGTGATACGCTCCTGAAGACCACCCATATCTGTTGATAAGGTTGGCTGGTATCCCACAGCAGATGGAATACGCCCCAAAAGAGCAGATACTTCAGAGCCTGCTTGTGTAAATCTGAAAATATTATCAATGAACAGCAATACGTCCTGACCTTCTTCATCACGGAAATATTCTGCAAGGGTAAGACCGGTAAGCGCAACACGTGCACGCGCACCTGGAGGCTCATTCATTTGCCCATATACAAGAGCTGCTTTACTACCATCGCCGTCTGTTTTGATAACGCCTGATTCAACCATTTCGTGGTAGAGATCATTTCCCTCACGGGTTCGCTCGCCCACGCCAGCAAATACTGAATAACCACCATGTGCTTTTGCGATATTATTAATCAATTCCATGATTGTAACTGTCTTGCCAACACCAGCACCACCAAACAATCCAATTTTTCCGCCCTTGGCATAAGGAGCAAGCAAGTCAATCACTTTAATGCCAGTAACCAGAATTTCAGACTCTGTAGATTGGTCGACATAATCAGGCGCAGAGCGGTGAATAGGAAGCATTGTTTTTGTTTTTAATGGCTCTCGCTCATCAATCGGCTCACCGATAACATTCAAAATGCGCCCTAATGTTTCTGGTCCAACAGGAACCGTAATAGGACCGCCTGTATCTCTTACCTCTGTTCCACGAACCAACCCTTCGGTTGCGTCCATTGCGATAGTTCTAACAGCTGATTCGCCCAGATGCTGCGCGACCTCAAGCACAAGACGCTGACCGTTATTATCAACCTCAAGAGCGTTTAAAATATCTGGAATTTTGCCGTCAAACTCTACGTCGACAACAGCGCCGATAACTTGACTAACTTTTCCAATTGCGTTTTCTGCCATGAGACTAACTCCGTTTTGTGGCTCGCGTTAATAATAATCGTTATAGTGCTTCTGCACCTGAAATGATCTCAATCAATTCTTTCGTAATATTTGCCTGACGTGTTCTATTATAAACCAATGTCAGGCCATCTATCATATCCCCAGCATTTCTAGTTGCATTATCCATCGCTGTCATTCTTGCAGCTAGCTCAGCTGCGAAGGACTCTAACAAAGCACTATAAATTTGAGTGGTTACATTGCGTGGTAGTAATTGTTCAAGCAATTCGTTTTCATCTGGCTCATACTCATAATTTGATGTGCCGGTATCTTCTTGATCTTCGTTTATTTGAACTGGAATCAAGGGCGTTACCACAACATTCTGAGTAATAGCGTTCACGAATTGGTTATATATAATAGATACATGGTCAAAGCTAGTATCGCTAAAACCTGTTAATATTTTGTGTGAAACTGTATCAACCTTATTATAATCAAGATTGCTTCCTTGAAGATTTTCAATGCGCTCAAATATTTTATCTGTAATTTCATGCCCTAAATTATCAGCTGCCTTTTTGCCAACCATATATAGAAGAACTGATTTTCCCTCTTCCTCTAGGCGCTTTATCTCGAGCCGAGTTTGCCGTGCAATAGAACCATTAAAACCACCACATAAACCTTTATCAGCGGAAACAACAATCAAAAGATGTGTTTTAACAGTTTCTCTTCCGACCAGTAACGCAGGTGCTGTTGCCTTGCTTGCTCTGCTCGCAAGTCCGGAAATCACTTGTTGCATACGAGAGCTGTAAGGACGATTTGCTTCTGCTGATTCCTGGGCGCGACGCAACTTAGCAGCGGCAACCATTTTCATAGCAGACGTAATTTTTTGAGTTGATTTCACGCTATTAATGCGCGTTTTTAAATCTTTCAAATTGGCCATTTGCCAACAATCCCTTACTTATAACTATTCAGAATTATGCAAAGCTTTTTGCAAATGTCTCAACAGCGTCTTTTAATTTGGTTTGCGTATCATCTGAAATTTTCTTCTCAGCGCGAATAGTATCTAGAATTGCTTTTCCAGAACCACGCAATGTATCAAGCAATCCACTCTCAAATCTTCCAATATCCCCAAGTGCGATTTTATCAAGGTATCCGTTCACACCAGCAAATAGCACAGCAACCTGTTCTTCGATTGGCATTGGCGAATATTGCGGCTGTTTCAAAAGTTCTGTTAATCTGGCCCCACGCTCAAGCAACTGACGTGTTGATGCATCCATGTCCGATGCAAACTGCGCAAATGCTGCCATTTCACGATATTGAGCCAATTCAAGCTTAATAGAACCTGCAACTTGCTTCATTGCTTTAATCTGGGCAGCAGATCCCACACGTGAAACAGACAAGCCTACATTCACAGCAGGTCGAATACCTTTATAAAATAAATCTGTTTCAAGGAATATCTGACCATCTGTAATTGAAATCACATTTGTTGGAATATAGGCTGAAACATCGCCTGCCTGTGTCTCAATGATAGGCAGAGCTGTCATTGAACCAGAGCCATTAGCTTCGTTTAATTTTGCTGCGCGCTCTAACAGGCGTGAGTGAAGATAGAAAACATCCCCTGGATAGGCTTCACGTCCAGGAGGGCGACGAAGCAATAAACTCATCTGGCGATAGGCAACCGCTTGCTTAGATAAATCATCGTAAACCACAAGAGAATGCATTCCGTTATCCCGGAAATATTCACCCATTGCAGCCGCAGTATACGGAGCCAAAAACTGCATTGGTGCTGGCTCAGATGCAGTAGCTGCAACAACTATTGAATATTCAAGAGCGCCATTTTCCTCAAGCGCACGCACAAATTGTGCTACTGTAGAACGCTTTTGACCAATCGCTACATAAATACAAAACAATTTATCGCTGTCATTTTTCGAATTATTATTAATGAATTTCTGATTAATAAATGTATCTAGCGCAATAGCTGTTTTACCAGTCTGTCTATCTCCGATAATCAATTCTCGCTGACCACGCCCAACAGGAATAAGACTGTCAATGGCTTTTAAGCCAGTTTGCATTGGCTCAAACACAGATTGGCGCGGCATAATACCAGGTGCCTTAACCTCCACTCTGCTTCGCTTAACATCTGAAATAGGGCCTTTTCCATCTATCGGATTTCCAAGCGCATCAACAACGCGCCCAAGCAAGCCCATTCCAATAGGCGTATCAACAATTGTTTCTGTACGCCGTACCACATTGCCTTCTTGGATACCGCGGTCATCGCCAAAAATCACCACACCGACATTATCTGTCTCAAGGTTAAGGGCCATACCTTTAACCCCATTATCGAACTCTACTAATTCTCCAGCTTGAACCTGGTCAAGGCCGTATACACGGGCAATACCATCTCCGATTGACAAAACCCTGCCAACCTCGGCTACTTCAGCCTCGTTTCCAAAATTAGAAATTTGCTCTTTTAAAATTGCTGAAATTTCAGCTGCACGGATATCCATTATGCAACACCCTTCATGGCCAATTCAAGCCGGTTCAGTTTCGTTTTAAGTGATGTATCGAACATACGCGATCCGATACGAATTACAAGTCCGCCAATCAAAGAGGAATCCACCCGCATCACAAGCGATACATCTTTCGCATCAGCAAGAGAAATAATAAATTCCTGAATCTTGGCTTGGCGCTCATTATCTAGTGGAATAGCAGATACCACTTCTGCTGATATTTTTCCGCGCCTATTATCAACTTCTTTTATAAAAGCGGAGATGATAGAGGAGATTGCAAATAACCGCCCATTCTTTGCAATTGTGCCCACAAATTTAATGACTAACGCATTAGCCTTTGCTTTTTTTAACAGATGCCCTACCGCGGCCGCTTTTTCATCTGCTCCGAACACAGGAGAATAAATCAGCGTTTGAAGATCTGAATTATTATCAATCAATTCGTTAAACGAATTCAGGTCCAGCAATATATCGTCAACTTGTTTAGCCTCTGTGGCCAGCTGGTATAAAGCTGTAGCGTATCTTCCTGCCAACCCTGCGGTTATTGAACTCACATTACCACCTTTTTCAACTTTAATCCACGCATCCTAAATTATGCACAGAACGAATTGTCAAATATCTACATGGTGAGCTATCATACGCATGCAGTAAAGGCAAGTATTTGTGTCTAAAATTACGCCAAAAAATGACGATATTCCTGTTCTCGGAATATCTACATAAAATTATAGGGATCTATGTCTATTTGCCTTCTGATGGTGGACGGCATTGTAATGCTAGCGTTCCAACCTTGTATGATTTTTTGAATATTTACCTGTTTGGGCGCATTGATTAAAAAACGAACTCTATAACGACCCTTTATCTGATAAATAGGCGCTGGCGCTGGTCCAAAAATTTGAACATCCTCAAATTGTGGTTTATGGCTGGCTAGTATTTTCACATAATCCGCAAGCGCTAATTCATTAAGGCTAGAATAGATTATGGCTGCTAGTCTTCTATAAGGCGGCATATTTGAGGAACGACGCATTTCCATCTCTAATTCAAAATAGGCATCTCTGTTCTGCGATTTTAATGCTTGTAAAACTGGATGTGTTGGCTCTGCTGTTTGAATAAAAACAGTGCCTGCTTGTTTTTCCCTTCCAGACCTGCCTGCAACCTGCGTTAGCAACTGATATGTTCTCTCTGATACACGCAAATCCCCGCCAGATAAACCAAGGTCACCGTCAATAACCGCAACACAGGTTAGTTTTGGAAAATGATGTCCTTTGGCAACCATCTGGGTACCTATTATAATATCAACCTCGCCCTCTTCTATAGATTTGATGGTAAGAGCCATTTGCACTGGGTTAGTAAGGGTATCACTTGATAGGATTATAACGCTTGATTCTGGAAAAAGCTGATAGACTTCCTCTGCTAGACGCTCAACCCCTGGCCCTACCAGCTGTATTGAATCTGTCTGCCCACAAGACTGGCATCTATTTTGAAACGGGCGGGCAATACCGCATTGGTGACAGCGTAACTGATTGCTAAGGCGATGTGTGACTAACAGGCTGTCACATTGATGACAGCTTTGCTTAACACCGCAATCACTACACACGGCGAGCGGGGCATATCCCCTGCGATTTAAATATAATAATATTTGCTGATCGGAGTTTAATCTATCTTGCATATCGCAAAGTAGCGGCTCGCTTATCCATTTACCAAATGCAGGTTTAAATTTTCTCAGGTCAATGGTTTGAATGTCTGGCATAGTCGCAACACCATATCGATTGGCAAGTATTATATGCTGATAGCGACCATTGCGAACATTTATCCAGCTTTCAAGAGACGGTGTTGCTGTTGCAAGAACAATAGAACAATCGGCGTATTTCGCACGCAGAATAGCCATATCCCTTGCATGGTATATCACCTGTTCTTCTTGTTTATAGCCTGCCTCATGTTCTTCATCGACAATGATTGCCCCCAAATTAGAAAAAGGAAGAAACAAGGCCGAGCGCGCGCCTACTACCACACCTGGATGCCCTTCATTTATCTCTCGCCAAATGCGTTTTTTCTCACCAGCAGAAATACCAGAGTGCCAAATATTAGGCATAAATCCGAACCATTTTTTAAATCGATTAACCCAGCTCGTTGTCAGCACAATCTCAGGAAGCAAAATTAAACATTGTTGCCCCAATAATATCTGCTTTTTTACCAGCTCGAAATAAACTTCTGTTTTACCAGACCCTGTTACACCATCAAGTAAAGCTACGCTAAAGCTATTCTCTGTTTCATTAATTTTTTGGGCTGCTTGGATTTGCTCTGGGCTAAGATTAAGTATGTTCGCTGACCTAATTGCACTTGTAAGAGAGCTTAATGTGGTGTTTATATCTCGGTTTTGGGGCGGCGATACCTCTATTTTTTCTAGCTGTCCTGCCTTTACCATCGCAAGAACCGTGCTATTGCTTACCCCCGTTTCACGCGCCAGAATATTTGCAGGAACTGGGGGGTTATGCTGGCACCATGCTATAATTTTTTGTCTTGATGCAGAAAGCTGTTCAACATTGAATTGCGCGGGCGATGATAATCCATAACACATAACTGGCGCATCAGATTTTAATGCATTTGGGACACAAAGCATCATTCGAAGTATTTGTCCAAAAGGTGCCATCGTCCATTCACTCACCTGATTTAAAAACTCAAGGGTTGCGTTGTTAATTGGGGACGCGCTACTCACAGATAAAATTGGCTTTAATTTGGAATGTTCAATTTCTGTTTCATGATTGCATTCATATACAACTCCCCAGATAATTCGGTTTGCAAATGATACCTCTACAATACATCCTCTCTCCAGCTTTAGGGTTGAGCCTACAACATAATCAAACTCGCTCTTGGCATTTTGGGTGTTCGGTATAGAAATAGGAACAGATACCCGCACTTTGGCAATCAGAGAAGGAGGAGTTGTATTTTCTATCGAGGTGTCTAGTGACATGGCCATTTTGGGTTTGCTCTAGATTTCCAGTTGCAAGCATATGCAACAAAACTGTAGACTAAACATATTAAGACTGCAAAAAATACATCACACACATGAACCGATTGGGACCCTGTCATGAAATTATTCTTGGATACAGCTGATATAAATGAGATTACCGACCTGAATAAAACAGGAATGATTGACGGTATTACAACCAACCCGTCTCTTATTGCTAAATCTGGGCGTAATATCATTCAAACAATTGAGGAGATTTGTGGGATAGTTTCTGGCCCTGTTAGCGCAGAGGTTACCGCAACAGACTATGATGGGATGATGCGTGAAGGAGCACGGCTGGCTCAAATTGCGAGCAATGTTACCGTGAAACTTCCATTGACTGTGGATGGATTACGTGCCTGTGCGAGCCTTAGTGAAGATAACATTATGGTTAATGTAACATTATGTTTTTCAGCTGCTCAGGCTTTGCTTGCTGCTAAAGCAGGGGCAAGCTTTATTTCTCCATTCGTTGGCAGATTAGATGATATTGGGGCTGATGGCATGAATTTGATCAGTGAAATTGCTGAGATATATGCCAATTATGATTATTCAACTGAAATTTTAGTTGCTTCCGTAAGAGGCGTTCAACATGTTGTTGATGCAGCTTTAATTGGCGCTGATGTTGCAACCATACCGCCAAAAATCATGTCACAAATGTATAAGCACCCGCTTACAGATAAAGGATTGGCAGATTTTCTATCTGACTGGGAGTCTACAGGACAGTCCATTTTATAATGTCCTAATTTTAGAGCCAGAGGGACACTATCATGAGCGATAACACACTTAATGAAGAGTTAGTATCTGCTTTCCTTGATAGCAACCAAGCGTTTATGGAGCGGTATTTAGCCAAGCAAAGCAAGGGGTTCTCAGCTAAAAATAATTCTGTCGAATTAAATACGCCACAAACAGACACAAATATTATTGATGTAACTGGCAAAATTGCAAAACGCGCAATAGAAGAAGCGCGTATTCTCTCGCAAACAAATCTATCCTTAATTGATGTTGCTGAAGATAACTCAAAGAGATGGCAAAGACTTCATGATGTTTCCATCGGGTTTATGAGATGCACTGATTTAGAGCAATTTTCTTGTATGTTAGATGAGAAATTGCCTAAGATTTTCAAACTCGCTGGTGCGCGCCTTCTAATGCCAGAGGAAACAGCCATAAGCAACGCTGAAGAAGCTGGGTTTCTGGTTTTGCCAACTCAGGAAATCTTGGAAATTAGTGGCGCACAATCTGTTTATTTAGGCCCGCCACCAAAATCTGGATTGGCCTTATTCTCAACACCTATGGCTTCCATTGCTGTTATATCCCTGCCTGATGAGATGGCGGCGCCAATTTCTGATTCGGTACTTTTATTGGTAGGGCGAAACAAACATAGTTTTGTGTCCAACCAAGCAGATAACATATTGTCTAATTTATCACAGGTGGTTGGAACCTGCCTTCAATCTATCATAATGCCACAAATAAAGTTATAATTAATGGCTGCTAATCAAGCTAAGGAATTTGTTCGTCATATTGATAGCTGGTTAAACTGGCTATCTTCAATTAAACATTACCAATCTCATACGATTGACGCTTATAGCAGAGATCTTGCGCATTATCTTGGCTGTTTATCTAGGCAGACTGAGATTGATTTTAAACCAAACAGAGCTGTTTTTAGAAGCTGGCTTGCGGAAATGTATGGGGCAGGCTGTGCTAAAACAACCATCGCAAGACGGGTATCTGCTTTGCGAAGTTTTAGCCGCTATTGTCATCGTCACGGCATCTTCGATGAAATCGATTTAAGCTGGATGAAATCTCCGAAATTGCCACTGTCATTGCCAAAAGCAATTAGTGTCAGTGATGCATCTTTATTAATTGAGCTATTAGGCAGGAGAGCCAACCCTGTTTGGGAAAATGACAGAGATACTGCAATTTTATATCTTATGTATGGTTGCGGATTACGATTAGCAGAAACACTTAGCATTACACCGACACATTTGGCTGATTTGAATTGGCTGAGGATCATCGGAAAGGGGGGAAAGACAAGAGAAGTGCCTGTATTACCTGTTGTTGCAGAAGCGCTGCAAACAGCAATTCAAAGCTGCCCTTTTCAATTGGAGGATAACAAGCCCATTTTTATGTCAAAAAGAGGATCTCCAATTGGGCCAAGAGCCGTGCAAAGAATGGTAGAAAAATTGCGCATTTCCGCCAACCTTCCAGCGGAGACAACACCCCATACATTACGACATGCCTTTGCAACCCACCTTCTGTCTGCTGGGGGTGATTTAAGAGCAATTCAGGAATTACTGGGCCACTCTAGTCTATCTACCACACAGCGTTATACCCATATTGATGCACAAAAACTAACAGACATTCACCAGCAAACGCATCCACGTGCTAACAAAACATAGTAATGTTAAAACGCACAAAACTGCTACTTAATTCACCTGATAGGCCAGAATCTTGTGTTAGATATGAATGGCGCCCGTTCCAATAGCAAGAGCTGCTTCTTTTACAGCTTCATTCATTGTTGGGTGACCATGACAGGTACGTGCAACATCTTCAGCAGATGAGCCAAATGACATTGCTACTGCAATTTCATGGATAATAGTTCCTGCCTCATAACCTATAATGTGGGCGCCTAATAATTTATCTGTTTTCTTATCGGCAAGTAATTTTACCATTCCATCTGTATGCCCAGTTGCTCTGGCTCGGCTATTTGCTAAAAACGGAAAAACACCTTTTGTATAGGAAATACCTGCTTCTTTAAGCTGCTCTTCGGTCTGACCAATAGTTGCAACTTCTGGCGCTGTATACACAATCCCAGGTACAAGCGCATAATCAACATGCCCTGCATGTCCTGCCATAATTTCTACTGCGGCAACGCCATCTTCCTCTGCCTTATGAGCAAGCATTGGACCCTCAATTACATCCCCGATAGCGTAGATGCCAGCTATATTCGTTTGAAAATTATGGTCAACTTTAACCTGACCTTTTTGGGTAAGCTCTACGCCCATTGTTTCGAGCCCAAGGCCGTCAGTATGAGGCTTGCGCCCAACAGCCACTAGCGCGATATTACAGGTAAGCTTACTTTCTTCTTCTGTTTTGCTATCTAGCAGCGTAAGGCTAACAGATGTTTTGGTTTTTGTTGCCTCTTTAACGCCCTTGCCTAGATGAAATTTAATCCCTTGTTTTTCAAGGATAGATTTAAACTTGGATGCAATTTCTGCATCCATACCTGGCAAGATTCGTGGCAGAAAATCAACAACTTCAACCTCTGCTCCAAGACGCGACCACACAGTGCCCATTTCAAGCCCAATATATCCAGCACCCACCACAACCAGCTTTTTTGGTAATTTTGGAATATCTAATGCCCCTGTTGAAGAAACAACTTGCTTTTCATCAATTGGCAAAGAGGCAAGGCTTGTTGGCTCTGAGCCAGTAGCAATCAGAATTTTATCAGCTTTAAACTCACCTTTATCCCGCCCTGTTATGATAGTAACCACACCTTGTGATGTTATTTGGGCAGAACCGACAAGATGGGTTATTTTATTCTTTGCAAAAAGCTGGCTAATACCTTTTGTAAGACCCGAAACAATTTCTGATTTATGTTCGAGCATCTTTTTAAGATCTAGTTTCACGTCACTCAAACCAATTCCTAGTGCCGCAAGATGATTTTGTTTTGCCTCTGCAAATTTCTCAGAAGCATTTAGCAACGCTTTTGAGGGAATGCATCCAACATTAAGACATGTCCCGCCAAGTGTCTCTCTCTTCTCAACGCATGCAACGCTCATCCCAAGCTGTGCTGCCCGTATAGCGGCAACATATCCCCCAGGTCCTGCACCAATCACAATCAGATCGTATTTTTGCGCTGTCATTTTTCCTACCTTTTTCACATTCGTTAACTAATTAATTTTAGTTAATTTTAGCCAAATTAATTCACTAAATTGATTTAAGCGGAAATTAGATATCCAGAAGCAATCTTCTTGGATCTTCAATTGATTCCTTTACCCGCACCAAAAACGAAACAGCCTCTCTGCCATCAATAATTCGATGATCATAAGATAAAGCTAAATACATCATTGGACGAACAACAACGTCATCACCAACAGCGACGGGCCTTTTTTGAATTTTATGCATTCCCAGAATAGCGCTTTGCGGTGTGTTTAAAATAGGCGTAGACATCAAAGAACCGTAAACACCCCCATTTGAGATAGTAAAAGTGCCGCCCGTCATATCAGATGGTCCAAGTCCACCATCACGCGCCTTTAGCCCATAACTTGCAACTGTTGTTTCAATTTCTGCAATAGATAAATCTTGTGCCTCTTTTACGACTGGAACAACAAGCCCTTGCGGAGTGCCAACGGCTACACCAATATTATAATAATCTTTATAAATAATATCATCACCGTGGATTTCTGCGTTCACTGCTGGAAAGTCCTGCAGACCTGCTATACAGGCTTTAACAAAGAAGCCCATAAAGCCAAGTCTTGTGTTATGATTCTTCTCAAAACTATCTTTATATTCTGAACGAAGTGCCATAACAGCAGTCATATCTACTTCGTTAAACGTTGTGAGCATGGCTGCAGTGTTTTGTGCCTCTTTCAGACGTTGTGCAATAACACGGCGCAAACGGGACATTGAAACACGCTCTTCACGTGGCTTGTCAGCTCTTGGTGCAACAGGTGCTGGCGCTTTTGGCGCTGGGAAAGTATTACTAACAGCAGGAGGCGTTGACTGATTTTTTTCCAGGAATTCTAACACATCCCCCTTGGTTAATCTGCCATCTTTTCCCGACGCTGAAATCGCATTTGCGTCTAAATTATTCTCTTCGACCAACCTGCGTACAGCTGGGGATAGAGTATGCGCCTGTGGTTTTTGCACCTGTTGGGTATTCGATTCTTGCTTGCTGACAGCAGTGGGTTTTGCAGTTGGTGCAACAACGCCGCCTTCTTGCAACAGTGCCAGCACAGCATCAACCTCAACTGTATCACCTTCTTGTGCTATAATATCGGTTAGCACTCCTGCATGTGGTGCTGGAACTTCAAGAGATACCTTATCTGTTTCAAGCTCCACAATCGGCTCATCAGCACTTACAGCATCGCCTGCGTTTTTCATCCATTTAGCGACTGTTGCCTCAACAACAGATTCGCCTAAAACAGGAACTTTAATTTCAATTGACATTCGCTCATATCTCCTTCGATAAGCGCTAGAGTTTAAGGTTATTGCGCGGCTACACTCGTCTCAGATAGTGATAATGATTTTTGTACAAGACTTTTTTGCTCTTTTGCGTGACGTGCAGCAGAGCCTGTCGCAGGAGAAGCTGCGGCATCCCGGCCACTATAAATAGGTCTGTCAGTATTCAGTCCGGCCTGTTGCATCGCTCCTTCAATATAGTCACGAACAAATGTCCAGCCACCCATATTTTGCGGCTCTTCTTGACACCAGACGACATCTGCATTTGGAGTCATTTTCAATATTTCAGTCAACTTTTTCTGTGGGAAGGGATAAAGTTGCTCAATGCGAACGATTTTTACATCAAATTGTTCTTCTGCGTTACGCATATCTTCTATATCATAATAGACTTTTCCAGAACATAAAATAACCCGTTTAACACTCTTATCATTAATCTTTGGATTTGGGTCTCTCAAGATTCTATGAAAACTGGTGCCTGGTCCAAAATCTGCAAGTTCTGAGACACATGATTTATGTCGAAGTAGCGATTTTGGTGTCATAACAATCAAAGGCTTGCGAAAATCACGACACACCTGACGTCTTAAAACATGAAAATAATTAGCCGGGGTCGTACAATTTACAACTTGCATATTATCTTCAGCGCATAATTGCAAATAACGCTCTAATCTTGCAGATGAGTGCTCAGGTCCCTGACCTTCATAGCCATGCGGTAGCAATAATACCAAACCGTTCATCCGAAGCCATTTTGATTCACCTGAACTAATAAACTGGTCAATGACAACCTGCGCACCATTTGCAAAATCACCAAACTGTGCCTCCCACATAACAAGCGCATTTGGCTCTGCTTGTGCAAAACCATATTCAAATCCCATTACCGATGCTTCAGATAGCGGAGAATCTATAACCTCAAATTTTGCTTGTTCCGCACTCAGATTCGCAAGTGGGACATATCGGTCTTCTGAGCGCTGATCAACAAATACGGCATGGCGCTGACTAAATGTTCCTCTGCAGCTATCCTGTCCAGATAGCCGAACAACAAACCCGTCTAATACAGCTGATCCAAACGCCAAATGTTCTGCGGTGGCCCAGTCTAGATTTTTGCCTGTTTTAATGGCTTGCGACCTTGTATTTAAGACACGCTGTAACTTGCTATGAACCTGAAATTCTGGCGGGACTGTTGTCATTACATCACCAATTTTTTTTAGGGTATTAACCGGAACAGCTGTATCACCGCGCCTATCATCTCCATAAGCAACCGTCATTCCAGACCATTGGCCTTCTAGCCAATCTGCCTTGTTCGGCTTATAGGCACTGCCTGCCTCAAACTCTTCTTCAAGATAGGTGTTATGCTTATCTAGAATCGCTTGTGCACGGCTATCATCTAAAACACCATTTTCCAATAACCTTTTTAAATAAATCTCGCGCGTAGATGGCTGTTGGTTAATTTGTTTATACATTAAGGGCTGTGTAAATGACGGCTCATCGCCTTCATTATGTCCAAATCTACGGTAACAAATAATATCAAGAACAACATCCACGCCGAATGTTTGCCTGAATTCGGTTGCAATTCTACTTGCGTGAACAACAGCTTCCGGATCATCCCCATTTACATGGAAAATCGGGGACATCACCATTTTTGCAACATCTGTTGGATAAGGAGAGGAGCGCGAATAAGAAGGGCTTGTGGTAAAGCCTATCTGATTATTTACGACGATATGAATGGTACCGCCTGTGCGATATCCCCGAAGGGCTGAGAAAGCAAATGTTTCAGCAACCACCCCTTGGCCCGCAAAAGCTGCGTCGCCGTGAAGTATTATGCCCAGGACTTCCCGATAATCCTGCGAGGGACGCTGCGCCTGTTTTGCGCGAACCCGTCCAATTACAACCGGATCGACAATCTCTAGGTGGGAAGGGTTAGGCGCCAAACTTAAATGTATTTCATCTTCATCAAAATGCCTATCCGCAGAAGAGCCCATATGATATTTGACATCACCTGAACCGCCCGCTTCTTCTGGATTAGCTGGATTGCCAAGAAATTCGGATATAATGGCTCTAAATGGTTTATCAAGAACGTTATGAAGCACGTTTAAACGCCCTCTATGGGCCATGCCTATTACTACTTCTTTCAAGCCCATTTGCCCGCCACGCTTGAAAATCTGCTCAAGCGCTGGCACCAATGCCTCGCCCCCATCTAGTCCAAAGCGCTTTGTTCCGATATATTTTTTATGTAAGAAGCGCTCAAAATTTTCAGCCGCCAGCAATTTCTCGTAAATAGCTACTTTACCACGCTCCGTGAATTCGGTTCGATTTCCGATAGCCTCAATACGCTCTTGAATCCATGCTTTTTGAGCAGGATCCTGAATATGCATAAATTCAACCCCAATTGTTCCACAATACGTTGCTTTCAATATTTCCAATATTTCGTTTAGACTTGCTATCTCCAAGCCAAGAACATAATTGATGAAAATGGGTCTATCATAATCCTCAAGCGTAAATCCGTATGTCTCTGGATCAAGCTCAGGGTGTATTTCCTTATCTTGTAGATTAAGAGGATCTAGATTTGCTATCAGGTGGCCTCTTATTCTAAAGGCCCTGATAAGCATAATTGCCCTTAAGGAATCAAGCGTTGCAGAGCGCACGTCACCGGCAAGCAAGTCACGGTTTCCAGCAATTCCTTTTGCTACCGCTTTAATGGATGCATCAGGGTCATTTGCGCCAATAACTTTACTTCTTGGCTTACCCCAAGAAGGTGACGCCTCCTCTAACTCACCAACTGCAAGACTATCAAGATCAGCAAACCAGCTCGACCAATCCGTATCTACCGAATTTGGATGTTGCTTCCAGCGTTGATACATTTCGGCTACAAAAGTTGCGTTTGTTCCTGTAAGAAAGCTGTTATCCATATTACGCTCCGACTCAAAAATAGCGCTTACTTAGTTATAATAAATGCAAGTATATCACAAAACATAATGCTAAGCTTTTTCTTAAGCGCCATACTTCTCCCCAATCCTTCATTCTATTATATTATCGATAAAACAAAAAACTACTTAAATTTTGCAATCGCCTGACTTACGGCCTCTCCCAAACCTGATGGGGAGGTAGCCATGCTATACCCGGCGGCATCCATAGCCTTAATTTTATCTGATGCGGCGCCACTTCCGCCTGCAACAATTGCCCCTGCATGTCCCATTCTTCTACCAGGAGGAGCAGTCTGACCTGCAATAAATCCTGCAATTGGTTTCTTGTTTGGATAGGCTGCATAAAATGCCGCACCTTGCTCTTCTGCATCACCACCAATTTCACCAATCATTAAAATCGCCTCTGTTTGATCATCCTCCAGAAACAACGATAATGCTTCTACAAAATTTGTGCCATTTACAGGATCGCCGCCAATACCGATACAGGTGGATTGTCCAAGCCCGATTGCACTAGTTTGCGCAACTGCTTCATAGGTAAGCGTGCCAGAACGAGAAACAATACCCACCTTGCCTGGCTTATGAATATGACCTGGCATTATTCCTATCTTACATTCCCCGGGCGTTATAACGCCTGGACAATTGGGGCCAATTAATCTGCTGCCACTGCCATTAAGAGCAGCCTTGACCGCAACCATATCCATAATGGGAATACCTTCTGTAATACAGATGATAAGTTCAATTTCAGCATCTATAGCTTCTAGAATTGAATCAGCTGCAAAAGGTGGCGGCACATAAATCACCGATGCATTTGCGCCTGTCTGTGCCACTGCTTCTGCTACTGTATCAAACACAGGAAGGTCAAGATGCATCTGACCCCCTTTTCCTGGAGTAACACCACCAACCATTTTTGTTCCATACGCTATTGCCTGCTCGGAATGAAAGGTACCTTGTGACCCGGTAAATCCCTGACAAATCACACGAGTATCGCGATTGATAAGTACTGACATCGACTAGTTTCCTTTCACAGCAGCAACAATTTTGCTTGCAGCATCCGCTAAATTATCTGCTGCAATAATAGCCAGCCCCGAAGATGATAGAATTTCTTTTCCTGCCTCTACATTTGTGCCTTCAAGTCTAACAACCAGCGGCTTTTCAAGTCCAAGTGCGCGGGCTGCTTCTACCACCCCTGTTGCGATTACATCACATCTCATGATACCGCCAAAAATATTCACTAAAATACCTTCAACATTACTATCTGATAAAATGATTTTAAAAGCTTCTGTTACGCGCTCTGCTGTAGCACTACCGCCTACGTCCAAAAAGTTAGCTGGCGATCCGCCTTCTAGCTGAATAATATCCATAGTAGCCATCGCAAGACCAGCGCCGTTAACCATGCATCCGATATTTCCATCTAGCTTAATATAGTTTAAATCATATTCTGATGCTTTAACTTCAGCTGGATCTTCTTCTGATAAATCTCTTAGCTCTAATATCTCTCTTTGCCTGAACAGCGCATTATCATCAAATCCCATCTTCGCATCAAGCGCAATAAGGTCGCCATCAGCACTCACAACAAGAGGATTAATCTCAAGTAAACTTGCATCATTTGAGCAAAAAGCAGTGTACAAGCCATTTAAAAATGGGGTTGCTTTTTTTGCTGCTGCGCCAGTTAAGCCCAATGATTTTATTACCCTACGTATGTGATGCGGCTTAATAGCTGTTGATGGCTTTATGGGAAGCGCCAGTATCTTTTCTGGCGTTTCTGCGGCCACCGCCTCTATATCCATTCCGCCTTCTGTTGAACAAATTATACTAACTTGAGAGGTAGCTCTATCTATCAACATTGAGAGATATAATTCGCGATCAATCTGGCACCCTTCTTCAATATAAAGACGCTGAACTTGTTTTCCTGCTGGACCTGTTTGGTGTGTTACCAAAGTTTTACCAAGCATTTCTTGAGCTTCGCTTCGAACAGCCTCAATTGAAGTAACTACTTTCACTCCGCCTGCTTTGCCTCTGCCACCTGCATGTATTTGGGCTTTAACAACTTTAATATCACCCTCTAGCTTACCAGCTGCCAAAACAGCTTCATCAACCGTAAAGGCAGGATAGCCGTTTGGCACTTTCACGCCATATTGTGCCAAAAGTGCCTTGGCTTGATGTTCATGAATATTCATCTTTTTTCCCCAGTTTTTTAATTCGACAGATTAGGCTTTAGATAACACGTTTAACAACGTCATTTAGCGTTTTTACGGCAGCAACAGAATTATCAAACATTATTTGCTCTTCGTCATTTAGCTTAATTTCAACAATGCGTTCTACCCCATTTTCGCCTATAATAACGGGTACGCCCACATACATTCCATCAAGGCCATATTGACCGTCAACATAGGCAGCACAAGGAAGTAATCTTTTCTGATCTTTCAAATAGGCCACCGCCATCTCAATAGCAGAAGAGGCTGGCGCGTAGAACGCAGAGCCTGTTTTGAGCAATCCAACAATTTCTGCGCCACCGTCACGTGTTCGCTGAACGATTTTCTCAATCCTGTCAGCTGTAGACCAGCCCATATCTATCAAATCTGGTACTGGGATTCCTGCTACTGCAGAATATCGAGTAAGAGGTACCATCGTATCGCCATGCCCACCTAATACAAATGCGGTAACATCCTTAACAGAGACATTAAATTCTTCAGCTAGAAAATATCTAAACCGCGCTGAATCCAGAATTCCAGCCATTCCAACCACACGGTTGACAGGAATGCCAGATGCTTGTTGTAGAACCCCTACCATTGCATCAAGAGGATTGGTAATACAAATAACAAATGCGTCTGGACAATTAGCCTTTATGCCCTCACCAACAGTCGTCATAACCTTGCTGTTAATGCCAACTAAATCATCTCTGCTCATGCCTGGTTTGCGGGCCACACCAGCTGTGACAATTACCACATCAGAGCCTGCCAAATCAGCATAATCATTTGCCCCAGATATCTTGCAATCAAAACCTTCAACGGGGCTTGATTCAGCTAAATCTAATGCTTTTCCCTGCGGAATACCTTCTGCAATATCAAAAAGAACAACATCCCCTAATTCTTTTATGCCAGCCAGATGAGCTAGCGTGCCGCCAATATTACCAGAACCTATTAATGCTATTTTACTGCGTGCCATTATAATCCTCATATATGGGTGTTATGGAACTTATGTCGAAACATAGGTTTAATCAATTTAATCAGAACAATTTATCTATGTCGCATTGGTAACTAATCCAACAAAACAAAACAAGCCAAAACGTTCAAAACCCCTCATCTTGCGATGGTAAATGATACCGTGACATTTGGGTTAATCGAGATAGCGTTCTACTGAACTCAAACTGCCAATCTTCGCCAGTATATATCTCCTCTCTGGCAACTACGGCGCCTATAACCAGAAAGCGACCCCTATCATAAAGTGCATCCACAAGCCACATGAAGCGTCTGGCAGCGTCCCTTTGGTCGTCTCCTAATACAGGCACATCTTGCATAAGCAATCCTTTAAATCTATCCGCGATTATCAAAAAGTCACCTGCTGCAAGTGCGGTGCGGCATAATTCATCAAACTGTACAAGCGCTATATCAGCACCTGTCTGCTTGAATATTATCTCTCTGCCAGAACTGGTTATTATATCTTGCTGGGGAGGGTTGTCTTGCAATAATCGACTGAATAAGTCAGAAATTTGTCTTTCCGCATTTTCATCGTATGGAAAGATCCAGCCATCAATCCCAGCTAATATTTGTTTGCGAAAATCATCCCCAGACTGAATATTAATAAGTTTAACATTCGATTTAAGCTGCTTCATAAAGGGCAGAAATCTATCTCTGTGCAGTCCATTTTCATACAAACCGTCTGGCTGTCTGTTTGAAGTTGCAACCAACACCATTCCATGTTGCCATAGAGAAGCAAATAAGCGGCTAATAATCATTGCGTCAGCGATATCGCGAACTTCCATTTCATCAAAACAAACAAGCTTGCCGTTTTGAATAATCTGTCTGGCGGCCGTCTCAATCGGGTCTGCCGCGTTTGCTTTGCGTGCCCGATTAATAAGAGAGTGCGCTTGTGCCATAAAATCATGAAAATGCAGGCGCTGCTTATCACCGCCAGGACAGGCAGAAAAAAACAAATCCATCAGCATTGTTTTTCCGCGCCCCACCCCACCAAACAGGTAAATGCCTTTCGGAGCTGATGGTGAGACCCAGAACTGCCATGATTTTTTTGTGTTTCTTAACAGAGAAAAATATAACGTATCCAGCTCTTTAATAGCAAGTGCTTGGCCCTCATCCGCGGTTAAGTTACCAGATGATAACAGCTTGTTATATTTTTGTTGCGGTGTATCCTTGGTGTCTGACACAGGCTTTTCTAACTGACCAAAAAATGGTGATTAACTCTGCCTCTCAAGCATCTTTTGCTTAATCTCTCCAATTGCTTTGCCAGGATTAAGCCCTTTTGGACATGTTTTTGCACAATTCATAATTGTATGACAGCGATATAACCGGAACGGATCTTCTAATGCATCTAAACGCTCACCTGTATATTCATCTCTGCTATCTGCAATCCAGCGATAAGCCTGAAGCAATACAGCAGGGCCAAGATATCTATCCCCATTCCACCAATAGCTCGGACAAGAAGTCGTACAGCTAAAACACAAAACGCACTCCCACATGCCATCAATTTCCTGGCGCTCTTCGGGCGATTGTTTGCGCTCTTTTCCTTCAGGTGCAGGTGTATCTGTTTTGAGCCACGGCTCAATTGAGGTTAACTGCGCATAGGCATGCGTTAAGTCTGGAACCAAATCTTTTACCACTGGCATATGCGGCAGTGGGTAGATTTTTACATCGCCCTTAACATCATCAATCGATTTAAGGCAAGCAAGCGTATTCGTGCCATCAATATTCATCGAGCAAGAGCCACAAATTCCCTCCCTGCATGAACGCCTGAATGTCAGCGAGCTATCCACCTCAGTTTTAATCTTAATCAATGCGTCCAAAACCATCGGACCACATTCATCAAGGTCTACTTCAAATTCATCCATTCTTGGATTGTCATCATCATCAGGTGACCAGCGATAAATTGAAAATGTTTTTACATTCTGAGCTGCGCTATCAGCTGGAAAAACATTACCAGCTTTAACCTTGGAATGTGCGGGAAGCGTAAATTCGGCCATAATTATTTAATCCTATTAATAAACACGTGCTACTGGAGGAATTGATTCTACTTCATTGGTGAGTGTTGTCATTGTCACGTCACGATAAGCAACAGATGATTTATTATCATCATCTAACCACATGACAGTATGTTTCATCCAATTCTCATCATCTCTTTCAGTAAAATCTTCATGAGCATGGGCGCCTCTTGATTCCTTGCGCTGTTCTGCAGAGCGAATGGTAACCAAAGCCTGACTCATCAGATTTTCTAATTCCATGGCTTCAATTAAATCAGTATTCCAGACTAACGATCTATCCTGAATGCCAATATTATTCATATCACCTGCAATAGAATCCATTGTTTTAACGCCATCGGTTAGGGATTCGCCTGAGCGAAATACAGCTGCGTATTTTTGCATTGCCTGTTGCATATCAAGCCTAAGCTCACCAGGCTGCCTGTCGCCTTTTGCGTGACGCATTCTATCAAGCCGTTCTATAGCACGATCTGTTGATTCTTTGGATACAGGCGCATGCGTTGCGCCAGGCGTCAGCACTTCACTTGCGCGGTGCGCTGCTGCTCTGCCAAAAACCACAATATCAAGCAAAGAGTTAGTGCCAAGTCTATTGGCTCCATGAACAGAAACACATGCAGCCTCGCCAATAGCCATTAATCCCTGAACGGTATTATTTGGGTCGGCCGCGGTAGGAGATAACACCTCTCCATGATAATTTGTTGGAACACCACCCATATTATAATGCACTGTCGGCAATACTGGAATCGGCTCTTTTGTGACATCAACGCCGCAAAAGATTTTAGCAGTTTCTGTAATGCCCGGTAGCCTCTTATGAAGCGTTTCTGGGTCAATATGCTCTAGGTGCAACATAATATGGTCTTTCTTTGGACCAACACCTCTACCCTCATTAATTTCAATTGTCATAGAACGACTAACCACATCACGGCTTGCTAAATCTTTTGCCGTTGGGGCATAACGCTCCATGAAGCGCTCCCCTTCTGAATTAGTCAGATAGCCACCTTCACCACGAGCGCCTTCAGTGATTAAGACACCTGCTCCATAAACCCCGGTTGGGTGAAACTGAACAAACTCCATATCCTGAAGCGGCAAACCAGCGCGAAGCGCCATTGCATTGCCATCACCGGTGCAGGTATGTGCAGATGTACAAGAGAAATAAACACGTCCATAACCCCCTGTAGCAAGAACTGTGCGCTGCCCCAGAAAGCGATGGATAGAGCCATCTTCCATACATAATGCAACAATGCCCTGACAGGCGCCATTATCATCCATGATTAAATCAATGGCATAATATTCAACAAAAAATTCTGCCGCATGCTTAAGACATTGCTGATAAAGAGTATGCAATATTGCATGACCTGTTCTATCTGCTGCAGCGCATGCCCGTCTCGCCATAGCCTTCCCGTAATCTAGCGTATGGCCTCCAAATGGTCTTTGGTAAATATTACCTTCATCTGTTCTAGAAAACGGAACACCGTAATGCTCTAACTCAATAACAGAGGGTATTGCCTCGCGGCACATATATTCAATGGCATCTTGGTCTCCAAGCCAGTCAGAGCCCTTAACCGTATCATACATATGATACCGCCAGCCATCTCCCTCACCCATATTATTGAGAGCAGCACCAATACCGCCTTGCGCTGCAACTGTATGCGAGCGAGTTGGAAACACTTTAGTTACGCATGCTGTGCGCAGACCTGAGGTTGCCATGCCCAGCGTTGCCCTCAATCCAGCTCCACCTGCTCCTACGACAACCACATCATAATGATGATCTGTAATATCATACGCGCCCATTATATATTCACCTTCTCTACCGTAAGTTTTTATTCTTTAAATTGATACTATCTTAAACAGAGATAGTGCCGATAACGTTGCAAGCAAGATAAGTATTGCCTTTACAATTATTATTGAAGTAATTCGCCACCATTCCGAGCTCACATAATCTTCTATAACCACTTGAATACCAAGCATACAATGCCAGAACCCGGTTATAATTAGTAACAATAAAATAGCGGCATGAAACGGATTTTGAAGTAGGAATATCGCTTGGTTATAGTCAGAACCCGCAATCCTAAACACCAAATATATTGCTGACAGAACCAGTGGAACCATAGCAATAGCTGTTAATCGCTGATGCCACCAATGATGTACACCTGATTTAGCAGAGCCTAGTCCGCGCACCTTTGCAAGAGGCGTTCTCATCGAATTTGTAGATCGTGCCATTTTTTTACCTAACTAAAAAATATAAATGCCCAGAAACCGACCGTCAGAACAACCATAGTTGCTAATGCTATTCCACCAGATGTATAAACACCTGGAATATCTAGTCCTTTTCCAAAATCCCAGAATAAATGACGCACGCCGTTGCTGGCGTGATAAAACAACACCACTGAATAACCAAACATTACAAACTGGCCAAGCGGATGAGATATAATCATGCTTACCAGATTAAAACTATTCTCTCCAAACGCCAGCGCAAGCAGCCAGGCTGTAAGCAAAACAGTTCCAGAGGTCAGAATAACAGCTGTGATTCGGTGCGTGATTGACATTACAGCCGGGAGTTGGAATCGCCATATGGATAGATGCGGCGATAAAGGGCGTGGGCGGGACATAATTACATTTTCCTGTTTATATCTTTAGAGTTCACAGGTATAAGACAGCATCCTGCCAAAATCAACGAATCCAGCATTGATTTTGTCAATGTTTCCATGATCTAGTAAAAAGACTCTTTTTATTAAGATTCAGTTCCTTAAATCGACACTAACAGTGCAAATTAAACAAATGAAAACACCCTCTATTCTATCCATACAGTCTTCTGTTGTGTCTGGCCGCGTTGGAAATTCAGCGGCAGTGCCGATTCACTCCTTATTTGAGCAAGAAACGTTGCGTGTTGATAGCGTCGTTCTTGCAGCACATCCTGGTATTATGCGCGCTACTAAATTTATACCCCCAATCGAACAAATGAGGTGCTTGTTACAAGAACTACGCGACGTAAAACCTTCAAGCGAAATTAATGCGATACAAACTGGTTATCTAGGTGAGATAGAACAGATTAAAGTTATTCTCTCATTCATAACAAATCATCCGAATTCTTTATATGTTTATGACCCTGTATTTGGCGATAATGGTGCTCTTTATGTGGATAGCCTAATTGCAGAGAAATCAAAATCTACCCTGTTACCGCTTGCAACAATCACAACGCCAAATATGTTTGAATTATCCTATCTATCGCAAATGGAAGTATCCGGCATTGATAGTGCGATTAAAGCCAGCAAAATTATTCAGTCAAACGGTCCTGAATGGGTATTATCAACTGGTATTTATTCAGGCGAGACTGAAATTGCAGATATTTTAGTTACCCCTAATGATGTCCGTATTTTTAGTCATAAACGACAGCATACTGGCGTTTCTGGTGCAGGGGATACGCTGACTGCCATTCTTACATCCTTGCTGGTTTCAGGTGAACCACTTGAAAATGCAGCTCGCAAAGCCTGTACTATTACGCAATCCCTTATCGGCCTATCTAACTCGCCTCAATCCATACCGCCTTTGACACTAGATTTACTTCGCAAATAAGCCTTTTACCGACTAATTTACGAAGAGCTCCTATTAAAATAATCTTGAGCAACTGCGAGCTCTGCTATCTGAACAGAGTTCAGGGCGGCACCTTTGCGCAAATTATCTGAAACACACCAGAATACAAATCCGTTTTCTACTGTGTTATCTTTGCGAATCCTGCTTACGAACACTAAATCATCTCCTGCACACTCAATAGGGGTTACATACCCCTCGTCAGAGCGCATATCAATGATAGCTAGCCCTTCTGCTTTACGAAATAGATCCCGTATCTTTTTCTCATCAAACGATTTTTCAGTCTCGACAAACACAGCCTCTGAGTGACCAATAAATACAGGAATGCGAACACAATGCGCGACAAGCTTTATGTCTGGGTCTAGAATTTTTGCAGTTTCAACCTGCATTTTCCATTCTTCTTTCGTAAATCCATCATCCATAAATACATCAATATGCGGTATTGCGTTAAAGGCAATTTGCTTTGTAAATATTTCTGGTGTCACTGTGTCATTCACAAAGATGCCTTTGGTTTGGTTGAATAATTCATCCATACCCTGACTACCTGCACCAGAAGTTGCCTGATAGGTAGAGACAACTACACGCTTGATTTTTAGCGCATCATGAATAGGCTTTAACGCAACCACAAGCTGAGCTGTTGAACAATTTGGGTTAGCGATAATATTTTTGCCCTTATTTTCAATCTTTGCCTGCATTAGCGTGTGCGGATTAACCTCTGGCACAATAAGAGGGACGTCTGGATCCATCCGAAATGCAGAACTATTATCAATAACCAAACATCCCGCCCGACCAGCCTTGGGCGCGTGTATCTTGGAGAGTTCCCCACCAGCGGAAAATAAGGCAATATTTGCTTTGGAAAAGTCAAATTTATCAAGGGATGTAACCTTGATAACACCCTCATCCCCATAGGAGATTTCTTTTCCAGCCGACTTTTCACTAGCAAGCGCAAATACCGCATCAGCAGGAAAGTTACGCTCGCTCAATGTCTGAAGCATTTCCCTGCCAACAGCGCCTGTTGCACCTGCAACAGCTACTTTATATCCCATAAGAAACTCCTTCTAAAATACCCAACTCGCCAGGTACTTTTTTATCTTAGCGTGCTAGCCTGTCCATTGAGTCTATAACTGCCTGTGTCATTTGGTCAGTGCCAACAGCTTGCGCATCCTTCGACATAATATCTGCGGTTCGCTTTCCTGTTGCTAATGCATCGCTAACAGCATTTTCAACAAGGTCTGCTTCTTCTGGCTGGTCGAAACTATATCTAAGCATCATCGCAAAACTTAAAAGCTGAGCTAATGGATTAGCCAGATTCTTGCCCGCAATATCAGGCGCTGAGCCGTGAACTGGCTCGTACATAGCGCGCGGTAAGTTTGTTTCAGGGTCAGGCGCACCAAGTGATGCAGATGGCAACATGCCAAGAGAGCCTGTTAGCATTGCAGCACAATCAGATAGTAAATCGCCAAATAGATTATCCGTTACAATCACATCAAACTGTTTTGGGTTGCGCACCAGCTGCATCGCACAATTATCTGCATACATATGAGATAAGGCTACCCCTTCTCCCTCTGCTTTATGTAATGCGGTCATCACCTCACGCCATAGAACACCTGATAGCATGACATTTGCTTTTTCAACAGATGTTAACCTGCCATCACGTTTTCTGGCCAAATCAAGGCCAACTCTGCCAATGCGCTCTATCTCACTCGTGGTATAAGCATTTGTATCATAGCCTTTTTTCTGGCCATCACCCATCTCGTCAATACCGCGCGGCTCTGCAAAATATACACCGCCACATAATTCACGCAAAATCAGAATATCAAGTCCAGATATAACCTCTGGCTTAAGTGTAGATGCTTCAACGAGAGGCTCAAACACCAATGCAGGGCGTAAATTTGCAAATAAATCAAGCTCTTTGCGTAGTGCAAGCAACCCGCGCTCTGGTTTTAACTCAAATGGCAAATCATCATATTTTGGATTGCCAACAGCCCCAAATAATACAGCATCACTCGCGATTGAATCTGCAAGTGTTTCATCTGTGAGAGGCACCCCATGCGCTTCATAAGCAACGCCGCCAACCAGCCCCTCAGAGACATCAAATCCCAATGAGCGGTGCTTTGCCAGCCATTCCATTACTTGCATATTGGCATGCATGACTTCTTGACCGATACCGTCTCCGGCGAGAACCATCACTTTTCTATTTGATGCCATAAAATTATCCTAACCTTATTTCTGTATATTATCGCGCTGTAATATGCTGTGATATAATGAGCGCTCTTCTGTATTAGATATATAATTACAACCAAGGCATGCTTGATTTTCGGTCTTCTTCATAAGAGCCAATAGCCTCTGTTTTTTCGAGTGTTAGCCCAATATCATCAAGACCATTTAACAGACATTCTTTGCGAAATGGATCTATTTCAAATGAGATAGCGGCGCCATTTGGGCGCGAAATGGTCTGAGATTCCAAATCTATTTTTAACTCTGGGTTTTCAGTATCCGAAGCATCCGCTAATAAAGCGTCTCTTTCATCAGGGCTAACTTTAATAGGCAGAATTCCATTTTTAAAACAATTATTATAAAAGATGTCTGCAAAGCTGGTTGAAATAACACATCTGATTCCATAATCGAGTAACGCCCATGGCGCATGCTCACGACTAGACCCACACCCAAAATTATCGCCAGCCACCAGAATTTGAGACTGACGGTAAGCAGGTTTATTCAAAACAAAATCAGCTTTTTCATCGCCGTCATTTGTAAAGCGCATTTCAAAAAACAGGCTTTTACCTAATCCAGAGCGCTTAATTGTTTTCAGGAATTGCTTTGGAATGATCATATCTGTATCGATATTGATAATATCCATAGGCGCGGCAATGCCTTCTAATTTATCAAATTTTTGCATTCTTCCAGCTCCTTTAAAGTTCTCTGATATCTGCAAGATGACCCGTAACGGCTGCTGCAACTGCCATCTCCGGACTGACAAGATGCGTGCGACCACCCCGACCTTGACGCCCTTCAAAGTTTCTATTGGAGGTTGATGCTGCGCGCTCACCTTCTGAGAGTTTATCAGCGTTCATAGCAAGACACATCGAGCATCCAGGCTCACGCCAGTCAAACCCAGCCTCTTTGAAAATTTTATCAAGACCTTCTTCTTCAGCCATCTGTTTTACCAAACCAGAACCAGGAACAACCATTGCCCTTAGACCTGATTTTACTTTTTTGCCTTCAACAATACCTGCAGCCGCTCTCAAATCTTCGATACGGCTGTTTGTGCAAGACCCAATAAAAACAGTATCAATTTCAATATCTGTGAGTTTCTGTCCTGCCTGAAGCCCCATATAATCCAGACTGCGCTCGATTTTTGCTTTTAAGACCGGATCTGATATTTTTGCTGGGTTAGGCACTGAATCTGTAATCGGCAATGCATCTTCAGGGCTTGTCCCCCATGTCACCGTTGGTACAATTTCAGATGCTTGCAATGTGACTTCTGTATCGTAAATAGCGCCATCATCTGACGGCAGACTGTACCACCATTCAACAGCCTTATCCCATAATTCAGAAGAAGGTGCCATCGGCTTGCCCTTAATATAAGCAAATGTTTTTTCGTCAGGAGCAACCATTCCAGCACGTGCGCCAGCTTCAATCGCCATATTACATACAGTCATGCGCCCTTCCATCGATAAGTCTTTTATCGCCTGACCTGCAAATTCGATAACATGACCTGTTCCGCCAGCTGTTCCAATCTTTCCAATAATAGCAAGAATGATATCCTTTGCCGTAACAAAGGGGCCAACTTCGCCAGATACTGTAATACGCATATTTTTTGCAGGACGCTGAATTAATGTCTGGGTTGCCAGGACATGCTCCACCTCGGAGGTGCCAATGCCAAATGCCAAAGCACCAAATGCACCATGTGTTGCGGTGTGCGAATCACCGCAAACTATTGTCATTCCAGGCTGAGTAAAGCCCTGCTCAGGGCCTATGACATGCACAATACCTTGCCGGATATCATCCATTGAAAAATAAGGAATACCAAAATCGGCGGCATTTTGTGCCAATGTTTCAACCTGCAATCTGCTTTCTGCATCTGCAATACCTTGAGAGCGGTCTGATGTAGGCACATTATGGTCTGCTACAGCAAGCGTGCGAGCAGGCTCTCTTACAGGACGCGAGGCGTTTCGCAATCCCTCAAATGCCTGCGGGCTTGTAACCTCATGAACCAAATGTCTGTCGATATAAATAAGTGAAGTACCATCTTCAGCCTGATGAATTAAGTGCGCATCCCATATTTTATCAAATAACGTACGTGGCTTTGCCATCATTGTCTCCTCTTAGGTAATATTTATAGCGATACGGATACTCTGTCGAAGGTGACAGAACATTTCCTTAAATGCGCTAACCTTAAATACAGACTGTATTTAAGCAGATTTTGTTCTATTCGTCACTTTTTCAGCAATGCGGGCAGCTTTACCTGTGCGTCCGCGAAGATAATATAGTTTAGCACGACGCACACGGCCACGACGAACAACTTTTATCTCCTGAATTTTTGGCGAGTAAAGTGGAAACACACGCTCTACACCTTCGCCATAGGACATTTTACGGACTGTGAAAGAAGAGCCTATTCCATCGTTCTTACGACCGATGCAAACACCCTCGAAAGCCTGAACTCTCTCACGTGTGCCTTCAACAACTTTCACATCTATTCTTAACGTGTCGCCAGGACCAAATTCTGGAAGTTCTCGCTGTGCAAGCACGGCGTCCATTTGCTTTTTTTCAATCTTATCGATGAGGTTCATATTCATCTCCTTTTTGCGACAGCCCTCTTAATGACGGCTAGTCTATAATCTGTCAACTTTTTTCGGCTATTTTACGCTTTATTATCGAGATAATTTTGCCATAAATCTGGTCGCCGATCCTGTGTTATGGTTTCAGCCTGTTTTTGTCGCCAATTCGCAATTTTTACATGATGGCCTGACCCTAATATTTCTGGTGCAGCCATACCCTGCCATATCCTTGGATGCGTGTAGTTAGGATGCTCCAATAATCCTGTCTCAAAACTCTCTTGCTCGTGAGATACGTGATTGCCCATTACGCCAGGCAAAAGACGAATACAGCTATCTAATATCACCTGTGTTGCAAGTTCACCCCCAGATAAAATATAATCACCAATAGATATCTCAATCAAATCATGTTTATCTATTACCCGCTGATCTATTCCCTCAAAGCGCCCACACACAAATACAGCGCCGTCTTCCTTGCTTAATGCACGAACATCAGATTGAGTTAATCTTCTACCCCTAGGGCTTGGATAAAAGCGAGGTCCCGGCGCTTCTGCAGTTGCCCCTAATGCGGCATCAATTACGTCTGCACGCAATATCATACCAGGACCACCGCCAAGCGGGGCATCATCCACAGTACGATGCTTATCGGTTGCAAAATCACGAATATTTACAACATCCAACTGCCAAATATTATGTTCAAGCGCGCGGCCCGCCAGCGCATGATCAAGCGTTCCTGGAAACATTTCGGGATATAGCGTTAACACAGTCGCTTTCCAAGCTTTAGCAGCTTCTATATCAAGCAGGTCTGTTCTGAATTCCTTATCCATCTTATTTTCTTATTTTTTTCTTGGTTTTTTAATCTATCAGCCCATCTGGAACTTTCATCACCAGTTGTTTTTGTGGCAGGTGAACGTGAACAAGATATCCCGTAAAAGGCAAAAATAATGATTCAGCGGCTTCAGGCTTAACTTCAATAAGATCGCCAGCTCCAAAATTATGAAACCCAATTATAGACCCGATAATTTTAGAATCTGAATCCACCACCGTAAAACCAAGATAATCAGCCTGATAAACTTCACTTTCCAAAGCTGACGGCAAAAATTCTCGCGCAATCCTTAATTCTTGTTTCTGGATAGCCTCTGCTTGCTCTCTGCCTGTAATTTCATTGGCTGCACAGACAAGTAATCCTTTATTAACCCCAACCAGACGAGGCGTTATAATAGCGCCTGAAGAAAGCGTCAAACTTCCATAATCAACCAGATTTGAAGGCGGATCAGTAAAGCTCTTAACCTTAAACTGACCCTTTAATCCATGGGCTGAAGTAATCACCCCCAACAAAACGCTGTCAGATAAAGACATGGTATCTGTCATCAGAACCCTTAAATGCAAAAATGTTACTCTTTCGCCTCTGCAACTTCGGCTGATGTATCTTCTGCAGGGGCTTCCTCAGCAGAAGCTTCTTCAGCCGGGGCTTCTTCTACAGGTGCTTTCTCAGCCTGTGCTTCTGCGGCGGCGGCATCTGCTGCGGCCTTAGCCTCTGCTGCTTCAGCTTCCCGCTCAGCGCGTTTCTTACCAACAGCAGATTTTTTTGGTTGTTCTCTTATTTCTGGCGCCTTTAGAATGTCAGCTAAAGCAAGTAATTTATGCACTCTATCTGTTGGCTGAGCGCCCTTATTCATCCAGAATTTCACTCTGTCTGAATTAACAGAAAGGCGATTCTCATGCTCTTTGGGAACCATTGGGTTATAATGACCAACACGCTCGACATATCTTCCGTCACGTGGTGCTGCTGCCTCTGCAACAACGATTCTATAAAATGGACGTTTTTTCGAGCCGCCTCTTGAGAGTCTTATTTTTAAAGCCATGTGATTTTCCTTCCATAAAAATCATCTTCTTGAAGTAGACATTATTTCTTTCGATTTGGGTTAATGCCAGGTGGCAATCCGCCCAGGTTTGGCATCCCGCCAAGATTTGGCAATCCACCTGCTTTGGCAGATCCAAATTGCTTTGCCATCGCATCTAAATCCATGCTGGAGCCACCAGGCAGACCTGCTGGGCTACCACCGCCCATCATTGCTTTCAGTCCTGCAGCACCAGCCTTACTACCCATTTTTTTCATCATTCGCGCCATATCCTGATATTGTTTTACAACGCGGTTGACCTCTTGCACGCTGGTGCCAGATCCAGAGGCAATTCGCTTGCGTCTGGATGCGTTTAACAATCCGACTGACACTCTCTCTTTTTTTGTCATAGATAAGATAATAGCTTCTTGTCTTTTTATCATCGAATCATCTACGCCAGCGGCTGCAAGCTGTTTGTTCATTTTTCCGATACCAGGCAGCATCCCAAGAAGACCGCCGACGCCGCCCATTTTTTTTAATTGACGAATTTGCGTAAGAAAATCATTTAAATCAAATTTTCCTTTAGCCATTCGCTGTGCCATTCGCATGGCTTCTTCTTCTTCAATGGCCTCTGCAGCTTTTTCAACAAGCGCAACGACATCTCCCATATCCAGAATTCGGCCAGCCATACGAGCAGGATCAAAGGCTTCTAACGCATCTAGCTTTTCACCAACGCCCGCAAATTTTATGGGGCAGCCCGTAACCTGCCGCATTGATAATGCAGCACCGCCTCTGGCATCACCATCTAATCTAGTTAATATAATGCCCGTAATCCCAATTCTGGATTGAAATGCGGAGGCTGTATTAACAGCATCCTGTCCTGTTAAGGCATCTGCAACTAATAACGTCTCGCACGGATTAGAGAGTGATTTAATCTCTGCAAGTTCTCTCATCAGCCCATCATCAATAGACTGACGACCAGCGGTATCCAAAATTAAAACATCATACCCTTGAAGTTGCGCAGATTGCATTGCACGTTTTGTAAGTTGAATGGGGGTTTGCTTGTCATCTTCTGGCAGAATTCCAACTTCTGCTTGCTCTCCTAGCATACGAAGCTGCTCTCGCGCTGCAGGGCGCGTCATATCGAGTGATGCAAGCATCACTTTCTTTCGATTCTTGATTTTAAGTAATTGGGCAAGTTTACCTGCAGTTGTCGTCTTTCCCGAACCTTGCAGGCCAGCCATTAGAATTACAGCAGGCGGGGTTACATCAACTTTTAGGGGTTCTGCATCACCACCAAGAATCTCAGTTAATCCGTCATTGACAATTTTTATAACCTGTTGGTCTGGACGAACTGATTTTAAAACAGCTGCCCCAACTGCTTCCCTGCGTATCGACTCCATGAATTGTTTTACAACTGAAACTGCTACATCGGCGTCCAGTAATGCAAGCCTTACCTCACGTAATGCAGCATCAACATCAGAATCGCTTAGCGCGCCTCTTTTTCCCAAACCGGAAAAAACAGATTGTAACTTATCTTTTAGCGAATCAAACATTCTCTCTCCCAATCAGCACCCTATAAATCAGCATTATCGTTATTTTTGTTTATGGTGGTTGTGATTACACAAACAAAAACACACCTGTGCTCGAATACTTCAAGGACAGATGGAACCCGGCTAAGGTCTGGCTTTTTAAATGGCCGAAAATCTGATCTACGTGATGCCCTTTTTCAGCATGAATGTCAAGACTAGGCATCAATCTGCGGAGCAGTAAGAGCATTTTTACCATGACCAGCAGCGATTTAAAAACACGCTTTTAATACTTCAGCATCCATAGATGAGGTATGCTTTTATTCATCCAACGGCAGACCGAGCAAAGCGCGTGCATATGCGTTTGCATTAAAATCTTGCAAATCTTCAGCCGTTTCGCCCACGCCGATAAGGTGAATAGGTAATTCAAACTCTTCTGCTAATGCCACAAGCGCACCACCACGCGCAGACCCATCTAACTTTGTCATTATAAGACCTGTTATAGCAGATACTTCCTGAAATGCTTTGAGTTGCGAAATCGAATTTTGTCCAACGGTTCCATCTAAAACAATGAGGCTGTCATGAGGGGCTTCAGGCACTAGTTTTTTTATCACTCTTACGATTTTGGCAAGTTCTTCCATTAACTCCGTTCGGTTCTGGAGTCTGCCTGCTGTATCAATTAGAATCAAATCTGCTTTTTGTTGCCTTGCCTTTTCTATTGATTGATAGACAAGTGCGGCTGGGTCTGCTCCTCTTTCTGCTGATAAAATGTCAACCGAACTTCGCTCCGCCCAGCCTTTTAACTGTTCAATAGCGGCTGCTCTAAAAGTATCTGCTGCAACTAAAACAACTTTTTTGCCCTGCTGAGAAAACCGCCTTGCTAGTTTTCCGGCTGTTGTGGTTTTACCAGAACCATTCACGCCAACAAGCATCATGATGTGGGGATGATACGTATCTGATACCAATAACTGCTTCTGGAGCGGCTTCAGAATATTCGAGATAGCGACGGCCAATGCGTCTAGCAATTCATCTTGATCACCTGATTTACCGCCATATTTTTTCGCTAGCTCTTGCACTATTTTACTAGAAGCAGCTACCCCCAAATCAGCGGAAATAAGCGCTTCTTCCAGAGACTCCATGGTATCTGCGTTTATTTTTTTACCTGTGAATATTCCAGTCAGCTGGCTAGTTGCTGAGGCTGAGGTTTTCTTCAGCCCATCGGTAAGTCTTTTAAGCCAGCTCATTCTACTAACTCCGCAATTACAGATGAGGTGTCATTTCCGTTAGAATGGGTCTGCGTGATTTTAACCTTATGAAGATGACCAGATGGCAGCAATTCATGATGGGACAAATTAACTCGGATGAAATTACGCAAATAACCTTGATTTGATTTCTCTAGCAGAATCTCATCTGGCTTGTTTAGATGATTGGCAAGAAGCTTTTCATATTGCTTTTTGCCTGCCTCTCTTAAAGCAGATGCTCTGCGACGAATATCAGATGAGTCTGTTTTCGGCATTTTAGTTGCAGGTGTCCCCTCTCTGTCGGAGTAGCTAAAAACATGTAGATGCGACAATTCAGCCTGTTTAATTAAAGCCAAGCTTGATAGGTGGGCTTGTTCTGTTTCTGTTGGAAATCCTGCTATTAAATCAGCCCCAAACACAATATCGGGGCGTCTGCGGCGAAGCTCCTTACATAAGCGCATAACGTCTCGCGCTAAGTGCCGCCGCTTCATTCTTTTTAAAATAATATCATCACCATGTTGAACCGACAAATGGACATGAGGCATTAACCTTTTTTCAGTTTCAAAAGCGGTCATCAAAAAATGATCAAATTCAGCTGGATCGATAGATGACAAACGCAATCTTGGTAATTCTGGCACTTCTTTTAACACTTGCAGAACCAACCATCCCAGCTTTGGGTTTCCAGGTAAATCTTGTCCCCAGCTTGTTAAATCTATGCCTGATAACACAACTTCTTTTGTTCCATTTACACATAGTGCTCGCACACTTTCCACAACTTGCCCTGCTGTAATCGAGCGAGACGGACCGCGGCCATATGGAATAATACAAAAACTACAGCGATGGTTACACCCTTGCTGAATCTGTAGAAATCCGCGCGTATGCTCTTCAAAGCTATCAATCATATGAGCCGCAGTTTCCGTGATTTCAGAAATATCTGTTACTTCCATATCTAAAAGTTGGTTGGTTTTAAGACGTTGCCAGCTATCTTGAAGAAGCTTTTCATGGTTTCCGATCACATGATCAACCTCAGCCATTTCAAGCCATTTTTCTGGATTAATCTGTGCGGCACAGCCTGTTACTATAATTTGCTTTTCTGGCTGTTCTCGTTTCGCTTTTCGTATTGCCTGTCTTGCCTGTTTTTCAGCCTCTGAGGTAACCGCACACGTGTTGAAAATTACAGTATTATTGAGGGATGCGTGCGTTGCGTGCTGACGTATTAACTCTGATTCCCAAATATTTAATCTACAGCCAAATGTCGAAATTGTTGGGCGATTTGAGGTCATTTAGTCATGCCCTTGCCAGCTTCAGACAGCAAATCAGTAATTTGGCCAGAAAAACTATACGATACAGGGCCAGTCATAATAACCCTATTTTTACCGGAACTCTCCTTTGGCAATACGTCATTATAATCAGCTAGAATCTCAATCCAGAGGCTACCGCCATCTAGCTCGATTTCTACCTCACCTTTTACCAGACCAAGTCTTGCGCCTGCAACAGCAGCAGCACATGCACCAGAGCCACACGCCTTCGTAATACCAGCGCCTCTTTCCCAAACCCGCATGCGAAATGTTTGATCTGAGAGACGTTGCACAAATTCAACATTCGCTCTGTGCGGAAAATAAGCGTGATTCTCAATCAATGGACCTAGCACCTGAAGCTCTATCGCCTCACAATCTGATACAAAGAAAACAGCATGCGGATTGCCCATTGAAACCAGCGTCGCTGTCTGTGAAAGCACTTCTGGAAATGGTACATATAACAAATCATCCAAATTTAAATCCGCATTTGAAAAAGGAATATCTTCAGGCAAAAAACAGGCTGGTCCCATGTCGACAGCAATCATATTATTTTTATAATAGGCACTCAAAACACCAGAGAGTGTCTCTATATGAACTTTTGGTTTGTTGAGTTCTGATAGGAGAATTGAAGCAACGCATCTGGTACCGTTGCCACATGCACCAGCCTCGCTTCCATCTGCATTCAACATTTGAAGATAAATATCACCAGATGTTTTTGCAGGATGCATTATCATTATCTGATCACAGCCAATACCTAGATGCCTGTCTGCAATTAGGCGAATTTGTTCGAGGGACAGATTAACAGATTTTCTTCTGCTATCCAGCACCACAAAATCATTCCCCAACCCGTGCATTTTCCTAAATTCTATCATAATGCAGATATAAACAACTCTATTGAGTATTCCAATTTATTTTAAACATAATGCGGCTAACAATTTCATCCAAGTTGAAGAGAGATAGGCACATGATCTGATGGCTGCTTCCAGCCTCTAGTGTTGGTATGTATTTCTACTTTTTGTATTTGTGGGGCAAGGTCAATGCTTGTCCAAACATGATCCAGCCGCCGTCCACGATTGCTAGAGATATAATCACGCGCTCTGTAAGACCACCAGCTATATAATCGTTCATCTGCCCCAAAGAAATCACGGACAGCATCAACCCATCCGCCCCTCTCCTGCATGGCGATGAGGTTTACTCGCTCTATATCTGTATGGCTTACGACATTTCTTAATTGCTTTGTTGACCAAACATCTTCTGCTAATGGCGCAATATTTAAATCCCCGACGAGCACTGATTTGGCGGGGTTATTTTGTTCAAAATATTCCGTTACCTCAGATATAAAATCTAACTTGTGTCCAAATTTGATATTCTCATCTCTATCTGGAATATCCCCTCCTGCAGGAAGGTAGATATTATGGATATTAATACCCTTAATCTGAGCTGCTATATGCCGGCAGTCCCCTTTACCAACCCAATCTTGGTAGCTCTTTTTCTCAATCGGAAAGCGAGATAAAATGGCGACCCCATTATAGGATTTCTCCCCTCTTATCGCCTGATATGGCCATCCTGCCTCTGCTATCTCATTCGCAGGAAAACTCACATCTTGTGTTTTTGTTTCCTGTAGGCATAATACATCAAAATCATACTCTTCCAGCACACGCAAAACCTGCGATAGACGTAATCTAACAGAGTTAATGTTCCAAGTAGCAATTCTCATGATATAGGCACTTTCAAGATTTTTACTAAACCATAGTAAGTCAAAATGATTTAATATAGCGGCTTCCCGAATAATTTATTTGCTAATTCTCGTCCATAAATTTCATTTTGCAAGGTAACTTTAGTGTTAACCCCCAAGGTATCTGTCACTATCCAACCTCGCAAATTCATATCATTCGGCTCGAACAACAAAATTAATTCGCCGGCATTCTCACCTGCATCTTTACGCATATTTATTTCAACCAGACCGTCAGATATTCGGCTAGTTGTGCTAAAATCATCTCCAATTAAGGATACCGTATCCTTTAATAAGGGTGCAAAAGGAGTTTCAGAAATTGGATAATTTGATGCCTTTTTATCAGCTGGCTCGTCTATAATAAGCCATTTTCGTGTGGTTATTAAATTATACGGCTCGTCAAGATCATACTCCAAACGCATTTGAAAAGGTCTGCGAAAATATAAAGTGCCAACGGCATAGCTCCCGTCAGAAGAAATCTGGGTGAAGTCCGCCTGCAATGTTGAAATATTCTGTATCGTCTTTTCAGCGCGCGCAATAAGCTCTGCGTCTGATGTATCTGCATTAGAATAATTTGGCGAAATTATAATGGCCAGAAGTACGAATAAGCCCGCAAGATATAGCTTGCTTATCGTGCTTTCATTGCAGATATGTCTGATCGTGATATTACAACTCATCATTACTTACCAGAACCTCTCTTTTTCCAACATGATTAGACTTGCTTATAATTCCAGCTGTTTCCATTTCTTCAATAAGCGTTGCCGCTCGATTATATCCAATTCGAAGATGGCGTTGAACAAAACTTGTCGAAGCGCGCTGTTCTCGGATAACCAAGGCTACTGCTTGGTCATATAGACTTTCCTCACTGCTTGGGGCGGCTCCTGTGCCATCCCCTGAGCTAGCATTACCTTCGGTTATATCTTCTGTGACTTTCTCGTCATATTCAGGCTCTCCTTGTTGACGCAAATAAGAGGCAACCTGTTCCACCTCATCATCATCAACAAATGGTCCATGAATTCTGGTAACCCTTCCGCCTCCTTCCATATATAGCATATCTCCTTTGCCAAGTAATTGCTCTGCACCTTGTTCTCCTAAGATAGTTCGGCTATCAATTCGTGATGTCACTTGAAATGAAATACGGGTTGGGAAATTGGCTTTTATAGTACCTGTAATTACATCTACAGACGGGCGCTGGGTTGCCATAATAACATGAATTCCAGCAGCACGTGCCATTTGTGCTAATCTTTGAACTGCTGCTTCTATCTCTTTACCAGCAACCAGCATCAGATCTGCCACCTCGTCAATCACCACAACAATGTAGGGAAGTGGGGTAAGGTCAAGCATATCTTCTTCAAATACAGGGCGACCTGTTTCTTGATCAAACCCTGTTTGAACCCTGCGGGAAATCACCTCCCCCTTAGAGCGCGCTAATGCAAGGCGCTCATTATAACTTGTGATATTACGAACGCCTATCTTGGCCATATTGCGATAACGGCCCTCCATTTCTCTTACCGCCCATTTAAGTGCCATAATAGCCTTTGCAGGATCTGTAACCACAGGCGTTAATAAATGCGGAATTCCGTCATATACAGATAGCTCAAGCATTTTTGGATCTATCATAATTAACCGGCAACTATCAGGCGTATGTTTATATAATAGTGATAATATCATCGCATTGATACCGACCGATTTTCCAGAACCGGTGGTACCAGCCACTAACAAATGGGGCATTTTAGCCAGATCCACAATGATAGGCGCGCCAGCAATATCCATCCCAAGAGCAACTGGCAGATCTGCTTTATGGTTTGTCCACTCATCAGAATCCAATAAATCGCGAAGTAATACTATTTGACGTATATCGTTTGGCAGCTCGATGCCGATAACATTCTGTCCTGGCACAACAGCAACCCTGACAGCAAGTGCAGACATAGACCTTGCAATATCATCGGCAAGGGCAATTACACGCTGTGATTTAATTCCTGGTGCTGGCTCTAGATCATATCTTGTTACGACAGGGCCATGCCGGATATCCGTAATGTCTCCCTGTACTCTAAAATCAGATAATACAGTTTCAAGCTGTTCCGCATTTTCCTCCAATAATCCCTGAGGCGGTGCGGAATTCGATTTTGTCGGTGGTTTTAGCAAATAAGATGGCGGCAGCTGAAAACTACCATCAGCATCAAATTCAAATACGGCCTGTGACGTGTTTGTCTTTTTGGGTTTAGCTTTAGTCTTAGTACGCAGACTTGGCTGTTTCTTGGCAGAGGGCTTTTGTATTTTTTTAAAAGCACTATTTGAGGGCTTTGCAATAGCTGTTTGGGATAAGTCCAATATCTTTTGCGATTTATCACGCTTTATTACGGATAGAAGCGCCAAAATTGGCATAAGGAGTAGTCTGCCTAACCGATATAACCAGCCTGCTTCTTTTTTGCCAAGAGCTGTTGACCAGACATACAGTAAAACGCCTATTACCGCTAAAAACAGCGCTAATGCCTGTTTACTATCAATTCCCAACTGATCTAAACGAGTGCCCATAATAGGCAATAATGCCTGAAAAAGCACAGATGCAATGCCTCTGAAATCAAATCCTAATCCGTAAAAACCAGCAGACAAAAATTGAATAGAAAGTGGTAGCAAGCATAATCGCCAAATCCACAATGATACCCCGCGATGGGCAAATATTCTAACCCCCCAAACAAACAAGGATATTGGAAATAATAGTGCAAAAAAACCAAACCAAGAGAAAAGCTGATTTGATAATAACGCCCCAAAGGATCCAAACCAGTTCTTTATCTCACTCTCGGATGAGACATGCGGTGCTGGGTCTAGTGCAGACGCGCTGGCAAGAATAATACCAAGACAGACAGCGCCCAAAACAAGTAAAATTCCAATAAGCTCTTTTATTCGGCGAAAGAAAAATAGCCGAAGTCTGTCAGACATCACTTTGCCTCTAGATTTTGTCTGTTCACTCATTGGTTTTATTATCCTGCCAGATATCTTCGATAAATATCTGTAGGCGCTGCATCGCCTGTTCAATTACCTCAAGCTGATGAACCATTGCGATCCTTACATAACCAGCGGCTGGGTTAATACCACCATTGGGAACCGCCATATAACTGCCCGGAATGACTTTTATTGCCATATGCTGCCATAATAATTTTGTAAATTTCAGATCATCACCCACACATAACCATAAAAAAAACCCCCCATCAGGAGTATCACAATTCAGATATTTTTCTGCTAATTTAAATGCATTGTCATAATGCGCTCGCACCATTTTATTATGTTCTAAATCACGGTAAATTTCACCGGCGACATTTAGCAATGGGGTTGGAACCAACGCCAGTCCATTTGCTGCAATCATTGAATAAGATAAGATTACTTCTGGAGCGGCACATAAAAAACCAGCTCTAAGACCAGCCGCATTTGAGCGTTTTGATAAACTATTCAACACTGCTAGGTTTGATAGTTTATTATGGTCATTTGAAGTTATTTTACGGGCAATTTCAATGGCACTAACGGGCCTATTATTTCGCCAAATATCAATATAACACTCATCCACAACCAGCAAAAAACCATGTTTTCTAGCCAGTATTAGGGCATTTGTTAAATAGGCTTCACTTGCAATCACACCATGTGGGTTTGTTGGTGAACACAAATACATAAGCGTTGCGCGAGATAAGGTTTCTTCTTCGATAATTGATAAATCAGGCAGGAAACCAGTTTCAAAACTAGCGTTCATTAACTGAATTTCACCACCATTCATCAAACCTGCGGCACGCCACGCATGATAAAAAGGGTTAGAAACAAGCGTAACAGGATTGGATTTTGTGCCCCGCATACAATATCCAAGCATATGAAGTGGCTCTCTTGTGCCAGGCACTGGAAGCAGAAAATTATCCAAGGGATCTAGCCAATCACCAATATCAGAAAATCTGTTGTTAAGGTATGAGCTAACATCACTATAGAATTTCGAGTTTCCTTTTACTTTGGGGTAGCTATGCCAGTCACAAGACGGATCAGATAATAATTGTGTAACAATAGATGGCGGGGCGAGTTGAGGCTCTCCTATCGACATATTAATTTCGCTCATTCCCTCAGGTGGTAAAACCTCGCTAATAAGAGAGCGTGTCTTTTGAAACATGTTATCATTAAAAAGTGAAAAATCTGGATTTTGCATCTACAAATCTGCATATATAGGTTAAGTGCATTCTGGCAAGGCGAGTGTAATACAATAGCACGACCAGAACAACAATAGCCGATGAAGGTTTCAAACAAATGAAGGGTGCCATCTTTTTTGATCGCGATAACACGCTTGTTATAGATAATGGCTATACGTGGAAAATATCAGATTTTGCTTTTTTATCTGATAGCGCTGAGGCTCTTGCCTTATTAAACGCCCATCACATAACAGTATTTATTGTAACAAATCAATCTGGTATCGCACGTGGATATTTCAGTGAAACCGATATGCATAAATTCAATCAGCATCTCATAGAGCAAGTAGATTTAAAAGGCGGCAGAATTACAGATATTGCGTTTTGCCCCCATCATCCAGACTACCCCAAAAAAGATGCTCCAACGCATTGTGATTGCAGAAAACCCTCATCTGGTATGTTACAAAAACTCTCTCATAAATGGCAAATAGACCTCAAAAAATCGGTGATGATAGGGGATCAGCAAACAGATATACAAGCAGGTATAAAGGCGGGTTGCCGTGAGAGCTTTCTGCTAGAGCCAAACCGTTCCAGAGTAGAATTATGTAGCATTATTATCGCTGATTATTTTAGGGACGGGGTATAATTATGGTGCATAAAACACCGATAATTGTGATTGGAAATGGTCTTACAGCAAAAGTAATGTGTGCTGCATTGGATTATTTTAACCTTGAATATACCCAGCTCATACCTGCGAGAAGTGACGTTACAGATAGCAGAACCACCACTATAAATCTGGCTAGCCAAAAAATGCTTTCGCATCTTAATTTATGGTCTTTTTCAGCAGAGGACAGCACCAAAATTACCGAAATTCTGGTATCACAAAAATCGTTTGGAACAGACTGTTTTGACAACAAGAACAAAGCCTCAAGCCTGCATTTTTCCCTTGATGGGGAGCCAATGGCATGGACTATTGAAAATAATAGCCTGCTTGAATCCTGTTATGAGCTAAATTTACAATCACTGTCACACATTTGCGTCTATGAAGGGGCGTTAAGCTTTGATTTTAGCCCCTTGAGCGTTACTATTACGGATAGTAAGGGCTCGCAATGGCAGGCAGAATTACTGATTGCATGTGATGGTGCACATAGCCAAGCTCGCATAGCAGCAGGACTGAGCAGTACTTCTCTTGCGGCTCACCAGAAAGCCGTAATTGCTCGGATTAATCTGAACCGCTTTCATAATAACAAAGCCTTTCAAAGGTTCCTGCCAGACGGTCCTATAGCGCTAATGCCAATCAAAGCACAAGAAGCTGCACTCGTTTGGTCCGCAACCAACAAAGTGGCAGATACGCTGTCTGAAATGTCAGATAGTGACTTCACCTACCAGGTCAGAGAGGCATTAGGAGACGGGTTTAGCGCGCTTACCATAAATTCAAAAAGGGGGATTTGGCCTCTCAATCCGTCCATCACACGAAGCATGGGGCAACCAGGACTTCTGCTTGCTGGAGATTCAAGCCATTCTATTCATCCCCTTGCGGGAATGGGCTTTAATCTTGCACTTGGCGACATTGCGGTTATATGTGACTGCCTAGATAGTGCAAGAAATAATGGTCTTTCATTCTCACACCCATCTATATTAACAGACTATCAAGCCAAACGGCGCGTTGAAATCGAGGCTATTACCGGCGTAACACAGGGCTTAAACCGCCTTTTTAGTCATAAAAGTTTTCAACTTAAACTTCTGCCATCAGGTTTGATAGATTTCGGATTAGGCGTTATGGATATGCTGCCTATCAAAAAACAGCTCACCCAAATTGCTGCGGGCGGTGTTCTTACATCGGCACGCTTATTCTCCGATATATAGTTTTTTTTAGATAGTTACATTTAATCGGCGCAGATAATCAGCATATAAATCATCTTTTCGCATGCCATAATCATGTAATAACACCCAGCTATAAATTCCGGTTTGATGCCCATCATCAAACTGCAGCCTTACAGCATAATTCCCGACAGCTTCTATATTTATAATCTTAACATCCTGTTTTCCAGAAATCGTTTTCTTTTGCCCGGCTCCATGTCCTTGAACTTCTGCAGATGGGGATTCTACCCTCAGTAATTCTGCTGATAATTGAGCGATAGAACCATCATTGAAAGAAACAGATAATGTTTTCTTATCTTTATGAAGCCGAATTTGAGTTGCTATGATTTTAGCTGAATTCATGTGAAATCGATTATTCTATTTATGATGGATTACTTACGGTGATGGGAAGATTGCCATTTATTAAGTTCATCTATAGAGAGATCTCGGCAATGATGCTCGCTTAAAAGTGGGCAATATTGTTCTATTGGATATGCTTTTTTTCCCTGAATACTAATAAGCTCTTGCGCTTTTTTATCATAAATCAAAAGACTTTTTGTATCAGGGCAAACTAACATATTTATTAACACAGCCGCTGTTTTAGGCATTCTTTTGCTTATAATTTTATCTTTGCTGGTTCTTGAATCAATGTTTGGCATTGTCAGCATAATCATCATGACAGGACATTTGTAGAATTGTCGTTAACAATTCTGCTCTGCTAGATAGGTTTTGCACTTCGAGTAGCGCTTGTTTTTCTGCTACGTCAAATGGGCATATCATAGATAAAGTACTAACAAGCTTCTCGTCTGAGCAGGCTTCTAACTGTGACCAGTCAACCCGAAACCCTTTTGCATCAAAATATTGTTTTAAAATAGCTGATAAGGTTGCACGATCTATCGGAGCCTCGTCAATTGACAAATCCTCTTTAAAATTATTCCAATCTATATCTGCTATCAAATAGCCTGACTCACGTTCAGAAAAACTAGTGGCACTAAAACGAATACAGCCAGTAAGCGTGATTAATATTCTGCCATCATCCTGTTCTGAGAAGCTAGATATCCTGCCGGCACATCCAACTGAATAATACGGGTTTGATGACTGGTCTTTATTTGGCTGTGTCATTCCGATAAGGCGAAGCGGGCTCGCTATAGCGTCTCTCATCATCGCAAGATATCTAGGCTCAAAAATATTAAGCGGCAATGTGCCGCCTGGTAGCAGCAACGCCCCAGTTAGAGGGAATATCGGAATCTGATCTGGCAAATCTTTAAACTCAGGTTCAAAAGGGCCTCTGATTGTCATATATTCCTCATCCAATATTGTCCTTGGGAATAAACTAATTGTCTATTAGGTGAAATATAGTGCAAGAATCAGGAAAACAAATAGCTAGATAATTTCCGTCTTGCCTTAATCACATCTGGATGCGTTTGGCCAAGCGCTGTGAAAAACTCTATTAGTTGTGTTCGTGCTGCATTTTCCTGCCAAGAGGGGTCCATTTTTATTGACTCTAAAAGATGATACATAGCTTCTGATTGCCGGCCTGAGGCGAAAAGTGCAACCGCCAAATCCTGCCTCGCTTGCAAATTTGCTGGGTCAGACTGAACAGCACTCTCCAAATCGCCTGTCTCAGACACTACTTCAGCGCCTTTTATAGCCACTTTTAGGGCAGCCATTACATCCTGTATAACTGATTTTTTTAACATATCCTCATCAAGCTGATCTAACACTTCCTGTGCTTCATCATGTTCGCCAAACGCAACCAAACATTTAATAATCCCTGCTAATGCTTCTGCTGATTCTGGGGATAAAGAGAGCGCTTCTTGATAAGACTGCATTGCGGTATTTGGATCATTCTGAGCAAGCGCAGTTGCACCAGCTTCTAGCAGGCCCGAGATGTCGGCCTGCCCTGGTGCCGCCTCTGAGAGCTTCTCAACAAATTGAGTAACAGCTGATTCTGGCTGAGCCCCTGCAAAACCATCTACTGGTTGACCATTTACAAATCCAAAAACAGTCGGTACAGATTGCACCCGCATTTGCGCAGCAATTTCCTGATTATTATCTATATTAATTTTAGTAAGTTTTACATTTTTGTATTTTGCACATACCTTTTCTAAAACAGGCGCTAATTGTTTACAGGGGCCACACCAGGGTGCCCAGAACTGCACAATAACCGCCTGTTCTGAACTAGCCTCTATAACCTCCGAGACAATATTTTCAGCCGTTACATCCACAGGCTGTTGCGGGGTGTTTTCTTCGATCAACAATGACATCTTCGCCCTCTATTCTACTTTTCTGCCCTATTCATTTGCGAGTGTTAACTTAATAGGCTGTACGCCTAAATACTCAAGATATTTATTCAATTCTTCTGGCACCATGGATAGGGTTCTGTCATTCACCAATGGATGCATATAAATCTTTGCCATCTGAAATAAATCACTATCAATGGCAAGCCTTACCCCTTTATGAACCCCGGTTATCATTGATAAAGGTGTAACGGCGCCTGGCCGCACCCCTAAATTTTCAAGCAGCCTATCTGCACTTCCAAAAGATAATCTGCCTGATTGCATCAAATCTGCCAATTCTTTTAAGTCAACCGTTCGGTCTTCTTGTATGACTGCAAGAAAATTGTTTTTCTTATGATCTCGTAAATACAGGTTTTTAATATGCCCGCCACCCTCATGCTTAGTAAGCATCCCATATCTATGGGCTTTGGAATCTTCTACTGTTTTTAAGGGGGGATGGTTGAACTGCTCAAACTGAATTTTTAAGGTGGTTAAGTCTGAAATTAACATATCAGGGTGAACAGGCAGACTATTTTGAAATAATGATGATGCGTCTGGTGTGATTTCTTCTGACAATTTATTACCTATTTTTAAAATGCTAAACTTAAACTCAAATTGTAACCCGAACTAAAATTATGTTCTGAACGATAAATTGGTAACAGACTATATATGAGGCTCAATTAATTACAGCGCAAGGGGCTGATATGGTTTGAGGTTCAATTATATCACAATCAAGGTTACGAAAAGCAACAATTGACGCAAAACACTGCTTTCTTTAATGAAAAATCGAGTGCTTTTTTAATAGTGTTATCATTCAAGCCTGAGGTAAGTTAATTGGAAATTAATATCGCCATAATCGGATGCGGCATATGGGGCAGAAACATTGCCCGAAATGCGTCTGAGTTAGGTGTTTTAGCTGGCGTTTGTGACACTAATCAACACCATGCAGAAGCGTTCTCAAAACAATTTTCTTGTCCAACATCTTCATTAGAGCAAATTCTTCAAACTGATTCTATTTCTGGCGTGCTTGTTGTGACCAATGCCAATTCGCACGAAAAAATAGCATGTGCAGTATTAGAAGCAGGCAAGCACGTATATATCGAAAAACCGTTAGCTCTGACCATGGAATCTGCATTACACATTAAACAAGCCGCTATAAAGGCAAAAAAGCAAGTAATGGTAGGGCATTTGCTACAATATCACCCAGCCTATATTGAACTAAAGAAACAGTTAAATAACGGGATTATTGGCGATATCCAGCATATTCAAGCAATCCGTCTTGCGATGGGTCGCATCCGCAAATCTGAATCTGCAATCTATGATTTATGTCCGCATGATTTATCTCTCATCCTTGGTCTTGTGAAGACTATGCCAAGTTCGATTAATTGCGCTAGCGCCAGTCATGTAACCCATAATGGCGGCGATATTATAGTTACCAGTTTTAAATTTCCAGGCGATATTACGGCTGTCATGCATGCTAGCTGGTATTCACCTTATAAGGAGCATCGCTTGGTTGTAACAGGTACCAAGGGGTCTATTGTGTTTGATGATACCAAGCCATCTGACCAAAAACTAACATTCTATCAGGATAAAATTCTTGATGAGGGTGATGCCATCAAGATCGAACGGGCTGAACCAGCGTTTCTGCCTATACAGGAGGGCGAGCCCTTACGAAACGAAGTAAGTGCCTTTATTGATGTTTGCAAAACTAATTCGCCTGCCATAACTGATATGGAGGAAGCTCTAAAAATACAGGAAATACTGACAGAAATGAGTCGGCAAACACAACAGGACAAATCATGAGCACTCCTTTTATTGACCTTGCTTCCCAGCAAAACAGGATTCGATCAAAGATAGAACAAAATATTGAAACAGTTCTCAATCACGGGCAATATATTATGGGCCCAGAAGTTGTGGAACTTGAAGATGTTTTGAGTAAATATGTTGGCACGCAACATGTTGTAACCTGCGGTTCTGGAACAGATGCGTTGCTGTTGGCGCTTATGGGGTTGAAACTAAAACCAGGGCAAGGCGTTATTGTTCCAAGCTTTACCTTTACTGCCAGTGCTGAAGTAATGCCTCTCCTGGGCGCTATTCCTATATTTGCTGAAATAGATGAAGAAACCTATACCTTAAACCCCTCTAGGCTGTCAGATGCACTACAAAGTGCCAAAGATGCGCATATTGAAGTTGTTGGAATTATGGCTGTTGGCCTATTTGGTCAGCCTGCTCAAATGGATGAAATTAATGCCTTTGCACAAACAAACGGGTTCTGGGTTTTAGATGATGCAGCTCAGAGTTTTGGAACAGAATATCGTGGACGAAAAATAGGCACTGTTGCAAATGTTACTTGCACCAGTTTTTTTCCTGCCAAACCACTTGGGTGCTATGGGGATGGCGGCGCATTATTTACAGACAATGATGAAATAGCTCAGATTGCCAGATCGGCTCGTATACATGGGCAAGGGGTAAATAAATATCAGTGCGACCGCCTAGGTATGACCGCTAGGTTAGATACTATTCAGGCAGCAATTTTGCTGGCAAAACTGGATATTTTTGAGGACGAACTCAAGCAAAGGGAGACTATCGCGAATTATTATCACGAGCTTCTTAGTGACTGGGTTCAAACACCTGTTTGTCATTCAGACATGACAAGTAGCTGGGCTATTTATACCTTAAATTTACCTAAATCAGTTGATAGGAAACAGATGCAAAATAGCCTTGCCAAAAATGGAATTCCGACTGCCATTTACTATCCAATTCCAATGCATTTACAAAAACCTTATGAGCGTTTCCCAAGGGCTAAATTCGGATTGGAAGTAAGCGAGCGTCTAGCACAAACAGTATTGTCCATTCCAATGCATCCCTATCTTAAGAAGGAAGCCCAACAAACAATTAGTAACGCTGTTATTGACATTATAAAAACAAGTGACAGTAACTAGATTAAAAGAGCCTAAATTTATCTTGTAAGTTTTCTCAGACCAAGCTATAAAGTCGTGCAATTGCGGGTGTAGCTCAGGGGTAGAGCACAACCTTGCCAAGGTTGGGGTCGAGGGTTCGAATCCCTTCACCCGCTCCAATAAATCAATCACTTAAGCATGTAATCAGTATCACAAAAAACAAACTGGGTCAGTTTTTGGGTCAGTTTCGCTTGGTGATTTGACTAAATTTCTGTAAAATCGTCATTGTAGCGCGCGCGAGGCTGTCCGGTTTTTGTGGATAAAAACAATGCTAATCCCGCATTCCTTCCTATTATTACCGATTGGTGTTCTTAAATCGATAACTTAATGAGCGATGGAACTAAACTTCGCAACAAAAGTAAAGTTTGAACATTGGATTATTGTTTTTGATGAAAAAGTATGAGCAAATGACATCATAGCTCAATATTATCAATTCATTTTTTAACGTTAAATCATGGAGGGAAAAATGACACTCGTTATAGGCACTCATGAAGTCGAAGATGTAGCTAAGTGGGTTTCATCACCTGTTAGACAGTCGGTATTCGGTTCAAAAGGTATTAAAGTTACAACATTCACCGACCCAGAAGGTTCAAACATTGTAGGGCTGCTCTTCGACGTCCCTAATATGGATGAATTTCAATCGATGATGCAGTCAGATGATATGAAAAAGGCAGCAGAAGAAGACGGGGTTAAGTTCGATACACTTCAAGTTCTTATGCAGACCTAGAGGTTTTTAACTACGAGAGATATCAAGAAGGCAACTCGGGACACTCATTGCAAAATGTAAGACTTAAAAAAAGTTAAACGGATATAATGCTCCATGTCTGATATGAGTGTCTGCTGTTCGTCGTTAATCTTCCTATGAGAATTCCTCTTCAAAATGTAATATCCTTTGCGCTGTCCCTCTTCGATTTAAAAGGCATAGTCCAAATAGGTAACGCATTGACTCTCCTATCTTTGTTTGGTCAGAATATACCAATGTCCATCAAGAGATAAAAGCCATGCATAGCATTATAACAATAGCAGTTTATTTGAAAAACGTGAATCAGGAGAATATTAAGAAATGAGACATTTCATGTGTACTCATAGTTATTTATCTGGAGATTCGAAGGAAAATATAACCAATCAATTGAGAGGCA